>Ga0157380_10002374_pt1 | contig 12653 bp, 11 predicted proteins | sample S35metaG_FD_119757 | JGI IMG/M metagenome (GOLD analysis project Ga0157380, IMG submission 119757) | Switchgrass rhizosphere microbial communities from Kellogg Biological Station, Michigan, USA - S3-5 metaG | ecosystem: Host-associated > Plants > Roots > Rhizosphere > Soil | place: USA...
CCACGCGATCTCGTAACCGAGCCCGGCGATGCCCGAGCACGCATACGCCGCCAGAAGCCATCGCTCAGGGCGCAAGCGGCCTCATTCTACGGCGAACCCGCGTGAGAAGATGCAGTCGTGACACCCATGCCATTCCTCGCCATCGTTATCGCACTGCTCGCCAGCGTCTCACCGCTCCCGGCGCGGGCGGCGCAGGGTACGAGGAGCACGAATGTGGGCGCGCTTCCCACCGAGATTCCGCTCTTCCCCCTGCCCGAGGTGGTGCTGTTCCCCGGCGTGCCGCGTCCGCTTCTCGTCTTCGAGCCGCGCTATCGCGAAATGGTGGCCGATGCGTTGAAGGGGAACAAGATCATCGGCATGGTGCTGCTGCGGCCGGGATACGAGAAGGACTACGAAGGGCGGCCACCCATCTACGGCATCGGGTGCGCCGGCGTGATCGAGGACTACGAGCAGCTGCCCGACGGGCGCTACGGGATCCTGCTCCGCGGCCTGACCACGTTTCGCGTCGTGAGCGAGGATCAGCGCAAGCCGTATCGGCTCGCGCGCGTCGAGGCGGTGCCGGAGCTGCTGACGGACGAGGAGCGCGGGCCTCTCAGCACCGTGCGCGAGCGGCTCGCGCGCCTGCTCGACACCGTGCTTCCGCTGGGCGTCGAACCGCCAGACCCCGGACTCGACGACGTCGAGTTCGTCAACCTCATCGCGCAGGCGCTGAGCATGCCCGAGGATGCGCGGCAGGATCTGCTCGAGCGCAACAGCCTGCTCTCACGCGCCCGTGCGCTCGTGGATAGGCTCGAGCGGAGGTAAGTGACCGCGGCTCGACGACGCGGGCCGAGCGCTGTCGTCACGCTCACCGACTCGATACTGCCTCCAGGGCCTGGTCCGGCTGTTCGACTCCGGCCGGCAGCTCACCACTCATCGCCGCGACGAGCGCCTGATCGATGTCGGCCAGGATGTCGTCGATGTGCTCGAGGCCGATCGACAGCCGCACGTACCCGTCGGTCACGCCGGTCTGCAGCTGTTCCTCGCGCGTCAGCTGCGAATGCGTCGTGCTGGCCGGGTGGATCGCCAGTGACCGGGCGTCGCCGATGTTTGCGACGTGATAGAGCATCTTGAGGTTGTCGATGAATCGGCGGCCCGCCTCGCGGCCGCCGGCGAGCTCGAACCCGACCAGGCCGCCGTACCCGGACGTGAGATAGCGGTCTGCGCGCTGCTTCGCGGCCCCCGTCATCAGCTCGGGGTAGATCGTTCGTGTCACCCCCGGATGTCTCGACAGGTAGTGCGCCACCGCGGAGGCGTTCCGGCAGTGTTCGCGCATGCGGAGCGGCAGCGACTCGAGTCCCTGGATGAAGAGAAAGGCATTGAACGGCGAGAGCGTGGCCCCGATATCGCGCATCAACGTGACGCGCGCCTTGAGGATATAGGCGATGGGTCCGAGCGGCTTTGCCGCCTCGGTCCACACGGCGCCGTGGTAGCTCGGGTCGGGTGTGGTCAGCATCGGGAATCGATCCGCGTGTGCCTCCCAGTCGAACCGGCCGCTGTCGACGATGATCCCGCCAATCGACGTGCCGTGCCCGCCGATGAATTTCGTCAGCGAGTGCACGGTGATGGCGGCGCCGTGCTTGATCGGCTGGCACAGCACCGGACACGCGGTGTTGTCCATGATCAAGGGGACCCCGAGCTCACGCCCGATCGCCGCCACTTCCGCAATCGGAAAGACGGCGAGCTTCGGATTGGGCAAGGTTTCCGCGTAATAGCAGCGCGTGCGCGCATCGGTGGCGCGGCGGAAGTTCTCCGGGTCGGACGGGTCGACGAAACGGCACTCGATGCCCATGCTCCCCATCGTGTGCTGGAACATGTTCCAGGTGCCGCCGTAGATGTCGGTCGACGACACGAAGTTGTCGCCGGCGTGACAGATGTTCTGCACGGCGAACATCGATGCTGCCTGTCCGGACGCGAGCGCGAGCGCTCCGACGCCTCCCTCGAGCGCCGCCACGCGCGCCTCGAGCACGGCCTGCGTCGGATTCATGATGCGCGAATAGATGTTCCCGAGCTCCTTGAGCGCGAACAGGTTGCCCGCCTGCTCGGTCGACTCGAACTGATACGAGCTGGTCTGATAGATCGGCACCGCGACAGCCGCGGTGGCGGAATCCGCGCGGTAGCCCGCGTGCAGGACGATCGTTTCGGGGTTCTGGCTGTGGGTCGGCAAAGTTCACTCCCAGCGCGGCCTTGGGCGCGCATGACTAATCTCGTAGTCTCAAGGCATCGCGCATGCCATGCGGCGATCGAGGGATTCTGGGCCGATTTGTCGGAAGACGCAGGCGGGGGCGCGAGACTGGCGGGAGGTTTCGACCAGGCGCGCGGAAAATTTCCCAGGGCTGCCCGCAGAGCTCGCGAACGTCTGTCAGGTACTCGACAGAAAATCTGCGATCTGTTTCTCATGCTGCACGCGATTTACATTCCAAACCGTCGAGTGTTCACCGCTCTCCGCCAACCAGACGGTCTTGGGTCCGCGGTAAACGCCAGCGAGATCTTGCGTGTGCTTGAAGGAAACAACCTTGTCCTGTTTGCTGTGAATGAACAGAATCGGCGTCGTGGTCGCGAGGGACAGCGACGTCGCCGGGCTGAGTAGCCCGTCAAATCGTCCACGCATCATGGCTACCTGCATCAGCAGCTCGATCCCCCAACGAGGCATCGATTGCGACTCCGGCGCTTCCCCAATGAGTCGCTGAAAACTGGCCATCGGATTCTCCGCGATGACACCGGCGAGTGCCGGCATCTCGGGCAACGCGATCAGAATGGCTGCGGCCCCCACGGAAGAGCCCATGGCATAGACCTTTCTGTACCTGTTGGTTAGGTAGAGATACGCGGAGAGGACGTCTCTGGATTCCCGGTGCCCGTAAGTCACTCCAGGCACTGGACACGGTGCTTCGCCGTGGCAACCGAGGTCGAGCGTCAGCACATCGAGTCTCTGACTCAGAAAGAAGCTCACGAATCTCGTGTTTTCTCTTCTGTCACTGCCACCGCCGTGGACGAGCACGATGGCGCCGCCCGCGGGCTCCAGTCCATTGTCCGATGCCTTGATCAACCAGCCCGGCAACGCATAGCCGTTGACTGAGGGAACCTTGACCTCACTGAACGTGAATTCATGTGTATCGCGCAGGTTCCCGCAGCCGTTCCCCCAATGTCTGGCGGCCTCCGGTGTGCAGACGGACAGATTCTTGGTAACGCCCCTCCAGACCGGAAAGAGCAACTGATTGCTTGCGAACCAGAGTCCCCCGCCACATAAAACAATGGCAGCGGCCGGCACAATGCGAGTTACCCATATCACCGTGCGTTTCATACAGGTCAGCCTCCACCGTCTAGACGAACGGATTGCGGCTCGATCGACATTTGTCCGGGCTGTGTCGTGAAAGAGCGTTGTATGGATGGTCCGGCTTGCCCGAAGTCGACGGCGGTGTGTCCGTCGAACGTGCGACCCGCGCCCTACCCGCGCGACGTCAGGTAGGCGCCCACGCCGTCCAGCACCATCTGCACCGACAGCATCACCAGCAGGATGCCCATCAGCCGCTCGACCGCCACGGCGCCGCGCGGGCCGAGGAAGTTGAAGATCCAGGTGGACACCGCGAGGATGATCGCGGTCGGGAGCCACGCCATCGCGACCGCCAGGGCGACGTTGGGCACCGGGTTGTTCTGGGCCATGAGGATGACGGCCGAGATGGCGCCGGGCCCGGCGATCAGCGGCATCGCGATCGGCACCACCAGCGGATCGTCGAGCCCTTCCTTGTCGAGCACGCGATGGGCCGGAAAAATCATGCCGAGCGCGATCATGAACAGCACGATGCCGCCGGAGATCCCGAGCGTGTAGTTCTGAAGGCCGAGCGCGTGGAGAACGCCGCCGCCGGCAAAGACGGCCAGTTGCAGGATGCCGAGGGCGATGACGCTCTCGCGGACGATGATGCGCCGCCGGCGCGCGGGCTCGCTGGTCTGCAGCAGCGTGTTCAGCGTGACCAGGTTGCCGAACGGGTCGAGAACGATGAAGAGCAGGAGCGCGATCGAGATCACGCGTTGGACTCCACGCTACTTGAGGAACTTCATCCGCTCGACGTCCTTTTCGTTCTCGGCGCAGATGAACTCGATGATTTCGGCGTCGAGCTTGTCGTCCACCATCAGCTTCTGGTTCACCCGCACCGTGAACGGCGCCGTGTAGGCCTTCGGATCGTCGATGGTGACGTCGATCTTGAGCGTGCCGTAGTTCAGGCGGCGGAAGCGCTCGGTGATCTTCGCGGCATCGGTCTGGGGCGAGCCGTCGATGTCGTGCCAGCCGTTGTCGCGGAGGCCAGTGGTTTCGACCACCAGCGTGTCGCCCTCCCAGCGGCCCACTGAGTAGCCGTACCACCACGGCTGCGGATCGTCCTTCGGCAGCGCGCGGCCATCGGTGAAGATCTGCCGCACGCCGGCGTTCCCTTCGTAGAGGATCACCAGCACCTCGGGCGTCTGGATCATCTTGCGCGGCTGCGGATGCTCGTGGAACTGCATCAGCCCCATCGGCAGGCAGTGTGCGTCGGGATTGTCCTTGCTGCCCAGCCGCTTGCGCTCGTCACGCAGCTTCACCGCCCACGGTTGCAGAGGCAGGCCGTTGGAGAAGTTCGCGCCGATGTTGCCGAAGGTGGACGGCGGCGGCTCGCCGGGCAGCGCCGCCGGTGGCTTGCCCACGCGACCGCCGTAGAACCACTCGTTGAGCCTCACCCCGCTCAGATCCGGTTTGCCGTCCGGCGTGCGCGGCGCCGGGGCGTCGAGGTTGGGCGTGCCGTCAGCCTTGAGCGGCAGCTTCTTGTCCGGGAAGACCGGCCACTGGGCACCGAGCGGCGCCAGCGCGAGCGCCACCGCCACCGTCGTCGCAAACAGCAGTCGTGATCTCATCTCACTCCTTCAGCAGCCGGTTCGACACGAACCCCTGGATCTCGGCGCGCCGCCGATCGCGGGCGTCGATCTCGTCCAGGCGCGTCCACGACTCGTCGTGCTCGTAGCGGTAGCTGGCGACGAAGCCCGACGGGACGGCGCCGCCGAATTCGGCTGGGCCGAGCATCGAGAAGTAGCGATGGCCGTCGCCGCGCTCGTAGAGGTGGTAGATCTTCCCCGCGACACGGTGGAAGCGGCACTCGGCGTGGATCAGATCCACGTCGCGCGTCGCCTGCTCGATGATCTCCCGGGCCCGCTCCTGCAGCGCCTTCATCTGCTCGACGATGACCTCGAGCTGCGCGTTGGTACGCAGCGCCACTTTCGACGAGGCGGACTCGATGATGCGCGCCGAGTCCACGAGCGACACCGGGGCGCCGAGCCGGCTCACGGGGTAGGGCGAGGCGTTGTCGGAGCCTCTGAAGTTGTCGCCGCTGTATTTCTTGTCGCCGCTGTCGCTCATGCCATGTCGGTCGTGGGGCGGGCCTTCAGGCCCGCTGGCGGCGGGGCTGAAGCCCCGCCCTACGTGCGAATCGGTGTCGTCAGCCGTGCGATCGTTGCGCCGAGGTGCGACGACGGGTCGTCCCAGAACGCCGCGACGAGCGGATGCCGTTCGAGAGTCGCCTGCACCACGCCGCGCTGCACACCCCGGCCCCGGCCGTGGACGAGCCGCACCTCGGTCAATCCCCGCGCCGCCGCCTCGGCGAGATATTCCTCGACGACGGACCGGATGTCCGCCGGCGCGAACGAATGCAGGTCGAACTCGGGCCCGATGGGCACGTCGACCGGTTCGTCCATGCCGAAGATCCTATCCTGAGGGCTCCCGGCTCCCGGCTCCCGGCGGGGCTGAAGCCGCGCCTCACCAGGCGGTCTCAGAGCGGCACCCACTGCAACCGGGGGCTCGCCCCCACCTGCTCGTAGCGCAGGCCGTCAGCGGGACGATCGAGCTGCCGCACATACAGGCTGCGGGCGCCGTCGCGCCCGGCGCTGCCGGTGGCCACGACCGTGTCGCCGGGCTTGAGTGTGTCGCTCCGCATGCCGACGTCCACCAGCTCGAAGCGGTTGTCGAGCTCGAGCCGCCAGGTCTGGACGCGCCCGGCGTCGCCGGCTACGTCCAGCCCGATCCACGGGTGGGGGTTCACGAACTGGAATTCGCGCACGCTGCCCGTCACCGTCACCTGCCGCCGGCTGTCGTAGATGGCGGAGATCGAATGGTGCGCGTCGAGCGTCGCCGCGAGAGCCGCGACCGTCGCCACCACCGCGGCTCCGCCGGCGAAGGACATCCGCACCCGCTCTTACCGCCCCGCCGCCGTCCGCTCTTCGGCGCGCGCGGCCTCGAGGATGTTGCGCAGGCCGTAGTTCCCTTCGTGGCAGGCGTATTCGAACGGCGGCTGCGTCGCGTCGCGCGTCAGGTTCATCGCAAACGTCCACGGGCGGGCCCATGTGCGCGAATCGTCGAGGGTCACGGCCCATTCCACGGTGTCGGGCCCGAGCGGCGTGAACCGCTCGATCATCTTCAGCTGGTCGCTCGACCCGCGATAGGGTGTCTTGTCGGTGAAGTTGGTGGTCTCGACCACCAGCGTGTTGCCGTCCCAGCGGCCGCGCCCATCGCCCATGTACTGCCGGACGCTGCCGGGGAGGTGGGGCCGGCCGTCGAGCGGAATCACCCGAGTGTCGTGGACCATCTCGTAGGTGATCGTGATGAATCCGGGCCCCTGCTGGAGGTGGTACGAGTTGCCGTAGATGGCCGGCATCATCGATCCAGGGATGCCGCGGGTGATGCAGCGATCGTAGAGGCTGCGATCCTCCCACGAGTCGGCCGGGCCGCGGCCGGCGCGCGCCTGCTGCCGCGCCCGCGTGCGCTGCTGCGCCTCGGCGGTCTGCGGCGGCACCTTGCCGTCAGCCGGTTCCATGACCAGCCAGGGGCGGCTGTTGGCGGCGTAATAGTTCTCGAACCAGTGCATCGGGCTCGTGGCGCCGGGGAACTCACTCAGCCCCGGCGTTCGTTCGATGGTCTGCTCCTGCCGTTGCTTCACCAGCTTGGCGAACTCCGCCGGCGTGATGTCCTCCATGCGGCGTCCGGCGAACTCGTCGGGCCGCTCGAACGGAATGCCGCTCTCGTCGCTGTTGTTGTAGTCGCCGGCGATGTCCGGGTCGCCCCACGGCGTCCGCGGCGGCACGAAGGTACCGCGCGGGGGCAGCGGCGCCGCTGTCTTGCGGGTCGGCACTTCGCCGGCAGCGATGGGTTGCGCGCGCTGCGGCGCCTGGGCACGAAGGCCGGCGATCAGAAGCGGTGCGAGCAGGAGCGCGGCGAGCGCCGCGAGAGTCGTTCTGGCCAGGTGCTGTTTCATCGGGGGTCCTCGGGACGCCCCGATCGTATCAGTGCCGGCGCGATTCGGGCGACCGGTGCGGCGCCGGTCAGCTTTGCATGCCGCGGAGCTCGCCGGCCAACTCAGCGAGCGGATCCTCCGGCGCCGGCGCTCCGGTCGAGGGCGGCAGCTCGTGCTCGACCGCGGCGAACAGCAACGCCGGATCGACGGGCTTCGCGATGTAGGTGTCCATGCCGGCGGCCAGGCATTCGTCGCGGTCGCCCTGCATGGTGTGCGCGGTCATGGCGACGATCCACACGTGGCGTCCCGTGCCGGCCTCACGCCGCCGGATGATGCCGGTGGCCTCGAGGCCGCCCATCTCGGGCATCTGCACGTCCATCAGGATCACGTCGAAGGCCTCGCGGTCGAGGCGCTCGAGCGCCGCCTTGCCGGTGCCGACCACCGTCAGCACGTGGCCCCGCTTCGACAGCAGACCTACCGCCACCCGCTGGTTCACGATGTTGTCTTCGGCCAGCAGCACGCGGCGGCGCAGGTGCGCGGGCACGGCGCCCCTGGGTTCCGTCGCCGCGCCCCGCGCGGCCACGTCGCGACCGAGCAGCCGCGAGATCACGTTGCGCAGATGCGTCGGGGAGATCGGCTTGTTCAGATACGCGGCGATGTTCAGTTCGCGGCAGCGCTCGACGTCGTCGTGGCGCCCGGCCGAGGTGAGCATGATCACGGTCGTCTGGGCATACTCCGGGCGCGCCGCCATCCGGGCCGCGACGTCAAAGCCGTCCATGTCCGGCATGTGCACGTCGAGGAGCACCAGCCGGTAGGGCGCGGCGCTCTGCACCGCGGCGTCGAGCATCTGCAGCGCGGCGGTGCCGCCCTCGGCCTTCGCCGGCTTGATGCCGACACGCGCGAGTTGCTCGGAGAGAACGCGGCGGCTCACCGCGTTGTCGTCCACGACCAGCGCCGTCATCTCTCCGGGATACAGCTCGACCGCCGGCGGCGGCACGTCGGCCGCCACGCCGAACGTGGCGAGGAAATGGAACGTGCTGCCGTCGCCGGGGTTGCTGTCGAGCCACATGCGCCCGCCCATCAGCGTGACCAGGCTCGACGAAATGGCGAGGCCGAGGCCGGTGCCGCCGTAGCGCCGGGTGGTCGACCCGTCCGCCTGACTGAACGGCTCGAAGATGAGCGGCTGCTTCTCGCGCGGGATGCCGACGCCGGTGTCGGAGATCGAAAAGTGCAGCACGCTCTCGCTGGCGCCGCGCCGGTCCTCGCGAATCTCGAGCAGCACGTGACCGCTGTCGGTGAACTTGATGGCGTTGCCGACCAGGTTGGTGATCACCTGCCGCAGCCGCAGAGGGTCGCCGATGATCGCATCCGGCACCGCGGGGCCGATGTCGAAGATCAGCTCCAGCCCCTTGGCCTCGGCGGCGAGCACGAGCGGCTTCAGTGTGTCACCGGCGAGGTCGCGCAGCTCGAACGGCACCGATTCCATCTCGAGCTTGCGCGACTCGATCTTGGAGAAGTCGAGAATGCTGTTGAGGATGCCGAGCAGCGACTCGGCCGACCGGTTGACCGTTTCGAGATAGTCGCGCTGCGTCGGGGTCAGCTCGGTCATGAGCGCGAGCTGCGTCATGCCGATCACGCCGTTCATCGGCGTGCGGATTTCGTGGCTCATGTTCGCCAGGAACTCGCTCTTGGCGCGATTGGCGTCCTCGGCCGCGTCGCGGGCGTCGCGCAGCGCGCGCTCCACGCCCTTGTGCTGGGTCATGTCGCGGGCGATGGCCTGGAAGCCGACGTGCTCCTGGTGCTCGAACATCGGCTGGACGTCGAGCTCGAGCGTGATGCGCTCGCCGTTCGAGTTGACGACTTCGACCTCGATGCGGTCGTTGGGCGCGTCGTGGGGCCGCCGCATCAGCGCATCGGCCACCGCCGCCGATTCCGGCGCCACGAGGTCCTTGAGGGTGCACCGCAGCGCGGCGTCCTCGGGCAGGCCGAGCATGCACTGGCCGGTCTCGTTCAGCGAGGTCAGGCGGCCGCCGAGCCCCCAAGTGAGGATGACGTCGCTGGCGTTCGCGACGAGGTCCGTCCACCGGCGCTGGAGGGCGGCGGTGCGCTGGAACTGCGTCGTGAGCGCTCGCGTCTGCTGCCGGACCCGCGCGTTGAGGACGCCGATCCACAGGAAGGCGAAGAGGCAGATGCCGGCGGCCACGCCGAGCGCGGTGACGGCCCGTGCCGGCGTCCACCACGACGGGACGGCGACCACGGCGATGGCCTCGGGCCCGCTGGCCGACATGATCATCGACGCCGGCGCGCCCACCGCGTCGTAGAAAATGGCGCTGACGCCGGTGACGTCGATGGTGCTGCCTGTGCGCAGTTCGGGCAGCGTCCCGTGCGCCGGCCAGTCGTAGACGTAGACGAGGACGGTGGTGCCGCCGCTGTCTATTTGCAGGGTGCGAAAGCCGGGGCCCTTGCCGTACTGCGTGAACGTGCCGCGCACCTTCACGAACTCTCCGGCGTTCTTGCCCGCCATCGCCTTGGCCACCGGCGTCGGCTGGGGTGGCGGCAAGACTCCCGGTTGGCGTTTGTCGATCACCGACGACGTGACCAGCGGCGTCCCGAAGAACGTACCGGGGAACCCGGCGATGTCCACGACGGTTCCCGGCTCGACGTCCACGGTGCCCGCCACCTCGAAGGCCAGCGCACCGCTCTCGTCCTGAATGTGCACGATGCGCTTGTTACCGATGATCGCCGAGTGGCGCAGCAGCACCGTGCCGCGCGTGCGGACCACCCGCAGATCCAGGCCGGCCGGTGACGGGACGACTTCCTGAATGACGCCGACGAACGAAACCCAGTCGTCGCTGCTTCGATCGGTGGCCAGCATCGAGGTGGCGATGGCCCGCGCGGCTGGTAATGGTTCGGCGCCGGCGCGCGTCACGCGCGCGTTGCTCAACGTCCGGCCGTCTTCGGCCTGTGCCTCGGTGCCGGTGACGTCCACGAGCTCGCCGGGAGTGAACGGCCCGCCCCTGGCACCAGTCACCCGCACCGTCTCGCGGCCCACCTGCACGAACAGCCCGAACCCGGGATCGTCGTAAAGCACCAGGCCCTGGACGTGTGTGGCTATGGTGTTGGGAGTGGCCGTGCCGGTCTCGGCCCATGCCAGCGGCGCGGCGCACAGCGCCGTCAGCAGGCAGTAGAAGACGTTGCGGATCGACCTCTGGCGCAGTTGAACAGCTCCCCGTGCCTGAATCGGCCGGGATGCGCCAGGACTGAAATCGCCGGGCAGCAGCCTGGGAGGCCGCTGCCCAGCGATTTCGCGGCTAGGACGCGGGCTCGATGCGCAGAACTGCGCCCGGGTTCTGGTCGGTCACGACGTAGAGCAGGCCGTCGGGGCCCTGCTTCACGTCGCGGATGCGCTGCCGCAACTCGACGAGCAGCGACTCGCGGCGCAATTCCTCCATCTTCTCGTTGAAGAGGATCCGCTCGACGTGGCCCGTGCCGGGAATCTCGCCAGTGCGCAGCGCCCCCACGAACACGTCGCCCTTCCACTTCGGCAGCCGGTCGCCGGTATAGAAGGTCATCCCGGAGACGGCGATCGAAGGGATCCACAGCACCACCGGCGGCTCGAACCCCGCATGGCCGGGCCGTTCGACCTGCCACGGCCCCGGATAGGTGCGGCCGTAGCTCACGAGCGGCCAGCCGTAGTTGGCGCCGGGCTTGAGGATGTTGATCTCGTCGCCGCCATTGGGCCCGTTCTCGTTGAGCCACATCTGGCCGGTACCGGGGTGGACCGCCAGACCCAGCGAACTGCGGTGGCCGAGCGTGTAGACCTCGGGCTTGTAGCCGGCCTTGCCGACGAACGGGTTGTCGGGCGGGACGGTGCCGTCGTCCTTGAGGCGGAGCACCTTGCCGCCCTGGCTGTTGCCGTCCTGCCCCCCGTTGCCGGCCGTAGTGACGTACAGCATCCCGTCGCGGCCGAAGGCCAGGCGTGCCACGCCGTTGCCCTCGGCGCCCACGAAGATGTCCTTGGTGTCCACGAGCGCCGAACCGTTCCACCGCCCGCGCGCGATGGCCGTGGTCTGCCGTTTCTCGTCGAGCGGCTTGGTGTAGGCGAGATAGACCAGCTGATTGGACGCGAAGCTCGGATGCAGCACCACGTCCATGTAGCCGTGGACCGCGCCCGGTTCACCCGAGATGCCGATGTTTCGCGCCGCGGGCGCGCCGGCCACCGGCGTGGGATCGAGCTTGCCGTTGCGCACGAGGCGCAGGCGCCCGGGACGCTCGGTCACGAGCATCGAGCCGTCGGGCAGCCACGCCACCGTCCACGGATTCTCGAGCCCGGTGACGAACGCGGTCACGCGGATCCGCTGCCCCTCGCCAGTGTCGAATTCCATCGGCAGCTTTGGCAGCGGCCGGTTGGCGAGACCGGTGGGCGCCACCGGGCCGAAGGGCGCCATCGGCACTTTCTGCTGCGCAGCGACAACTGCCGATGCGACGGCGATAGCCACCGCCAGGGTAGCCAGGGAACTGAACCTGTTCGTCACGAAACAACCTCCTCGTGGTCCATCGGACCGATCGAGGAGTATATCGCCCTCACGAAGGCTCCCGGCTCCCGGCTCTCGTGGCGCGGCTGAAGCCGCGCCCGACGACAGCACGCCCCGTCAAACCTGTCCTCAGCCTTGCCCCACCGCGGCCATGGCCGGTACGAGCGGCAGGCAGATCTCGGTGAGCAGATCGGCCTCGGGAGTGGTGCTGGCGTCGTTCAGATAGGCCTCGTGGCAGGGGCGATGCGCGGCTTCGCGGCCGCTCGACGGCAGCCATTCGGAGAAGAGCTCCCGGTAGCTTTCGGGCAGCCGCGCGTACGGCCCGCGGTGCGTGGCCACCGCCACGTCGCCGCCCTCGATCGTGATCAGCTCGCAGTCCTCGGGCGCCGACGTCACGCCGTCGCGTACCGCCATGCAGGCGTGGCTGCGCAGTTGCGCGGTGGGCACCGTATCCGAATCGTCGTAATAGATGCCGATCGAGGGCGCGCCAGGCACCGCGAGCCCGCGCGAGTAGGCGAGCGCGCTGACGCGGGCGAACGTTTCGCCGATGGCCTGGTAGTTGCCGCGATGCTCCATGGCGAGAAAGCGGCGTGAGGGCTGGGTTTCGATGCGTACGTCGATCATGATGGATGGCTCCTGTGGGGCAGCGAAGCGCGCGACCGCGTCGTCGATGCCGAAATGAACCCGACAGGCTGCCGGCGGGAAGGACAGCGGATCCGTGCGCGTGCGAAACCGCGACGGCGGCTCGCCGAAGTGGCCGCGGAACGCCCGCGTGAACGGCTCCGGCGCGTCGTAGCCGGCATCGAGCGCGATGTCGATGACCGGCCGCTCC
>Ga0157380_10002377_pt1 | contig 12644 bp, 13 predicted proteins | sample S35metaG_FD_119757 | JGI IMG/M metagenome (GOLD analysis project Ga0157380, IMG submission 119757) | Switchgrass rhizosphere microbial communities from Kellogg Biological Station, Michigan, USA - S3-5 metaG | ecosystem: Host-associated > Plants > Roots > Rhizosphere > Soil | place: USA...
AGTCCGTTGCTGATTCTGATTCTGCATAGATGCGAACAACCGGCTCCGTGCCGGAAGGCCGCACTAGCAGCTAGGAGCCATCTCCAAAAATGAACTTCACACCGTCTAAACGATTCGTTCGGGCGATCGGGCGACCACCAATCTCAGTTGGATCCTGAGCGAGTCGTTCTTTTAACGACTTCATAACCTCAGGAGTCAGTCGCACACCAATCCTTCCCGATTCAAGTTTCCCTACCCTCGCGAACGGGGCATTCAACTGTTGCGTCAGACTCTCGCCGCGCGGAGCGACCGCCTCCGCTGCAAGCAGGCACGCAGGGATGCCATCTTTCTCCGGATAGTGACCTTTGATGGACAATCCCGCCGACTCTTCACCGCCAAGGATAATCTTGTCTTCATTGATCAACGCTCCGATGAATTTGAAACCAAGTTCATTGCGCAAGAGGGTGCGGAAACCGTGTGCGGAAACCACTTGGGCACACTCGGCAGCGAAGTGCTCGCCCAGGAAATGAGTGTCATGCCCAATAATTACCGACTTATTGGGTATTCCGCCCTCAGCAAAGTGGGTGCAAATCGCGTCCGTGACTTTTCCAACGCCCGCGAACGTAAAATCGTCCGCAATGACGGGCCGCCAACCAGAATTCTCGAAGTGAATCGACATCTCGTTTAAGGGTCTGCTTAACTCGGGAACACCGAGCAACCACAAGATAGCTAGTATTTCTCGGTCGGCTGCCCCAAGGGAATGGGCTTCTGCCACTGCCAATCCATTGCCAGTCAAAGATTTAGCGGCAAGGTGGGCGGAATGTAGCATCCGTGCTTAAGTGAGTAAAGATTTTTGTTTGCAACCGTTTCGCAACGTAAGTTCAACGTTTACTTGAGGTAAGCGTGCTTAATGGACCAAAACGGCGAACGCATGGCGAACGGAAAGAGGTCAATCCTGTCACCGCTGTCGCCTCGGTGTTTAATTTTGTTGACACTATCTGAGCGCACCTTTAGACTCAGGACACCCCGGTCGGATTTCCGGCCAGACCGTAGTAGAACTCACCAAGCACACTGCGAAACATAAACTCTTTAAATCGCCTTCCTCTCGTTCGGCGGAAACCAAATCACAGGTAGGACTTTTGAACCACGAAATGTCCGGATCGAACAATTCAACGGTGGATTCTGAAGTAGAGAGTTCGGCGGAGAATAGTCTTCCGATCAGCGCCATCGTCCGAGCAGTTTGTCAGGCGGCAGGCAATGGTCCTGACCTTCTCTATGAGGTCATGGTCAAGCTGAGCCTGATGGTTGAGGCGACAGCTCCAACCTACGGCCTTTCCATTTGGACACTGGAGTCGGCGCAGCGACCTCGCCTCAAGTGGGCTGAAGGACTTGATGAGACCGAGCTAGCCGAGGCTGAAAAGTCAGTCGCACATACGCTTGCTGGCTCCAGCACGGCTGAGATTAAGTCTGGCGATTCTGCTTTTTGTTTCGTACTGGCTAAACCTGTCTCAGATCGACAAGGTGCTGCGCTTTATGGGTGTTGCGTGCGCCCTCTCTCCGAGCAGCAGGCGAAGAACCTGCGTGCGCTCATCGATGTCACGCAACTGGCACACTCACATGTGTCCTCAGTGAAGGCTGCTGTTCAACCGGCGAAGGAAGACGACTCGACACGCAACGTTACGTCGGCGCTACCTGGGATGGTATTCACTAGTCGCGCAATGTCGGATGTTGCGAAGGCCGTTGAACGAATCAAAGATTCCGATTCAACTGTTCTGGTCAGCGGCGAATCAGGAACAGGAAAAGATCTCATCGCTCGAGCTATTCACCGTTTGAGTCGTCGTGCAGAAAAGGAATTCATTCCTTTCAACTGTTCTGCCGTACCTGCCGATCTGATCGAGAGCATGCTCTTTGGACATCGAAAAGGCACTTTTACTGGAGCTCTCAGTGATCACGAGGGACTTATCCGCGCAGCGGAGAACGGCACGTTGTTCCTTGACGAAATTGGTGATTTGCCACTGGCTTTGCAGCCAAAGCTGCTCAGGTTTCTTCAGGAAGGTGAAGTTCACACATTGGGCGAACGAATGCCGCGTAAGGTTAACGTAAGGGTAATCGCCGCAACTCATAAGAACCTTGAAGAGTTGGTGCAACAAAAAGTTTTTCGCGAAGACCTCTATTACCGAATTGCCGCACTCACTATCAAAGTTCCCCCACTTAGGGAACGCACTGACGATATTGGAACTCTGATCTCTTATTTCCTTACCCATTATGCGCGGCGAAACGATCGCGCCATCGCCGGCATCACGTGGGAAGCTATACGGATCCTCGAGGAATACTCCTGGCCCGGAAACATTCGCGAGCTGGCTGCCGAGATTGAGCGACTAGTTCTTTATGCGGACGAGGATGGATTTATAACACCGGAACATGTGAGTGAACACATTCTTCCGCACCGCCTGCGCAATCGAACTTCCGGAGACCGACCGGCTGACAACCTGGAGAACCTGCTGGAGGACTATGAACGGCGGGTGATTACTGAGGCCTTGAAACGTCACGATTGTAACGTAGCGCTGACTAGCGAGGCTTTGGGGCTCGGATCCAGACAAACGCTATATAAGAAGCTCAAACGATTGGCAATCGATATAGGCGAGTTTCTCCAGGAAGATACTGAGCCCGGCCTCCAGTTAAGAACGGACCGTCGTTAGAAAATCACGTTATCCGGCGGAAGTTAAAGCACTCGAGATAGAGATCTCGGGTGCTTTCTCTTTTCTAACCTCCCTTTTGTAGCCCTCGGGTTCAATCGCCGAACCACGTTGTCAACCGCGGGCGACAAAATGATTTCTTCACGAAGAACTGCGCTTGGCACTCATCCACACACAGGCCCACCCAGGCTATCTCCCTCCGCCTTGTCAACCGCGGGCGACAAAATAATCAGTTCAGAAACCCGATAGTTGCGATTGTGCGAGGTTTCAACACTAAGAGCTCAGTGGCATGAGCCTTGTAAAGGTCATCCCCGTCGCGAGGCAATCGCGAAGACCCTAAGAGACAAACGCACAAGGCATCTCATGAAGGAAATAAGAACCAAAGAGCTTATATCGCTTGCAGGGATCGCAGTCACCGCGCCAATTTTTGCCCTGGCAATTCTTGTCAGCGCACGAAGGGCGGCTGTGGCTGATTACGATTTCTTGCTGGTGGTCCTGTCTGTATGTGGTGCTGTTGTGAGTGGGCTAAATGGTTTTGGTCGCCGCACGATCAAAGCTTCCCGTTCGGACAGAAGCCGCAAGGGACCACACTCAAGCGTGGCCCTTCCTTCCCGATGAATTGCGCTAACTCTCTCGAGCCCTTCGTTGTCTGACCAAAAAGACGGCGCCTGGGATCGGCAGATAAACCCTTAACCAAACTTAGAAGGAGCAACAAAATGATTAAGAGATTCTTTCGCGATGAAACCGGTCTTGAGTTGTCAGAGTACGCAGTTGCCGCAGCCTTGGTTGCGATCGCAGTCGTCGGTGCTTTCACCGCTTTGGGCACGGCCATCAGTCAGAAGGTCAACACGCTTGCCGCGACCATCACCGGATAAATCATTCTTGGCGAAAATGGGCCCGAGCGCGCTTTAGCTGAGATTAAACACCTCAGGTAAAGCGCGTTACCGGCTCTTCACCAGCCGCAAATCTGAAACGGGAGTGAGATCAATGACCAAGCACTTTTTTCAAGATGAAACCGGCCTTGAACTTTCCGAGTACGCCGTGGCCGCAGCGTTGGTTGCTATTGCTTGTGCAGCAGCATTCACGACGCTAGGTACGGCAATCGGCGCCAAACTCAACACGCTTGCTGCGACTATCAGCGCATAACTCGTAACGAACTTACCCTCGACTGTCCCAATTGAGGTGTCCTAACCAATGTCAGAAACGGTTGTCACCATCGCCCTTCTCCTACCGCTCGCGGTCGTCATCACCTACTACGACGTTCGCTACCGTCGTATCCCGAATGCGTTCGTCCTCGCCGCACTGGTTGGCGGAGTCGCGATAAACGGGATCTTTGGCGGTATACCAGGTCTGCTCGCCAGTCTAGGCGGCTGCGCTATGGCGTTTGCCTTGATGTTCATGCTGCACATCTTCGGAGCCATGGGCGCGGGAGACGTAAAGCTATTCGCAGCGATTGGAGCAGTCACTGGAGCCCACCTTGTCCTACCCACCTTCATGATCGTTGTTCTTACCGGCGGCCTGTTGGCGCTTGTTTCCATCATCAGAGCCGGCGTGCTGATGAGCACGATGCACAGAGTTCTACAGATCCTTGTCGGAATGTTGCCCGGATGGGAGATGCCCAGATTCGCAGTTCCCGCTGATCGCACTCATACCATTCCCTACGGAGTGGCCATCACCATCGGCAGCATCATTTCAACCGCGGTTTTCCGCGCCTAACGTCGGCGCCCAGCCCTAACTCGGGCTCAACTCATCGCACGGAGATCACATTATGCGCAACAAACGCTTTTTCATCGTCTTGGCCGGGGCCCTGCTGTTTGGGTTACTCGCGGCAGTTTCTGTCAGTCGTTACTTATCGAGCGCTCAGGCTTACACAAAGAGTCTACGAGGCATAGCTGTCGCCAAGGTAGCAATCCCTGTGGGCACCAAGATCATTGCTGAACAGATTCAGCTGGTCCAGTTTCCCCAGGAGTCCACACCTGATGGCGCTTTCGAGTCGGTGGAAAAGCTGGCCGGACGCGTCGCCGTTGTGAACATCGCACCGCGCGAACCAATCACCGAAGCGCGTCTCGCTCCTGAAGGCACGGCCGGCGGACTCTCCGCGATCATCCCTGAAGGCTATCGCGCGATGACCGTCAAAGTTGACGACGTCGTTGGCATCTCCGGCTTCATCATGCCGGGAACACTCGTAGACATCGTAGTCGTGATCGTCCCGAACGATAACGGTGCTCTGGCACAGGATCCCATCTCGAAGATCGTGCTCCAGAACATCAAGGTGTTGGCCAACGGTCAGAACATCGACAAGCCCGAAAGCGAACGCGAAGCGAACAGCGTGAAAGCTGTCACTCTTCTCGTTACACCGGAAGAGGCAGAGAAACTGGCCCTCGCTTCCAGCGAAGGCAAACTGCAGCTCGTAATGCGCAATTCGATCGACCAGGGCGACGAAGAAACGAAAGGAATTAACAAGCGCGGTTTGTTAGGTGGAGACCGAGCGAATCCGCAACCAGAGCCAGGTTCACTCAAGAGTGAACGGCCGGAACCGAAACCGGCGCCGGCCCCACGTCGCGTGCGCGTGCAAGCAGAACCTAAGCCTGCCGCTGCGCCTGCCCCGCGTGCTTCAGTCGAGATGATTGAAGGTGCAAAGAAACGAAGCGTCGATTTTCCATAAGTGGAATTTCGAAAGCGTCGCTCAAAAAAGAGATTGCGAGTTGATGAAACTCTCAACCACGAACATCAACTAGCCACTAATTTGAAGGAGCTACAGATCATGCAAAGTCCCTCGATGAAACGCCGCGTCAGCCTGGTATTAGCGACGTTGATAATTCGTCTCTGCAACTCCATGGCTCGCGCGCAGGAGACTTCCTACAGCGCTTCCTTTAAGCAAAACAAGGAATCGATTGCTGTCAACGTGCTCGTTGGACAGTCGCGCGTGATCAACTTCGACCGGCCAGTCGGTCGCTTCTCAGTATCAAATCCGGAAATCGCCGAAGCAGTGTTGGTTACTCCGGACCAGGTGCTGGTTAACGGCAAGAGCTTTGGTCAGGTCAACTTCATAGCGTGGGAACAGACGGGCGGTGAGTTTCTCGTCTTCGACGTTTACGTCCGCGCAAACCTTTCTCTGATTGATTCGCAGATGCGTGCGCTATTCCCGAAGGACGACATTCGTCTGAGCCAGGCTAACGGTTCAGTCGTCATGTCGGGCAGCGTTGCGGACATCAAGACTGCGGGCCAGGCTCAAAGCGTTGTTGAAGCTGCCGGCTTCAAGACCGTGAACATGCTCTCGTCGCCAGTCAAAGCCGCCGCGCAGGTTCAACTGCAGGTGCGTGTGGCCGAGGTGAGCCGCAACCGTATGAAAGACATTGGTACGTCCTATACCTATCAGGGAAGTCCCGGCTCGGGCGCTTACGCCAACAGTGGCTCAGGTCCCAGTGCGCTTACGCATCCGCTGGCCAGCCCCCTCGGCGGAATCATTCAAGGCGCACTCTCCAGCAGTGCTCTCAACATGTTGGTGATGGGTGGAAACTCCCTCGCCATGTTGCGCATGCTGCAGCTGGAGGGATCCATCCGCCAGCTTGCAGAGCCAAATTTGATCGCGATGGACGGACAGGAAGCGAATTTCCTGGCGGGCGGCGAGTTTCCGGTGCCGATCGTCCAGGAAGCGAATGGTAAGCCAACAGTTACCATCGAATTCAAAGAGTATGGCGTTCGCCTGAACTTCAAACCCACCATCATCGATGAGGACCACATCCGCCTCGAGTTGGAGCCCGAAGTGTCAACAATCGACTTCGCCAACGGCGTGAAGTTTGATGGCTTCCTTATTCCTGCGCTGAAGACGCGTCGCGCCAAAACGGGCGTGGAACTGCGTGATGGTCAGTCGTTCGCACTGGCGGGTCTTCTGGACAATAGCGAGATCAAGTCGCTGTCCAAGGTTCCTGTGCTCGGCGACATTCCGATCCTGGGATCGCTCTTCCGCTCGAAGTCTTTCCAGAAGGCCGAAACCGAGTTGATGTTTATCGTGACGGCCAACCTTGTTAAGCCGATCAATCGTGATGACATCCCGCAGCTGCGTGGCATCGACGGTCTGAAGAGCGCGTCACCGTTGGGTGTTGAACCCAAGGGCGAAGGAATTCAAGGCACAACTGGTTACTCGACGACTGGCCAGGCAACGGAAGCGACCCCCACCGCTGCTCCCAAAGCAGTAGAAGCGACGCCAGCGCAGCCAAAGGTAACGACAGAAAAAAGCACCGAGTCGACCGGAACGGTATCGAGCACTCGGCGTATCAACCCATCACTTCCCGTGGCGAAGAGTTTCGGAGCAAATTTCCGACGGGAATGGTAATTCGAACAGAACTTCGACTGACGTAGCCGAGGTGGGCAGGCAGTAAAAGTAACAAAGTATTTTGCGGAAGGGGGGGAATATGGATAAGCGGAAATTGGGACAATCACGAAACAGGCGTGGCGAGCGGGGTTCTGTTCTCGCCGCGTCTGCGCTCGGAATGCTTTCATTCCTTTTGGCTGTTGGCCTCGGACTAGATATCAGCCATCTGTACCTCGCCAAGAATGAACTTCAAAACGCCGCTGACGCGGCAGCGCTGGCCGGCGCCTCCGGCTTGAACTTCGACGCGACAGGGATCACCACGGCGACCAACCGAGCCGTCGCGGCGATGAACAAGTACGAATTCAATAACTCCAACATTAGTTTCACGGCCGCAAACGTGCGTTTCGCCAGGAACCTTTCAGACTTCACTAACGGAACGGACATGAACCAGGCAGCTGCAGCGAATCCAACGGTGGCGCCTGACGTCAAGTTCGTCAAGGTCGTGACACCACAGTCGCCCGTCAACATCGCATTTGTGTCGATGGTGCTTGGTAGCAGTGTCAACCTGAACGCCGAAGCTGTAGCCGGCGTGTCAGTCCCGTTGAATGTGTTCGCCGGTTATTTGCCGGTGTGTGTGCTTGATGACGACAATCTGTCAACCATCCTACCTGGCCAGATGTACACCTTCCGCGGAGGGCCGCAGGATTCCGCCTCCCCGGGAAACTATCAAATACTCGCGATCGATGGTTCGGGCGGTGCTGATGATCGTACCGGATTGGCCAGCGGCGTAAGAAACGTTGTCGGCCCGGGCGGTTATGTGGACACAAAACCGGGCGTAACATCAGGAGCTGTAAGGCAGGGTGTTAACACTCGCTTCGATGACTACGCTAGTGGGATGGATCCCGCGGAATTTCCACCCGACACCAACATCAAGGAAAACATCACCTACGCAGAGTATCTGACCGGTTCTCCCAGCCAGTCGCCTCAACACGCAGGTGTTGCCGGTCGTCGCGTCGTGTTGATTCCGATCGTCAAAGAGAGCCAGTTCGATGGTGGTCGTACAACTGTTCAGATTGATCACTTTGGAGCTTTCTTCCTGCGAAGCAAGATTTCAGGTGGGAACGGCGGCGACCTCCAGGCCGAGTACATTGGAATCGGTGTAGTTGTGGGGAACGGTGAATACGACCCGACCGCCACCACCAATCCGGGTCCCGCGATTACAAAACCTGTCCTTTATCGATAGGAGAAACGGTATGCGGCGAATACTGGGTCAGAAGCTGAGTCAGTTCAGGCGAGACGAGCGCGGCATTCAGCTAGTCGAGCTTGCGATTACTTTACCAATCCTGATCTTGCTGTTCGCCGCAGTCGCCGAGTTTGGAAGGTATTACCAGGCTTACACCACCCTGGCTAAGGGCTCGCGAGTAGCAGCTCGTTACTTAGCCACAGCGCGATATAACGGGCTCGATGATCTCGACGCCAAGAGACTGGTTGTCTACGGCAATTTGGCGGGAAGCGGCAGCCCAATAGTGAATGGTCTCGATGTCGCTAACGTGAAGATCACTCGGAACCTTGCGAACGGACTCGAAACGGACGGCTTTCCCGCTACGGTCACAATCGAAATCATCGACTTCAAACACACGCCGATTTTCGACCTTGGCAAATTGATGCGCAACTCGCTTTCGATGAACATCGACATAAAACCAAAAGTAACGATGCGCTATCTGTTAACTCAGCCAGTCTCGTAATCAGTCAGTCTCATAAGAGGACGGGAAGCATGTTTCAGGGCACAAACAAGAAGGCGGGCCAACGCGGATCGACACTTGTGGAATTCGCGATTGGCGCGACTGTGTTCCTGATGGTGATGTTTGCCGTGCTCGAGTTTGGTCGCGCGCTGTGGATCCACAATGCGCTTTCCGATGCGGCACGTCGTGCAGCCCGTTATGCCGTCAATCAGCCGGCAAGTAATCCAGCCGGCGTGAACACCTCCGGAACCAATGTAGGGCCAAGTGTAACGGCAATCAGAAACGTTGCCGTTTACGGAAATCCCGCTGGCACCGGACAGCCCATGGTCAATGACCTCACACCGGCGAATATCAACGTGGATTACAACCAATTCCGTGTCGGTGATGGAACAGTCTCAGTAACTATCACCAATTATCAATTTCAGTTTGTGATCCCGATCTTAGGGACCACGATCCAGATGCCGGATTACAACACCACACTCACCGGTGAAAGCGCCGGGACCACTCCCTAACGTCAATGCCGGGCCCACAAAGCCCAGCGGCATTGCCAATCTTCACAGGACCAGAGCAACCCATGACGCAACCACTAACACTCGTAGTTCTCAGTAGCGGTCTCGATAACTTCAAGGAAATCCGCACCGCCTTGTCGGCCGACCCGCGCGTCCAACTCCTGGCGGGCGGCGACGACGCAGAGCAGTTGTTCGGTGAGATCGCCCGTCTCAAACCTGCCGTCGCAATCATTACACTCGGCGCGAATCCTGAGCAGGGAATCAACTTCATCAAGAAGTTGACTGCCGAGGCGCCCAAGACCGCACTCATTTCCGCGGCCAGCGATGCCACTCCCGATCTGATGTTGCGAGGGCTCCGTGCGGGTGCGCGTGAATTTCTCCGTTTGCCTGTCAGTGCTGATGAGCTGAAAACTGTTTTGGATCGCGTTGCGGAATTCTGTGCGTCTCATGTAGAGGCGCCAAAGAAGAGGGGACGCATGACAGCAGTCTTTTCCAGTAAGGGTGGCTGCGGAACCTCTTTTATTGCTACCAACCTCGCTGCCGCAAGCGGTATGCGCACTGTCTTAGTCGATCTCAACTTGCAGGCTGGCGATTTGCCGCTCTTCCTCGGTGTGGATCCGAAATACTCCTTTGCAGACATGGCGGAGAACCGGACGCGGCTGGACGACTCGTTAATCAACAGTTTCCTAACGCATTACTCCTCAAATCTCTCGCTCCTGGCGGCGCCGAAAGAGGCCGACTCAGCTGACGAGATTGAACCGGAGCACGTCTTTGACGTGTTGCAACGATTGCGCGAGTCCTATGAATACGTTGTTCTGGATCCACAACACACGTTCGACTCGATAACCCTGGCGGCGCTCGATCAGGCGGACGAAATCGTTCTGGTGCTATCGCTGGATATTCCGGCAATCAGAAGCACGCAGCGCGCGCTCGAGATTTTCGACCGGCTTGGGTATCCACGTAAAAAAGTTCGCATCGTTGTGAACCGCTGGAGCAAGCAGATCGATCTTGATCTAAGAGAAGTCGAAAAGTTTCTCGGTGAACCGGTGATCGGCTTCATACCCAGCGATTACCAAACGGCTGTGACCTCGATAAATCTGGGAGAGCCACTCGTAAAGTGTCAGGCCAACAGCAAGATTGCACTTGAAATTCGGCGAATAGCGGCAAGTCTCAGCGGCGCCGCAGCTCCGATTGAGGAAGACACCTCTAAGAGCAAGCGCACACTTTGGAATTCAATGTTCAAAAGAGAATCGACTCAGGCCCAGGCTCAGTTAAAGCTGCAAGCCTCGATGAAGCAGTTCTAGTACGAAAACTGGTCGGGATAAAACATCATGGCACTGCGAGAGAGATTAATTAGAGACACTGTTGGTGGTCCTCCCACCGGCAACGGAGAAAACGGTGAGTTTTCCTTTCAGGAAATGAAGTCGCGTCTCCATCGCGCCCTCATTAACCGAATGGATCTCACAAAGCTTGCGGCCCTCAGTCAGGAGCAGGTCCATGCCGAGGTCTCGCGTTTGGCCGAGAGTCTTTTGGCGCAGGAAGCCATGCCACTGTCAGTGTCAGACCGTGATCGTCTGGTCAACGACGTGCAGCATGAGCTTTTCGGGCTGGGACCGTTGGAGCCGCTGCTCGCAGACCCAACAATCTCCGACATCCTCGTTAATTCCCATAAGACAATCTACGTTGAGCGCAGAGGCAAACTGCAAACGACGAACGTAGCTTTCAAAGACGACGAACACTTGATGCGCGTGATCGAACGCATTGTGTCGTCAGTGGGTCGTCGTATCGACGAATCGTCGCCAATGGTTGACGCCCGCCTTCGCGACGGCTCTCGCGTAAACGCGATTATTCCGCCGCTCTCCATCGATGGCCCGGTGCTCTCGATTCGTCGCTTCGGCGCCGAACCGCTGCGCATGAACATGCTCATCGAGCATAAGGCGCTGACTAAAGACATCGCAGACATGCTTCAGATGTGCGTTACCGCGCGCCTTAACGTCTTGATCTCCGGTGGAACTGGCGCCGGTAAAACAACGCTCCTCAATGCGCTCTCCGCTTACATTCCGGAAGACGAACGCATTGTCACGATCGAAGACTCAGCCGAGCTCCAGCTTCAGCAGCCACACGTGGTGCGACTGGAAACGAAACCACCCAACATCGAAGGACGCGGCGAAGTCACTCAGCGCGACCTGGTTCGCAACTCCTTGCGTATGCGGCCCGACCGCATCGTGATCGGTGAGGTCCGCGGCGGCGAAGCAATCGACATGCTTCAGGCGATGAACACCGGCCACGACGGCAGTTTGACGACGATTCACGCCAACACTCCCCGCGACGCCCTGGCCCGTCTCGAAACAATGATTCAGATGACGGGGATGAGGCTGTCCGATCGCGCAATGCGTCAACAGATCGCCGCGGCCATCGATCTAGTTGTGCAGGTGGCCCGTCTTTCAGACGGAACCCGACGCCTCACCGCCATATCCGAAATTACGGGAATGGAAGGTGAAACAATCACCATGCAGGAAATCTTCATCTTCGAACGGACGGGAGTGGATTCCAGCGGACAAGTCATCGGTCGGTTCAAGCCTACCGGTATTCGTCCACGCTTCGCCGAGCGTTTGAAGGCCAGTGGACTACAACTGCCCCGAGTCTTCTTTGAGGACGTCTAAAAATGCTGATCTCCTTTTTAGTTTTCGTATTCGGACTGTTCCTCGTGCTGGGAGCTTATTTGCTCGCCACCCACGGAACCGACGCGAAACGCGTTCGCCTGCAAAGACGTTTGGCGGAAGCCCTGCTCCACTCAGCGCACACAGAAGACGTGGAAGTGATTCTCGCGCGCAACGAGTTGATGAGCGAGATCCCCGTTGTGAACCGGTTCCTGGTTCGCATGCAGGCTGCTTTCCATTTGAAGCGGATGTTGGATCAGGCGGATCTGCACATTACGCCATCGCGCCTGGTGATGTTCTCCGGAATGGCGGGAATGCTTGGTGCGCTTGCCGCGTCAGTTATTACCGTATCGCTGCTGGTAATTATTTTTAGCGGCATGGTGTCGGCGGCAATTCCGTTTGTGCACGTTTGGTGGAAACGCAGGAAACGCTTTGATGCTTTCCTCGAGCACCTTCCGGACGCCCTCGATCTTATGAGCCGCGGTCTTTCCGCCGGTCACGCTTTCTCAGAAGCCCTGCACATGGTCTCGGCTGAGATGCCGGAACCGATCGCCTCTGAGTTTCGCAAGACCTATGAGGAACAGAATCTCGGTCTGTCGCTGAAGCTGGCCCTTGAGAATCTCACTCAGAGAATGCCTTTGTTGGATTTGCAGATGTGCGTTACGGCCGTGCTGATTCAACGCGAGACGGGCGGCAACCTGGCGGAGATCCTGGAAAAAGTCGCCTACACCATTCGCGAGCGG
>Ga0157380_10002378_pt1 | contig 12641 bp, 12 predicted proteins | sample S35metaG_FD_119757 | JGI IMG/M metagenome (GOLD analysis project Ga0157380, IMG submission 119757) | Switchgrass rhizosphere microbial communities from Kellogg Biological Station, Michigan, USA - S3-5 metaG | ecosystem: Host-associated > Plants > Roots > Rhizosphere > Soil | place: USA...
ACACCGGCAGCGCGCTTTGCGAGAGAACAGCCGCAGTTGCGACGACAACGAGAATGGCTCTCAGCATGCCGCCTATTTTGGTCCGCCTAAAGGCGGACCCTCACAGGATTCTTCGCACCACCCCGAATCCCGTGGCGGTCCGGCTTTCGCCGGACCACGGGTATTATTCAGCGGTGTTCAAGAAGCTCATTCCCGTTTTCATTCTGATCGCAATTGCCAGGCCCTCGGCGCAGGCGCCGCAGCCGTTTGAGGTGCATGAAGCCACCATCGCGCAAATCCATGCGGCGATGAAGGCGGGGCGTCTCACCTGCCGGGGCCTCGTCGAGCACTACCTCAAGCGCATCGACACGTTCGACAAGAACGGGCCGGCGATCAACGCCATCATCATCACCAACCCCGAGGCGTTGAAGCAGGCGGATGCCATGGACCAGCGCCTCAAGCAGGGCGGCATGACCGGTCCGCTGCACTGCATCCCGATGATCGTCAAGGACAACTTCGAGACGATCGGATTGCAGAGCGCGAACGGATCGCTCGCGCTCGCCGGTTTTGTGTCGGACAAGGACGCGTTTCTGGTCAAGAAGATCAAGGACGCCGGCGCAATCGTGCTCGCCAAGTCGAACATGGCGGAGTGGGCATTCACGCCGAACGAAACCCTCAGCTCGATCCTGCCGGGCTATACGAAGAACCCGTACGCGCTCGATCGCGTCACTGCCGGCTCGAGCGGCGGGACCGCGGCGAGCGTCGCGGCGAGTTTCGGCGCCGCCGGTCTCGGCAGCGACACCGGCAATTCGATCCGCGGGCCGTCATCGCATCAGGCGCTCGTCGGCATCCGATCGACGATGGGTCTGACCAGCCGCGCGGGTGTGATGCCGCTCAACCTGCTCGCGGACATTGCCGGACCGATGGCGCGCACAGTCGAAGACGCGGTGACGGTTTTTCAGGTTGTGGTCGGCGGCGATCCCGCTGATCCGGTGACGGCTGGAGCGGCCGCGCATCTTCCGCAGGACTATGCGGCGTCGCTCGTGCGCGAGGGACTGAAGGGCGCGCGCATCGGCGTGCTGCGCTTCGCCTACGAACGCGAGAGCACCGATCCCGAGATCGTCCAGGTCTTCATGCGCGCGGTCGAGGATCTGAAACTGGCCGGCGCGACGATCATCGATCCCGGTGTCGTCGAGGGCATCGCCGAGATTCGCCGCCCGCAGGGGTCGGGCCAGTGCATGGGGTTCAAGTACGACATCAATCGCTACTTCGCGAGTCATGGCGACAAGATTCCGATGAAGAGCCTGGCCGAGGTCGTGAAGTCGCGTCGCTTCCATCCAACCGTGGCCCAGAGGCTCGAGCAGGCGGAGGCTGGTCCGTCGAACGGTCCCGAGAGCGACGCCTGCAAGGCTGAGATGACGTATCGCGATCAAGTGCGCGCCGCCGTGACCAAGGCGATGGACGCGCAGAGGATCGACGCCTGGGTGTATCCGACCTGGAGCAACCCGCCGCGGCTGATCGGCGATCTCAACACTCCGGGCGGCGACAACAGCCAGTTCTTCGCGCCGACGACGGGGTTTCCCGCGATCCAGGTGCCGATGGGTTACACGCGCGGCGGACGACTGCCGGCGGGCATCACCTTCTTCGGGCGCGCGTGGTCGGAGCCCGCGCTGATCAAGTACGCATACGCCTACGAGCAGGCGACGCATCACCGGCGGCCGCCAGAGACCACGCCGCCATTACGCTAGAAGTTAGTTGTTAGTGGAGCAAACCTCATGGCGATTACCGGGACGCACATGCTTTTCTATACGGCCGAAGCGGAGAAGCTGCGCGCGATGTTGCGCGACGTGTTTGGCTTCAAATACGTCGATGCCGGCGGCGGCTGGCTGATCTTCGCGCTGCCGCCGAGCGAAATCGGCGTGCATCCCGGTGAAGGCCCCAATTGGGAATCGGGCATCCGCCACGAAATCTCGTTCATGTGCGACGACATTCACAAGACCGTTGCCGAGCTGCGCGCCAAGGGCGTAAGCATCGACAACAGCATCAAGACTGAGAGCTACGGCCACACGACGACGCTGCACTTGCCTGGTGGATGCCGGGCGATGCTGTATCAGCCGCTCCATGCGATCGCGGCGCACATTCCGCCGTCGCCAAAGGCTTCGCCGAGACGGGCTAAGAAGAAGTCGACGACAGCGACGCCAAAGAAAAAGACAGCTACGGCGCGGCGGGGTCGGCGAGCGAAGAAAGCTCCTCGACGTCGGTAAACGCGAGCGACTCCGAATTCACGCAGTGCCGCTGCCGCGTCGGCAGCGGCCCGTCCATGAACACGTGGCCGAGATGGCAATCGCACCGTGCGCAGAGGATCTCCACGCGCAACACGCCGTAGCTGCGATCGGGCTTCGTCGCCACGTTCTCGTCGGCGATCGGCTGGAAGAAGCTCGGCCAGCCGGTGCCTGAATCGAATTTCGCATTCGACGCGAAGAGCGGCAGTCCGCAACAAATGCAGGAGTAGACGCCGGTCTGCTTGTTGTCGAGCAGCGTGCCGCAGAACGGCCGCTCGGTGCCATGCGCCCGGGCGATCGCATACTGCTCCGGCGTGAGCTGCGTCTTCCACTCCTCGTCCGTCTTTTCCACTCGCGGAAGGTCAAGCGGTCCGACGAGCTGCCCGTCGCGATTGAAGACTTTCAGTTTCATGCGCAAAAAGGAACCTGCCACATTTTTACGGTTTACGTAATTCGACAACGGTCACGTCCGTCATCGGCTGCTTGCCGCTCAGAAACGCCGAGGGCTGTTTGAGAATTTCCTGACCGAAAAACTCGCGCACGACCATGCGCGTGATCTCCGCCGCCCGCGCTGGATCGATCTTTCCGTACGCGCCGCGCTGGCGCAATGGACCGCCCCAGAAATTCATGTCGGTGAAATCGAGATGGAGCGCGTCCTTGACGTCGACACGGTAGTACTTCGATGCCGAGCGCTTGTAAATGATGTCGCTGGCGCCGGCGCGGCCGGTGCGGCCCGAATACACCATCAGGAACGGCGCCGGCATCGGCGTACCAATCATCCTCCCATATTGCGGGATGCCGTCGAGGTTGAGTGCCGCCTTGCAGCGGCGATCCTCGACGCAGAACTCGGCGCCGGCGACGCCGCCCATCGAGTGGCCGGCGACGCCGAGACGCGTCAGATCGATCTTCGACGCGATGCGGCCCGCGGCGCCGCTGGCCGGCAGGTGATCGAGCGCGTACTTGGCGTCGAGCGTCCATCGCGCCACCACCTGGTCGGTGTTCTTGAGCGCCGCCAGATACCCGCGCATCAGCTTTTCTTTTTCCGCATCATCCGTCGCGGCCACGATCTTCTCCATCGTGGCGCCTTCGGGCCCCCACTCGTTGAGGACGTCCATGATTCCGGAGCGCATCGCGTTCTTCTCGTCGGTGAACGTGACGACCGTACCGTCAGCAAGCATGGCGCCGGTGGCTTCGTACGGATGGATCACGTTCAGGACGGCCCACCCATGCGATGCGAGATCCTCCATCAATGCAGTGTGCGAGCTCGGAAGTCCCGTGTAGCCATGCTGGAACAGAATCACCGGGAAGCGGCCTGGTGATGATGCCGGCACGGCGTCGAGCGTCGCGTGAGTCGTGACGCCTGCGAGACCGTCGAACGCATCGCCCAATCTCGCCAACCGCGCGAAGCTGAGGACCTCTTCCATTCCGTCGCGAATGTACGGCGCGGGCTGAGATGAGGGTGCCGCGGCCGGATACCACGCGACAACTTCGATATCGCGCTTCTTTCCCGGTGCGAAGATCTCCTCGCGCGAGGTGTCGGTGACGACCCATCGCGTCGTGCCGACGGCAGACTTCCCGGTGGGCGCGGGCAATTCGAACAAATGCGCCGGGGTCTGCGCGGAGGCACAAACGGTAGATACGAGGAGGAATGCGAGGGCGATTCGCGTCATGAACTCGAGTTTGCCGGCGGCAATGAATTGGTCACTCCGCGCGAAGAATCGTCATCGGGTCGACGCGTGCGGCCCTGAATGCCGGACCGGCGCAGGCCGCGATCGCGACGAGTCCGAGGACGATGGGCACGCCGATAAACGTTGCGGGATCGCGCGGATCGGTGGCGAAGAGGAGCGAGCGCAGGACCTGGGCTCCGCCGAGCGCGATCGCGATTCCGGCGATGGTCCCTATCGCTGTCAACTTCAGGCTGCGAGCGAGTACGCTCCTCACCAGACGATCAGGTGAGGCGCCCATCGCGAGACGAATCGCCAGCTCCCTGCGCCGGCGGGCCACCCAGTATGCCGAGACACCGTAGACACCGACCGCGGCGATCAATACAGCGCAGATGGTGAACGCCGCGCTGAGGCTCAGGACGAACCGAGGTCGGGCGAGCGCCTCACCGACCTGATCTCGCATCGTGAGCGCCGCCCCCAGTGGCGGCTTCAGCCGATCGTCGATCACCGCCTTCGCGACGTCCGGTCGCCGCATCACCACCAATTGCACGCGCGAGCGGGCGCGGTTATCGACATCGATCGGCCGCCACGCATCCACCGAACTCTCGGGAAAATTGAATCGCGATGGGAGGATCCCAATCACCCGATACGGCTGGTCGTCGATGGTCAGTGTTCGCTCGAGAACGGCCGGATCGCGCCCGAAGCGGCGAGTCCACAACCGCTCACTCATTAGAATCACGCGTTCGGACGACCTCGCATCACCCGGCGTGAAGAGGCGTCCGGCGATCGGCGCGGCCGGAAAGATCGAGAACATCGACGGCGACAGTCCCGCGAACGACACCATTTCGGGATCGCCGGAGCCCGTCAGTGTCCCCGCGCCGAATTGATACGCGCTCACCGCTTCGAAGAGATCATCCTGTTCGCGAATCGTCCTGGCGATCGTACTGATTGCCCCAGGGCTCCGCGCGGCGCCCGCCTCGAAGTAGGTCCAGATTTCCAGGACGCGATCGGCATTCGGAAATGGCAGCGGGTTGATCAGCACCGCATCCACGACCGAGAACATCGCGGTGGTGGCGCCGATGCCGAGCGCCAGCGTCAGGACGACGAGACCGATGAACGCCGGAGCCCGACGGAGATTCCTTATTGCCGCGCCGAAGGTTTGGGCCATCGCGATTTACGCGCGCCGTAAAAATGTGGCAGGTTCCTTTACGGGATCACCATGTAGCGCCAGAAGCGCTTCACTTCCTTCGCGTCGACATACTTGCCGATTTCTTTCTCGAACTGCGCCTGCGTCTTCCAGGGGCGGTATTCCTGGAACTCGTGCGCGAAGCGTTTGCCGGCGCCAGGGATCGTCATGAAGTCGGCTTCGGTCGCGGTGTTGAGGTTCAGCGGGATGAAGGTGTACTGCGCGAGGCGAGCGACTTCCGTCGCGTCGACGTACTTCCCGATCTCTTTCTCGAACTGCGCGTACGACTTCCACGGCCGGTATTCTTCGAACTCGTGCGCCATGCGCTTGCCCGCCCCGGGAACCAACATGATCTCGGCCGCGGTCGCGGTGTTGAGATTGATGTTCACGAAAATGTTGCGATAGAGCGCGTTGGCCTGATCCTGCGTCAGCTTCTGGCCGAGCAGGAACGTGTTGAGCGCGGTGATGCCGTCGAACGGCCGGACGGCGACCAGCGACTTGGCAATCGCCGGCGTCATGCCGGGTAACTTCCCGAGCTCCGCTTCGGTGATCGTGTTGGCGTCAACGACGCCCTGTGATTTTCCGACTTGCGCAAACACCGGCGGGGCGACAAGCAGCGCGAGCGTGAATGCGATGAATCGTGTCATGATTTCCTCCCGGGCCCTCAAGCCCGCCTCTGCTAGAGCTTCGGCGCGGCTAACGCCGGATGCTTGAAGGTATAGGCTAATCCAATCAGCCCGAGTTGCGTCATCGCCCCAGGCGCCAGCGCTGGCGGAGACTTGGCCAGCACGGATTTCTTCAGCAGCGCCCAACCGCTCAGCGTCGCATCCATCTCGAGTTGGAATTCCATGTTCGCCCGCAGATGCAGATACACGCCGACGGCGCCGCTGATGATCATCAACAGCATCACGAGCTGGAACAAGCGGATGGTCCCGTTGGACGGCTTGAATACGACGATGGCGCTCATCACCACGGCCAGGTCGTTGAGCGCGAGCGGAATCCACTGGCTCGCGTCCTCGGTGTGCTTGAGCAATAACAGCTCGGCACTGAGGCCGATGACGCCGAGCAGCAGTATGCCGAGAAGAATGCGGCGCGCGGCGTCGGTCATCGGCGGCTGAAGAGGAACTCCACGATCTTGCCGTCGGGCGCGAGTGATTGCAAAGTCAGCCGCGGTGGCGCCTGGGCGATTGTGGATGCCTGCGCACAACCTGCGACGATCGCAGGGAATGCAGCGTTTCGCGAGGTTGCGGGGTCAGTCCCCGTTACAAATCGCATTATTTTCCTCGAATGCCGCCGACGCCTTTGATGAGGAGCAGAAATATGACCCGTTTGATCAAAGCAGCGTAATATTACGCCCGCTCGCGACTGATGAGCTTTTCAGGAGACCGTTATGCATAGACTCGCCCCTCTCGCTGTCGTCGCCGTCTTCGCCGCGTCGTGTGCTCAGACCGTGAATGTCGAACAGGAAAAGACCGCGCTTATGACCGTCGATGCCGACTGGTCGAAGTCCGTGGGCGATATGGACAAGTTCAGCTCGTTCCTGGCGCCCAATGCGACCTTCACCATGTCCGGCGCCCCGGCGGTGCATGGCGACAAAACGATTCGCGACACCCTGACCGGATTGTCGAAGGCGCCCGGCTTTGCCCTAACCTGGAAGGCGACTCGCGCCGACGTGAGCGCGTCCGGCGATCTCGGCTATACCGCCGGCGATTACGCATTGACGGTCAACAATGCCGCCGGTGTCCCATCGACCGAGAAGGGCGCCTTCTTGACGACATGGAAAAAGATCAACGGCGCGTGGAAAGTCGTCGAGGACACCGCGATCCCGAGCTCACCGTCGACGCTGTCATCGCCGGGCGTCGCGACGCCGGCCGCTGCCGTGAAGTGGATGGATGCGCCGCCGTTCCTGCCGAAGGGCTCGAAGCTCGCAGTGCTCGTCGGCGATCCGAGCAAGCCGGAGCCGTTCACGATCCGCTTGCAGATGCCCAACGGCTACAAGATCGCGCCGCACACCCATCCGACTGATGAACATGTCACGGTGCTGTCGGGAGTGCTGCGCGCGGGCATGGGACCAAAGTGGGACGACAAGAGCCTCGGCGATTTCGCTGCCGGTAGTTACGCCAACATGGCTGCCACCATGCCGCATTACGTGGAGGCCAAGGGCCCGACGGTCGTCCAAGTGCACGGCGTCGGCCCCTTCGTCGTCAACTACGTCAATCCCGCGGACGATCCCTCGAAATAGCGAGGCTGCGCCTCGCTAGGCAGTGTCGTTTGGCCCGGCCTCCGGCCGGGCGCTTGTAGCGAGGCGTTCGGGATCGGCGTAGTGCAGGAGTAGAAGGTCGCTCTGCTCGATCGCGTTGGATAACAACTCGCGATCGAGCGGGCGGCCGAAGGCCCGGCATTGTCGCGAGCATTCGACGCGTAGGACCGCGTGAGCGATGCGGGAGGTCTCAGCGGCGGTTTCCACTCCGTCACCCAGATACAACGACCACGATGCGAACGCCTTCGCCGCGGCGTATCGCGTCAGCACGTCCGCGAACTTCGGCCACGACGGCGCCACCATCGAAAAGAAGATCGACTCGATACGAGCGGGCGCTTCCGGCCACGAGAGCGGCGACGGCACCGCGGCGCGCGCCCGATCGAACAGGGCAACATCATCGTCTTGCAGTTCTTCAATCGTCGCGCGGGCTACCCGATCGCGCTCCCACGCCGTCAGCTCCTCGAACGACATCAGCTGTTCGCGTGAACCTGGATAGAGAGGCGGCAGGGCCTCGCGCGCATCGAGCCCTTCGATCATGTCGAGGGCAGGAATTGGCGAAGGACCTTCGACGATTTCAATCGGCCCGCTGTGTTCGAACAGCAGCGATGTCGACGTCGGGCAGTAATGCGACAAGGCGACGTGGACACCGCGCCCGTCGAAGAGACAGACGAACGGAAAGTGCGCGCATGATGCCGGCTTGACGTCATGGATCGCGCATCCGGGCTTGCCCGCCTCGAAGAACACGCAGTGCGCGTTGTCGCGCAGCGCGAGGGTGCCGGCGACGTCGTCGGGAAGGTTTGGCGTCGAGACGAGCCACGGCACGGCCCGCAACGGAATCACATCGCGGGCGACGGTTTCATCGATCGCCGCTACTCGCGATTGCTCGACGGGGATCGGCCAGCCTGAAGAGCAGCACATGCCGCTGTGCCGGCACTGATATGGCAGCTGAAAATTCAGCCAGAAAAACTTCACGAGCCACTTACGTTGTCACAATTTGCGCGAGCGCGTCGACGCCCGGCGCGCGGGCCGGAGGCCGTTCGATCCGGAGCGAGCGAGTTCCGCCAAGAGGAGCCGAGGGAGTGTGTACAGGTCAGGGTCACAGCGAGGCGACGGGCAGATTACTAGCAGGCAACATCAACGATCGACCGAAGCGCATCATGGGCGATCGCTGATTTGCCCAGGCGTAACGAGCAACCGGAGGAGCGAATGGCGCGCGGGCGTGGCGATCATTCGCGAAGCGCAAGATCGAGACGGCGCACCGCTTCTCGAAGCATCTCTGTGCGCCCGCCAACGGCGATGCGGATGTGTTGAGGCGCCTGGAAGAAATGGCCGGGCACGACGATGGTGTCGTGATCGCGAATCAGCCGCTCGACGAGCTCACTCGTATCGTCGACGTCTTTGACGCGCGGGAAGGCGGTGGTGCCGGCGGCGGGTTCGAGCCATTCGAGCCGCGGATGGGACCGGGCCATCGCGCGAACGATGGCCAGGTTCTCCGCAAGAATTTGCCGCGCGCGCGATTTCAGCCGATCGATATGCTCAAACGCCGTGAGCGAAAGCCGCTCGGCAACGTACGGTCCGCTGCCGTCGATCACATCTCGAATCGCCCGCACGCGCTCCGACACCGACGGCGACGCCATGATCCATCCGCATCGCAGTCCGGCGAGGCCGTAGGCCTTGGTCAGGCTGCTGGTCGATACGAATACGTCGCCAAATGTGGCCGCGGGTCGCGGTAGTGGCGCCTCGTCGTATTGCGCTTCCGCGTAGACTTCGTCGACGAGCACACGTGCGCCGATCGCCTCGGCCATCACGCCGACCTGTTCGAGCGCGTCTCGACCTGCCATTGCGCCGCTCGGATTGTGCGCATTCGAAATCACGATCAGCCTGGTCGAGGGCGTCAGCGCGGTCCGAACCACATACGGATCGAGCGCAAAGCCTTTGGACCAGCTGCGCTCGAAATGCACGACATTCGCGCCGGCCGCACGCGCCGCGGCGATCAACGGATCGTATGCCGGCGTCTCGATCAACGCGTCGTCGCCAGGTTCGAGTAGCGCGAGCATCGCCTGGAAATTCGCTCCCGATGCGCCTGCGGCGATCGACACACACTCGCTGGTCGTGCCGTATCGCGCGGCGATCGCTTCCCTCAGTGGAACGAAGCCTTCGTCCGTTGGCCCGGAAATATCGAACGCCTCAGCCGCGGTCACATCGCCGAGCAATTCGCGTGTCGCCACCGGCGTTAGGCCGCTCGACGCCAGATCGTAGGTGACGCGCGGGCGCGTCTTCGCCCAGCGCATGTAGGGAGCCGGCAGGTTCATGACGGGAGCCTGGAGCCGGGACCCGGGAGCCGGGTCTTCCAGAAATAGAACGCAGGCACCCCCGCAATCATCAACGCCGCGCCGATGGCGGATTGGAGTGGGCTGACGCGGATCACGCTGAAGACGATCGCGATCGCCGCGATCACGAACAGCGCCGGAGTGAACGGATAGCCCCAGGTCCGGAACGGCCGCGGCGCGTCCGGCATCGTGCGACGGAACACGAAGACGGATCCGACGGTGAGCCCGAAAAAGATCCAGTCGGCGAAGACCACGTAATCGAGCAGCGTCCCATAGGTGCCGGTGAGCGTCAGGACGATCGCCCACGTCGATTGCAGCACGATCGCGAGTGACGGTGTCTGGTATTTCGGATGGAGGCGGGCCACCTGGGGAAAGAAGGCGCCGTCGGCAGCCATCGCGTAATAGACGCGCGTCGGGGCGAGCACGCAGAGATTGAGGAAGCCGAACGTCGAGATGGCGATCGCCGCCGTCACGAATCGATCACCGGCTGCGCCGAAGAGCAAACGCGCCGAATCCGACGCCGGCGTGGTCGTCGTCGCGAGCCCGCCCAGCCCCAGCGCCTTCAGATACGCAACGTTGATTGTGATGTAGACCAGCGCGACGACCGCGGTGCCAACAAGAAGGCAGATCGGCAGAATGCGCCGGGGATCCTTGATCTCCTCGGCGACGTAGTTGGCGTTCTGCCATCCTCCGTACGCGAAGACGATCGGAATCAGCGCCGCGCCGAATGCCACCAGCGACCCTTCCGATCCCGATGCCGCCGAATGCTGCGCCGAGTCCAGCACGCCGCTATAGAGCAGGCCGCCCACGATCAGCACCGCGAGCGCCGCGACCTTCAACACCACGAACACGTTCAGCAGCCGACTGCCGGGAATGACGCCGAGGTAATTGATGATCGACACGAACACGATCGCGCCAATCGCCACCGCGCGAACTCCGCCGGCGCCGATGAGGGCCGACGCTTGCGGCTGGTCAGAGGCGAGCCGCACCGCATATTCCGCAAACGTCATCGCCACGGCCGCCATTGCGCCGCTTTCGATCATGAAGAGAAGCGCCCAGCCGTAGAGGAAGGCAACGAGCGGATGATAGGCGTCGCGGAGATAGACATACTGACCGCCCGCCGCCGGCGACATGGCGCCGAGCTCCGCATACGAGAGCGCGCCGATCAACGCGATGATCGCTCCCGCAACCCACGCGCCGATCACCAGTTCGGATGAATTAAGCCGCTGAGCGACGATGTACGGATTGATGAAAATGCCGGAGCCGATGATGCCGCCGATGACGATCATCGTCGCGTCGAACGGTCCGAGCGCGCGCTTGAAAGGTTGAGACACTGACCGCGCGAGACTAACACGTACGGCCGCCCGCACGTTCCGAGCCGGCGCGCTTGATCGCCGAACGCCGTTCGCTCCTCAGGTCGCTCGTTACGCCTGGGCAAATCGAACGGAGGCCAGGCAGAGCGCGATAGCGGTTCCAGCGGCCCGTGCCGCCGAGTGAGATTTGACCGGCGAGCTGAGAGCGAAGCCCGGAAGATACCGCCCGGCCACGTATCGCGTCGGCTCGATGCTACGGTAGCGGAATGATTCAAGCGATCTCGGTCACGGGCGCGGTCTTGATCCTCCTGCCATTCGCCGCAAGCCAGTTCGGCAAGCTGACCACCACGTCGCTGACGTATCAGGTGATGAACCTCATCGGGTCGGCCGCGCTCACCGCAGTCGCCGTGATCGAAAGCCAGTACGGCTTCATCCTGCTGGAGGGCACATGGGCGCTTGTGAGTGCGGCCGGCCTCGCCCGCGTGCTGGGGCAGACGCGCGCCTAGTCGAAGGATCGAACGCTGGATCGACGCACGCAATAGCGCTATCGTTCGCGCATGAAGAACCTCGATGCGCTCCTCAAACACTACGAAGACGGCTCTCTCTCGCGGCGCGACCTTCTTGCCGCGCTCGCGCTGCTCGTCGCGGCGCCCGCAGCAGCCAACGCGGCGCAGGCGGCGAAGCCGGTGGGTGCGGTGAAGTCGATGAATCATGTCACCGTCTTCGTGCCGAACGTGCAGAAGTCGGTCGACTTCTACCAGGGCGTCTTCGGCATGCCGATCCTCACCAAGCAGGACGCGGGCATCAACCTCTCGACCGGCACAGGCTTCTACGGCATCTATCCGGCGCAGAACGCGACCACCGGATCGGTCAACCACGTCTGTTTCGGCATGGAAAATTTCGACGCCGACGCCGTACTGAAGGAGCTCACCGACCGCGGCATCAAGGGGAACATCCGCCTCCGCGGGGACACGAAAGAGCTGTATTTCACGGATCCGGATGGCATCCGTGTGCAACTGCAGGATGTGAAATACATCGGCGGAACGGGTGTTTTAGGCGACAAACCGCCGAAGTGATTTGTAACGGGGACTGACACCACACCCCCGGCTTTTGTGGCAAAATTCGCGTACTGAGGCCCTTCGACTGGTTGGCTCGGGCCGACCCGCTCAGGGCAGGGAGAAAACGTATGCGTCGTGTGCTAACGGCAGCAACCTTCGGCGGCGTCATCCTGTTTGCCGCGGCCGTGTCCGCGCAGACACCGGCGAACGCGCCGACGTTCTCGAAGGACATCGCGCCGATCTTCCAGGCCAAGTGCCAGGAATGCCATCAGCCGAATTCGATCGCGCCGATGTCGCTCATCACCTTCGCGGAAGCCCGCCCGTGGGCGCGCTCGATCAAGTCGCGCGTCTCGCAGCGTCAGATGCCGCCCTGGCACATCGACCCGAGCGTCGGCGTGCAGAAGTTCAAGAACGACATGTCGCTCTCGCAGAAGCAGATCGACACCATCGTCGCGTGGGTCGACGCCGGCGCACCGCAGGGTGATCCGAAGGATCTCCCTCCCGCCAAGCCGATCAGCGCCGACAACGAGTGGAAGGGCGTGCAGGACGGCTTCGGCAAACCCGACCTC
>Ga0157380_10002381_pt1 | contig 12637 bp, 13 predicted proteins | sample S35metaG_FD_119757 | JGI IMG/M metagenome (GOLD analysis project Ga0157380, IMG submission 119757) | Switchgrass rhizosphere microbial communities from Kellogg Biological Station, Michigan, USA - S3-5 metaG | ecosystem: Host-associated > Plants > Roots > Rhizosphere > Soil | place: USA...
GGTCGACGTCGAGGCGCACGCCGCGCCAGGCCTCGATGAAACTGACGACAGTTGCTCCGAGCACGACGATCAGCATCGTGAAGCCGAGGATGCCTTCTTCGCCGAGCACTTCCAGCGGCATGTTGTGGACATAGTGACCGGCGATGGCGGGGTCGATTGCCGCGGAGTTGCCCAGGCCGAAGGCCATCGCCTGGACCGATTCCTGCCAGCGCGACAAGAGCCTGGACACCATGTGCAGGCGTACATCGATGTCCGTCGTCGCACCGGCACTGGTCCAGCGGTCTCCCTGGTCGGCGGTGTAGTGCGAAGAACCGACATCGATTGCCGTCAGGATGGCGGCACAGGTAAGCAATGCCGGCAGCAGGCCGCGGACAGAAGTCAGGGCGAAGCGCACCGGAATCATCAAGAGGATGGAAACGACGGCGGCGATGAGCTGGCCCCTGGATCCGGAGCGAATGATCACCAGCATGCACAGAACCGCGATGGCCGCTCGCAGCATCCACTCGATGGCGCCACGTTGACGGAATCCGACGAACAATGTGGCAGCGACCACCACGCCCGAGAGGCTCGCCAATGCCAGGGGATTCGTTTCGGTCATGTCGGCGGCACCGCCTTGTAGCATGAGCCCCCGGCCGCCCCAGTCGCCGAACAACAGGAATACAACGAGGAGAATCGAGCCCAGAAACGCAGTCCAGCGAAACGCAACGCGCAGTTCCTCGATGCTGGTAATCAGCAACGGGCTCAGGAACACGCTGGCGAGGAGGGTCGGGCCGCTCGATAGCCATCGGGGCCAGGCGTCGGCCGCAGCCGGCGTCCACAAGGTGGTCAGAAACGCGTAACCATAGAGGCCCAGTACCGCCCAGGTGGTCTTTGGACTTGCACTCACGAGTTGTCCGATGGACGCTCGCTTACGAAGCAGCCCGACGATCAGTACGCCGCCCACGAGCAGGTTGGTAAAACTGGAGTGCTGCAGGAACCAGGGGTGCGAGAATTCCCCGAGCTGGTCGAGCCCGTACATGCAGAACACCGCAGCCAGGGCGACGGCCGGCCGGATCAAAGATCCGACGATGAGCAGCACCACGCATGCGGCGTAAGTTGTCAGTCCAACCGCGGACATGTCAGAACGCCGCTCTCCGCAGGGGCTCCAGCTCCATGCGTCGTGCATTCCCGTTCGCGTGGCGCTTGCGTGACATTCGAAGACGTTAGCAGCGTTGTATTGCAACTCGCTGACAGCGAGCCGGCGTCGCTACCGGATCGGCTTTATTTTGGGGGCTTCGGGCAACACGCGGTATCCGCACGTACGGTGCGAGGTCTTCATGAACTCCCTGGTAGCCTCCCACCACGCCGCGGCCCCGTTCCACGGCTCAGGATCCGACCAGATCACGACACCGTCCGCCACCCGTTCCAATGTTTTCAGCTGTAGCCGCCAGTAGTCAGCCGGGATGGCCTGGCCCTTCAGCTGCTGGTTGCCGCCGTGATACCTCGGCCAGATGAACGGATACACGGGTTTGCCTTTGGCCAACCGCCGCGCCTCTTTCACGTTCTCTATCGCGTAGCGCTCCCAGCCTCTCTGGTCGTCATAAAATGTATAGAGCGACGGCAACAACACGTCCACCGTCGCAGCCAGTCGCTCGAATCGATCGTTGTCCCGTTGCCATTCCTGGAAGTGGATCGAGGTCGCGGCGCTCGTTGCTCGCCAGTAGTCTCGAACGGGAGGGATACCGTAGTAACCCAAGGCCGCGTTGCCGGTGCCCTCCTTGACCCAGTCGAACAGCGTTATGTAGCGGTCGACCGAGGACTCGACAACCGACGCCTCGCCGGCATTGGGCCAGTGCTCGAGATCCAGAATCACTAGCGGCGGTGCCGGCTTCGGATCCATCCACTGGCGGACAGCCGCGGTCACCGTTTTCTTTTCCGGCAGGAGCAAGCCCGGCGATGCGCCCCTGGGCCAGAAATAGTGTGTGCTGGAGATGATGATCGCGCGCTCCAGCCCGTAGTGCGCCAGGTCCGGCTTCGAACCGTAGTTCGTGGCATCGAAAACGCGAAAACAGGTTTCGGTCGACGCGGGTTCGGCGGCGAAAGCTTCTTGAACGCAGGACGCGAGGCAGAAGATCGCGGCCACGACACGCAGACTGCACACATTCAATGACAACATTTATCGTCCACCGCCCTGCTCCCTTTGGCGATGCGAACCTACGCCGGCAATGTTGCAGCGATGCGTCGGCCGGGAACGGCATATCCCCTACGCCATCGCGCTCAACACCATTGAAACACTTCACCAGTAGAGTCCGGGCGCGGCGGACACGAAAGCAGAGGGCACGATGGATCTGGCAGCGGCGACAGCATGCAAAGTCGACAGCGACGCAGTAGTGCACCAGGAAAGCAAGGACTGGACCTACATTGCGTTCGTCCGCTGCGTGTTGACGGCATCGGTCGTCTGGTGTGTCTTCTATTATTTCGGCAGGCACGTCGCGTATGGCGGCGACGATTCGTCGGTGCTGGTCCCCTTGTTCCAGGATGGACTGATGCAGCACCTCCAGCGACACACTCGTCCGCTGGAATACTTCTTCGCATTGCTCTCGGTGCGAACCGGATTTCCCGTATGGATCGCGGTCTCGTATCTCGCCTACGTCGGAAGTTCCGTCGGCGCGTTGACGTTGCTGCGTATCGCAGATCGTAACCAGCAGCCGCACTTCTGGAAGATTCTCGTCTGCGCCTCCTCGCCGCTGGCTGCTCAAGCCTATTTCCAGGTCGATACGGTCAGCCAGGCACTCGGGAATGTCTTCTCCCTTGCCATCGTCATTCTGACATTGCGCAGCCTGCGCACCGGCCAGGCCAGCGACATCCGATCGCAGGCATGGGCGGTAGCCCTGCTGGCCCTGCTATGCATCCTGTCCAAAGAGTCTACTTACGGAACCGTGCTGGCGAGTGCGACGATCCTGCTCGTGCGTCATCGACGATTGGTACTGACGCCGGCCTGTATTGCCCTGTTGCTGGTGGTGGGCGCCGTCCTGGGCCGAGGCCTCTATCGCTATGGAATGGCCGGAGGCAGCTCCTCCGAACTGCATCTGGATCCCCTGTACTGGGTGTTCGCCATTGTCTACAGCGCTTGCGTCGCCGTCGCGCCAATTCCGACCTCGATCACGCTGACAGGCGCGTTCCTCACCGAACCCGTGCTCGCCGCGGTGGTGGCAGTGGGTGCGGCAGTAGCGCTCGCAGGTTCGATCATGTTGGGCGTATCGCTGCTGAAGGATCGCACCCGGAGAAAATCTGCCGCTGAGCGCGGACACGACAACCATCTGCTCCTTGCGATGCTTGCGATCGTCTCGCTGGTACCGACGCTGTTCTTCGGCGCCGCGGAGCTGTATGCATCGCCGATGGTGCCGATGCTGCAGGTATTGCTGATGATTTCCATCCCTGCGCGCGAGCGCTTCTATCCTGCGCTCGGCTATGCGTGCAGCGTTCTGTGGATCGTCGCATCGACGATCAACATCGTCTATTACAGCATCGCTACCGGCTACTCCACTGCCGGGCAAAGTCCTTCCATGATCGACCGGGTGCTGTACGAGCCCATCGAGAGAGCCGTAGCCAACGAGTCCAGGATCTATTCCATCTACTACAGCAAGCTCTATTCCGACCAGCAACGGTCCTTCAAAGGCGGTCGAGTGTGCAAGATAGATCCCCGCCAACCCGATGTCTGTCTGCCCGAAAGTATCGGCTCCGGTGTACCGCAGCGCTTGTAGCTTTGCGACTACTTCAACGTCGCGAGACACGGCTGGACGGACTGATACAAGGACTCCGCAAGGAGTGCCTGTCCACGTTCGTTCGGGTGGATGTCGTCCCGATAGGGGGACGCGCCAGCGGCCGTCGAGCTGAACAGTTGCCGATCGTCGCTATGTGGCACCTGCAGGTCCTCCGCGACTGCAGCGAGAGCCGTGTAGCCGGCTACCGGTTCGCTCTTCAATTCGGTCCGCGTGAAGTGCTGCACGAGACTCGCCGCGGCCCCCGCAGCCCGGATGTCCGTGAACAGTTGCCGAGTTGCCTCCAGCGCCTCCGGACGCGGCGGCACTGCAATGGGAACCTGCTCGACCGGCACCGATCTCGATATCCATGCCGGGAGGTAGCGCGGCAAGTACCGGACCACTCCTTCATACAATCCCGACGGCGGCTTGCGTGTCGGCCGATCCAGGTCGTTGAGCGGTTCAAACGTAGGAACATCTGCTGCATCGTGGCTCGACAGGACGACGACGACACAATCGGCCTGCATCAAGCCATATTCTCGAGTCCACGCCAGCAGGTTCGGCGGTCCCCAACTCCCAGCCGACACATTGCCGACGATGGCGGGGCGACTCGTCTGCGTCGCGAGGCGCGTCGCAAGCAGTGTCGTTGCGAGACGCGACTGATCCGTCTGGTTGCCGCCATTGACGACACTGTCGCCCATGACCAGCACCCGCAGTTCGCGTGGATCGGCCTTGTGCCGCGGAAACGGCGGGGAGCGCATTCCGTAGGCATTCACGATCATGTGTTTGCCGAGGCGGCGAACGTCCTGGTTCGGACGCAGCATGTATTCGATCGACGGATGCGCGACATAGAGAACTGGGTCCCCGAGGCCCAGTAAGAGCCTCGCACCGAGCTCCGCCGCCGCAACGCCCATGAGCAGGGAACCGGCGACCCATGCAACCTTTGCGGAACGCGTCATTGGAGCGCAGGCACTATCTGGTAGAAGCCGAGTTTCGCTTGTGGGATACGCAGGACAGTACCGCGATTCTGCAGATGGATGCCCTTTGCAATGGTCGCATACGGCCCGATCGCCTGGTTGGCGCCTTTGACATCGTAGAGACCCGGACTCAGGCCCGCGGCCTGGATCGCGAACTCGCGCCCGTCGAACATCACGCAATAACCTCCATAGGGATTGGCGAGCGGATCGCCGATGAACAATCCCTGTCCGGGCATCGCCACGCTTTTCCAGTACGCTTCGATCAGCGTCTCGCCCGCGAGGTAGCGCTTCATGACGAGACCGGGATCGGGAAACTTGCCGAGCAGATTACACGGTTCGATGACGGTGCCGTAGCTGCCGGTCGCGCCTGCTTCCAGCCAGCGCAGGCTGCTCATCTGCGAACCGCCGGTGAGATCGCCTCCGAATGAAGTCAAGTGATCGGCCACCGCACCGGGCAGAAACCGGTTGGTCGTGAGCTTCGGCACTTCGGCCGCGCCGATGAAATAGAACATGACATCGCGTTTCTCTTCGAGCGCGGCGCTGTGAATGATCTCGACAGGCAACGCGCCGCGAACCAGCATTTTAGCGTCACCGTAGCGTGCAGCACGAACATTGCGAGCGCGATCGGAGGTCTCCAGGAGAAATCCCGTGCCTTTCGGAGCGGAGATGAGCCGGAACTCAGTAGTAATTGGCTGCCGGCTCGCGGGATCCGTTCAGCACTGTTCCGACGAATGGCAGGTCACGCAGCAGTTCGAGCGTCCTGGCGACATCGTTGCGCTGCGTGCGGCCTTCGCCGATGACCAGCAACGCGGACTGCAGATGCCGGGCGAACGCCAGTGCGTCGTCCGCCTGCAGAACCGGGGGAACATCGAAAATCAGAATGCGGTTGGCATACCGTGTACGCATTTCGGTAATGAGTTCGCCAGTGCGTGGCGACGTGAGCAGCTCCGACGATTGTTCCGATCGCCGCCGGCACGCGACGATGGTGAGTCGATCGTAGCCGGCCACCTTGAACATGGCATCGCGCAACGAGCGATTCTGTTCGAGACACTCTTCCACTCCTACCTTCGGTTCGTGGCAGAAGCGACGATGAATGCCGGGATTACGCAGGTCGAAATCGACCAACAGGACGGTGCGCGCCGGATCGGCAGCGATCGCTATGGCCAGGTTGATCGCAGTGAGAGTCTTGCCATCGCCGGATGCCGCGCTCATGACGCCCAGTGTGTTCGCTCCGAGCTGATCCATGCGCCGCAATACCTGGGTACGCAGCATCTTGTAGCCACCGCCATACGACCCAGTCGCGCCCGGCGGCAGGATGCGCTGATTGGCACGTGCGACCGGATCGAGTTCGACAACCGGTGTCCTGAAGATCACCGTTTCTGTGAAGTCGACAGCTGCTTCGGACGCGGGATAGGTGGCAGAGCGTACCGCTACGGGCGCCTCGTTCACCAGCTGTTGCTGACCCTCGGGCTGCTCGTACGCCAGCTCCAATGTTCGCTTGATGCACTCCACCGATGTCTCCTCAGCCCAGAATTCGTTGCACGGTGATGTCCCAGAGAACATCGAGCGGCCGGACCAGAAAATGCAGCAACACGATGCCGAACACGACGCTCGTCGCGGCGCCAATCAAGGAATACTTCTTCCATCGAGCACGCCTGGCGACTTCCTGGGGCGTATCCATCCACGGCAACACTGCGAGCGGCGCGACGGCGAGCAGATCCTCCACGTCGCGCTTGCCCCGCATGCTGGTGTCGATGGCTTCGAGCAATGCGATCAGGCCGACGGCAGCCGCGATAGACAGGATCACTCCCAGCAACACGATGATCTTGCGATTCGGACTCAGCGGCTTCTCCGCTTCCAGCGGCGGTTCGATGAGCGTGAAGCGCTCGCCGCGGCGTTCGGATTCGAGGTTCTGCGACACTGTCGCCTCCATGTGCTTCTGCCGCACCTCGCGATACTTCAACTGTGAATTCTCGAGTTCCCGCACCATGCCGCTGTATTCGCGCTCGATCTGCGGAGCCTGTGTCAACCGCTTCTCGAAATCCGCCAGGCGCGCCTGCAGGCTTGCGCGCTTGGTCGACAACGAATTCTTTTCATTCAGCGAGGCCTCGCGCTGTGCGCTCACTTGGATGTAGGCAGGGTTGTCCGCGTCGTCCTTACGCGCCGGTGCGGTCGCTACGGGCGTTTCGGCCAGCGTCTTCTCGATTCCCGCGACGAGTCGCTCCTGCTGCTGCACGTCCGGATGCTGAGGGCCATATTTCTCGCGCAATTCTCCGAGCTGGCCCTGCGCATCGGCGAGTTGGCGCGTGAGGTCGTTGCCCGCATCGCCCAAATTGATTAGGCCGAATTCGTTTTGCAGCCCTTCTATTTCGCGCTTCATCCGCACGATGTCGGGATGTCCCGGCGCATAGATCGCGTTCGCTCGCGCGAAGTCGGATTTCAGGATCTTCAGGCGGTCAGCCGGCGACAGCACGCGTTCGCCGGTCGACGTATAGAGCTGCGATGCGGGTTGCAGCTGGGCGAGTTGCGCGTCGAGATAGACGATCTGCTGGTCAAGCGAACGGATGCGCGTATCGGTCTCGCGAATCTCATCGTCGGTGCGGTTCAGCAGCGACAGGTTCAGCTGCCCCAGTTCCGGCAGGCTGCCAATGTGCTTTTCCTTGAATCCGGCTAGCGAGGCCTCCAGTTCCGCAATGTGCTTGCTGAGCCGGTCGGCTTCTTCGGCGAGGAAGCTCGTGGTATTGCTGGCGAGCTGTTTGCGACTCTCCAGGTTCTCGTTGAGGTACAGCGTCGTCAGCTCGTTTGCGACCTTCGCCGCCAGCGCGGCCGACCGATTGTCGTAGCTCACCGCGAACGCGATCGATGCTTTGACGGGCCGGCCGACACGCGGATCGACCACGTCGGCGCTGATCATCTGGAAATCGATGTCCTTGCGCATTTGTGCAATCAAGACTTCGCGCGGCACTGTGCGGCGATCCTTCGGGTACAGATCGTAGCGATCGATGATGCGCATCAGGTTTTCGGTAGTCATGACGCGCTGGGTGATGACCTGGATACGCTGGTCGGCGTAGCTCGATATCATCGAACGCACGACATCGACCGGCACTTCCTGCTGCTCGATCAGGATCGTACCGGTCGAGCGATATGTCGGCGGCCAGGTCAAAGCCGCTACGAAGGCCGTGATCACGACGACGATTGCCGTGGCAATAGCAGGCACGCGGCGACGGCGCGCCGCCGCGACGCGATCTGCCAATGTAGCGAGACGAGGCTTGCCTACAGGGAGTGTGCTGGTCCATTCCATACGATGCTCAATGAAGCTCTTTGGTTGTCGGCGCCGTGGCGCTGTGAATCGATTTTCTGCATGTTGCCGCTCACCGCCGCCGACAGGCTCCAGTGTTCCGCGAGTTGCCAGTTCAGTTGCAGATCGGCACGGCTGTACGCCAGCTCGTAACCCCGACCCGACCGCGATAGCAATTCCCTGTTGCGACCGCTGCGAATGCTGACGCTGGTGGCAACTCGTTCGGTGAGTCGGCGTGATGCACCGATGGACAACTGATCGCGCCGGCTCAACCCGCCCACTCCCGTCGAAGTCACGTCCCGGCCCGCCGAAGTAGTGAACGTCCATCGCTCGGCGCGACGCTGCATATCCGCTCTGAACACCCAGCCATCGTCTGTGCCGGCATCCGACTTGGCGAGTGACGGTCCCGCGGACAATTCCACCGTCCACAGCGTCCAGGCCGCATAGCGCCAACCGATCGTCAGGGAATCGTCCCGCTTGTCGGCAAACGGAATGTCCGGCACCGTCAGTCGCCCGGTGCGGGCTGTGAGATTGAACGTCGTGCGATCCGACAACGCGTAGCTGGAAAACAGGGAGGCAGCGCCGTAGTCGTAGTCGACCAGCCCGGTGAATTGCGCATCGACGTAGTGGTTGTCGTTCCAGTACAGCTGCATGCCCAGGGTCGTGCGCTCGGTCAGCGAGTAGCTGGGACCGGCGGTGATCGTCAGTCCTTCGTGCCGACGATCGCCTTCGACGAGCCCGGTGAGTTCCAACTCGCTCGTGAGCGTCGTGTCGTAGGCATAGTCCGCCGTGGCGTTCCACTGGGTCCGCTCGGTGACATAAGTGAAGCCGGCCTGCAGATACCGATCGTCCCGATCGAGCAGTGCATCCTGGCTGTTCCGCGACGAATACAGCTTGGGCTGCAGAGTAATTTCGGATCTCTCGGTCAGCCGGAGGATTCTCGCGCTCAACTCGCCCACGGTTGCAGTCGACGATTCTTCGCGTTCGATCCGCAAACGCGGATTGCTGTTGTAGTCGGTTGCCACGCGCGCTGTGGAATTGATCCGCCAGTCAGCCGCGCACACTGTGCTCGCATGCCCGAGCATCAAGCCTCCGCAGACGTACAGCGCTCCCAATCCTCTTGTGGGTTCTACGATCATGAGCGCTTCAAGGAACCACGACGGTGTCACCGCTTTTCAACACGAAGTTCTGCTCGAGAGCGCGTCCGCGCTCGACGTCGCTATAACGAAACCGCCGGGCGGTCTGCCTGCCGTCCTCACGGCGCAAGACCTGTATTTCGTCCCCGGCGGCGAAGGACGTTGCACCACCGGCAAGGCTCAGCGCCTGCATGACATCGATGGGCTGGCTGAAGGTGAACTCGCCCGGATGATTCACCTTGCCCAGCACGTAAATGCGATTGCCGCCGATCGCCTTGACCGCTACGTTGACCGACGGATTGGGAATGAAGTCGCGCAATTTTTCGACGATGATGCTGCGCACTTCCGCCGTCGTGCGACCCGCCGCCTGCACTTCACCTACTAAAGGAAACGACATTCCACCATCCGACAGCACCAGCACGTCCGACTTCAGGTCTTCTTCTTTCCACACTGATATCACCAGTATGTCTCCCGGCTGGATGCGATAGGCGTCCGGCTCGGCTGCCTGGCCTGTCGGTATCGTGGCGAACAGCAACAGCACGCTCATCGCGATCCAGGCGGCGGCAGCGTAGCGGCGAAAAATTACAGTCGTAGTGCGGAGCATCTGCATGACCGGTGTCTGTCGAATGAAATACACGTAAGCTAAAAAAAGGGCGGCGCACTATCCGTTCGTCGCCCTTCCCTGACGCCCGCTTATGGGTTCTTGCGACGAAACAGCGTCAGGCCGCCGAGGCTCGACAGCAGCAGCCAGATCGCTGCAGGCAGAGGAACCGGCGCGAAATCCGCCCTCAGGCTATAGAGGCCTGGCGTGGCCTGGTCCTGGCTGCGCGCAAACACGGCCACGAAGAGTTTTGCCGGACCCGTGAGATCGACGACCAGGCTGCCCGGACCGTCGAGCTTCTGCCACAGGCCATTCAGGTCGGTGACCAACAGGCTCAGGCTCGTGAGCGCATAAGGCCATTCGATGTCCGCGAGGCGCACGTTCACCCGGCCAGCGGCCGCGACATTCAGGCCGTTGACCGAGACGTCCGAACCCCAGACGAGTTGCGTCGAGCGGATCGACGAACCCACTGTGCTGTCAGGCGCCAGCGATTCCAGCGGAGCGCCCGAGTAGTAAGCTGTCTCGCTCCGCACGAATTCCGCGTGCGCCGTAGTCGCAAGCGACAACGTTCCAAGCAGCACCGGGAGCACCGACGCCAGACCCACTTTCTTAACCTTCATGATGCGACTCCATTTCGAGGGTTCCGCGATGCGCGGCACCGTTGCGATACACGTATTTTTCATAGAGATAGCGACGCAGGTTGCTGCTCAGCTCCTCGCTGTCGCCGGATTTGTCGGCGCGTCCCGCCGAGCCTTTGCCATTGCTGGCGAGACTCGACAGGCGCAGCCGCGCGTAAGACTGTTGAATGCCATTCATGGCAATGAGTTGGATATCGTCGTGTTCGACGCGAGAGTCCGGGTCGGACCCTTCATTGATGATCGCGTCCAGGCGGATCGCATCCAGTTCGAAATAGCGGAAGATGTCCGTTCCGAACTCGACGAAGACCGGAACGAGGCTCTTGCCGCGCACCTGCAGGTCGTGCAGGGGAGCAAGGCGGCCGAGCATGATTTTGACGGCGAAACGGATCACGTCCGAATCGCGTGCACCGAGTCGCTTCGCGAGTTTCTTCACGTCGCGAATGTCAGCGGCTGTCATACGGATCGACACAGCCCGCTTGTTGTTCATAACTCTCCCCGCCTTCTTGTTATGTCGCGCTGAGCGACTGCGGGGGATAGTGGTGCAGCGACGTGACAGGACGACGAAAAGTTGGTTACAACGTGACGCCAGCACCCCCGGCGGAGTGCCAGACCTGGCCTCCGCTTACCCGTTGTCGGGTTGTTTATTTTTGCCGCTGCCGCTTTGCTAGTTCAAAGCGGCAGCGGTCGATTCAGTTCGACAGGTCGGGGGTTAGCCGCGGCGGCGTGCCACCCCCGCGAGTCCGATCATGCCGGAGCCGAGCAGCCAGAAAGCAGTCGGCAATGGCACCGGTACCGGCACGATGTCCTGCAGCTTGACGACCAGGTCCTGGTAGTCGCGGTCCTGTCCGTTGATCAAATCCTCCCAAGCGATGAGATGGTCGCCCTGGAAATCGCCACCCAGCGGCCCGTAGGCATACATGTGATCGACGCCATCGGTGTTGCGGCCGGTCTCGCTGTAGAAGATCCCGTTGGTGGCGGTGCCGAGATAAAAACCGAACGCGGACGAAGAGAGATTCGACCACGCTCCGTAACCTGTTCCCGTCTCGCCATCGGCGACGCTGACATTGAAGTCACGTACGCGTGCACGCCACTGACCGCTACCCGTCTGGCTCACCTGGACGACACCGAGGGTATTCGCACCGTCGTTGCCTTCGAAAATCCTGATACGATTGCCGGTAACGAAATCGTAGATGCCGAAGGTGTTGGAGGACGCGTTTCCGGCGAGCTCGATTTCGATTTCGACGGTGCCGATCTGGCCTACCGTATTCCAGATGGCGTCCGCTCCCTCGGCGATGCAATCCGTCTGCACGTTGACGGTGTCGGCGCCCAGCATGGTGTCGAAGGTAGCCTGCAGCGAAGGTTCAGCGGAACCTCCGAACGAACAGGCAGCGGATGCTTGCCCGGCACTCATTCCCAGAATCGATGCGACGGCGGCAGCGATCGTCCAGTGGGCTCTCATCGTCATGCTTCGGCCTTCCTCTTCGACTGGAAGCGATGATGATCGGCACAAATGATGCGCGTGTTATGTCGTGGCGGAAGTTAGACGGCTTTGCGCTACGATTGCCGTACGAGAAGCGTTCCTTCGTGAGTCCGTTGTCAGACGTAGCAGCGACAGCCGATCGCACGCGCAAAGAAGACAACTTCCGGGAAGCAGATGAGGATCCGGTGGGGAGCAGCGAGTTGGGGTTGAAGAGTCGCGTGGACAGCTGATTCCACGGCGACGTCAACTTGCGGCGACGTCAACTTGCAATGTGCGCGCCGTTCGACGGCAACAGCGTCTATGCAGAATCCGATACGCCCGCCGCGCGCGGGAGTTGGTTACTACTTTGCGGTAGTCAGTTGACTGGGAGCGCGACCGGTTCGGAGGACCCGGTGCCGGTCGCCTTCTTCAGGTCGAGGCCGGCAGGAGCGTCAGGCCTGTTCGATTGCGTCGGAAGCAATGCGGCAATGATCCAGGAACGTGCCGAGTTTCACGAACGCCTCGACGGCAAGCCCGGTACGCAAGCGATGCTCGTTGAGCATCGTTCGCTGGGTCGCGCTGTCGCAGCCACGCAGCGCACCGATCAGCAGGCTGTGATGCTGATTGAGTTCCTGCAGTGCCGCGTTTGCCGCACGGTGAAGTTCTATCAATCGTTGTTGACTTCGGCCACTCAGCAGGGATCGACTCACGGGACTTGCCTCGTTATCCGCAACCGGGCTGCGCCTGACAAACGACCAGGCAGCGCCATCTCTGGTTGATGCCGCTCA
>Ga0157380_10002384_pt1 | contig 12632 bp, 4 predicted proteins | sample S35metaG_FD_119757 | JGI IMG/M metagenome (GOLD analysis project Ga0157380, IMG submission 119757) | Switchgrass rhizosphere microbial communities from Kellogg Biological Station, Michigan, USA - S3-5 metaG | ecosystem: Host-associated > Plants > Roots > Rhizosphere > Soil | place: USA: Michigan...
CGACCGTTCCGTCCGGCAGCGCGAAGGCGTTGAGGCTCGGGTCGTTCACGAGCGTGAAGGTGAAGTTCATCTGCTGCGGGTCGACCCACTTCGGCACCAGGCTCCTGCCGATCTTGTCGACGTACGCCTGCAGCTCCGGGTCCTTGACCACCTTCAGCTGCCGCTGGAGCTGCGCGACCTCCTGGGAGGCGGCGGCCATGAACTGCGCCTCCTCGCCCACGAACTCGGCCGGCATCACCTGCCCTTCCTTGATCTCGACCGAGCGGTCGTCCATCCGGATGCCCTTGCCCTTGAAGCGCATCCCCGGCTTGAGTCCGGGGGACTGGACGCCCTTGGCGAGCCGGCAGACGTCGCCGTCCACCAGGAAGTGGTCCTTCTCGACGCCGTCGATGATCCCCGAGATCTCCTCCTGCTCGAAGCGAGCGTTCATCACCCTGACGTTGCGGGCGGTCCAGCCCGATCCGTACTCGCGCGCGTCGACCTCGACCTCCCAGCCGATGCGCAGGTCTTTGGCGGTGATGTCCTTCTGGTTCTGGCGCTCGATCTTGGTTTCGGGACCGAGCGAGACCGCCTGGCCCTCGACCACGATCGACGCGGGAGAGACCTCCCACAGGTAGCCCTTGAGCTTGTCCGCCGAGGCGACGCTGGCGGCGAGCAGACAGACGGCGACGGCGACGATCGTTCGATTGTTCAGGCGCATTGACCCTTCCCCTCCGGTAGAGGGCAGGGATGTTACGGCCGCGGCGCCTTCGCCGCTGCTGCCAAAACGCGCAGGGGGGTCAGGCTCGCGCGCCGTCCTCCTGCAGCACCTCGTCGAGGACCTCGAGGAAGAGGGCCGCGTCCTCGTCCGAGAAGACGAGCGGGGGACGCAGCTTGAGCACGTTCGCGAACGGGCCGTCGGTGCCGGTCAGCACCCCGCGCTCGCGCAGGCGGTTGACCACGTAGCGCGCCTCCTCGCGCGCGGGCTCGAGCGAGCCGCGGTCGCGCACGAGCTCGACGCCCAGGAAGAGGCCGAGGCCGCGCACGTCTCCGATCAGCGCGTGGCGGGACTGCAGCTGGCGCAGCCCCTGCGCGAGCGTGCGCCCCACGCGCCGCGCGTTGTCCTGGAGCCGCTCCTGCTCGAGCACGTCGAGCACCGCGAGCCCGGCGGCGCAGGCGACCGGGTTGCCGCCGTAGGTGCTGAAGAACTCCATCCCGTTGTCGAAGGCCGCCGCGACGCGGCTCGTGGTGACGACTGCTCCGAGCGGGAAGCCGTTCGCGATCGGCTTGCCGAGCACGACGATGTCGGGCACCGCGTCCTGTGTCTCGAAGCCCCAGAACGCCTCGCCCAGCCGGCCGAAGCCGGTCTGCACCTCGTCGGCGATCGCCACGCCTCCGGCCGCGCGCACGTGCCGGTAGGCTTCGGCGAGATAGCCGGGCGGGAACACGATCTGCCCGGCGACGCTCGGCAGCGTCTCGGACAGGAACGCCGCCAGCGTGCGCCCCGAAGCGGCGAGCCCGCTCGCGATCGCGCCCACCTCCTGCGCGTACTTCACGCCCGCGCGCGGGTCCTCGCGCCGGTGCGGGCCGCGGTAGCCGTCGGGCAGCGGCGCTATGTGAACGAACTCGCGCCTGCCGCTGCCACCCGGCCCGAGGAACTTGTACGGGCTCACGTCCACGAGCGTGCTGGTGTGGCCGTGGTAGGCGTGCTCGAGCACGATCACGTCGCTGCCGCCGGTGGCGGCGCGCGCGAGCCGCAGCGCGAGCTCGTTCGCCTCGCTGCCCGAGCTCACGAAGTAGCAGACCCGCAGCGGCTCGGGAAGCAGGCGCGTCAGCCGGCGGGCGTAGAGCACCAGCAGGTCGTGGAGGTAGCGCGTGTTGGTGTTGAGCAGCCCGAGCTGCTCCGAGACCGCGCGCACGACGCGCGGGTGGCTGTGGCCGACGAGCGGGACGTTGTTGTAGAGGTCGAGGTACGCGCGCCCCGTGTCGTCGAAGAGGTGCTGCCGGAAGCCGCGCACGATCTTGAGCGGCCGCTCGTAGGAGAGCCGCAGGCTCGGCCCCAGCAGGCGCCTTCGGCCCGCGAGCGTCTCGTCCGCGGACGGCTCCGCGCCCTTGGGTTCGAGCGGGACGCGCAGCAGCAGGTTCGGGTCGGGCGAGAGCGCCTCGAACAGCCCGCGCCGTCTCGTGAGCGCGACGCCCGGGAAGCCCTCGTCGAGCTCGAGCAGGTCGAGGATCAGCTGGAAGTGCAGGTGCGGGGGCCAGTCGCCGTTGCCGGGCGGCGAGCCGACGCGGCCGATCGCCTGTCCTCTGGCGACGGCCTGGCCGGCCTGCAGGCCGGCGAGCGTGTCCTCCGTGAGGTGGCCGTAGAGCGTGAAGAACGGGGTGCCGTCGGCCGCGGCGTGGCGCAGGATGACGAGCGGGCCGTAGTCCTGCGGCGCGCGGTTGTTGGCGAGGCGGTGCACGACGCCGGCGAGCGGCGCCCGCACCGTCGAGCCCTGGGCCACGAAGAGGTCGATCCCCAGGTGCACGGTGCGGCGCTCGTCCGTCGCGCGTCCGCCGCTCGCGAACAGCGGCGACACGTAGAGGCCGCGCGTCTCGCCGTAACGGCCGACGCCGAAGGCGGCGCCCGCCTGCGCGAGCGCCGCTTCGATGCGCGGCGTCAGCACGTCCGTCGCGGCGCTCGCCGGGTCGGCCCCGAGGAAACGGCTGCCGACGCTCAGGTCGATCACGAGGTGCGGCGCCTGCCGCACGTCGAGATCGAGCACGGACGCCGCGTCGACGCTGCCCAGCCAGCCGGCGAGCCGGGGGCCCTGCGCGAGCGGCGGCAAGGCGCACGCCTCGCGCAGCGCCGCATGGGCGAAGCGCGGGTGGACGGCGTCGAGCTTCTCGAGCGCCGCCCAGGCCGGCGCCTCGCTCACGCTCGCGTAGGGATCGCCGCCGTGGGTCCGCGCGCGCGCCGCCGAGACGATCACGCTCACCGCGAGGCGTGCGTTCACGAGCGCCGGCAGGAGCGCGATCTCCTGCTCCTCGAGCGGCAGCGCCGCGTGGTAGCCGGAGACGAGCGCCGCGATCGCGTCGAGCGGGTCGTCCGCGCCGAAAAGGGCGTAGGCCGCGGCGATCGCCGGCTCCGCCACCAGCAGGCCGTGGTGCATGTCCCCGAAGTCCACGAGCCCGGTGACGGGCCGCGGCAGCGCGCGCGGGTCCCCGACGACGACGTTGTGGTCGTTGGCGTCGCCGTGGATCACCTGCCGGCGCAGCCGCGGCAGCGCGGGCACCACCTCGCGCTCGAAGCGCGCGAGCGCGCGGCCGGCGAGCGCGCGCCGGCCCGGGTCCGCGATCGTCTCGAGGCCGGCGGCGTGGCGTCCGGCGTGCGAGAGGTCCCAGAGCAGCTCCCGGCGCGCGGCGGGGTGCTCGAAGCCGGCGAGCGCTCGGTCCATCTCGCCGAGCAGCCGGCCGAGCGCCGCGAGCGTCTCCGGCGAGCGCGGCCGCGCCGCGGCGAGCGTGGCCCCCGGAAGCCACCGCAGCATCCAGACGAGCCGCTTCGTCCCGTCCGGTCCGGCCACCTCCGACACGGCATCCCCCTTCAGCGTCTGGACGACGTGGGGAAGCGGGAGGTGGGGGGCGCGGGCCTCGAGGTGGGCGAGTGCAGCGCACTGGAGGGCGACGAGGGCCCGTTCCCGCCCCGGGTGCATCGCCTTCAGCACGAACGAGCGCCCGTCGGCGGCGGTCAGGCGGAAGTTGTCGTCGAACTCGCCGGGCAGGGCCCGCGCCCAGGCGGACAGCCCGTAGAGCGAGGCCGCCAGGCGGGTCGCATCCCCTTCGCTGACCGGACGTTCCGCGCGACCCTGGGGCTGCACCGAAGGATCTTAGTTGTGTTAAGCTCGATCCTTCTAGTCGCCGTTCGACTGGCGTTACCCCCGAAGCTCGAGCCGCCCAATGGGGGGCGGCGCTGACGTTCGTGGCGCACAGGCGACGTGGCTGCTAGGAAGGGCCGAAGGAGGCCTGTACGTTCATGATCGAAGGCACCGTCAAGTGGTTCAACGAGTCCAAGGGTTTCGGGTTTCTCTCGCGTGAAGGTGGTCCGGACGTGTTCGTCCACCACACCGAGATCAAGGCCGAGGGCTTCCGCACCCTCAACGAGGGTGACCGCGTGAAGTTCGAGGTGGTGGACAGCCCGAAGGGGCCCCGCGCCGCGAACGTCACCCGTATCTGACGACTCGGAAACCGCTGTAAGAGACGCCCGGGGCCGTAAAGCCCCGGGCGTTTTTCTTTCTACTTCGACCGCTCGATGAAGAGCGCCGGGTCGCCGAGCAGGTTCCAGCCTTCGACCACCGGCACGGCTCGCGGATCCTCGGCGACGGCGCGCGCTTTCGCCCGCTGGATCGCCTCGCCGAGCGTCGTACCGCCCGTGGCGAGCTCCGCGTAGAGCCGCTGGTAGAGCACGGCCTGCAGGCCGACCTCGGTGATCCCCGAGGGGCCGAAAGCCGCGAGCGCACCCGCTTCGGGGTCGAGCATCATCGCCTCGTTGACCGACGGGCCGAAGATGTACTGGTAGAACTGCGCGAGGCAGGTCCAGGTCAGCACCACGGTGCCCGAGCCGGGCAGCGAGGCCGCGTCCTCGATCGTCATCAACCCCTCGTCGGCCCAGGCTTGCGGGCCGCCGTGGCCGAAGTAGTGCGTGAAGGCCGCGCCCTGGGCGAGCCCCTCGAGCAGCTGCGCGCGCGCCGGCCCGATGCCCTGGGCGAGATCGGCGAAGGCCGTGCTCGTGGAAGGCAGCTGCGCGGCCACCTGCCGAGCCTCGGCGGCGAAGTCGAAGCCGTCGCGGCCGGGGTTGTCGACCGCGAACAGCTGGCGCCCGCGCACCGCCGCGAGCCGCGCCTGCTCCTGCTCGACCTTCGCGACGAGCGCCTGCGCCTGCGCGGGGGTGCTCGCCGGCAGGCGGCCGATGGCGACGTCGGGCCGGCCGTCGCCGTCCACGTCGGCGTAGCGGTTCTCCGAGGCGACGCGGCCGAAGCTGCCGTCCCACCCGTTGAGCGACGGCACGAAGCTGCGCGCCCCGAGGCCGGCGCGGTCGTCGGGGTCGAAGCTGTCGTCGCCGAGCAGGAGCACGAAGCGCAGCCCCCGCGGCTGCATGCGGCGCACCTGCTCGGCCACCGCGTTCGCCTCGGGGATGCCGCTCGACCAGCGGTCGTATAGGTTCTGCACGTCCGCGATCGCCACGCGCAGGCCCTGGCGCCGCTTGTCGGCCGCCAGCTGCGCGGCCTGCGCCGCGAAGTCCGGGTGCGTCACGATCAGGTAGTCCGCGCCGGCGCCCGGCGCCGAGTCGTCGAACGGCCGCAGCGTCGCCGCGACGGGCGGCGGCACGAAGCCGAGCGGCCGGGCGGCCTCGATGTAGTCGAGGTAGGCGTAGGCGTTGGGATCGTCGTCGTCGGCCGAGTACTCGATCCGCAGCTCGTTGCCCGCCGGCCGCAGCGCGTTTGCCGGGGCGTCGAGATAGCCCGCGCTCATCCCCTGGAACCCGACCTCGCCGAGGCTCTCGCCGTTCAGCGTCACCCTCGCCCGATGGAGGTTGTCCGTCATGCCCTGGAAGCGCAGGCGGACAGCGACCGGGCCGCTGGCGGCCGGCCATCCCGGCAGGTCGAAGCGGCCGGCGTCGGGATCCCAGTCGTACGGCCACGCGCCGAAGCCGACGACGAGCTGGTCCCACAGCCAGGGGTCGTTGCCCTGCGGCACGCTCGCGACGTAGAGCGCCGGCCGGCCCACGCGCTCGAAGCCGGCCCGCTCGGGATCCCCCTCGTGCGTCAGCGGGACGACGAGCCGCGGAGCGGCCCCCGCCCAGGTGAGCACGTAGACGTTGCGGCTCGTGTAGGGCGTCTCGAGCGCGTGCGCGTCGAAGACCAGCGCTTCCTGCGGCCGGCCCGCGTCGGCGACGCGGAACGCCACGCTGCGGCCGCCGTTGGTGAGGCGGCAGCGCGACAGGGCCTGGTCCGAGGGCAGCCCGAGCGCGATGAGCTCGGCGCGCGGGACGGTGGCGATCCCGGTTCCGGCCGTCTCGATCTTGAGGCTGGTCGGCACGAGCGCGCCGCGACGGCTCGCCGGGTCGCGAGGCGTCGCGAGCTCGCGCACGCGGGAGTCCCGCCACGCGTTTCGGAGGCCGCGCACGCGCAGCCGCGAGTCGAGCGCCGTGTCCGGCGCACCCGTGCGCTCGAGCCTCTGCTCGACGCGCTCGAGCAGGCGCTCGAGCCGCTCGTCGCCCGTCGGGAACGGCCCCAGCCGGTTGCGCCGCCCGCTGCGCTCGAGCTCCTCGATCACCAGGTAGCGTCCGCTGATCGGCCCGGTTCGGACCGAGTAGAGCATCGGCGTCTGCGAGTCGGGCCGTGGCGCCGGGACCGGCTCGTCGGTGAGCCGCCGCAGGCCGCTGCGTCCTGTCGGGTCGTCGGTCTCGTAGAGGTGGAACCCGAGCGTGCCCTGCTGCCAGCCGGTCGCGAACTCGACGAGCCCGTCGCCGCGCACGCGCAGCCCGCGCAGCGAAGCGCGCGTCGCCACGAAGAGCGGCGCGCCGAGCACGTTCGACATCGTGGTGGTGTTGTTCGGCGTGAAGGTGTCCGTGCTCGTCGTGGTGACGCTGCCGCTGATCGCCAGTACGGTGCTCGGGGCGGCGGCACAGTCGATGCGCACCGTCAGCGTGAACGAGGCCGAGGCGCCCGCGGCGAACGTCGGGATGGTGCAGCTCGCGGTCCCGCTGCCGCCCGACGCGGGGGTCGTGCAGGTCCAGCCGGCGGGCGAGGCGAGCGACTGGAACGTGGTGCTCGCCGGGACCGGCATCGACGCCACGGCGTCGATCGCGGTGTCGGGCCCGGCGTTCGTCACGACGAAGACGTAGGCGGCCGAGGTGCAGGGGCTCACGGGGTTGGCCGGCCCGGACACCGTGATGCCGAGGTCCACCACGCTCAAGGCGAGCGAGCTGCAGGCGCCGGTCGTGTCCACGCCCGGGATGTCGGCCGTCGTGACCGCGGTCGCGACGCTGCCGACGCTGCCGTCCGACGCGCCGTAGGTCTCCTGCGTCACGCTCGTCGTTCCCGACGCTCCGCCGGTCACGACCGCCGCCGCGGGAACGCCAGAGAGGAAGACCCGGCCGCCGCCGCCGCCGCCGCCGGGGCCATGTCGCTCGCCGGGGTAGGCGGTCGCCGCGACGGTGGGCCAGGCGTCCGAGCCGCGCCCGCCGCGCGCGTTCACCGTGAGGCCGCCGAAGCCGCCGTTGGGGGCATGGACGAGCACGCTGCCGCCGGCGCCGCCGGCGCCGCCGCCGTCGTTCGCCGGCGTCTGGTCCGCGGTGTTCGCCGAGAGCCCGTCGGCCTCGAGCGTGCCGGTGCCGCTCAGCGAATCGGCGCGGATCATCACGATCCCGCCGCCGGCGCTGCCGCTCGACTGGTCGCCCGTCGAGTTGTTGCGCGAGCCGGCGCCGCCGCCGCCGCCCAGCGTCATCAGGCCGGCGTCGACCGCGATCCCCGCGCCGCCGAAGCCGCCCACCGCGGCGTTCGAGTTCCAGGCGTTGCCGCCGCGGCCGCCGAGCCCGCCGTTGCCGCCGCCGCCGCCGCCCGAGTTCTCGTCGTTCGCCGCCGGGTTCGAGTCGGTGCCTCCGCCGCCGGCGGTGCCGGGCGCCCCGCGCGCGAAGCTGCAGCTGGCGGTGGGATAGCCCTCCGTCACGAGGTCGACCACCGCCGCGGTCGCCTGGTCGTAGACGTAGCGCGGCGTGCCGGCCGTGCCCTCGCCCTTGGAGCCGTGGAAGGGCTCGGTGCTGAGGCTCACGAAGTCGGTGTCGGTGCCGGTGCCGGCGGGGCCCGCGAGCTGGCGCGCGCCGCCGCCGCGGAAGCCGAGCCCGCTGAGGCTCACGGTGGTCGATCCGAGCGCGAGCGCGCCCTGCACGTCGAAGGCGAGCACGCCGCCCGAGGCGCCGTTCCAGGGCGCGGCGCCGAGCGTCGGGCCGAGCGTCGCGGTCGTGTACTGCGGCACCCGGATCACCTGATAGCGGCGCTGGCCCAGCGTCGTCGTCGCGGCGGCCGTGGTGTAGGTGTTGAAGAGCGGCTGCGTGACGGTCAGCGCGCCGCCGCCCAGCGGCACCCCGTTCGCCGCGACCGCGTACTCGTAGCGTCCGGTGCTGTTCTGCGCGGTCGCGCCGCGCGCCTCGCCGTCGCCGGCCGTGCCGTCGCCGTAGGCGTCGGTGTTCGTGGTGTTGATGGCCGCGTCCTGCATCTGGATGATCAACAGCAGGTCGCCCGCCGCGATCGGGGTGGTCGCTCCGCGAGAGGCGACGAGCGTGAGCGCGGTCGATCCGGCCGCGGCCGTGCCGCTGCCGGGGTAGTAGGTGTTGATGGTTCCGGCGAGCGTCCCGCCGGCGCCGTCCTTGCCCGGGGTCGGGCAGGTGTTCGCCGCGGCGACGGCCGTCGCGGTGGTGGCCGAGTTGTTCCCGGGAGCGGGGTCGGCCACCGCGTTCGTCACGGTCGCCGTGTTGCTGATCGCCGTTGCGACCGCCGTGCCCGGGTTGACCCGCACGCGCAGGATCAAGACCGAGCTCTGGCCCGCGGCGAGCGACGCGAGCGTGCACGAGATGCCGCCCGTCCCGCCCACGGCAGGCGTCGAGCAGGACCAGGCCTGCGCGCTGCCGATCGAGCGGAACGTGGTGTTGGCGGGCACGGTGTCGGCGAGCGTGACCCCGATCGCCGTGGCCGGGCCGGCGTTCGAGACCGTGATCGTGTACGCGATGTCGCGCCCGGCCGCGACCGGATCCGGCAGGTCGCTCTTGGTCACGCCGACGTTGGCGCTCGCGGCCGGCGACACCACCGTGGTCGTGATCGCGAGCGTGTTGTCGGCCGGAACGCTCTCGACGTTGTTGCTCTGGATCGTGGGAGTGGTCGAGAGCACCGTGCCGTTCGGAGTCGTCGACGGCACGTTCACGACGATCGTGAAGTTGGAATCCGTGCCGTCCTGGTCGGCCGCCGAGCAGCGCACCGTGCCCCCCGTGCCCACGGGCGGCGTGACGCAGGTCCACGTGCTCGAGCCGCCGGTCACGGCGGCCGAGACGAACGTGGTCCCCGCCGGCAGGACCTGCGTGAGCACGGGGTTCGTGGCGGTGCCCGACGCGGTGTCCACGCGGTACGTGTACGTCAGGTTTCCGCCCGCGGTCAGCGGGTCGGGCGCATCCGTCACGCCGCCGCCGCCGGGAGCCCGCACGCGAATGTCGACGGCCGTGGCCGCGCTCACCGACAGCTCGCAGATCGGGCCGAGCGTCTCCGTGCGCGGGAAAGCGTTCGACGACGAGGCGGGAGCGTATTGCGCCCAGAGCGTCGTGTTGGGAGGCGGGCTGCCGGCGGCGGGCGCCCCCGTCAGGTCCTGGAGCCCGGTCGCCGGAGGCTGGTAGTCGACGTCGATCGTCAGCGAGGCATACGACCCGGCCGCGAGCGAGGCGAAGGTGCAGCGGCGGTAGTTGCCGGCCGACGAGCCGTCCGTGCACGTGGCGGCCGCGCCGTCGATCGTGGGAGTCTGCGACACGAAGGTGATGCCGTTGGCCGCGAGCGCCGGGATCGTGATCTGGACGAGGTTGATCGTCGTGGTGCCGGGGTTCGCCACCGTCGCCGTGATCGCGAAGCGGGTGGTGGCGCCGCCGGGCAGCGGCGGGTTCTCGCCGCTCACGAGCACCGCGCTTCCCGCCAGCACCGGCTCCTGCGGCGCCGTGAGCGTGCAGCCGGATGCCACGCAGGCCGAGTACGCGTTCGGCAGGTAGCTGCGGATCGGGGAGGTCGGGTGGCGGGGCAGGTTCGCGGGTGCGCCCGCGGTCGCGCCCTGGAAGTCGGCGATGCGCCAGTCGACGTGGTTCTGCGCCGTGGCCCACTCGTCGAGCTGCGTCGTGAGCGTGTACATCCCGTAGTTGTTGGAGATCGGGTTGGCGATCGTCGAGGCTTCCACGCCCACCGTCGTGGCCGCGACGCTGTCGTTGTTGCTGCGGGCGAGGTTGGTGGCGCTGCCCAGCGTGTCGACGATCGTGGCGACCGAGCCGTTGCCCTCGGCGTTGTTGGCGTCGAGGTCGAAGTTGCTCGCCTCGATCGAGCAGCCCCGGTTGACGTAGGCGTAGAACGCCGCCGCGCCCGAGACGTTCGCGGTCGGCCGGTCGCCCGCGACGCCGCCCACGATCATCGACGTGTCCGTCGCCGCGGCGGCGTTGATCGTGTCGTCCGCCGCCCCGATCGTGTAGGCGTTGTAGGCAACGCCGGCGGCGTTCCTGAACTCGACGCCGAAGGCGTTGCGCCCCTCGACGGCGGCCGCCGTCTGGACTGTGGCCTCGAAGATGTAGAGGCCCGGCGAGAGCGCCACGCAGTTGCCACCCGTCCCCGCTCCCCAGACGCGGTTCGTCGCGCTCGCGGCGGCGTTGGGCGCCGTGAAGACCGCGGCCGTGCCGCCCGCGTCCTGGCAGGAGAAGCGGGCGAGGCGGTCTTCAGTGAGGCCGGCGACGTCGGCGCCGATCGTCAGCACGCCGAGCGTGGCGGTGTTCGGCGGGTTCCGCAGCCGGTACTGGACCGTCACGGGGTTGCCGAGGTCGCGTCCGTTCGAGAGCCCGGCGTCGAAGACGCGGATGTCGAGCGTCGTGCCCGTCACCTCGACGAAGAAGCGGATCTGCTTCACCACGTCGCCGTTGGCCGAGCCGGAGTTGGACCGCTCGAGCACCAGCCAGCCGGGCGGGTCGGCGCTCACCGCCGTGCAGCCGGCCGGCGTGCCGACGGCCGTGCAGACCTCGCCGGCCGCGTTCAGGTTCGTCGGGACCCCGAAGACGGCGGCGCGGGCTGCCGGAGCGGTGGCGAGCGCGATCCACGAGACGGCTACGGCGGCCCGGCCGACACGACTCACGCCGCCTATAGTGCCAGAGCCGGGGCAAAAGCGCCGGAGGGGGGCTACTCGTCTTCCGTCCGGGCTCGCCGCAAGCGCTTGACCACGCTCCTCTGGTGCTTGTGCTGCAGCCTGCGGTCGATCGCCCCCCGGCTCGGCTGCGTGAGCCGCCGCGGACGCGGCTCGCGCATCGCCCGCTCCACGAGCTTCTTCACCTTGTCGCGGGCGTCCTCCAGGTTGCGGAGCTGGTCGCGGGTCCTCTGGCTGGTGACGACGAGCTTCCCATCGGCGTCCTTGCGCGACGCGGAGAGCGCGTCGAGCCTCGCGCGCGCGGGGGCCGACAGGCCCGTCACGGCGCCGAGGTCGACGCGGAGGTCGATCTTCGAGGCGACCTTGTTGACGTTCTGTCCGCCCGGGCCCGACGAGCGCACCGCGCGCCACGCGAACGCGGCCTCCGGGATCAGGATGCCCCGCGCGATCCGGATTGGCTCGGCCATCAGGACGACCGTAAACGAGCGCGGCTCGGGCCGTCAAGAGAAGCAGGAGGCTCAGTCGGCCTTCGTCGCGGGCTCGGTCGCGCTCAGCCCCGAGGTCAGCAGCGCGATCGAGTCGAGCGTGCGCGAGGCCTTGTCGAGGTGCTGCGCCGCCTTCTGCGGCTCGCGCGCGGCCGCGCGCAGCAGCTCGGCCACGAGCCGCATCACGCGCTCGATCTCGGGAAGCGCGCCGTGGGGCGCGGGAGTGCCGGCCTCCTGCGTCTGCCCGCGCCGGACCACGAACCACGCGCCGAGGGCGCGTGACATCAGGCTCAGGTGTCCGAGGCTCGCGGGGGCGGGAAGCGGGTCGGTGGGCCCCAGGTAGAAGAGCGCGAGGCCGTGCAGGCCGAATCCGCTGCGAACCGGCGTGACGGCGAGCGCCACGGCCGGCGGGTCCAGCGAGCGCAGAACCACCGCCACCTCGGGCGCCTGCTCGGCGCCCGCGAGCCAGGGGGCGCGCAGCGGGAGGAAGCGCTCCTTGACGATGCCGTAGCCCTCGGGTCTCGTGACGAACGGATCCGAGGTCATGCCGATCGACGCGAGCAGCCGCAGCTTCTGGTCGGGCGCCTGGGCGATCAGGCTGCCGCGCGAGCAGCCGGCGGCCGCCACGAGGTGGGAGAGCGCCGTCCGGAGCGTGTCGCCGGGAGGCTTCCCGTCGCTCAGCTCCTCGATCGCCTGCACGGTGAGGTCCAGCTCGTGCAGCCGGCGGCGCGCCTCGTCGCGCTCCTGGCGCATCGTGTCGAGCGCCTCGGAGAGCGACAGCGACGTCTCGACGTACGAGCCCACGAGCGCCTTGTCGACGTCGGCGGTCGCCGCTCCGCGCGGCACCTTGGGCACGGCGACCTGGACGCGCCGGAGGTCGTCGTCCTGGCCGTCGGCCGGCCGCAACCCCGCGCCGGCGAGCGTGGCGCGGCCGAACACCTGCTGGATCGCCCCCCAGGCCCAGGTCTGCACCGTCTCGTCGGCATTGAGCGCCATGCTCTGGTACCGCGTGGTCAGCTCGGCCATCGTGCTGGCCATCAGGGTGCCGATCGTCTCGAGCACGCCGTCGCCGCGGAACGCCACGGCTTCGAGCTCGGGCACGCCGCGCTGGTTGAGCGCGAGCGAGAGCTGCTCGACCGAGGAGATCTCGGGCAGGTCGCGCTTGTTGTACTGGAACACCATCGGCAGCGTCTCGGGGTCGCGCCCGATCGCCTTCAGGTTCTCGCACATCTCCACGTAGCTCGCGCAGTTCTCCTCGAG
>Ga0157380_10002385_pt1 | contig 12632 bp, 10 predicted proteins | sample S35metaG_FD_119757 | JGI IMG/M metagenome (GOLD analysis project Ga0157380, IMG submission 119757) | Switchgrass rhizosphere microbial communities from Kellogg Biological Station, Michigan, USA - S3-5 metaG | ecosystem: Host-associated > Plants > Roots > Rhizosphere > Soil | place: USA...
CAGCTACGCGCTCCAGTACGGCGTGCCGCTGCAGGCGCTCGTCGACAAGTTCAGCCACGTGCGCTTCGAGCCGTCGGGCATGACCAAGAACGCCGACGTGCGCTTCGCGAAGTCGATCGTCGACTACATCTTCCGCTGGATGGCGTCGAAGTTCCTGTCGCCGGAAGCGCAGTTCCACGCCGGCGTCAACAACCGCGACGAGGCGCTCGATCCGCCGGTGCCGGCGCCGAAGGCTGCGCCGGCGTCGACGGCCACGCTCAGCGCGACCGGCGTGATCGTGCCGTCGCCGAATCAGTTCGCCGCGATCAAGAACCAGGAAGACGCGCCGCCGTGCTCGACCTGCGGCTCGATCATGGTGAGAAGCGGCGCCTGCTACAAGTGCAGCAACTGCGGCACGACCAGCGGTTGCGCGTAGAGACGGGTCCCACCTGCAAGTTTGCAAGGCTGACTAGGAAGGCCGGGAGCAATCCCGGCCTTTTTTCTTTGCGGCTATTTCTTCGGGTAATTCTTGTGCGCCTTGACCTCGCGGATCTGCATGATGTGCCGCTGCGAGTGGGTCGAGATCATCAGGAACCACTGATAAAGATCCTGGCTGGCGGTCAGGGATTGACCGCCGCGTAGATCCTCCTGCGATTCCTTCGCGGTCTTCATCAACTCGACGCGCAGTTTCTTGAATGAGGCGAGCGACGCGTTCATGCTCGGGAACTGATTGCGCGGCACGCGCGCATCACCTGTCGTCGTCCGCTGGGTGCGATCGATGCCGTACCAAAGCATCTGCGCGTCGGTCACCTGCGGCTTGAAGCCAGGCTTCACCGGCTTAGCCAGTGACTCCTTGAACTGATCCCAGTATTGCGGCTCGGCGATCGCGAGGTGCATGACCACCTCCTCGACGCTCCAGCTGTCCGGCGTCATCGTGAATTTCAACTGCGCGTCCGAGAGCGCGTGGACTTCGCTCTCGAGCCACGCCTCGGTCATCTCGAGATGCGCGACGAGCCGCGGTCGATCGCCCGGCGTCATCGGTCCGGCCAACACCGGCGCCGCGATGCCGATCGCCAGCGCAAACGTGGGGAGAAACATGTTCATGCCCGCACCTTGAAGGTGAACGGGCCGCCCGTCAATCAATTTGGGATGAGCGTACGTCGAACGGATGTAGAACGCGCGTAGAACCGCCGTCGAACGTCAGTTTATCCGCCGCAGGCCCTGTCGCCCGAGGCGAGCGCACACTTGACGTAGGCGATGCGGTCGCGCGCGAACGAGAGCATGGAGCCGGCTTCGCCTTCGTAACTGTTGTTCGAGTACGGCTTGTAGACGTCTTCCTTCATCGCCGTGTCGATCTGCTGCACGCTGCGGATGATCTCGGTGTCGAGCCAGTTCTCGGCTTCCGCCATTTGCGTTGCGCGCGCGAGCTCAGAGAACCACAGCGCGTTGTACTCGGGGATCCGCATTAGCTTCTGCATCAGCACGTTGGTGTCGTCGGGTCTGACCGGGAATGTGGGCCCCCAGAAGGTGTTGTCGGTGTCCCACGCGATCAACACATGCTGGATCTTGTTCTCGAGGCGGTAGAGGTAAAAGTTGTTGACGCCGAACGCGCCCAGGAACCCGTCGGTGTCGCCGAGAAATGCCTGCGCCGCAACGAAGCGGATGAAGCCCGGCAGGTCGAACCGCGGGCCAATCACCTCGACGAAGCGTTCGACAGGCGTCTGGTTCGCGAGCGTGATCAGCTCCTGGAGCTGCCGGTACTTGTCCTCGTCGGATTTCGATTCGTGCGTGGTGGCGTCGAAGCGAAGCTTGATGGCCGCGACGTCGGTGCCGAGATCAGTGAATTGCCAGTTCTCCTGCCACACGAATTCGTACAGCCAGCCGTCGTTCTGGGTGTCTTCGCCGATGATTCCGTAGGTGCGCGCCAGGAATTGCTTGTCGATGGACTCGACGAGCGCGTAGAGGCCGATGTACTCGCCGCGCACGTACAACCTGACGTGCGTTTCGCGCGGCGTCGGAATGCCCAGCCGCTGGTAAAACCGCATCGACACCGTCTCGTGTATCCCCGACGGATCCTGGGTCAGATTGTCGAGGACGAGCGACTTGAGACCGAGGAATTTCTGGTTGGTCGAATACCTGTCGAAGTCGATTTTGAGGCCCGGCTTGTGGGCATTGCGCGAACCGCGGCCGCGCGAGCGGATGCCGACGTTGCGGACCGTCTGGCCGTTCCAGACGAAGTCCGCGGGATAGTAGGTGTTGGTCTGGAAGTTTTCCTGGAGTTTCGCCCAATCCGAGCTGTGCACTTCGAGGTCGAGGCGCTGCAGCGTCGCGGTGCTGAACAGATCGTCCGTGGTCTGCGCGGACACGTCGGCCGGTGCAAGAACGAGCAGACACCCGAGGGCGGCCTGTAACAGCCGTGTTGCACTAGGGCTTGTCACGATGGGACAATGATGACTCTAGGGTCTTATCGGACGTCAAGCCCCCGTCTGGTAGGACCGATAACTTACTAAAATGTCACTTCGCCTCCCGCCGGCGTTACGACTCGCCCTCGTGGTGGTGAGTGCGATTGCATTGATGGAATGCGGCGGGGGAGGCTCGCCCACGTCGCCGGCACCGGTCACGACGGTGGACCCGAATACGCCGGTCCCGGGCAATCCGCCCGTATCCGTAACGCCTGATCCAGAGCCCGCCGTCCCGACGACCCCGCCGGTCATCCCGCCGCCGGGCAGTTCCTCGACCTTCGTGAACGTGCTGGGCGATACCGGATGGTGCGGGTCACCCGCGCTCGCTCCCCTCGCGCGGCTGTTCGAGCGGTTCGACGGAGACATCCTGCTGGCCGGCGACCTGGCTTATCCGAGCGGCACGATGGAGGAATTCAAGCAGTGCTTCGAGCCGAGCTTCGGGAAGTTCAAGTCGCGCTTGCGCGCCACGCCGGGCAATCACGATTACGTCGCGTCGGTCAGCGCCGACTCGTACTTCTCCTACTTCGGCGATCGCAGCGGGCCCAATCGCCTCGGGTATTACAGCTTCCGCGCCGCCGAGTGGACGGTGATGATGCTGAACTCGAACGTGCCGATCAACAAGACGTCAGCGCAGTACGCGTTCGTGCGCACCACGATGCAGCAGGCGCCGACGCGCTGCACGATGGCGGTGCTGCATCATCCGTTCGACAGCTCCGGCATCAACGGGCCGACGCCGGCGCTGCGCGACATTTGGGAGCTGATGTACAACCTCGGCGGCGACGTGGTGATTGCCGGGCACGATCACCTGTACGAGCGTCACGCGCCGGTCAACACCGATCAGCGCCCCGACGATGCCAAGGGCATCCGCCAGTTCACCGTCGGCACCGGCGGCGCGCCGCTCTACAACCAGGTTCGCCACGCGCTCAACTCCGAGTACTTTGCCGCGACGTTCGGCATGCTGCGCCTCAAGCTCGACCCCGCCCTCTATGAGTGGCAGTTCATGGACATGAACGGCAACGTGATCGATCGTGGCCTGAACGTTTGCCATTAATCCGTCGATCTCGGATTTCGGATCGAGCGGATTTCGGATCGAGCGACGATTTCGGATAGAAGATTCGCAATCAATCGTAAGATCATCAATCGGCAATTGATCCGCAATCCCCTCGATCCGAAATCCGAGATCGTCTCCGATCTCCCGCGCATCCTCGAACAGTACTGGGGCTACCATTCGTTCCGTCCCCTGCAGCGCGAAGCCATGGAGGCGGTGCTGTCGGGCCGCGACTCGCTGCTCGTGCTGCCGACCGGCGGCGGCAAGTCGTTGTGCTTCCAGGCGCCGGCCGTGGCCGGCGACGGTCTCGCCGTCGTCGTCTCTCCGCTGATCTCGTTGATGAAGGATCAGGTCGATACGCTCCTCGGCAACGGCGTGCCGGCGGCCTGTTACAACAGCTCGCTGCCGTCCGAACAGAAGAGCGAGGTGGCGCGCGGCGTGCGCGACGGCCGCTATCGCCTGCTCTACGTGGCGCCCGAGCGCCTCGTCGGCGACGGCGCCGAAGGATTTCTCAACATGCTCTCGGCGCGGCCGGTCAGTTTCATCGCCGTCGACGAGGCGCATTGCATCAGCCAATGGGGACATGACTTCCGGCCGGAATATCGCCAGCTGGCGCGGCTTCGCGATCGCTGGCCGGAGATCGGCCTGCATGCCTACACCGCGACGGCGACGACCCGCGTGCGCCGCGACATCGTCGCCCAGCTTGGGCTTCGCAACGCGACCGAGCTCATCGGATCGTTCGATCGTCCCAACCTCGTCTACCGCGTGCTGGCGCGATCGGCGCTCAAGGCGCAGATCCTCGAAGTGCTCGAGCGCCATCGCGGCCAGGCCGGCATCATCTATTGTTCGTCGCGCAAGGAAGTGGATGCCATCGCGCAGTGGCTGCAGGACACCGGCTGGCGCGCGCGGCCCTATCACGCCGGGATGGCCGACGATGAGCGGCATCGCAACCAGGACGCGTTCCTGAACGAAGAGATCGACCTGATCGTGGCGACGGTGGCGTTCGGGATGGGCATCGATCGATCGGATGTCCGCTTCGTCATTCATGCGGGCGCGCCGCAGTCGCTCGAGCATTACCAGCAGGAGTCCGGGCGCGCCGGACGTGACGGGCTCGAGGCCGAGTGCGTGCTGATCGCGTCGGGTGCGGACTTCCTCAAATGGCGCGTGATGCTCGAGCGGAACGGCGAGCTCTCGGACGCGCGCCGCGGCCTGCTCCGCGACATCGAGCGCTACGCCGCCAGCGTCGGCTGCCGCCACAAGCGCCTGGTCAGCTATTTCGGCGAGACCTTCGCGAAGGACGACTGCGGCGCGTGCGATTACTGCCTCGGCGAGCTCGAAAGCGTCGCCGATCCGATCACGATCGCGCGGAAGGTCCTCTCGTGCGTCGCGCGGGTCGGCCAGCGCTTCGGCGCGGCCCACGTCACGACGGTCCTGCGCGGCAGCGACAGCGAGCAGGTGCGCTCGCGCGGACATCATGCGCTGTCGGTGTTTGGGTTGATGAAGGACGCGACCATCGACGAGCTGCGCGGCTACATCGATCAACTGCTCGCGCATGGCTTGCTGCAGCAGGGTGGCGACGAGTACCCGATCCTGCAGATCACCGCGGAAGGACTGGCGTTGCTGAAGGACGCCGCCGCCGCGCCGGAACTGTCGCTGGCGCGCCAGAAGCGTCCCGATCGCCGGCTGCCGAAACGTGCCCGTGTCGAGACCGAAGGGTGGGAGGGTGTCGATCGGGATCTCTTCGAAGAGCTGCGCGTGCTGCGCATGGAGATTGCGCGCCGCCGCCGCGTGCCGCCGTACGTCATCTTCCACGACACCACGCTGCGCGAGATCGCCCGGTCGAAGCCGAAGACGAAAGAGGACTTGCGCCACGTCTACGGCGTCGGCGATCGGAAGGCGGAAGGCCTCGGCGAGATGGTTCTTGCGGTAGTCGCTCGCAGTTAAAAGGCAAGAATGAAGAGTTAAGAGTTCTTAAGGTTTGACTACTGAGGCACGGCTATGTAGTATTTCGGCATAGCAGCCATGAAACGACTCTCCATTACTGCCGTGTGCGTGTTGCGGGCGATCGCCGACGGCTTCCAGTACGGCTTCGACATCATCGACCAAACCGAGCTGCCGAGCGGCACGGTGTATCCGGCGCTCGGCCGGCTCGAGCGTGATGGGCTCGTGACGGCGGCGTGGGAAAACGAAGCCGACGCGCACGCCGACGGCCGTCCGGCGCGCCGGTATTACAAGCTGACCGCCCCCGGCGTGAAGGCGCTTCACGAGGCCGCCGCGTTCTATCGATCGATGCTCCCCGCCGGGCGACCGCGAGCGGCGCGAAGCTGATCATGCTTCCCTGGTGCGATCGGATTCTTCGCGCCGCGGCCCCGTTGGTGCCGTACGACATCCGCCGCGAATGGCTGCGCGAGTGGCGCGCCGAGTTCGCGTACCGCGCGTCGCACGCCGCGCGCCTCAACAGGCCCATGCCTATCGCATCACTGCCGCGCGCCTGTGGCGCGATCGTGCACGCGGCGTGGTTGCGGTGGGATGGCTGGAGGATTGAGATGATCTCGCAGGACATCAAACACGCCCTCCGATCGCTGAGACGCAAGCCGAGCTTCACCACCGTGGTGGTGCTGACGCTGGCGATTGGCATCGGCGGCACGACCGCCATCTTCGGCGCGGTAAACGCCGTGCTGTTGAGGCCGCTGCCGTATCCATCGCCCGAGCGGATCGTGCGCGTCTACAAGACCTCACTCGAGCGGCCGGACAGGATCGGCGGCACGGTCTCACCGCCTGATTTCACCGATTGGCGCCGTGACAACTCGTCATTCATCGAGCTTGCGGCCTACGACAATGATTCGCACGCGCTGACGGGCCTCGGTGCTGCCGAGCAGATTCCCACCGGCGAAGTGACCGGCAGCTTTTTTGCGGTGATGGGAACGATGCCGTTGCTGGGGCGCGCCATCGCCACCGGCGATGATCCGATGGGCTCGCGCAATGTCGTGGTCTTGAGCCACGCGATCTGGATCAGGCGCTTCGGATCGAATCCGGCGATCATCGGCCAGCAAGTGACGATCGACGGCGTCTCGAGCGAAGTGATTGGCGTGATGCCGGAAGGCTTTCAATACCCGCTGCGATCGGAACTGTGGATTCCGCTCCGTTTCTCGGCCAAGGATCTCGAGACGCAGCGCGGCGCGCATTACATCGAGGTGGTCGGGCGGTTGAAGCCTGATGTGGCGCTGCAGCGCGCGCGCGAGGACATGCGCGCGATCGCGGCGAAGCTGGCCGTCGATTTTCCGCGGACCAATCGTGACAACTCCGCGTCGGTGCATCCGCTGCGCGAATCGATCGTCAGCAGTGTTCGCCAATCGATGTTCGTCCTGCTTGGCGCCGTCGGCCTGGTGCTCGTGATCGTGTGCGTCAATATCGCGGGCCTGGTGCTGATCCGCGCGCTCGGCCGCGGCCGCGAGCTGGCGGTGCGCGTGGCGATGGGCGCCGGCCGCACAACCCTCGTGCGATCGCTCTTGATCGAGAGCCTCATGCTCGGCCTCGCGGGCGGCGCGGCGGGCCTGGTGCTCGCTTATTTGGCGACGAGCGCGATTGCCGCGCTCGATCCGTCGGTGGGCGTGCCGTTCCTCAACCAGACGCGCCTCGACTTCATCGTGGTTGACTTTGCTCTCGCGATCGCCGTGCTCGCCTCAGTCGTCTTCGGGACGCTGCCGGCGTGGCAGGCAAGCTCGCTCGGCGAGATTGTGACGCGCATTCGCGAAGAGGGCGGCAGCACTACCAGCGACCCCAAACGCCAGCGCATGCGCAGCCTGCTGATCGTGGCGGAGACGACGCTGGCCGTCGTGTTGCTGGTGGGCGCCGGCCTGCTCGCACGCAGTTTCGACCGGCTGCTGTCCGTCGATCTTGGTTTCTCCGCGGACGCAGTCCAGACATTCAACATGGCGCTGCCGGACTCGCGCTATCAGTCGCCGCTGCAACGGCAGGCCTTTGTCGAGACCTTGATCTCGAGGGCGGCGTCGATTCCCAACGTCGAATCCGCCGGAGGGATCTCCGGCGTGCCGCTGTCCAACGCCCGCTTTGGGATTTCCACCTCCACTCGTGACGGCCTGACCCTCTCCGATGACGATCAGGATCGACTGACGTTGCAGGTGCGTCTGGTTACGGCGGACTATTTCAAGACGATGGGCATTCCGATCGTGAAGGGCCGCAGCTTCACCGCGAGCGATCGCTTGGGATCGCGGGCCGTTGCGATGCTGAATCAGGCCGCCGCGGCGCGCGTGTGGCCCGGGCAGGACGCGATCGGGCATCACCTTCAGATCGGCACACGCTTTGGCTTGGGCGGCGATCGCGCCGGTGGCACCGTCGTCGGGATTGCCGGTGATGTTCGCGACTACGGCCCGGCCGTACCCGTTCCGCCGACATTGTTCTTATCGCACGCACAGTGGCCGATCGCAGAAATGACGGTTGTGGCCAGGGCGCGCAACGGCGATCCCTCGTCGTTGGTGCAACCGCTGCGTTCATTGCTGCAGGAGCTTGATCCGGACGTTCCAATGGCTGGCGTGCGCTCGATGGATCAATTGTCGTCGGCCGCCATCGCGCAGCCACGACTCTATCTGGTTCTGATCGGCTCGTTCGCCGCGACGGCGATGCTGCTCGCGGCGATCGGACTCTACGGCGTGCTGGCATATGCGGTCGGACAGCGCACGCGCGAAATCGGCATTCGCCTGGCGCTCGGCGCGAAACGCGGCGAGGTCCTGCGCATGGTGATCTCGCAGGCGGGCAGGCTCGCCATCGCCGGCGTCCTTCTCGGCCTCGCCGCCGCGGTGCTTGCCAGTCGCGTGTTGCGGTCGCAGCTCTTTGAGATCGCGCCCACCGATCTCCTCACCTACGCCATGGTGGGCGTTGGCCTCTTGCTGGTCGCGCTGGTTGCGAGCTGGATTCCGGCGCGCCGCGCCTCGCGAATTGATCCGCTCGTGGCGCTCCGTCATGATTGAGGGATGGCGAACATCCTCGATGGTTTTGACTGGACCACGCCGTTCATCGCCGATGCATGCGTGCAGCTGTCGCTGCCCGTACGCATTGGGCCCTACGGCCTGAAGCCGAACATCGGGGGCGCCAAAGCTGCCGGTCCGGCCCGGCCGGCCCGGCACGCGGGCAGCACCGACGTGTTCCTGGAGGCGATTGCCGCCGCCCACGTGGGTGACGTGCTCGTGATCGACAACGGCGGCCGCCACGATGAGGGGTGCATCGGCGACCTTGTTGTCGGCGAGGCCTTCATGAGCGGTCTCGTCGGCACGGTCTGCTGGGGCACGCATCGAGACACGGGAGCGATTCTCGCGATGGGTGCTCGGGTGTGGAGTCTCGGCACATGTCCAAACGGACCGCTCGAGTTGCGACGCCGGCACGCCACCGCGCTGGCGGCGGCGAACCTCGGCCCGGTCACCGTCACGCTGGATGATTATCTGTTCGCCGATGACGACGGAGTGGTCGTCGTCACCACGTCGGATCTGGATCGCATCGTTCAGACCGCGAAGGACATTGCGTCGCGGGAGGGCGCGCAAGCCGCACGGCTTCTCAAGGGCGAGCTGCTCAGGATGCAGCTCGATCTCGACGGATATCTGGCGAAGCGCTCTGCCGATTCGAATTTCACTTTTCGCGATCATCTCAAGACCTTCGGCGGCGCCATCGAGATCTGACGGTCTTCGGAGGCGGTAGGAAGTACAATGCGACTGCCGCCGAATCCCCATGACACGCCAGTACTGCCACATCGGTACCCGGACGATTGCGTATCTCGACTCGGCGCCGGGCGATGGCGGCCTGCGCGTGCTGGTCCTGCTGCACGCGTTCCCGATCGGCGCGAACCTCTGGGAGCCGCAGATGCGGAGCATTCCCCAGGGGTGGCGGCTGATTACCCCGGACCTGCGCGGTTTCGGCGGGAGCACCGAGCTCGATTCAGTGAGCGCGCTGTCGATCGCCGATTACGCCACTGATGTCGTCGACCTGCTCGGGGAGCTGGGCGTGAAACGCGCGGTCGTCGGCGGCTGTTCGATGGGCGGCTATGCGGCGCTGGCGCTCTATCAATCGACGCCCGAGCTTTTCGACGGCCTCGTGCTGGCCAACACTCGCGCCGGCGCGGATTCACCAGAGTCGCGCGCCAACCGGCGCAACCTGCTGGCGATCGTCGATCGCGAGGGCGCATCCGGTGTCGCGCGGGAGATGATGCCGAAGCTCCTCGGCAAGACCACGAACGAATCGAACTCCGACGCGGAATCATTCATCCGCCGGCTCATCAAGCAACAATCGACAGCCGCGATTCGAGGCGCCATCAATCGGATGATGCATCGTCCCGACTCGACGCCGCTGCTAGCTCAAGTGTCGGTGCCGACGCTGGTGATTACCGGCGCCGAAGATGAGATGATTCCAGTGGAGGAGTCGCGCCGCATGGCGGGCGCCATTCGCGGCGCCAAGCTGGTGATCATTCCCGGCGCCGGGCATCTCGCCAATCTCGAGCAGCCCGACGCATTCAACGAGTCGCTGAACGGCTTTCTGACCGGTCTGTAAACGATGAACAAGCTTGCCCACGGGATGCTGATCGCGTTCGCGAGCAGCGTCTTCGCGCTATCTGGGCGGTCGGCGGCCCAGTCGCCCACGCCTTCCGACGTCGATGCCCTGCATCGCCCGTTCGAGGAGATTCTCGACATCTATGTGCGCGACGGGCTGGTCTATTACCAGGCGCTCAAGCAGGAGCGCGGCAAGTTCGATCGCTATGTCCAGTCGCTCGGCGAGGTCTCCGCGGACACGCTCAAGAGCTGGGCGCCCGATCGACAGCTGGCCTATTGGATCAACGCCTACAACGCGTTCGTTCTGCGCACGGTCATTGACGGCTATCCGATTCGCGGCAAGGCTGCGGACTATCCGCCCAACAGTATCAGGCAGATCCCCGGCGCGTTCGAGCGGCGCCAGTTCCGCGCCGGCGGGCGGATGCTGACGCTCGACGCGATCGAAAAGGAAGTCATCGGCGAGTTCAACGACGCGCGCGCGCTGCTCGCGCTCGGGCGCGGCGCCATCGGCGGGCCGCGCCTCAAGAGTGAAGCCTTTACGGCCGCGCGCCTCGATTCGCAGCTGCAGACAATGGCAAGCGAGCTCGTGGAGAGCCGCGATTTGATCTGGGTGGATATCCCGAACGCGCGGCTCTCGGTAAATCCCCTGTTTTCGTGGCGTGAGCCGATTTTCACGAAGTCGCTCGCCGAACGCGCGGCCCCGGTGTACGCAGGGCGCAGCCCGCTCGAGCGCAGCGTGCTCGCGCTGATCGATCCTCTGCTCGTGCCGAACGAGTCGGAATTCCTCCGCAAGAACACGTTCCGCATGGTGTTCCACGATTTCGATTGGAAGCTTAACGACTTAACCGGACGGTAGCCGGTTCCATCGTTCAAACTGTTCAACGGTTCAAAGGTTTAATGGATCTCGGATTCGCTGGAAAAGTTGCGATCGTTACGGGTGGGAGTCGCGGATTGGGCCTGGCCGCGGCGCATGCGTTGGTCGCCGAGGGCGCGAACGTGGTCGTCTGCGCGCGTGGCGCGGACGCGCTCACGCAGGCGACCAGGTCATTGCAGGCGTCGGCTGGCGCGGGCGCTCGAGCCGCGATGGTGGTTGCCGACGTGTCGACCGAAGCCGGCGTGAAGTCTGTCGTCGAGACGGCGCTGACCGAGTTCGGCGGGATCGACGTGGTGGTGAACAACGTCGGCCTTGCGAAGGGCGCCGACATCGAAGCCACGACCGATGCGGAGTGGCAGGAGGCGTTCGATCAGACGCTCTTTCCCGCGATTCGCATGAGCCGCCTGGCGGTCCCACATATCCGGACGCGCGGCGGCGGCGCGATCGTGATGGTGTCGTCGATCTTCGGACGCGAATCGGGCGGCCGCATGACCTACAACGCGGTCAAGGCCGCGGAGATCAGCCTCACCAAATCGCTGGCGCAGCAGCTGGCGAAGGATCAGATTCGCGTCGTCTCGGTCGCGCCCGGATCGATCATGTTCGAAGGCGGATCGTGGTGGAAGCGGCAGCAGAGCGATCCCGAGGGGATCGCGAAGTTCGTGAAGCAGGAGCTGCCGTTCGGGCGCTTTGGAAGGCCGGAAGAAGTCGCCGCCGCGATCGCTTTTCTCGCATCACCCAGGGCCAGCTGGATTAGCGGCACTACAGTGGTTGTGGACGGATGCCAATCACGAATGTTCTGAGGACGTTCTACGATCGTTTGGAGAACCACAGGTAGTAAACAGGCAATCCAAGCAACACGACGGCGAATGTGATTGAAGTCCACTTCGGATCGGTGATCAACGCATTCACCACCAGGTAGATCGCCGCCGCGATGAAGATTGCCGGCACGACCGGATATCCCACAACCTTGTAGGGCCGGCTCAGATTTGGCTGCGTCTTTCGTAGCGTGTAGATCGCGCCGACGCTGAGCGCGTAGAACGGCCACATCGCCAGCACGAACGTGTCGGTGAGCTGTTCGAACGTCTGCGTCATCACCATCGCGACGCCGAGGACGCACGCCAGGCTGATGGCGATGTGCGGCGTCTTCCATTTGGGATGGACGCGCGCAATCGGTTCGAACAACAGCTTGTCGTCGGCCATCGCGAAGAAGATGCGCGGCGAGGCGAGCATGCTGCCCATCAGCGAACCGAAGGTCGAGATCATCACGATCACCGACACGAACGACACACCGATCTGCCCGAACAGCGCGCCCATGGTGTCGGCCGAGATCAGCCGCGACTTGGCCATGACGCCGATCGGGTTGATGTAGAGGTACGCGGCGTTGGCCGTCAAGTAGATGAGGATGATCAGCAGCGTACCGATGATGATGGCGCGCGGCAGGTTGCGTTGCGGGTCCTTGACCTCGCCGCTGGCGAAGGTGAGGTCGGCGAAGCCGTCGTAGGCCCACATCACCGAGATCAGCGACAGGCCGAACAGTCCCGCATCGATTGGTCCGCCAGTCGACGCGAAGTTGGCGAACGAACCGCCGACGCTGCCGCCCATCGCAAAGGAGGTGAGCACGAGCAGCGTGAGCGCGCCGAACTTCGCGATCGTCGAGATGCCGGCGAAGAACGCGCCCAGGTGCACACCGACGATGTTGGTGATGCTGGCGAAGA
>Ga0157380_10002386_pt1 | contig 12629 bp, 8 predicted proteins | sample S35metaG_FD_119757 | JGI IMG/M metagenome (GOLD analysis project Ga0157380, IMG submission 119757) | Switchgrass rhizosphere microbial communities from Kellogg Biological Station, Michigan, USA - S3-5 metaG | ecosystem: Host-associated > Plants > Roots > Rhizosphere > Soil | place: USA: Michigan...
GGAGCTGGCGACGCTGACGGCGCTCGCGCAGGCATTGAGTGGCCCGGCGGATCTCTCCCAGTCGCTCGAGGCGGCCCTCGCGACGGTCGCCGATGTGCTCGGCCTGGAGACAGGGTGGGTCTGGCTACTCGATGACACCGGAGAGCCGGAGCTGGCCGCTGCGCGCGCCTTGCCGCAGGCGCTGCGCGAACACCCGGATGCAATGCACGGCGACTGCTACTGCCTGAAAACGTTTCGTGCCGGCGACCTGCGCGGCGCGGCGAACGTGAACGTCGTGTGGTGCAGCCGGCTCGCCGTGCTCGCCGACGACGAGGCGGAGGAGGTCGGTCGGCTGCAGTGTCACGCGAGCGTTCCGCTGGCCATTGGCGATCGACGGCTCGGCATGCTGAACGTCGCGAGCGCGGACTGGCGCGTGCTATCGGACGCGGAGCTCAGTCTGCTGACCACGGCCGGCGCGCTGGTGAGCCTCGCCGTCGAGCGGAGTCGTCTCGAGGCCGCGACCGCACGCGCCCTCGCCGCGGAGGAGCGCAACCGACTCGCACGCGAGATCCACGACACGCTCGCGCAGGGGCTGGCCGCGCTGACGATGCAGCTCGAGGTAGCCGATTCACTCGCCGGCGCGAAGGCGCCTGACGATTCGCTACTGCACTCGGCGGTGGAGCGCGCGCTGCTGCTCGCCCGCGCGACACTCGACGAAGCCCGACGATCCGTGCTTGACCTTCGCGAAGCGCCGCTCGAAGGGCGGTCGCTCAGCGAGGCGCTCGAGGCATTGGCGTCAGAGGCGGGCAGCTCGCCGGACGATCCGGTAGAGGTCACCGTGATCGCGTCAGACGGAGTGGACGCCAAGCTGTCGCCAGCAGTCGCAGGCGGCCTCTATCGCGTGGCGCAGCAGGCAGTCGTGAACGCCACGCGTCACGCCAGGGCGCGGCAGATCACGCTGCGCGTGACCCGGTCCGAGAACGAGATCCACCTGAGAGTCGAGGATGATGGGACAGGGTTCGAGCCAACGGACGTTCCGGGCGATCGCTTCGGTCTCGTTGGCATGCGGGAGCGTGCCCGACTCCTCGGCGGTTCGCTGACGGTCGAGAGCGCGCCCGACGCCGGGACGGCGATCGAGGTTCGGGTGCCGATCGACGTTAGGCATGCCGGGCGCGAAGGGGAGATCCGGTGAGCGATCGAGAGACCGCGCCAGCCTCGATCCGTATTGCCGTTGCCGACGACCACCCGGTCGTCCGCGACGGCCTCGTGGCGATGCTCGAGACGCAGCCGGATTTTCAGATCGTCGGCAGTGCCGCCACAGGGGCCGACGCCGTAGCGCTCGTCGCGTCCTCGAACCCCGATGTCCTGTTGCTCGACCTGGAGATGCCCGTGCTGGACGGGGTCGGCGTGCTCCACCGCCTTCACGACGACGACGCGCGAGTGCGCGTGATCGTGTTCACCGTCTTCGACACCGACGAGCGCATCATAGCAGCCGTGGAAGCGGGCGCCGCCGGCTATCTGCTCAAGGGCGCGCCGCGCGCCGACGTGTTCGCGGCGGTGCGAGTCGTTGCCGGCGGCGGTTCGCTGCTCGCCCCACTGGCGGCATCGGCCGTTCTGCGCCGGGTTCGCGGCGAAGCGCCCGAGACGCCTCGGGTGAAGCTGACGCCTCGCGAGCAACTCGTGCTCGAGCATCTCGCGCGCGGGCTTGGCAACAAACAGATCGGGGCGCGGCTCGGGATCTCCGAGCGAACCGTGAAGTTTCACGTCAGCTCCGTGTTCACGAAGCTCGGCGCCACGAATCGCACCGAGGCCGTGACGCGCGCGGTGCAGGCGGGGCTCATCGACCTCTAAGGATTTGTTTGACGCCGTCGCGACGGCAGCCTACGTTGGATGCCCGGTGTCCCGAAAATCGGAGTCGCGATGGAGCCCTGGCTTTCGCAGCTCAACGCGGGACACTCTGACGCCGCGTGGGATCTGTTCGTCGAGCGATATCGACGGCTCGCGCTCGCGACGATTCGGCGCCTCGTCCACGACCATGACGACGTCATGGACGTGTTCTCCAGCGTCTGTGCCGCACTGCACGCCAACGACCTCGCGCGCCTTCGGCACTACGTGAATCGGTCCGCGCATAACGCGCGGTTCTCGACCTGGCTCGTTGTGGTCGTCCGCCACCTGACAATCGACTGGCTGCGGGAGCGCGATGGGCGGTACCGGCCCGTCATTCCGACGGAGCTCTCGCAGATGCAACGGGAGATTTACCGCGCCGTGTTTCTCGACGGCCGCTCTCACCGGGAAGCGTACGAGCTGATCGCGAGTCGCGCCTCGACCGCGATCGACTTCTCGAGCTTTCTTCGCGAAGTCCGCGAGACCTATCGTCGCGCGCGCGTGCTTCCGATGATGCCAAAGCGCGACGCGGCGACGTCGATCTGTAACGCAGACGAGCTCGCGTCGGATGCGGGCGACCCCGTCCACTCGGTGGAGCAGGCAGACGCAGCTCGCCACGTCGCCGATGGGCTCGCGCCGATCGCGCCGGACGTTCGGGTCGCCATCGAGCTGCTCGTCATCGAGCGGATGGCGGCCGCCGACATTGCTCGCGTGCTCGGCTGGCCGAACGCGAAGGCCGTCTACAACCGCGTATACCGGGCGCTCGACTCCGTGCGCGCGACGCTCGAGCGCGCCGGGATTCGTCGTCAGGACCTCTGAGCAACGGGGAGCACGTGTTCCGTTCTACATGGCCGAGCACCCAGAAGAGTGGAACCTGCGCATGACAACTGGTGGTAACGGCGCCGCGAACGGCGACTGTCTCGATGCAATTGCTCTCGCCGAGCTGGCGGAAGGCCGGTCCAGCGACGCTCGTCGCGCCGCGCACGTCGCCCACCTGGGGGAGTGTGCGCACTGTCGCCGCGAGCTCGCGTCGATCGTCGAGCTCCTCTCCGCTCCTGACGTTGCCGGCGAGCTGGCAAGGCATGACGAGGTGGCCGTCAGCGAACGACGTAGCGGTTGGCGTCGCGCGATTCCGCTGATTGCGGCGGTCGCGCTCATCGCGGTCGTTCTGCCGCAACTGCGGGTATCCCGACCGGTACCGCTCGTGCATCGCGAGTCTCCCATCGGCGCCCAGAATGCGCCCGCGCTCCTCGCCCCGATCGGCGACGTCCGGGAGCTCCGCGACCTGCGATGGACGCCGCTCGCCGCCGCCGATCTCTATCGCGTGACGGTGTACCAGGCGAGCGGCCGTGTGCTCTACGAGGCCGACATCCGGAACACGACCGTCGCTCTGCCCGACTCGGTCGCGATCGTTCCGGGGCGATCGTATCTGTGGAAGGTCGAGGCGCGCACCGGCATCGAGCGCTGGACGTCGTCGGAGATGAGCGAGTTCCGGCTCATCCGTGGCCGCTCGCCATGATCGCGTTAGGGCCGCTCCTCATCGTCTCCGCCTTCCTTACGCAGTCACCCACGACGGATTCGCTTCGTCTCCGGGCGCGTACCCTTCCGGATTCGGCACTCGCCGAGGAGGTGAAGACACACTCGGTGGACGTCCGCGATGCCGTAACCGAGACGTTGGCCAGGAGCGTCACGGCGTCGCCGGGCGCGCGCGATGCGGAGCTCGGCACCGCCTCTCGACTCGCCCGCGCATACGCCGAGACGTGGAGCGATTCGTTTCTCGTTCGGCAGGTCGAGCGCTTTGTGGCTGCGTCGCCCGAACGACGCGTCGCAAAGCTCGCCACCGACAGCATTCGACGGGTCGGTGTGGCGACGTACGCAACACGCGGCCCGCGTGCCGCGATCGCGGTCTGGCGACGCGGTCTTGCCCGGTCAGAAGCGATCGATGACTCCGTCGGTGCGGCGGCAGCGTTAGGCAATGTCGGCGCCGCATACGCACGGCTCTCGCTCTTCGACTCGGCGACGGTGTACCTCGGGCGCGCCGCGGCGCTCGCCACCATGGTCGGCGACCTGCGCGTTCAGGCCAACGCGCTCGCCGAGATCGCCGGCGTACGAGAGGCGGCCGACGACATCGCAGGAGCGCGCGTCGAGTACGGCAGGGCGCTTGCGCTTCGCCAGCGCATCGGAGACACTCGCGGACTGGCGGCGGACTACAACAACCTCGGCCTCCTCGCCGAACGGGTGGGTGATCTGTCGGTCGCGCGCGCGCAATTCGACGCCGCGCTCACGCTCAACCGGCGAGACGGGCGCGACGACGCAGCCGCGACGAATCTGGTCAACATCGCGGGCCTCGAGAGCCGAGCCGGTAACTTCGCGCGCGCCAGCGCGTTCTATCGGGAGGCGCTGGCCACGTGGCGTAATAGCGAGCGATGGCCGGACGCCGCCGACGCGTTGCGTGGGCTCGGGCAGCTCGAGCTCCGGCGTGGCGACTACACGAAGGCGCGCACGGAATTGTCCGAGGCGATCACGGCCTACAACCGCGCCGGCCTGGTGAACGATGCGATCGCAGCACGCCAGGATCTTGCCGCTGCCCTCGCCGCGTCCGGCCAACTGCAAGGCGCCGTCGACGAGCTTCGCCGGGCGCAGCGAGCGGCAGACTCCATTGGCGCAGCTCTCGACGCCCGGGCCGGGCTTGCGCTCGCGCGCGCTGATCTTGCTGAGCAGTTGAACGCGCACGGCGAGGCCGATCGGCTCTATGCCAGTGCACTCACGCTGTATCGCAAGGCGAGCGACCGGGCTGGCGAAGCCGAAGCCCAACACGGGCGGGGAATCGTTCTGCTCGCCCAGGGAGACCGGACGCGAGCGCGGGAACTGCTCGCCGCCGCGCTCGTGACGCAGCAGGCGATCGGGAACCAACGCGGTGCATCCCTCACCCGGATGTCGCTCGCCGAGCTCTCCTTCGACGAGGGGGATACCACCGGCGCACGCCGTCAGTTCGCTCGTGCCGCGGCGGAGCTCGATCACCTCGGTGACCCGATCGGCACCGCTGCCGCGTTAGGTGAGCGCGCCGCGATGGAGGCCACCATCCGCATGCCGGCAACCGCTGAGTCACTGTTTGCCGCAGCGCTCGCGAAAGTGGGCGTGAGGCCAGCCCCGAACGTGACATGGCAACTGCACGCCGGTCTTGGCTCGGTGCGTCAGCGATCGGGAGCATTGGATGACGCGGCCCGCGAGCTGCGCGCGAGCATCTCGGACATCGAGCACGCGCAGATGACGCTCACGGCTCCCGAGCGGCGCTCCGCGTTTCTTGCAGACAAGGCCGACGTCTATCTGCAGCTGGCACTGCTCGAGCGGGCGCGAGACCGGACCGGAGCGGCGTTCGAGCTGAGCGAGCGTACACGAGCGCGTGAGATGCTCGAGGTGCTTTCGCAGGGCCGGATCGCGACACCGGCTGTCGCGGGCGAGCTGGTTGAACGGGAGCAGGACCTTCGTCGCCGGATTGCGGAGCTGACGCGCGACGTGGAAGCCTCGACGCCTTCCACTCAGCCGCTTCGCGGGTCCGAAGCGTCGAGCGCGAGCGCGGTCGCCCGCGAGGCGTTGAGCCGCGCGCAGCACGACTACGGCGATCTGCTGGTCGAGATGCGCGAGCGCGTGCCCACGCATGCAGCGCTCGTGTCTCCGGAGGGCGCGAATGTGCGGGACGTGGCGCGCAATCTCTCGCCCGAGGATGCGTTCATCGAGTATCTCGTCAGCGATACCGCCTCCCTGGCGTTCCTGATAACCCGAGATACGGTGGCCGTCGCGAATCTGGAGATCGGCCGGCACGCGTTGGCGAAGCTCATCGACTACGTGCGCGGCACGCTCCGGCCTCGCGGCAATCCGAGACTCGACTCGCTCTGGCGTGCTCCTCTCCGCGAGCTGCATGCACGCCTGATACTCCCGCTCGAGGAGTCTGGTCTGCTGAAGGGGAAGACGCGACTCATTCTCGTGCCGCAAGCGGAGCTGAACTATCTCCCGTTTGCGGCCCTGGTCGATGGCCTCACGCAAAAGTTTCTCGTCGAGCGGTACGAGATCGTGATGACTCCATCGGCATCCGTCTGGCTGGCGCTCGCCGCACGGGTTGCTCGTCGGCCTGGAGCCGGTGTGTTGGCGCTCGCCCCAAATCCGGCGGCATTGCCGGCGTCGCGCGCGGAGGTCGCCGCGATCGCCCGGTTGGGCGGTGCAGATGTCCGAGTGCTCGTTGGAAAGGAAGCGACCGAGGATGCGTTTCGGCGGGAGGCGTCGTCGCGGCGTGTGCTGCACCTCGCGACGTTCGGGTACCTCAACAGACAGAATCCCCTGTTCTCGTTTGTCGACCTGGCTCCCGGCGGCGCTGAGGATGGCCGGCTCGAGGTGCACGAGGTGTTCGGGCTCGCGCTCAGCGCAGACCTCGTCGTGCTCTCTGCCTGTCAGACCGCGCTGGGCTCGGGTGCGCTGAGCGACCTGCCGGCTGGCGATGATTGGGTGGGGCTCGCGCGGGCGTTCCTGCACGCCGGTGCGGCACGCGTCATGGCGAGCCTCTGGGCGGTGGACGATCGAGCGACCGCGGTGCTCATGGAGCGGTTTTATCGAGCGTACGTCGGCAAGGCATCGGCGGCGAGTGCGCTCGCCGTTGCGCAACGAGCCCTCATTGACGCTGGATCGACCTCCCATCCGTTCTACTGGGCCGGATTCCAGATCGTCGGCGAGCAATGATCGGCTGAGCAATTGACGGGGATGCGTCCGTCCAACGTGAGGACGGGGTTGTCGTTCGGCCGATGTCAGTCTTCGAGGGATGATTGGCAATGTCAGAACGCGCACGCTTCAACAGGCGCTCGAGCTTGGCCCTGCGTAGCGTCCGGACGCAGAGGCCGCACGGTCATCGCGCCGCGCGCGTGGCGCTCTGGCTGATCCTATGCGTGGGCGGAGCGCTCGCGTGCTCGGATGGCGGCTCCGGGCCGGAGGTCGAGACACCCACCCTGCCGGCGACGCCGTTCATTGTGTCGAATCCCCATGACGGGGCGGCGGGCTTTCGATCGAATGATGCGGTTGCATCGACGCCTCCAACGGAGCTCTTGTACGTGTCGTTGCCGCCCGGTGCGATCCCGAACGCCGATCACGTGGTCGTGCGTGTTCGGTCCTCTGGGGCAACGATCACAGCGATCGCAGTCGACGGCGGATTGGACCCCGTTCCGATTGCGGCACAGCCGGGCGACACGCTGGACCTCGACGTTCGGCTGGCGAGTGGATCGAGCCAGCAGTTCTCGATGGTGGCGCCGCGAGCGGCGCGTCCCGTAGTCGTGCGAACGTCGCCCCCTCCCCGGAAGCGCGATGTGCCGCTCAACATGACCGTGACCATCGTCTTCAGCGAGCCGATCGAGCCGTCGACGTTGAATGAGGGCTCCGTTCGTCTCTTCAATGGGACGACCTCGGTGCCCGGTACGTTCGGATTCGCGGACGCCTCGCACCTCGTTGCCACGTTCACGCCGAGTGCTCCGCTCGAGGGAGCGACGGACTATTCGCTCAGCGTCACGAGTGGCATTCAGGATCTGGATGGCGAATCGCTGGACGGAGCGCTCACCGTTCCGTTCACGACAGCCGCGGCGTCGGAAACGATCGAGTCGATGGATCTGTCGCCGCCAGCGGCATCGATCGGGATCGGGAAGTCTGTCCTGTTCACCGCTCAACCGAAGGACGCCTCGGGAATGCCGCTGCTCGACCGGTCGGTGACGTGGAGCTCGAGCGCGCCGAACATTGTCACCATCTCCGCGAACGGACTGGCGTTAGGCATGGCCACCGGGACCGCGGAGATCAGCGCGACGAGCGAAGGATTCGTCACGAGTGCGCGCGTCGTCGTTCTGCCGGTGAGCGTCGCCATGGGTCAGATCGCTGTTGGGCGGTGCCTCGAGGAGTTTTGCGGACTTTACGTGGTCGATGCCGACGGCTCGAACGGACGATTCCTGACCACAACGCCAGCGGCGCTTGCCGGGGAGAGTGACCCCTCGTGGTCGCCCGACGGCAGGCGCATCGCCGTCCAGAGCTCGCGGCATTGCCCGACCGGCTCGACTTCCTGCTTGGGCGATATCTACGTCATGAACGCGGACGGATCGGGACTGACCAATATCACCAACAGTCGCGATGTGGATGAAAGTCAACCCGTCTGGTCTCCTGACGGTCGGCGGATCGCGTTCGCCGCGGCCTCGTACGATGGCGCGCGTAGTCGATACCTCAGAACGGATATCTACACCATCGAGCTCGATGGATCGGGGCTCGAGTTGCTCGTGCGCGCGGCGGACGAGACCGCGGTTTTCGCGCCGATGTGGTCGCCCGATGGCACCAAGATCTCGTACACGACCGTGACGCTGGATTGGGACTACACGTTTGCCATCGAGGTCGCGAATGCGGATGGCTCGGGCCGTCGTCGCCTGACGAAGCCGTCGGACGCGGAAATCGGCGGAGCGTGGTCTCCCGATGGGAGAAGCATCGCGTTCACGAGAATCGACTATGGGCCGTTCGGTTCAAGTCAGACGTGTCAGGTCTACGTCATGGACGCGGATGGTTCGAACGCTCGACGACTGACGTCCGATCCTTTCTGCGCGAGCGGTCCGTCGTGGTCACCCGACGGCTCGGCGATCGCCTTGACCGCCCACTTCGGTCCGGGACTGTATGGGCTGGGCGTCATGAATGCAGATGGCAGCGGAGGTGTCGCCCTCGTATTCGACGGAGGATTTTCCCGTCCTGCGTGGTCGCCGGTCGGCGGCGGCGCTACATCGCCGTCACTTCAGCCATCGCGGAAGCAGTAGTCGTCGCGATCGCCGAAGTTCTCCGCGGCATCGTGAGCAAACCGATGCCTAACGTCCGTGGTACCGTGACGACACTCCACGGGAGACCACGATGAGAGAGCTCGCAGCCGTCGCCGCTGACGCCAGTCACAGGTCGCGACAGCGACACCGCTCGACACAACGACGTTCCGTGCTCGCACTCGCGATTATCTGTTGTGCTGCGGTTGCATGCGAGCGCGCCGCGTCCACACCGGCCGAGCCGACGCTCGCAGCCATCACCGCGACACCGCCGGTGAACTTCGATGTCGGGAACCCAGAGGGCGACCCACCGCAAGCATGGGTAGACAATCCAACGGAGATCGGACCCGACGTGCCACAGTCGGCGTCCAACTGTGACCTCGTCAACTACCCGTTTCCCGCTACCCTTCAGGCGTACTACCACCCTAACGCGGTCTGCCGCCAGAAGGAGTGGGGCAACTCCGGCATCATTCGCCAGCAGGGGCACGACCTGCACGTCACCACGTTGCCGAAGTGCAACGGCGGGCCCGGCGACATCACCGAGATCCGGCTCTGCAAACACGGGTGGGAGAATCAGCAGACGACCTGGGGCAAGGCCGGACCGCTCGGATGCATCGGCGTAACGGTCACGCCCACCTGCGAGAGCTGACCGGATCAGCCGGTGGCTGTGATGGAACTGATCCCATCCGCCATAAGGGATGGGATCAGTACGCACCGGCATGGCTGTCCGGGGTGGCGAGTGCCGCGTGCGATCTACTCCTCTCGTAACGCCGTAAGCACGTCCACCTTCATAGCGTCTCTCGCGGGCAGGTAGCACGCAAGCACCGCCGCCACGGCGAGCAGCGCGGCAACTCCCGCGTACGTCGGCGCATCGACCGGCGTCACGCCGAACAGGAGGCTCGTCATGTACCGCGACAACGCGAACGCGCCAGCGATGCCCGCCACGAGTCCGATGATCACCGGACGCATCCCCTGCGACAGCACGAGGCGCATCACGTTCGACCGACTCGCGCCAAGCGCCATGCGCATCCCGATCTCCGTCCGGCGACGCGACACGCTGTATGACAGCACACCGTAAACCCCGGCGAGCGCCAGCAGCAGCGCGACCGCGGCGAGGGACGCGAGCAGCAGCATGGTGAACCGGCGCGCGGCTACCGATTCGCCGACGAGCTCGTCGAGCGTGCGGATGTTCGAGAGCGGCGTCGTGGGAGCGATCTCGCGGAGGATGGACCGCACCGTGGGAATCAGCGCCATGGGCGCCGACGTCGTATGCACGACGAAATGGGCGGGCGTCATCCCGCCACCCCGGTACGGCATGTACACGGCAAGCGTCGGGGTGTCGGCGAGGTCCCAGTCGCGCATGTCGCCCGCGACGCCGATCACCTCCGCCACATTCTCGCGCTGCCCCTTCCACAGGATGAGCTGGCGTCCGATCGCCGACTCGTTAGGCCAGAGCTGCTGGGCCATCCGCCGGCTGATGATCACGCGCCACGGGTCGCCGATGCGGTCCTGGTCCGTGAAGTCACGGCCGGCCACGATCCGGACGCCGATGGTCCTGAAATAGCCCGGCGTGATCATGCGCCAGCCCGCCCACGGAACCGCGTTGTCGGCCGGCGCGGGCTTGTCCTGCGCCGCGAAGCCCATCCCCGTGCCGGTTCCGCGGAGCAGTGCCATGCTCACGGCAGCCGCGTCTTCGACCTGGGGCAGCGCCTCGAGGCGCGTCGTGAGCTGGGACATCACGGCGTTGAACCGCTGCGTGTCGCCCTCGTTCTGTGGCCCGGGCAGGTTCACGTCGAACACCACGCGATTGGCCGTGGCGAACCCGCGATCGATCTCGAGGACCGCCTCGAAGCTCCGGATGAGCAGTCCTGCACCGACGAGCAGGATGAGCGACAGCGCCACCTCCACACTCACCAGCGCGCCGCGGAGACCGATCGTACGGCGGTCGCCCGCAACGCTCCGTTCCCCCTCGCGAAGCGCAGCAACGAGATCGCGGTACGGCGTCCGGAGCGCCGGAACCAGCCCTGTGATGAGGCTCGTCAGCAACGCGGCACCTAACGTGATGGCCAGCACCGATCCGTCGATCGAGGCGTCGGCCAGTCGCGGGATGTCGCCGGGATCGAACGCGCGGATCAGCTTCACGACGCCGAAGGCCATCACCAGGCCGACGGCCGCCCCCGCGACGCCCAGCAGCAGCGACTCGGCGAGCATCGTCTGCACGACACGCCCTCGCGTGGCGCCCAGCGCCGCCCGCAGCGCACGCTCGCGCACGCGGCCCGTCGAGCGCGCGAGCAGCATGTTCGCGAGGTTCACGCACGCGATGAGCAGCAGGAAGCCGACCGCCGACATGAGCACCCACAGCGCACGCCGCAACGAGTCGCTCGCCACCCAGCCATCGGACGGCTCGATCGTGATGCCCATTCCTTTCGCGACCGGGTACTGGCTCGCCAGCTGCTTCGCGATGCGATCGAGGTCGGCGTGCGCGGCCTGAATAGTGACGCCGGGCTTGAGCCGGGCAATCGCCGTCAGCTCGAAGCTGTCGCGATCCTCGTCAGGCCCGCGGACGAGCGGCATGAAGACGTCCGCCGCGTCGAGCCACGGCGTCCCCGGCGGCAGCACGCCGACGACCCGATAGGACTGCCCGCTGAGCGCCGTCGTCCGTCCCACGATGCTGCGGTCTGCGCCGAACTGCGTCGTCCACAGACGATGGCTCAGAACGGCGACGCGCGTGTCCGTCCCGGCGCGGTCCTCGCCATCGGCCAGCATGCGGCCGGCGACGGGCGTGACGCCGAGCGCGCGCAGGAATCCCGTGGTGACGTACGCAACGCTGAGCCGCTCGGGCGCGTCGTTCGTGGTCAGATTGATCGATCCCCACGTGATCGCTCCCATGGCCGAGAACGACTGGTTCATGTCGTTCATGTCCCAGAAGTTGGCGTGCGTGAACGAGGACTGTGTCCAGCCGCGGTCCTGGCGGGCTTCCCAGACCTGGACAAGGCGCTCAGGCTCGGGGAACGGCAGTGGCCGCAGCAGCACCGATCGGACAACGCTGAAGATCGCCGCGTTGGCGCCGATGCCTAACGCCAATGTCAGTACCGCGATGGCCGTGAACGCACGGTTCCGCATCATGCCACGGGCGCCGTAGCGGAGGTCGGCGAGGATGGTCGTCATTTGCTCACTCCCGGTCAGTGCCGGTTGGCGGACGGGCGGCGGCGACATGGGGCCGCCGGTCAGCAGGGCCAGGCGAAGGCGCATGGCGAACATCGGGACCTGACGTCGATACCATCGATCGGCTGCCCGGCGTCCGTGGCGCGCCAGACGCAGCGTGTAGCCTTCGGCGAGATCGTCGAGCGCTTCGTCGCGGAGGGCGTCGGGGAGCAGCCAGCGCAGAACCGTCGTCGCGAGCCGCGGCGGGTGGCCGTTCATGACGGCTCGGCCACGGGGTCGGCGCCGCGCCACAGCCGCTCGAACGTCCGGCGCGACTCGGCCAGCTTCGTCTTGCCCGCTGTGGTAATCTGGAACTCGCGGCTTCCGCGGCCACCTTCGCCGGGACGTGCCTCACGCTTGGAAGAGCGGGCGTAGCCGCGCTGCTCGAGGCGCCGCAGGGACACGAACACGGCGGCGGGCGACACGGTGCGGCCGGTCGCGGTTTCGAGCTCGAGGACGATCGGCGCGCCGCGCGATCGTCCTCCGAGGCGAACGAGCGCGAGCATCACGTGATGCTCGAATTCGCCGAGGGCCGTGCGAGACATGGTTGGCTCCCATGCTAGCGAACTTGCAGTGATAGTATGATCGGTGGCCGGGCTCCGCAAGCGTGTCATTCCGAGCGGAGCCGCGCAGCGGCGGAGGCGAGGAATCGCCATCATCCCGGCAGAAGGCCTCTCGATCGGGACGATTGCGATTCCTCGCCTTCGCAGCCTGCTGGCTGCTCCGCTCGGAATGACACGGTTCGCC
>Ga0157380_10002387_pt1 | contig 12628 bp, 12 predicted proteins | sample S35metaG_FD_119757 | JGI IMG/M metagenome (GOLD analysis project Ga0157380, IMG submission 119757) | Switchgrass rhizosphere microbial communities from Kellogg Biological Station, Michigan, USA - S3-5 metaG | ecosystem: Host-associated > Plants > Roots > Rhizosphere > Soil | place: USA...
TAGCGCAACGCCGAGCGGAACTCGCCGCCCGCCACCGGCGCGAAATCCGGCGCCGGTCCCTGCGCCTGCAGGGAAGTGGCGATCAGCGCCATCAGGACCGCCGGCGCGCCGCGCACCGACTAGTGACCCTGCGCCGCTGGCCTGGATACCTTCGCGCGCACGGCGGCTGCCTCGGCCTTGGTCACCCGGCCGCCCGGGTTCCCCCAGCTGTTCAGCACGTAGGTCGAGATGTTGGCCACTTCGTCGTCGGTGAGCTGGCTCATCGGCGGCATCACGGAGTTGTACTCACGGCCATTGACCGTCACCTTCCCGGTCAGCCCGCTCAAGAGGACGTGCGGGATCCGGCCCGGATCGGCCGCGATGTAATCGGACCTGGCGAGCGGCGGGAACACGCCCTCGATGCCACGGCCGTCGGCCTGGTGGCAGGTAGAGCAGGTGCCAGCGAACAGCGCCTTGCCAGCCTCAATCTGCTGGTTCACCGTCAGCTCGCCGCTCTTAGCGGCGGCGGCCGCCTGGCTGACGGCAGCGAGGTTCGGCAGGGCACGGTCGCCAAGGTACATCTCGTCGACTTCCTTGCCGGAGTAGATCGCGAGGTTCTCGGGCCCGTCGGCCTTCAGGATCGCGAGTGCGCCCTTGTTGAAGGCGCGGAAGATGCTGTGGTCGACGAGCACGTAGCTACCCGGCACCTCGAGTCGGAACTCCATCATTGCCGCGCCGCCTGCGGGGATGAGCGTCGTCTGCACGTTCTCCTGGAATCGGGTTCCGCCCTCGAACCAGACCTTGTCGAAGATCTCGCCGATGACGTGGAAGCTCGACACGAGGTTCGGGCCGCCGTTGCCGACGTACAGCCGGACCCGCTCGCCGGTCTTCGCCGCCAGCGCCTTGTCGCCGGTCAGCGAACCTTCTGCGCCGTTGAACAGCACGTAGGTCGGGCGCTCGTCGATGGCTTTCTCCATGTCGAACGGCTGGTGGCCCTTCTCGCGGTAGCGGCCGGTCGTGTAGAAGTCACCCTGCATGACGTAGTACTCGCGGTCGACCGGCGGCAGGCCCGCCGGCGGCTCGACCAGGATGAGGCCGTACATGCCGTTCGCGACGTGCATGCCGACGGGTGCCGTCGCACAGTGATAGACGTACAGGCCCGCATTCAGTGCCTTGAAAGTGAAACGCGAGCGGTGTCCCGGCGCCGTGAAGCTGGAAGCCGCGCCGCCGCCCGGCCCGGTCACTCCGTGCAGGTCGATGTTGTGCGGCATCTTGCTGTCCGGCGCGTTCATCAGGTGGAACTCGACGGTATCGCCCTGGCGCACGCGGATGAAGCTTCCCGGCACGGTACCGCCGAAGGTCCAGAACGTGTACGTGACGCCCTCGGAAATCGACATTTCCTTCTCGACAACCTCGAGCTCGACGACCACCTTGGCGGGCACCGTGCGACCGGTCGCAGGCGGCACCCTCGGGGGTGCCGTCAGTACGGCCTTGACGGGCTCACCCTGGGGAGGCCCGAAGTCCCCGCGCGCGGAGCCCCCGGTTTCGTCAGATGCCGCGTCCCCGGACGACCCGTGGTCGCCGCAACCAGCGGCCAGAAGGGTCAGCGAGAGCAGTGCAACGAGGGGAATCCGCATGGACGTTCTCCGGACGTGTGTCCGTCGACAGGTTGCCATAGTCGCAGGTGCGGCGACCTGATGTGGACCAACCGTGCGTCAGCTGCCCGTCAGCAGGCGGAGGGGCCCGAGCGGGTCATGCGTACGGGCGATCGCGAACATTCCAAGGTACGCAACCAGCGCGGCGCCGAGATAGGCCCGCTGCCGTACGGCCGGGTGCGGGCGCCGCAGGGCGAGCCAGCCGAGCGCAATGTAGGCCGGCAACAGTGAGAGCTTGATCGCCAGCCAGCCATTCGCGTAGACGGCGGAGGGCACGAGGCTGAGCAGCATGAACGCCGCCGTCAGCAGGGTCGTGTCGATCGCGTAGCTGAGGTAACGGGGCAGCGGCGCGAGCGCCCACGCGCCGCGCCCGCCCGCGACCATCAGGCCGCGCAGGAGGAAGAGCGATCCGCTCGCGACCACCGCGGCGATGTGCACGAGGCGGATCTGCGCGTAGAACTCAATCATCGATCCGCGGTTTCCGCCCCGGCCGGCAGGCGCGCGTCGCGCCGCGGCCCGATCCACAGCCGGATCACGAACCAGGCGAGCGTGAGCGCGCCGATGCTGAAGATCGTGTCGCCCGGGACCCGCATCCACACCAGCAGTTCGACGATCGGCTGCTGCATGAAGTCCGCCGAGCGCGCGTACCAGTAACCCTGGTCGATCGCGGCCAGCAGCTGCATCGTGCCGAGCGGCAGCAGCGTCAGCAACGACATCAGCGCGAGGCCGATGTTGAGCGACCAGAAGGTCGTCCGCAGCAGGCGCTCGTTCCAGACGGCGGCCGGGCGCAGCCCGCGCAGGCAGAACAGCACGAGTCCGATGCCGAGCATGCCGTACACCCCGAACAGGGCTGCATGCCCGTGCAGCGGCGTCAGGTTGAGTCCCTGCATCCAGTAGAGGGACAGCGGCGGGTTGATCAGGAACCCGAACAGGCCTGCGCCGACGACGTTCCAGAAAGCGACGGCCACGAAGAACATGATCGGCCACTTGTAGCGCGCCATCCAGGGCGTGGCGTGCGACAGCTTCCAGGTGTGGTACGCCTCGAAGCCGATGTAGGCGAGCGGGACGACCTCGAGGGCGCTGAAGCTCGCGCCGAGCGCCAGCACGGCCGTTGGCGTGCCGGCAAAGTACAGGTGGTGCAGCGTTCCGAGCACGCCGCCCGCCATGAACACCACGGTCGCGAACAGCACGGCGATGGTCGCCGAACGCGGCGCCAGCAGGCCGAGGCGCGTGAACAGGAAGGCGATGACCGCGGTCGCGAAGACCTCGAAGAAGCCCTCGACCCACAGGTGGACCAGCCACCAGCGCCAGTACTCGACCATCGTCAGGTGCGTGTGCTCGTTCCACATGAGTCCCGCGCCGAAGAACAGGCCAATGCAGACCACGGAGAGGAACAAAAGGCCGACGATCGAGCGCGACTCGCCGGGCTGCTTCAGCACCGGCCACAGCGAGCGCCCGACCAGCGTGAGCCACAGCAGCAGTCCGACGAACAGGAACCACTGCCAGAACCGGCCGATGTCCGCGTACTCCCAACCCTGGTGCCCGAACCAGAAGTTCCGGTCGAGGCCGAGCTTCTGCATCACGGCCATCCACTGGCCGGCGAAGGCGCCGACCGTGATGATCACGAGGCACGCGAGCAGGAGATTGACACCGAGGTTCTGGAACTTCGGCTCGTGGCCGGAGATGGCAGGTGCGATGTAGAGGCCGGTGCCTAGCCAGGCCGTCGCGATCCACAGCACCGCGAGCTGCGTATGCCAGGTGCGCGTGAGCGAGTAGGGAAGCACGTCCGAGATCGGGAACCCATACAGCATCTGCCCCTCGACCTGGTAGTGCGCCGTCATGGCGCCGAGCAGGATCTGGGCCAGGAACAGGGCGAGCACGAGCCAGAAGTAGCGGGCCGTCGACTTCATTGACGGCGTGACCCGCACCATGACCAGCGGGTCGGTGGCCGGCAGCCGCTGCCCCTCGGCGTCGCGACCGCTGGTCACGGCATGGTGCCAGCCGAGCAGCGCGATTCCGGCGATCAGGAACAGCACGCTGAACGCGGACCACAGGTACATCGTCGGAGTCGGCGCATTGCCGACCAGCGGCTCGCCCGGCCAGTTGTTCGTGTAGGTCACGTTGCGGCCTGGCCGCTCGGTCATTGCGGCCCAGGCGGTCCACCAGAAGAACGCGGTGAGCGCGCGGCGGTTCGCGGCGTCCGGCACTGTGTCGTTCTTCATCGCGTAGGCTTCGCGCAGCGCGCCGGTCGCCGGATCGTTGCCGAACAGGCTTTCGTAGTGCGCGGCAACGTTCGATATCGCCACCACGCGGTCGGAATCGAGAGTCACCACGCCGGTGGCCGGATCGTGCGTGTTGGCGCGAATCGTCTCGCGCAGCCGGCCGGCGAGCCCTGCCTGCTCGCCAGGATCGAGGGAATCATAGGAGGGTGCGCCCTCGCGGCGCGCCCAGATGTCGAGCACGGCAACCGCCTCGCGGTGCACCCAGTCCGCTGACCAGTCCGGCGCCACGTAGCCGCCGTGGCCCCAGATCGAGCCGAGCTGCATGCCGCCCATCGACTGCCAGACCTGGCGGCCCTTCTCGATGTCCGCGCGCGAGTAGATCACGTCGCCGGAGGCCGTCCTGACCTGCTCGGGCAGCGGCGGTGCCTGCCGGTAGATCTCCCTGCCCATGAACAGCAGGATCCCGAAGGAAACCGCGAGCAGGGTACCGAGGCCGATCCAGAGCTTGCGGGTACTGTCCATGGCGCACTCCTGACGTGGCGTCAGGCGGATTCTCGTGTCGGCGCGGCAGCCGCCGCCCTGACCTGGGTCAATTCGAAAGCATGTCCTCGGCAATCCCGGCCAGCTTGCCGAGTTCCGTCAGCTCGATCTCCCGGCGCCGGACCCGGACCAGCCCATCGTCCTGGAATCGCCGCAGCACCCGGCTCACGGTTTCTGGAGCGAGTCGCAGGTAGTTCGCGATGTCCGTGCGCGGCATCGTCAGGTTGAATCGGCGGGACAAGAAGCCGCGGGCCTGAAGCCGCGCCGAAAGGTCGACGAGAAAAGCCGCAATGCGCTCGTCGGCCGAGTGGTCGCCCGACAGGCGCTCTGCGTGGCTGATACCGCGGCTCATGAGGCGGAAGAGCTGCTGCTGGATGCCCGGCAGCCGCGTCGCAAGAAGGGCGATCTTGGGGAAGGAAAAGCGGCAGAGCTGCACCTCGTCTAGCGCAAGCGCGTCGCAGGGATAGCGCTCGCCATCGATCGCGGAGAGACCGATGATCTCCCCGGGCAGGTGGAAGCCGAGTACCTGCTCGCGGCCGTCACGATCCACGCGGCAAGTCTTGACCGTGCCGCTGCGCACGGCGGCGATGGCATCGAAGCGGTCGCCGGTGCGAAACAGGTGAGAGCCGCCGGGCAGCGGCCCGACGTGCTCGACCAGCATGTGCAGGTCGCGCAGCGCACCCTTGTCGAGTCCCTCGGCCATGCAGGCCGCGGAGAATGCGCAGGTCGAGCAGAACCGGAATGCATCCCCATCGTCGGCAACGACTGCCGGCGTCGTGACGGGAAACACGGCGCGGATCATCGTTCGGGACCCATCGCGCCATGGTACGCAGCCAGGGCCAGTGGGGCGAGTTCAGCCGCTCAGTGCTACGGGAGGACGATGCTATGATTCGCGCCCCGGATCCGGGCCGTTAGCTCAGTGGTAGAGCATCTGGCTTTTAACCAGTTGGTCGATGGTTCGATCCCATCACGGCCCACCAATCTGGAGTCGTCTGGAGGTCAAGGATGACTTCGAACCGTACCATCATCGCCCAGTTCTGCGACGACGTCCGCCAGGAGGTCGGCAACAAGTTCTCGCTGATGGGCTGCTACGGAACTGACCTGTACGTGCCGGCCTTCCCGATCACCTTGCCGAAGCTCTGCGCCTTCGTGCACGTCCGCACGGACCGCGCGCATCCGTTCGAACGGCTGACGCTGCGGCTGGTGCGGGGGGACGACGTCCTGTCGGAACTGGTTGCAAACCCCGAGAAGCTGAACGCCGGTGACACGCCCGACTGGGCCCGCTGGATCTCGATGACCGGGATCCTCGCGGTAACGCCCTTCCACGCGACCGGAGCTTGCCGGCTGCGCGTGCTCGCGGAAACCGAATCGGGCACCATCGAGAGCGGCCAGTTCCTGGTCGCGCGGATGAAGGGCGCGTGAGCGCCCTGTTCAGCAGCAGCGGTTGACCTGCTCCCAGCGCCGGTCAAGCTCGGCCGCGTAGAAGGCCTGCCGGTCGAGTGGCGGCGTGCCCGGGTGGCGGGCGTGCACATGGCGCACGTAGCGATCGTAGGCGTCATCGCCCGTCAGGGTCCGCAGCGCCGACCACAGGATTTGCCAGCGCGCGTGGAGCGACCTCATGACAGCTGCGTCGCCACATAGGGCGCCTCGGTATCGCGCGCTGGCCGGCGGCCGGAAACGTGCTTCCAGCATCCGCGCGCCATGTCGATGACGATGGTCCAGACGATGATCAGCAGCACGACGGTCAGCCAGCCATCGAGCTGCTGGTTGAAGATCAGCTTGGGAGCCACCGCAGCACGCTCGGGAGACAGCATGCCGGCCGCAAGCTTGTCCGCGAGATCGCGGGCGGCCGCGAAGAATCCCATGCGCGGGTCATCGCTGAAGATCTTCTGCCAGGCTGCGACCGAGGTCACCGTGACCAGCCAGGCGAGCGGGGCGCCCGGCACCCAGGCGTGGCGCAACCGCCCCGACTTCACGAAGATCGCCGTCACGACGGCAAGCGCGATCGCGGCCAGCATCTGGTTGGCCATGCCGAACAGCGGCCACAGGATGTTGATGCCGCCATTCGGGTCGATGACCCCGATATAGAGGAAATAGCCCCAGCCCGCGCACACCAGGATGCTCGCGATCCACACCGACGGGTACCAGGAGGTCCGCCCGAGCGGCGCCCAGAGGCTGCCGAGCGCGTCCTGCACCATGAAGCGGCCGACACGCGTGCCGGCGTCGAGCACCGTCAGGATGAAGATCGCCTCGAACATGATGGCAAAGTGGTACCAGATCGCGAACAGGCCTTCGCCGAACGCCGAACCGAAGATGTGCGCCATGCCGACGGCCAGCGAGGGCGCGCCGCCGGTGCGGCCGTAGAGCGTGGCTTCGCCCATGCTTGCGGCGAGCGCCTCCATCTGCGCCGGCTCCACCGGGAATCCCCAGGACGTGATGGTTGCCGTCGCCGTGACGGGATCGCCGCCCACCACGCCCGCGGCGGTGTTGATCGCGAAGTAGACGCCGGGATCGAGCACGCAGGCTGCGATCAGGGCCATGATCGCGACGAAGGACTCGAGCGCCATGGAGCCGTAGCCGACCATGCGCACGTCGGTCTCGCGCGCTATCAGCTTCGGCGTCGTGCCGGAAGCGACCAGCGCGTGGAAGCCGGAGATCGCGCCGCAGGCGAGCGTGATGAACAGGAACGGGAACAGCGTGCCGCTGAAGATCGGGCCGGTTCCGTCGATGAAGCGCGTGAAGGCCGGCATGCGCACGTCCGGCTGCAGCACGCAGATCGCGATCGCGAGCAGGAACACGACGCCGAGCTTGATGAAGGTCGAGAGGTAGTCGCGCGGCGCGAGCAGGAGCCACACCGGCAGGATCGCCGCCACCAAGCCGTAGACGATCACGAACCACGCGAGCGCCCGGGCGTCCAGGTCGAACCAGGCGCGGACCGCAGGGTGGCTGTCCACCCAGCCGCCGGCGGCGACTGCGCCGAGCAGGAGCGCGACGCCGATCGCGGTCGCCTCCATCACGCGGCCGGGCCTGACGTGCCGCAGGTAGATCCCGACGACGATGGCGATCGGGATGGTCGCGAACACCGTCGACGTGGACCAGGGGCTGTGCGCCATGGCCTTGACCACGACCAGGGCGAGCACCGCCATCAGGATGATCATGATGAAGAGCGTGCCGATCGTCGCCGCCGAGGCGCCGAACCTGCCGAGCTCGTCGCGCGCGAGGTGGGCGAGGCTGCGGCCATCGCGCCGGGTCGAGCAGAAGAGCACCAGCATGTCCTGCACGCATCCCGCGAGCACCGCTCCGACCAGCAGCCAGAGCGTCCCGGGCAGGTAGCCGAACTGCGCGGCGAGGGTGGGGCCGATCAGCGGCCCTGCGCCCGCGATCGCCGCGAAGTGATGCCCGAACACGATCGAGCGGTGGGTGGGCATGAAATCGCGGCCGTTGTCGAGCCGTTCGGCGGGCGTCGCCCGCGTCGCGTCGAGGCGGCATACGCGCGCGGCGATCCAGCCGCTGTAGAAGCGGTAACCCAGCAGGTACGTGCACACCGCCGCGACCACGAACCAGAGGGCGTTGATGGTCTCGCCCCGGTGCAGCGCGATGCCGCCCAGGGCGGACGCGCCCGCGAGCGCTATCGCAGTCCAGCCGGCTGCTCGCATCAGCTTGCCGTTCGCCATCGGTTCCGGTCTCCCAGGGCCCGCGCCACGATAAACGGACCGCTTGACGCCGGACAAGTGCGGCTCAGAACGGTGCCCGCCGGCCGGGGTCCTGCAGGGCACGCGCCAGGAAGCGGCGGATCGCCGGCACCGCGTCATCCGCGGGCATCAGCTTCTGCTGTTCCATCAGCCGCGCCATGTCGCGGATCGTCCGCTCCCCGTCGATCATCGCCAGCAGGAAAGCGTAGACGCGCGTTGAGAGCGCCTGCGCGCGGTATTCGGACAACGCGGGCACGGGCAGGTCGGTGCGCAGGATCCACTCGGGAAGCTCGCGGCCCGGCGCCGGCGCCGGCACGTCCCGGACTTTGCGTGCAGCGAGCGTCACCACGCTCTCGACGCGCGCATGGCGGCTGGCCGGCGAGCCGAGGTACGGCTGGCTCGCTTCGGCGACGTGCGTGGATTCGAATCCCTGCGCGGGCAGCCCGGCGACGAGTTCCTCGAGGCTGGGCGCGTCGCCGGGCAGGGCGTCCGCGAACGCGAGCGAGCCGTGGTGGATCCACAACCCGCCGGGCTCGAGCTGCGCGTTGATGCGCGCCAGGAGCCGCGAGACGGGCTCACCGGCGACGTCTATGAACCAGGGGGTCAGCACCGCGTCGAAGCGACCCGCCAGGAAAGGCGGGGCGGACGCGTCCGCGAGGAGGAAATGGAATCCGGGGCCGGGCAATTGCGGGGCCGCATGACGGCGCAGCACCGCGTGGTCCTCGATGCTCCGCGGCGCGATCGGGAACTCGTACAGCTCGAGCGCTTCCCCTGCGAGGATCCGCGCGGCGGCCAGCAGGAATAGCGGATTGAAGTCGAGCGCGACCGTGAGACCCGGGCGCAGCGCCTGATGCAGGTCATAAGCCAGCCGGCCGGCGCCGGCGCCGAGCACGAGCAGGCGCCGCGGCGGGGCGCCGCCCGGGAGGCTCGCACGCACGGCGGCAAGGCTCGCCCGGTTCTCCGCGTCACCCCAGCACCAGTCGCGATGCAGGTTCGGGTAGTAGGTCGAAAGGCCCTGGTTGAGCGGCAGCTCGGTACCAAGCGCGACGTGCACCGCATGCGCCTCGCTCCTGCGCTCGGCCCCGAGTGGCTGCATCAGCACACGGATGCGGCCGGCCTGGTCGTCGAGCGCGGCCGCGACGTGCTCGATACGGCGGCGCGCGATGCTCGACGCAGGCAGACCCTCGAGCGCCGCGCGCTGACGCTGCGACTCGGCCGCGTAATGGGTCAGAAGGTGATGCAGCCGGCCGCGCCATTCGGCGAGCGCGAGCCGCGGCTCCGGCATCAGCCAGGGGATCCCGCCGACGTCCGGATAGTCGACGCGGCAGGCGAGGCAGCCCGTGCCCGCGAGCGCCGTACCACAGGACGGGCACGCCAGCAATTCCGCGAGCGCGGCGGGAAAAGCCATGCGCGCATCATGCCGCATCCGCGCCGTGGTGGTGACCGTGCGTGCCGCCGTCTATCATTTGCACATGAGGGACAACGCCCGCCCGCATTTCCAGATCGTCGCGCGCCCGGACCTGTACGCGGAGCTGCATCGTCCCTTTGCGCTTGGTCGCGGGGAACGCCTGGCCGCGCGGGTCCTGCTCGCGCTGCTGCGCTTGCCGGGCGGCGCCGGCTTGTTGCGGCGCTGGCACGCGAACCGCGGCGCATGAACCCGAACGACATCATCTTTCAGGTCACGGTCGGCGTGATGCTGCTCGGGCTTCTCGCGGTCGGCGGCGTTGCCGGCTGGCGGCGGTGGGACCGCTACCGTGCGCGCCGCCAGCTCATTCGGTCGTTCGAGACCGTCTCCGCGGCTTTGCTGCGGGACATCCTCATTCCCGACGGCAGCGGCGGGCAGCTGCACATCGACTTCCTGCTCCTGACGGCACGAGGGCTGCTCGTGGTCGACTACCGCGACGTGGAAGGCGTCGTGTTCGGCGGCGAGCACATGAAGGAATGGGCGGTGATGGACGGCAACCGGCGCACGACATTCCTGAATCCGCTCGAGGCGCTCTACGACCGCATCGCAGCCGTGAAGCTGCTCGCCGGGGAAGCGCCGGTGGACGGGCGCATCGTATTCACGAGCCGCTCGAAATTTCCCAAGGGCCGGCCACCGCGCGTGATGCGCCTCGACCTGCTCGAAGCGGAGTACCCGGCTGCTGCCGAAGGCGGCGCGCATCCCGGCGAACGCTATCGCACCGTGTGGGACCAGCTCGCCTCGCAGGTCGAACCGAGCCCGCTCGCGCGTGGCTAGCGGGCCTGCCGGCCGTGATGGTCGGCGATCACCTTTGCCACGCAGACCGTCAGCTTTTCTGCGCACTCGAGGTGCAGGAATTCGTTCGGCCCGTGGGCATTCGAGTGCGGGCCGAGCACGCCGGTCACGAGAAACTGGGTCGCCGGGAAGCGTTCGCCCAGCATGCCGATGAAGGGGATGCTGCCGCCGGTGCCCAGGTACATCGCGTCGCGGCCGAAGGTGGCGCGCGAGGCGTCGCGCATCGAGTCCTCGAGCCACGGCGCGATCGGCGGTGCGTCCCAGCCGGGTTGCGACGAGCCGACGTCGAACAGCACCCGAACGCCGTAGGGAGGATCCGCCTCGAGCCGCCGTTTGACCGCGGCCGCCGCGGCCTCGGCATCCGCCGCGGGTGGCAGGCGGAACGAGAGCTTGAACTCGACCCGCGGCAGGAGGACGTTGCCGGCGTTCTTCATCGCCGGCAGGCCCGCGGCACCCGTGACGGCCAGCGTCGGCCGCCAGGTGTTGTTGAGCACGAGCTCGACCGGGGCGTCCGTGAGCGGCCGCGCGCCCGGCACGAATGGCAGCTTGCCGGCGACCTGGTCGCCGAGCACGTCCGCCGCCGCGCGTGCCTGCTCGATGCGAGCCGCGGGGATCGGCACCGACATTTCGTCCACCAGGATGTCGCCGGTGACATCGCTTTCGACGCGCGCGAGGAGCGTGCGTGCGATGCGGAAGACGGACGGCGCAATGCCGGTCCCCGCGCCGGAATGCACGCCCTCCGTCAGCCCCTCGACGACGAGGTCCCCGACCAGGTTTCCCCGCAGCGACGTCGTGCACCACAGCTGCTCGTAGTTGCCGCATTCGGCGTCGAGGCAGACGACCAGGCCCGGCGAGCCGATCCGCTTCGCGAGCACCTCGACGTAGTGCGGCAGGTCGTAGCTTCCGCTTTCCTCGCAGGCCTCGATCAGCACGACGCAGCGCGCGTGCGGGACCTTCTGTTCCTGGAGCAGCCGGATCGCCGTGAGCGAGGAGAACACGGCATAGCCGTCGTCGGCGCCGCCGCGCCCGTAGAGCTTGCCGTCGCGCAGCACCGGCTCCCACGGCGAGAGTCCCTCCGCCCAGCCTGTGAACTCAGGCTGCTTGTCCATGTGGCCGTAAAGCAGGACGGTGTCCGGGCCGTCGCCCGGAATTTCGCAGAACAGGACCGGCGTGCGGCCCGGCTCGTGCAGGATCTCGACCGTGAGTCCCGCAATCGGCTGGTCCCGGCACCACGCGGCCATGAGCTCCGCGGCGCGCAGCATGTGGCCGTGCGACTCCCACTCGGCGTCGAACAGCGGCGACTTGTTGGGGATGCGGATGTACTCGGAGAGCCGCGGGACGATCGATTCCCGGAATGTCGAGGCCGTCGTTCGTGCCGCACGAGTGAAATCCATGACTATCCTGTTATCAATAGGTTATGAATCATTCCTAAACGAGTTCCGAGGCTCCGTCGCTGCCGATTCCGGAAGGCGCCAGTGTAAGGCCAAAGAACCGGCAGGCGTTGGCCGTGGTCGCGGCCGCAAGGGCCGCGGGATCTTCGTTGCAGCAGCGCGCAGTTTCCGCCAGCACTGCAGGCAGGAAAGCCGGCTCGTTGCGCCGGTGCGGCGGCTTCGGCACGAGCGTGCGCGGCAGGAGGTAGGGCGCGTCGGTTTCGATCATCACGCGCTCGCGGGGCACGAGCGCCGCGGACTCGCGCAGGGCCTGGCCGCGTCGCTCGTCGCAGATCCAGCCCGTGATGCCGACGGCGAGGCCGAGCGCGAGGCAGTCCTCGAGTTCAGCGGGCCCACCCGTGAAGCAATGCAGGACGCCGCGCGCCGCCGCCTGCGGGTGAGCGCGCAGCATGGCGAGGAAATCCACGTGCGCGTCGCGCTGGTGCAGGAACAGCGGCTTGCCGGCCTGCCCGGCGAGGCCGAGCTGCAGCTCGAAAGCGCGGCGCTGCTCGGCCGGCGGGGAGAAGTTCCGGAAGTAGTCGAGCCCGCATTCGCCGGCGGCGACTACCGACGGGTCGCGCAGCAGTTCGGCCAGGCGGCCGGCGTCGCTGTCCCGGAGTCCCGCCGCGTGATGCGGGTGGACACCCGCCGTCGCGTGGAGCATCCCGGGATGGCGACGGGCGAGCGCGATCGCCTCGTCCGTGTCGTCGAGCGTGCTGCCGGTCACCACCAGGGCTGCAACGCCGGCAGCCCGGGCCCGCGCAAGCACGGCGTCCCGGTCCGCGTCGAAGCTGTCGTGCGCGAGATTCGCGCCGATGTCGACCAGCGTGGGCACGCGCACGGCGCCGTGTCA
>Ga0157380_10002390_pt1 | contig 12620 bp, 9 predicted proteins | sample S35metaG_FD_119757 | JGI IMG/M metagenome (GOLD analysis project Ga0157380, IMG submission 119757) | Switchgrass rhizosphere microbial communities from Kellogg Biological Station, Michigan, USA - S3-5 metaG | ecosystem: Host-associated > Plants > Roots > Rhizosphere > Soil | place: USA: Michigan...
ACGCCCTTCTCATGAATGTCAGTAAGTGGGCTGGAAAATGGCGCTTCGGTTCCCTTCTCCCGAGTAACCTCATACTGCTCAGTCGTGAGGATCTTTTTCCATTCATCGTTGGTCTTGATCACACGCTCGATTTTCGGCTGCTGCGCGCTGTCAGAACGATGGGCTCGACGTTTTTGAAAGGCACTGAAGGAGGGTGCCATCAATCCAGCCACTCCAAATGCAAATGATGATGAAAGAAATAATCGACGATCCATGACGTCTCCTTCGCAGGTTATACACGAGCACTGAAGTTACGAAGCGCCAGCTAAGTTCGGATTGAGCGTTAATTATTTTTCACATTCGATGCACAGGGGGTTCAGGTTCCAATGGCAAATGAGAAATGATGAATGAAATATGGGAAATCTCTTATTCCTTATGATCTCTCGCTTACAAACTGCAGGCTGGCAGCCTGCAGTACATCAAGTCACGATCGTGGGCTCTTCCCGGCCAATCCATCTCTTCAAGTCCAACAGCTCACGCCCAGCCGTTACCAGCGGCGTCAGTACTTCGTCAATATCGCTATCCCCGCCATCGTTCAAGTATCGTTCAACGTACAGCCGCAGCGTCGCACCTTCAGTGCCTGTTCCGGATAAACGACAGACAATGCGAGAGCCATCCTGCAGAAGAATTCGCAAGCCCTGATGAACGCTGACACTACTGTCGACTGGGTCCGTGTAGCTGAAGTCGTCAGCTTTGTCGACTTCTGAACCACCCAACGACATGCCATTAAGCGTGGACAGCTTTCCACGCAAAGCCTCAAACATCTGCGTAGCAGCCGCCAACTCGAGATGCTCGTAGTCATGGCGCTGGTAGTAGCTGCGGCCAAACCTTTTCCAATGATCGTGGACAACTTCAGATACAGATTTTCGCGTGACCGCGAGAATCGACAACCAGCAGAGCACCGCCCACACACCATCCTTCTCGCGCACATGATTCGAGCCGGTGCCAAAACTCTCCTCTCCACAAATCGTGCAGAGCCCTGCATCCATCAAGTTCCCGAAGAACTTCCAACCGGTCGGCGTTTCAAAGCAGGCAACGCCCAGCTCTTTCGCGACTCGATCAACCGCAGTACTGGTAGGCATCGAGCGCGCTGCGCCCGCGAGACCTTTTGCATAACCCGGAATACACTTCTGTGCATGTTCTGCAATCACCGCCAGCGAGTCACCCGGAGTCACAAAGAAGTTTCGTCCGATAATCAAATTTCGATCACCGTCACCATCGCAGGCAGCGCCGAAGTCTGGAGCGTCGGTAGCATTCAAATGCGCGACGAGTTCAGCAGCATGAACCAGGTTAGGATCCGGGTGGTGCCCTCCGAAATCTTCGAGCGGCTCACCGTTGATGACTGTGCCCGGCGCCGCGCCCAACCGCTCTTCCAAAATGTGGCGAGCATACGGACCGGTCACTGCACTCATCGCATCGAACTGCATGCGAAAGCCACTCTTGAAAAGCTCCGCAAGCACCTTGAAGTCAAACAGCTCTTCGCAAACAGCGGTGTAGTCAACCAGAGAGTCGATGACCACAATCTCCGTGTTGCCGAGCTGCTGGCTTCCTTCAATGCTCAAGTCAAGATCATCGTGTTCAATGGTGAGATAACGAGTAATCTTGAGCGAGCTTTCGTAGATGCGCCCGGTGATGCCCTCCGGAGCCGGACCGCCGTTGCGCACGTTGTACTTAATTCCAAAGTCCGCATCGATACCGCCGGGATTGTGACTCGCGGAAAGCACCAATCCACCCATCGCGCCGCGACGACGAATGACGGCCGAGACTGCCGGCGTTGACAGCAAGCAATCTCTTCCGACCAGGACGCGACCAATACCATTTGCCGCAGCCATCCGCAGTATCGTTTGAGTTGCTGCTCGATTGTAATAACGGCCATCGCCGCCAACGACCAGCGTTTCATTCTCAAAACCCTTTTCTGAATCCTCACGAACACTGTCGAAGACGCTCTGCACGAAGTTCTCGACGTAGTGCGGCTGCATGAAGACACGCGTCTTCTTTCGTAGCCCCGACGTTCCCGGCTTTTGATCGTTGAATGGTGTTGTTGGGACTGTGATCATCGATCTATTTCCCTCTCGACTGTCTGTTATCTTCCCTTAACTTGCCGGTGCTGGCAGCAGGGGAATCAAACTGCTAACGAAATACTCGCGCGACGCCAGCGCCAGCGCGCCATACAGAACACTCTCTGACGCCAGGCTTGCAAGCATCACCGGAGACGGCTCGATGATTCGCACACGCTGCTTAAGCTCTTCGCGCAGAGGCTTCAACAAAACGTCTCCGGCGCCAATGGCAACACCACCGCCGAGGATCACTGCCTGCGGCGCCAGCACCGCCATCATGCCCCCAATTCCGATCGCCATGAACTTGATTGTCTCGTGCCAGATACTATTTGCAAGTTCATCGTTGGCTCTGACAGCATCGATCACAGTCTTAGCGGTGACCTGCGAAATGCCGGCAGCCATCTCGCGCATCAAGCTGGGCCTGCCAGAGTTTAGATAATTTCGCGCGCGACGTGCGATGCCGCTTCCGGAACAAACTGCTTCGAGACAACCGCGCGCGCCACAGCCACACAGCTCGCCATCTGGTTGCACCGTGATGTGTCCGGCTTCGCCCCATCGATGCGCGAGCTTGTTATCAGCAATGATTCCCCCGCCGATGCCCGTGGAGATTGTCAGATAAACCAGATCAGTATATCCGCGACCAGCTCCGAATAAGTGCTCGCCCACGGCGGCGGCATTGGCATCGTTGTCGATGACGACACGCAAATCCGTTTTTTCTTCCACAAATTGACGAATCGGAAAATGATGCCAGCTCGCCGGCAGGTTTGGCGGCGCCAGAAACTTACCAGCTTCGAAATCCAGCGGGCCGGGACAGCCAATACCAATTGCCGTTAGTCGGCCTTTGGCTTGCATTGCCAAACTGGTAAGTGCAGCGAGAGCTTTGAGAATCGTCTTCTCAGCAGAGTCACTTTCACTGTTGAGAAAATAGTCTGAGGTGATCAGTTTTTCATGAGGCTTGGCGATACCGACAGAAATCTTCGTACCGCCGATATCAATCCCGCCGATGAAGTCAGGAGTCATGTAGTCCTATTGTGCTGAAGTTGAAGCCTGAAGTGATCCTACCAAATCCTGGTTCTGCCCCATGCACCTGTCGGGACTTTGTTGCGGCAAAGATGTTCTCAGAGTCAGAAATTTATTTCTCTAATGACTTTGGGCCCACTGAAATCGACCAGGAACGCGTGGCATCGTCATTGCCAGTAAGGTACCGGAAGTACAACACCGATCTAACAGCCGCGGCCTCGCAAGTCGCTAGTTGAACAACGTCGCGGTTGCAAACAAAGGAAACATCATGCTGAAACAATCTCTTACCTGGTTCATCTCCGCCTTGCTATTGGTCGCAGTTATTCCCCAAGCTGCCCGCGCCAACCGCCAGGATGACAGGCAGCCGGCGACCATCGAGACCGTCAAAAGCCAGGTCGCAAAAATTGGCGTCGGCGAAAAAGCCAGAGCCACCATCACCAAAAGGGACGGCTCCAAAATTAAAGGCTACGTAGCTCGCGCCGATGAAACCGAGTTCGTCATCCGTGATCGCAAGACCGACGCCGCCACCACCATCAGTTACGCGGACGTTGCCAGGGTTGAACGCAACAAAGGCCACTCAACCGCCAAGCATGTCGGCATCGGCGTTGCTGTCGGCGTGGGCGCGGTCATCACCACATTGCTCATACTCATCGCCCACCTCGATTGATTGAGACGGGCCGATCGAGTCACGACCCTCGAGAGCGCGCCCGTCCCGTAGGGACCGAATGTTTATAGAAACCGGGTTTGTATCGAAGCGATCAGCTCCTTTAGGAGCTGGGGACTGTTTTGTCGGGGCCGTATCTATAAACATTTCGCCGCTACGCGGCGGCGAGGTTTGGCCGACGTTTATCTTATCAAGATGGGGTTACCCACCACTCGCGAAAAGAAAATTGCCGCGACCTTTTATAGTCGCGGCAAAATCCTGATGCAAGTTGAGAGTTGCTTACCGGCCTAAGCCGTTGCCACCCGCGCTGTAGCCGTCACGATAGCCTCGCGAAAACGACGAGCGATAAACCTCGGCGTAATTTCCGAAACCGGCATCATGAAAGTAGTGTGAGCGCTCTGGATTGAAGCTCTTCGACTTCTTGCCATCGTCTCGACCAGTCTTGTATCCATCCTTGTAGCCTTCGCTGGCAGCCTTGTCGCCGTTGTCGAAGACGTACTGGTTATATCGGAACGAATCGTAATAACCGAATCGGTTGTAACCCCACGGCCGATACCACGGATTATAGAAGCGATAAGGCCTTACGATAACAACCCTTCGATAGCCTCGACGCTGCGCCTGCGCCGTGTCACTCGCAAACATCGCAATCCCGGAGAGTAAAATTGCTGTCAAAATAAACCCACCAACTTTTCGCAATGAGAATATATTCTTCATGGTAAACCTCCAATCTTAAGACGCTTTTCGGATGGTTTTAGCCGACCTATCGTTGCAACATACTCTGCCTTGCCAACAACTGGTCGCTACCGGCCAAGAACGCTGATGTATGGTAAAATCTCGGCGGATAAAAGAGGACGAAGCTATCCAGGAAGGCAAATTATTTCGTGGTTACTCTCGCAAAGAAAGGTTGAAGATGTCGCAAGCTTTGCCGTTGCCACCACCAGGTTTTGATGCCCTCACGGCTGACGAACAAATCGACTATCTGCAGTCCCTGTGGGACAGAATAGCCGCACATGCTGAGCAAGTTCCCGTACCTGATTGGCATCGGAAAGTATTAGCTGAGAGGTTAGCTTCTCTTGAAACGATTTCGGATTACGGAAAAAGCTGGGAGCAATTCGATCGCGAGCTCACCGAGGAATTACAAACCAAGTCAGATAGAACATGAAGAAGCACGGCATCTCCCTCAGCCCGGATGCTCAGTTCGATATCAAAGAGGCGGCGTTGTGGTATCAAGAACAGCAGGCCGGATTAGGTTTTCGCTTTAAAGAGGAACTGCGCAACACGCTTCGGCGCATTGCAGACCGCCCGCTCGAGTTTCCTTCAATTTGACAAAGACGTTCGTCGAGCACTAATGCCCAAATTTCCGTACTCGATTTACTTCGTGATCCACACCGACAAGATTGCGGTGATCGCCGTCCTTCATCAGCATCGTGACCCTGACGTTTGGCAATCACGGCGGACGGGTTGATTCTAGTTATGCGATATTAGGTGGTTGAACAATGCGACCGCTGCAGGTGGGAACCTCGCAGCGGTCGTTCTGTGTTGGTTAGAGAAATTACTTATGCCGCGAACGGCGGTGCAAAATATTGGGTGTACACCGTATACATCAACCTCAACCTCAGTCGTTGCTTCATTAAGCCATCCCTGATGATTCAAAAGGATGTGGAGACCTGGTTGCTCGCATGACGCTTCTTCAAAAGGCCTATTTTTTCGCTGATTAGAAAACCGATTGAGTCCTGACGGTTCCGAAGGCTAGGTCTTAATGGCCATCTTATCGTGAGAGCCAAGGCTTGATCGTGCCGAAGATTGCACGCGATCGCTTGTTTCACTTCTGCAACTGGCGGCTTCGACTTCGAGACTTGGATGCCAGTCAATACAGCATCATAAGCATGAGCAGTCTGAATCACAACCAAAGACTGTGGCATGTGAAGACTAGCTTTTCTAGGACAAGATCGGAAGAGCGTTTCCAGTCAAGTGACTCGGGACTTATGCCACGCCAACACCGAGGTCAATATTCTCAATATACTCTCAGTAATTTTGATAATCAACCATAATCAACTTCTCGTTTATGAATTCTGCTCACTCATTAAGACGAAACGTGGACATCGAACGGCAACCTCGCAGACATTCGCGGAACATTTAACCAATCCACTCGACCTCGACAACCTGTTGCGAATCGCCAGGCAGTTGACTGATGATTCGGTGGTTCAAAGATTGGCATTCACGCTCTTCAAATTTCAATGCTCGCATCTAACCGCGCCACGGGCCCGTGGGCCAGTCGTCGATACGGCTTCCAATGGGCACTAAATCTAAACCCTATCTCAAAGCGGCTTCGGTAACGAAAAATTTAACACTTCCTCTACTTCGTGAAGTAGGATTACCGGTTGCCAAAAACAAGCTACTTGGGCTATCAAAACGGCCGACAACGTCTCCCGCACACATTCTGCTACCAAAAGAGTAAGTGAATTTCAGACCGGTGGAGTTATCAGAAAACGAGGTAATATCTACTGTATCCGTTTCAAAGTCTCTTTCATTGAAAAGATCATACTGGATATTAATGTTTGGAACATTGACCGGAACGAAGAGTATTGACTGCCACATAATTTCGTCAGAAGCAGTACCCAAAGTGTTTTCGGTAGCTTCAGTCATGTCCTGCGAGAATGTCGATCCGGAAATAAACTTAAGATTTAGTTTTGCAAACATTTTGAGCGCCTGGATCGATCCCAGACCTTGGATTTCAGTCGTCGTCACAATAACTGCTTTTTCAGTAAACGGAGCCGCAATCGGAGCAGTCGGCAGCGGCGGCGCATCGGGACCTTCCAAAGCGGCATCGGACAATCCCTCGGTTAATAGAAGATATGTAGCTTTAAGGGTAAATTCCTTTCTTTGCTCTGATTGCTCCGAAGGCTTTACCGAGCTCCATTTGTCCGAAGCCTCTAACCCGAGGGGGAGGTTCATGCTACCGTCCCCTTTCCAATGACCGGTCGTTGGCTTCCGGGGGTCATCAATCCACTTCGAAAGTTGATAAGACGCGACTACATCCTCTACCAGTCCTATAAGGTCCGCGCCGCATCGATGATTCTTGATTTGGTTCCAAAGCGCATCAAACGGGTCTCCGAACGGAATCCTGACTTCATTTACCCATCCCCGAAACTCCTGGACCCATTGACGTGTCGCCGCATAGGCAAAAACGTAGGCCCGTTCCCAGTCCGGCTGCGAATAACTGTCTTGGTTTAACTTGCTATGATCCTCAAACACACCTTTATCGCGCTTTCCTTTAAATTCATATAAGCCAGTGTGCAGCTCTTTTTCCAATGCTTTGCCAGCCCTCGCGACATCAAGCCAGGTTTTTGTTTCAAACGGCTGATTGGCCGGCCCCCCGTATCTATCAACCCAATTGGAATGTGAGTAAAAATCCTGAACCGCGTGAAGCGTCATTCCCAGTATCGCCTGGAGCGCCGGGATATCAGGCTTTTTATCTGCCTTGAGTTTTATCGCGGCGCGAGTATTTGCGATAAGGCGACGCCAATATTTATCGATCTTTTCGTTGTTGGACAGGTTGTCGAAATGAAGAAGTGATGTGTGTCTTTTTATGAACCGTACTTCATCATTGATTGCGGGGACTCCAAGTATAGTCTCCGGCAATGCCGAGTAATAATCGGTAATCCAATTATCGACCACGATTATATCTGTCCCGTCATTGCTAAAGCCTGCCAAATACAAGGCGTTCCTCGTCATATCGGCGTGGTGTCCCGTATCGAAGGCAAGGCAGGGTTGGACAAGAAAAATGAGGAGGGAAAAGCCCGTAAACAATCCTCGGAATAATCTGCTAATCTCAGCTAAAAGACTCACCTTACCCCTCTCAATCCTCAAGCTCGATGACATCCGCATACACCAGGCGGTCCACCGAATCTGATGAATCCGATTTGAATTTTTCATACTCACGGATCACAACGCGGAACTTATCCCTGTCCTTTTTCGAAATTCGCGCGTTCTTTGTCCATGTCGTAACCGCATCATCTCCGCTCGCGGTAAGTATCACGCTACTCTCTGGCACCCAACCGGACTCTCTTGTTTTATCCCGCTTCTCAACCGTGACCTCGATCTTGTTAGGCTCGGAGAATGCTGCGGAAGCCCGCGGGGCAGCGCCGCTCACGGTAATAGTTATCGACCTCTTATCGTCCGGGTCAAACGTTATCGTCGCCATTCGGTTCGGCGCCAACTGAATGAAATCGGCCTGTACCACTTTCGAAAGATGGCAGTCACGACCTAGTTCCTGTCGCACCGAATTGGGCTGGTAGCGCGCCAGAGCCAGCCTGATAAACGGAAAATAAAGATCGCCGGCATCTACCTCTATGTCGCAGTACCAAAGTCGACGCTGGCTGTTATATTGCGGAGTAAACGCCGCGACCTGGACTCGCAGCGGATCGGGATACGGATCTTTTTCCGCGATGTTTACTTCCGACAAGGTATACGTGCTGCCGTCAATGTCAACACCTTCCAGTACGTGTTCGCGGTTCAAAAAGTGCGCCGGCTTGAGCCGAAAATCGACGCCTTTGGCTTTCCAAAGCGGGTCTGAGCCGATAGCGCTGGTCAATGACTGCAATTCCGCCGGCGTCTCCCTGACTGCCTCTGCGCATAGGACCACGCCCAGCATTTCACCGGCGCCTGACGAATACCAGCCGCGGTCCATGTATATTCTTAAACCGCCGCCTATCCGTTGCCGACTGACGAATTTCCGGCCCTCATTGGTCTCTCCGACGGCCCTTTCCTTCCAACCAAACAAGGGCAGGGCATAAACCCCGCTACAGGGAGACGGCCGTGCCGTACTGAGTATCTTCCTGCTAAGGAGTAGTTTTTCCTGTTCGGAGGTTTCTTTCGTAAGAATGAAGTCTAGATGTTTTCCGTCCTCGCGTTCCTTCGGTGTGAAGAGGTGTTCCACAAAGCGCGTGGTTCCGATCGCGTTATAGGTCACTTCCCTGTACTTGGTGTCGTTGAATATCTGACGGGTCGGTTCACCGGGAGAGCTGCCGAAATTCACCGGGCCGGTGTCGTCATAATTCACGCTTCGTTCGAATACCTGACTCTGACGCAGCTCGCTGGTCTCCGGACCGGGTTTACGAGGATCATCCTCTGCGTCATGCCAGCTTCCAGTGAGTTCGATTTTCCCAGTGCTTTTATTGTGGACCTGAATACTCCCCTTGAGATCGGCAAATGTCTCTCCTAGCTTTCGGTCTTTCGGGCCAAAATTTATCGTGCCGGGTTTATCCTTTTCAATCACAAAAATTGGCGCTTCGATCGGCTGCTGGACGGCGTGTATCAGGTAAAGAGGCCGGAAAGGCGCGAGCATCCAGTGTGAGGCCCCGGCCGCTGCAGAGCCAGTAAGATGAGGCGCAGCCTTTTGCATCTGCTGCCAATGAGCGAGCTTTTGAATGTTCTCCTCTGGAATCAGCGACTTGACCTTGACTACAGTCATTTCGGAAGGTGGCAGATGGATCGTCACCACCCCGGCCGCCTCTTCCAAAACCATCTTAAAGATTCTTCCAGCTATTAAATTGATCCGCATGGATTTCCGGTAAGGCCATTTACCCAAAAAGAGCATCTGCTCCGATCCGTAAGCCGTTTCAAATCGGACACCAATCGCCAGCGGATCCGGTAAATATGGAACGGAAACCTGTTTGTCCGGGTATACATCCAACAGCTCTCCGTCCTGTTTCTCAACCATGTTGTAGCTCTGATCCGGGGAGGTGAAAGAATCAAGCTCTCCGTGCTGAATTGCCATATCGATAGAGGTCTTTGGAGGAAAAATATTTCTTTGCGTACTCTGCCTACGCCGCGGCGCCGAGGTCTTTGAAAAACTTCGCAGAACCATGTGGTCCAGCGTTTCTCCGGGAGAGTCATCACCCAGCTCTTTGGCGAAATTAAAAACCGGCGAGTTTACCGGCTCAAAGCGCGAGTACAATATCTCGTCGGAAGTAGTGACCGGATCGTCCTTGCCTCCAGCCGAAATCGACATGTCGTTTCCTGCCAGATCGATCATTCGCGCTTGAAGACGATACGAGCTCCCATAACGTAGCTTGGGTAAAGAACCTGCTCGCGCGGTAATAATTGGTACGAAAACGCCGTCTAGCGGTCTCGGTTCTGTTACCGGACTGTCCTTGCAATCGGCAGTCGGGTTGATCGGCCGCGGCGCGACCAGGCTCCACCCGTCCCACGTCGTTAACGACTCGTTAACAAAGACGCGACTCACTCCCGGTTCTTTGCTGCTCACCAGGGGGCTGATCCAACCTTCATCCGGATAATCTGTTTTCAGTATTCCCTTTATATCGAGCCGAGTATCGCGCAGGCATAACGAATGCCAGCCACTCCACTGGGTATTTTTCTCCCTGAAGCTAACGTCGATGGCGTAACCCCGAATAATGTCTTCGGCATATACTTCGTTCACGCCTCCGGCAACCGCCGCAAGGGCTGTTTTTTGTGCACGACGCGCTTCGGCGACCACCTGAGCCTGACGGCTCCTCGTCAGGCTCAATCCAATTGTTCTGATACTGGGAGGGGCCGCCGAGAGCGGCACCTCGGCAAGCAATGGGTCGACAGATGTTCCTCCGGCAGCAGGAGATTGTCTCATTCGAGTCATATTCTCAGCAAAATGGGTCAGCTTAAGAATGCTGCCCGCGGCATCGATCTGAACGACCGGAAATTTTCCGTTCTCGCCAAGATTGAGCTTGCCATGAGAAAAATCCTCCGATTTCGCTAAATCCCGGGGCGAGGTTGATGTTACCGCGTGCCGCGAGACCACAAAGAACTCCTTCCTATCGGTTGAGGCGTAGGCTTTGGTCACACATTTTTCCGGGATTATCCCCAATCCCTCGACATCCACGGAGAGATCGAATTTCCCTGGCGGTAAATTACTCGCGGGCATCTGCAGGTCGAATATCAATCCAAGAGACCTCATTAGTTTTGGAAATTGGCCCAAGTACCGTATCCGCTCATGAAACTCCGGAGGGTCGAAACTTTGAGGATTTGCCAGCCTTTCCTCGTTCAATTCTCTTAAGCTCTTTAGAATTTCTTCTCGCTCTCTGTCCGTTCGAGTATGGAATAACAAAAGATCCTGGAAGTTCTCTTTGTCATTCTGATCCCCAGTAGGCCTCCGGGGTGACGACAGCGGCCGTTTTCTGGCATCAAGAAGATCTAAAACCAGTTTGTCTTGTGCATTCCTCCTTTCGTCAAAGAACCATTCGAGATCAGGATAGTCTGTAAACTCAGGGGAAGAGTTAAACGCAAATCGAACCGCGTGATCCCTTTTCGCTGTCAGATCGGCCCCGGCCGAACCGGATCGCGCGAGAATCTGCTCATGGAACCTGAGAATGCTCTTTTGCGCCTGCGACAGCGAGTAGCTTGAATATGCCGGAGTTTCCAGGGGTGCCAACGTCTGGACCTGGCTCACCGCTTCGGGTTTGATTTTGAGATCATCGAATAAATTCGACCATAGAACGGTATCTAATTGTCTAAAATCGGGAAGTACCTGGATTTGCGCTCCCTCTATCGAGACAATGAATTTTCCCGTTTTAATAACGGTTGGCCATTCGCGGAATTTCGTCGCGCGCACTTGTAGATCGGTAGCCGTTCCGGCAAACGAAAGATCTATACAAACGGATATCGTTGCGCTCGTGCTGCTTGATTTACACGGGAGAGCCAGTAATTTTATTTTCTCTTCCATCGGTCTCTCTTAGATCGCAAAAGCGCTCCAATAACTGTTCCAGTCACCGGGTGGTACTTGCTTGTTGAACGGGCGACGCTGACAAGAGTCTTCCGGTAGATCGTCTGGTGCCATCCCGTCTTCCGAAGCGACTAGCATTCGGTCGCCAGAAGCGCCGAAGCCCGGGGTAATTCCGGCATTCAACAGCTTTTCTTTGCCCTTCACAAATTCGTGCCGGACCTTGAATTCCACATCCTTGCTCAAAAACCCGATACTGATCGTGACGGTGACCATGGCCTCGCCATACACAGCCCCGCTTGGTATGTCATAAGCAAGACCGTGATATACCTCAATCGCGATGGTGATAAGCCCCCACACCGTCATTGAGCCTCCGGCTCGAACGTAACCGGTCAACGTGGCCCCCTCCTTCAACCGGTATTCCATATATATACCGCCCAAGACATAAGCGTTGCCTTCGGCCACACCCGCACCGATGGCAACGACGCCGCCGAATTCGATGGCCAATTCCAGGCATTCAATGCCATTTGTACTGAAAGTGATCGCTAAGAATCCGCCGCCGCCAAATATCGCTCCCGAAATCAAAAATGTGTTATTTCGTTCGCCGAACGCGAACCGGAGGGTCATCGATTTGTCACCCTTGAATGGAAGAATAAAACGCACCGCAAGACGAACGTTCTGTAGACTGAAAACGCCTACTCCTATTGTCGGGAGCTTGAACCCCATGCTCGCCGTCACACTTTGAGGCGTCACGAGGATCATCGGCCCGTTCTTACCGTTCTTGGAGCTTAGATATTTTTGTAAGGCGTTTACAAATTCCAGCGCCTGGGCAAATAGTGAGCTTGTGATATCAACCTTGATATCCGGCTTTTCACCTGGCCTGACGGTGAACTCCATTTTATTGAAAACCACATCGATCGTCTTGGCGATCGTTATGGAGAACTTTTCCATTACCGCTTTTAATGTGACGGTTGATTTACCGCCTTCTCTCAATCTTGTCTCGGTAGTGACGCTGAAAGAGAGATTGCGGCCTTCGTTCCATTTGAATGAGACGACACCTTCCTCTTTCTCTTTGTCAGGTAGCTTTGGCAGCCATGTAAGGGATGCTTCGAGGATTTCCGGTAGG
>Ga0157380_10002391_pt1 | contig 12619 bp, 12 predicted proteins | sample S35metaG_FD_119757 | JGI IMG/M metagenome (GOLD analysis project Ga0157380, IMG submission 119757) | Switchgrass rhizosphere microbial communities from Kellogg Biological Station, Michigan, USA - S3-5 metaG | ecosystem: Host-associated > Plants > Roots > Rhizosphere > Soil | place: USA...
AGAGGGCGGCGATGTGGACGAGCCAGGCAACGGCGGCGAGGCCCCAGCCGGCGACGAACCAGGGCGAAGCGGCAAGGCTCCGGGCGCTGCGGAGCGGGTTCCGAATGCTGACCGGGTCGGCGAGATGGCAACCGCGGTGCTTCAGCAGCCAAGCGAGGTTCGTCATCAGCGCCGTTGCCACGGCGAGGGCGATCCCTATCTGCACGCGAACGTCACCACTATCCAGCTATCGGCTCGCAACCGCCCGACGCTTAGCCCGTGCCTCGGGGGTCGGCGGAGGCGGGTCGGGGAGCTGCAGGCGGCGACGCGCCCGGGTGACCGCGGCGGCCGAGGTGCGGCAGGCACGGGCGATCGTCCCGTCCGTCTGGTCAGGGGTGCGGCTGACCTCGAACTCGATCAGGGCGGCACGGCGAAGCTTTGCCCGCGTGTCGACGGGGCTGTCGCTGGGCGCCGCGTCGAGAGCCGCATCAGCGGCTCTCTGGCGGCGGCAGACCAGGCAGAACCGACCTTCCGCGGATTCGACCCAGGCGTGGGGAAGCGGTACGGGCTCGTGGTCGATGCGACCCGCGGTCACGCCGCAGCCGTCGCACGTCCAGCTCTTTGCCAGGTTCGCCTCTCGACTCACGCGGATACCTTCCGGCGCCTGCGGCGGCGCCGGGCGCCCGGGTTCGCCGGGGCCTTCTGCTCGGCCGGAGGGGAGACGTGGCCCAGGCTCTGGTCGAACTCGCGGCTGAGGCCGAGGTCGCGGGCGATGCTCCGCATCTCGGCAGCCTGATCGGTGAGGACGAAGCTGGTGCCCGTGCCGAAGCGGCCGGCGCGGCCCGTGCGGCCGATCCGGTGCACGTAGGCATCGCGGTCGCCGGGGGCGTCGAAGTTGACCACGTGGGCGATGTCGGCGACGTCGATGCCGCGTGCGGCGACGTCGGTGGCGACGAGCACTTCCACGTCGCCGCGCTCGAAGCGGGCGAGGGCGCGTTCGCGTTGGCCCTGGCTCTTGTCGCCGTGCATAGCGACGGCCTCCAGTTCGCGGCTGCGCAGCCGCTTCACCAGCCTGTCGGCGCCGCGCTTGGTGCGCACGAAGACCAGCGTGCGCCCGCCGTCGGGCCCTTGCAGGTGTCCTGCCAGGTGGTCGAGCTTGGCGCCCTGGGAGTCGACGTGGACGAAGCGGTGTTCGATCTCGGCCTCGCTGCGCTCGGGTGCGGCGTGGGTGTGGTGGCGCGGCTCGTGCGTGTAGGCGGCGGCGAGCTTGCCGGTTGCCCCCTCGAGCGTGGCCGAGAAGAAGAGGGTCTGACGCTTGTCCGGCGTCTGGCCGACGATCCTGTTGACCGCCGGCTTGAAGCCCATATCGAGCATGCGGTCGGCCTCGTCGAGGACGAGGACGCGGACCCCTTTCAGCGTGATCGCACCGCGCGCGATCAGGTCCTCGAGCCGCCCGGGGGTGGCGACGACGATCTCGGAACGCTGCGCGGCCTTGATCTGCGGGCCGAAGCCGACGCCGCCGTATACCGCGGCGACGTTGAGGTTTTTCGAGCGCGCGATCGACTCGAGCTCGTCGACGATCTGGCTGGCCAGCTCGCGGGTGGGCGCCAGCACCAGTGCCGCGGGGCCCTTGTTTGCGCCCGGCGCGATCCTGTCGACGAGAGGGATGCCGAAGGCCAGGGTCTTGCCCGACCCGGTCGGCGACTGCACCAGCAGGTCATGGCCGGCGAGCGCGTCGCGGATGACTAGCTGCTGGACGGGGAAAGGTTGGGTGATGTCGCGCTCGGCGAGCGCGCGCACCACGGCTTTTGAGCTGCCGAGGTCGGCAAATGACACGATGTTGTAACTCCTTCTTGTGAGCGATTCGGGGAGATCCAGCGACCCCAAAACGCTCAGCAGCGCACGGAGAAACGGAACCTCTCGGGTGGCGTCGCGCCAAACCCGACCCATTCACGGTAGCAGTCGAGGCGGAAAAGCCCTGGTGTCACGGCGATATGCGCGTAGACTCACCACAGTTCGGCTGGCCAACCAAGGAGGGGTGGGATGTACGACTACGTGATCGTCGGAGCGGGCTCGGCCGGGTGCGTTCTCGCGGCGCGGCTCTCGGAAGATCCGGATACGAGTGTCCTCCTGCTCGAGGCCGGGCCGCCGGACACCAACCAGAACATCCACGTCCCGTTGGGCTACCTCTCGCTGGCGCGAACCGAGGTCGACTGGTGTTACAGCTCGGCGCCCGAGCCGGGCTGCGACGGCCGCCGCATCACGCTCCCCCGCGGCAAGGTGCTCGGGGGCTCGTCGTCGATCAACGCGATGGTCTATATCCGCGGCAACCGCCGCGACTACGACGAGTGGGGGGTGGATGGCTGGGCCTGGGACGACCTCTTCCCCTACTTCCTCAAGGCCGAGGACAACGAGCGCGGCGCCTCGGAGTGGCACGCGGTCGGCGGGCCGCTGCCGGTCTCCGACCAGCGCTCGGGCAACAAGATCACGCCCGCCTTCGTCGAGGCCGCGGTCGAGGCCGGCTTGGCACGCAACGAGGACTTCAACGGCGCCGAGCAGGACGGCGTCGGCATGTACCAGCTGACCCAGCGGGGTGGGATGAGGGCCAGCGCATCCGTGGCCTACCTGCACCCGGCGATGGAGCGCCCGAACCTGACCGTGATGCCGTACATGCACGTCAGCCGCGTGCTGTTCGAGGGTACCCGCGCGGTTGGGGTCGAGGCAAGCCGGCTGGGTGAGTCGCAGGAGCTGCGCGCCGAGCGCGAGGTCGTCCTCTGCGGCGGCGCCTACAACTCGCCGCAGCTGCTGATGCTCTCCGGTGTCGGTCCGGCCGAGCACCTGGCGATGCGCGAAGTCGAGGTGGTGCTCGACCAGCCGGGGGTGGGGGAGAACCTCAGCGACCACCCGGCCACCTTCGGGGTCTGGACGACGCCGGAGCCGGAGAGCCTGCTGCTGGCGCTCGAGCCGGAGGCGATGGCCGAGTTCGAGGCCTCCCAGACCGGCCCCTTCGCCTCCAACCTCGCCGAGTCGGGCGGGTTCGCCCGCGTCGGCGCGGGGGTCGAGGCGCCCGACGTGCAGTTCCACGTCGCGCCGATCCAGATCGTCGAAGAGGGGATGGGGGATCCGGAGGGTCACGGGGTCTGGGTCTCGCCCTGCCTGCTCACGCCGGAGAGCCGCGGCTCGGTGCGGCTCGCCTCCAACGACCCGACCGCGCACCCGGTAGTCCGCAATGCCTTCTACGACGCCGATGCCGATATGGCCCGCATGGTCGACGCGATGCGCCTGACGCAGGAGATCTGCGCTCAGCCCTCCCTCGCGCCCTACTGTGCCGATCCCTACAACGTGCCGGGCGGCGACACCGACGACGCCCTGCGCGACCATATAGCCCGCACCACCTTCGAGGTCTACCACCCGGTTGGAACCTGCGCGATCGGCTCAGTCGTCGACTCGGAGCTCCGGGTCGAGGGAATCGAGTCGCTGCGCGTCGTCGACGCTTCGGTGATGCCCACGGTCCCGCGCGGCAACACCAACGCCCCAACGATCGCGGTTGCCGAGCGCGCTGCCGACCTGATCCGCCACGGCAAGGCGGTTGCTACCGCTGACGTCGCCGCTCGGGCTTGACGTAGGCCTAGGTCACGAAGCCGTGCCAGGGTCCCCAAGCTTTTAAGAGCTTGGGGAGGTCGGGCAGCGCTCCAATGCGGGGCTTCCGAAGCGCGTGTGCTTTCGAGAGGGGCTGTCGGGTGCCCTCTCCAAAACACTCAAGCGCGGCTCCTGCCGCGCGTTTTGGGGAGGGCACCCGACAGCCCCCACCCAATGACGTGGATTAGGACTAACCCGGGTCGGCTACTGGGACCGGCGCCTCTATGCCGTCCTCGGGCATGACGAGGATCGCGCCCTCGCCGGTGACGTAGGCCTCCTCGCCGTGGTACGTGACGTCCATGCCGACTGCCTCGTCGTGCTCGCTGGCGCGCAGCGGCATTACCGCGCCGATCAGCTTGAGCAGGACGAAGGTCATGACGAAGGCATAGGCCGGGGCGGCGATCGCGGCCAGGGCCTGGTCGAGCAGCTGGTCCGCGTTGCCGTAGAAGAGGCCGTCGGCGAGGCCGTTCCAGCCGACCTGGGCGACGAGGCCGATGAAGAGGATGCCGGTGAAGCCGGCGATGCCGTGGGCAGCGAGCACGTCGAGCGTCTCGTCGACCCGGGTGCGCGGTCGCCAGGCGATCATCGCGTAGCAGGGCAGCGCCCCAAGAAAGCCGAGAGCCATCGCCCAACCCGGGCTGATGAAACCGCCCGCCGGCGTGATCAGCACGCAGCCGACGATGATCGCGGTGGCGGCGCCGATCGCTGTCACCTTTCGGCTGCGGATCAGGTCGAGGACGAACCATGTGATCAGTGCGCAGGCCGGGGTGAGCAGCGTGTTGGTGAAGGCGAGCACGCTGTTGGCGCCGGTGTTGAAGCCGCTGCCGCCGTTGAAGCCGAACCAGCCGAACCACAGCAGGCCGGCGCCGAGCAGTACGTACAGCGCGTTGTGGGGGAGCAGCGCCAGGCGCCCGTAGTCCTTGCGCGAGCCGACCACCAGCGCCGCCGCCAGAGCGGAGAAGCCGGAAGCCATCTCGACCGGCACGCCGCCGGCGAAGTCGAGCGTGCCGCGCTCGGCCAGCCAGCCGCCGCCGAAGGCCCAGTGGGCGAGCACCGCGTAGACCACGACCGACCAGAGCGCGGCGAAGACGAGGAAGGCGCCGAAGCGCATCCGCTCGACCACGGCGCCGGAGACCAGGGCCACGGTGATGATGCAGAAGGTGGCCTGGAAGGCCATGAAGAGGAGGTGGGGGATGGTCGATTCGCTGTTGCGCGGCAACAGGTCGACGCCCTCGAGGCCGACGTAGCCGAGGCCGCCGATCAGGTCGCCGGTGCCGTCGAAGGCGAGCGAGTAGCCGATCAGCGCCCAGGTGACCATCGCGACCGCGATCGCCGCGACGCACATCATGAAGGTGTTGAGCGTGTTCTTCGAGCGCACCAGGCCGGCGTAGAAGAGGCCCAGGGCCGGGGTCATCATCAGCACCAGCGCGGTCGCGGCGAGCATCCAAGCGGTGTCGCCGGTGTCGAGGGCGGCGATGACCGGGAGCGCGCTCATCACTTGTCCACCGGCGTCACGGCGCCGTGGTCGGTCTCGCCGGTGCGGATGCGCACGGCGCGATCGAGGGGCAGGACGAAGATCTTGCCGTCGCCGACGTGGCCGGTGCGAGCCCCTTCGCAGAGCGCGTCGATCGTCGGCTGCACGAAGTCGTCGGAGACCGCGATCTCGAAGCGCACCTTCTCGGCAAGGCCCATCTGCACGGTGGTGCCGCGGTAGGTCTCGACTCTTTCCAGCTCTCCGCCGTGCCCCTGCACGCGGCTCAGCGATACCCCCCGCACCTCGGCGCGGTAAAGGGCCTCGAGCACGTCGTTCGCCTTCTCCGGGCGCACGATGCCGACCACGAGTTTCACGCGTCCTCCCGTCCCATACCGGGCGCGAGCCTATAGACAATCTCGGCGTCGGGTCAAGCCGGGTCTTTGCGCCTCCTACACTGGACCGATGCCCAAGGAGCCAGGCGACTCCACCTTCACCCTGTACAGGCGCGGGATCGAGCTGCTCGAGGAGGAGGACTTCGAGGAGGCGGCGGCACCGCTCGAGGAGGCGGCGCGGCGGGCACCGGAGAAGTCCTCGGTGCGCGAGGCACTGGGCCGTGCCTACTTTCGCTCGGGCCGCTTCGCCGCCGCCGCGGTTGAGTTTAGGGCTGTCGTCGAACGCCACCAGGTGAACGACTACGCGCACTTCTGCCTCGGCCGCGCCCTGGCCAAGACCGGCGAGACCGAGCGCGCCCGCCACCACCTCGCGCTTGCCTCCAACCTGCGGCCCGACAGAAGCGACTACAGCTTCTACCGCGCGATGCTCGGCGCCTAGGCGCCTGCGACCGGCGCATGTCGGCGTCCTCGCTCGCTCGCGTGCAGAGCACGCCACGCTCCCTGCGTCCTTGACCTGCTTGGTCGCAGGCGCCTAACCCGTTTGACCGAGCCGTCGCGGTCCGCGCGGAGCGGCGATCTCCCGGCTGGTTTGCTCGTCGAGCTCCTCCCGCTGCCGGGCGGGGAGCATGGCGACGATCGTGGTGCCGCTGCCGGGCGCGCTCTGGAGCTCCAGTCGCCCGCCCGCCAGGGTGACGCGTTCGCGCATCCCGACCAGGCCGAAGCCGTCGGTCCTGACGCGGGGGTCGAAGCCGCTCCCTTCGTCGGAGACCCGCACCCGCACGTTCTCCTCGCTCTCGGTCACCTCGACGCTGGCGCGATCGGTCTCCGCGTGCTGCGCTGCGTTGTTGAGCGCCTCCTGGACCAGGCGGAAGGCGGCGTCCTCGATCTCGCTGGCCAGCCTTTGCTTCCTGCGGCCAGAGGGGAAGTCGAGGTTGAGGTCCAGGTCGACATCGATCGCACCGCTGGCGCTGAGGCGTTCGGCGAGGGCCTCCAGGGCGGCCCCCAACCCCAGCTCGTCGAGCGTGGTCGGGCGCAGGTCGGCGATCAGGCGGCGCATCTCGGCGATCGCGTCGTCGACCTGTTCGATCCCCTGCGAGAGCAGCCGCTCGGTCTCCTCGGGATCACTGCGCCTGGCGGCGGAGAGCAGCACGCGCAGGCCGGCGAGGCTCTGCAGTGACTCGTCGTGCAGCTCCCGCGCCCAGCGGCCGCGCTCGCGCTCGGTCGCGGCGATGCTTTCGCGGGTGCGGTCCTCGGCGACCGTCTGGGCGGTGGCGACCGCGGTCGCCGCGCTGGTGACGAAGGAGACGAGGACCTGATCGTCTTCGTCGCTGAAGCCGGTGTCGCGGCCAAGCGGGTCGAGCGCGACCAACACGCCGAGAGTCTGGCCACGGAAGATGAGCGGCACGAGCAGCGCCGTGACGCCCGCCTCCGGGCTGCCGGGCCGCGCCATCAGGCTCGGATCGAGGTCCTGGATGCGTCGCGGCTCCCGCGCCTCCAGCACCTGGCCGGGAATCGAGCCGCCGATCGGGATGCGCGACTCGGCGAAGCGGTCCGCGTGCTCGCCGGCGATCGAGGCCGGGACGAGGTCGTCACCGTCGCGCAGCAGGATCAGCAGCGTGCGCGCCTCGACCAGCGCCCGGGCACGCTTGACCGCGATCTCCAGGATCCGCTCGAGGTCGGTCTCGCCGCCGACCGCGCGGGCGATCTCGGTCGTCGCTTCGAGCCGGTGCACGGCGCGCTCCATCTCGTCGCGCTGGCTCTCGACGCTGTGGTACAGGCGCGCGTTCTCGACCGCGATCGCCGTCCACTCGGCGAGGATCATCGCCGAGTGCTCGTCGGCGTCGTCGAACTCCCCCTCTTCCTTCTCGGTCAGGTAGAGGTTTCCCCAGGCACGGCCGCGGATCATTACCGGGACCCCGAGGAAGGTGGCCATCGGCGGGTGCGCGGGGGGGAAGCCGTAGGAGCGTGCGTGGTGGCCGACGTCGCCGAGGCGCAACGGCCGCGGCTGCTCGATCAGCAGGCCGAGGACGCCGCGCCCGCGCGGCAGGTTGCCGATTGCCCTGCGCGTCTCCTCGTCGACGCCGTGGGTGATGAAGCGCTCCAGCTCGTGGCGGTCCTCGTCGAGCACGCCGAGCGCGGCGTAGCGGGCGCCGGTCAGCTCGCAGGCGACCTCCAGCACGCGGCGGAAGACGACCTCCGGGTCGAGCTCTGCGACGAGACTGCGGCCAACGTCGATCAGCTCGCGAAGTCGCGGCTCATCGAGCGCGCTGCTGTCGTACCCCTGTGCCATCTCGAGCCCTCTCGTCGAGCCTCTTCGGCCAAACGATCCTACCGCTTGGGCCAATATGGTCAAAGGGAATTGACCTCAAGCTGAAGTTCGCGGTAAAACACCGATGTCCGGGGGTCTCGCGGGGGGTTAGATAGTGGGGCATGAGCTCAGCCGAGAGAGACACCGGCGCAGGTAATGTCGCCACCGTGCACACCGAGTCCGCGACGGAGGCGAAGGACACCTCAGAGACGACGATCGTCCTCGCCGACGACCACACGGTGATGCGCAGCGCCCTGCGGATGTTGCTCGACGCCGAGCAGGATTTCGAGGTGGTCGCCGAGGCCGGCGATGCCGAGACCGCGATCCGCTACGTCCGCGGCCACAAGCCGACCGTCCTCATCCTCGACCTCAACATGCCGGGACGGTCGAGCCTCGAGGCGGTGCCCGACATACAGGAGGCCTCGCCCGGCACTGAGATCGTCGTGCTGACGATGCAGAACGAGCCCGCCTTCGCCCGCCGCGCCCTGCAGGCGGGGGTGCGTGGTTACGTGCTGAAGGAGGCGGCCGACGCCGAGCTGGTGCAGGCCGTGCGCAGCGCCGCCGCCGGCGACACCTACCTGCAGCCGGCCCTCGGGGCGCGGCTGGCGGCCGGGGCGGACGCGCGCCAAGCCGACGAGCTGAGCGATCGCGAGCGCGACGTGCTGCGTCTGATCGCCCTCGGCTACACCAACGCCGAGGTCGCCGAGCAGCTCTACATCAGCATCCGCACGGTGGAGAGCCACCGGGCGCATATTCAGCAGAAGCTGAGGCTTTCGAGTCGCGCGGAGTTGGTTCGTTATGCGCTGGAGAGAGGGTTGGTCGAAACCTGAGGGTTTTATCTGGGTGGGGTCCCTAGGGGCCTATCCCGGCAGGGGTTTCACTTAACTTTTTCGGTGGAGCGGGGGAGGCTGGCGCCTCCTAGCGAACCAACGAAAAAGTACAAGACGTTCCACCCCTGCCGGGATAGGCCCTGAGCGTCCCGGCGGCACGCTCAGGTGAGTAGCGGGATCACGCAGCGGAACTTGCGCGTGTTGGTTGAAGCTGTGAATGACACTTCGCCGGAGTCCGACACGGTGACGACGCCGTATAGCCCGGGTGACGAGACAACCGGAATCTCACTGCTCCACTCATCGCCTTTGTCCAGGATCACACTCGGCTCCAGGGCGAAGGCGGCGAGTTGCAGCGCCTCGGGCAGCGTCCCGCCTTGGGCGGCGCAGGAGGCGGCTGCGGCGGGGGCGCTGATTGCGGTTTCGCTGGAAGAGCTCTGCCAGCAGGCGCCGGCGAAGGCCTGAGTGCCGGGCAGGCAGCCGGCCGAGTAGCCGTTGACCGAGTTGGCGGTGACCGCGTTGACGGCGTTGAGGGCCGTCTGGGCGTCGACCGCGCTCAGGGCCGTGTCGGCTGTTTCGGCGTGGGCGGCGTTCGGCACCTGGCCGAGGCTGAGCTCGTCGATTTCGGCGCCGGTGATCGGGCCGGAGTGTTGGCCAAGGGTCGAGAGCACGCCCGGCTTCAGCCGGTTCGCGGCAACAGAGTGTGGTTTAAGCCGGTTGCCCGGCAGCGACTTGACCTTGATCGCGCGGCCGTTGAGCCCGGCCACCTTCGCCGCGTAGACGGTGCCGCCCAGCGTGACGAACAGCGCCAGCGCCGCGATCGCCAGCGCCGGCGAGGGCAACCTGATCCCCTGCCTCATGAATCCCCCTTTGTCGAGAAAACTGCTTGTCTCGAATCTAGGCTCGGCCCCGGGGAGGGCCAAGAGTGCTGGACGAACGTTCAGCGCTCAGCTATGGCTCAGCGGAGGTCGAGCATGTCCATCAGTCGCAGGTCCAGATCGTGGGCGATGTCGACCAGAGCCTGCATGTGAGCACCGGTCGCCTCGCCGACGCCGTGGAATAGTTCGCTGTCGAGTTCGTCCTCGCCGCCCTCGGGGATCGGTGCGCCGGCCAGCAGCTCTTCGATCGGCTCGGGTTCGGTCACCTGCTCCTCGATTACCTGTTCGAAGTCCTTGCGCTGCTCTCCCGTCAGCTGAGCCAACCCGTGCATGAAGAGCCGCGGCGTCATCAACGGCGGCCCGTACACCGCCGCGTCCATCCAGGCCGGTATCCGGTCGGGCGCACCCTCGGCGTCCCTCAGGATCCGTTTTTTCGTCTCCGGGACGATCGAGATGCTGGCCAGGATCAGGCTGTGGCGCTTGACGATCGAGATCATGTTCTCGAGCATCACCTGGAAATCGCTCACCGGCGGCTCATCCTCACTGCGCAGCTCTTCCAGCTCCTCGCGCGTGCGCTGCGGGATCGCCAGCGCCCGCACCACGATCTCCTCCACGTTTCGGGGCATCTCCCCGGGACCCGGTATCTCCTCCGGCCCCTTACCCATCGGCGGCTCGCTGGCCATTCCAGGTCCTCCCCAGGTCCAAGATTTGCGGCCCACGGACCGGCATCGCCGCCCCGTGGGCCAAGGCCACGCGGTAAAGATTAACTCTTATTGAGTGGTCATGAGGTAATGGAAAAGTGCACTATCGCCCAGATTTGGCTGGCGGTATGCCTTTATCCATATTCAGTCTGCCCAGCGAATAGACTCGGCCACGTAAATACGGTCGGTGGTCAAGGGAAGTCCGGTTAGAAGCCGGCGCGGTCCCGCCACTGTGACCGGGTCGAGGACGTCGCAGGCGCTCTGCGTCAGCCACTGGGGAGGACACAGATTCCCCGGGAAGGTGCGGTGGCCCAACCCCGGAAGCCAGGAGACCTGTCCCCGGCCAGCCATGACGACCCTCGAGGAAAGGGTGGCTTAAATGCCAAGACTCATTCCAGTTCGGCTGGCCGCCGCGTGCGCGCTGGCGATAGCCCTCGTGATGTCCAGTGCCGCATTGGCCTTTGCCAAGGGGCCGATCGTCGACCTGCGCGTGGTCGGCAGCGGCGGCAAGGTCCTCGCCGAAAAGTCGTTCGGCTCCGGCGGTGAGGTCTCGGTCAAGACCAGCCCCAAAGCGACCTGCTTCGGTCCCGGCACCGGCGGCAGCGGCAAATCGGTGGCCGTCAAGGGCGGCACCGCCCTCGGCATGCTGATCCTGGGCGCCAAGTTCATCGCCGCGCTGAAGCCGCTCTCAGTCACGGACAGCTTCGTCGAGGAATTCGGCCTCGGGCTGTGTGGCATCGGCGGCCTCGAAGGCAAGGGCAAGAGCAGCTGGTACCTCAAGGTCAACCACAAGAGCCCCTCGGTCGGAGGCGAAGCGGTCAAGGTCCGCAAGGGCGACGACGTGCTCTGGGCCTACGGCTCCTACCCCTACCCCGACGAGCTGGTGCTGAGCGCTCCGGACGAGGTGCAGGCCGGCGTGCCGTTCGGCATCCGCGTCTTCGCCTACGACGAAAAAGGCAAGAAGACACCCGCGGCCGGTGCCACCGTCAGCGGCGCCTCGGGGCCGACCGACTCCCAGGGCCGGGCGATGGTGACCCTCTCCGGCCCGGCGCGGCTGATCGCCCGCCACGGCAAGGACACACCCTCCAACCGCGAGGCGGTGTGTGTGGGCGGGGAGTGCCCGGACAGCTCAGGTAAGTGACCGTGCGCCGCGGCACGGCGGCTGCGATTGCGCTGCTCGTTGCAGTGGCGCTCGTGGCCGCCGGCTGCGGCCTGGGCCCGGGTGAGGAGGTCGGCGACGTGGAGCTGACCGTGACGCGGGACTACGGCGCTACCGCCATGCTCGACCGTGAGCTCGGCGAAGTGACCGAGTCCGACACGGTGATGCGAGTGCTCGAAGCCAACGCCGAGGTCTCGACGCGCTACGGCGGCGGCTTCGTGCAGGCGATCGACGGGGTGGAAGCGCAGGGACGCCTCGGTCGCTCGCGGGACTGGTTCTTCTACGTCAATGGCGTCGAGTCGACCGTTGGGGCCGCCGACTACCCACTGCGCGGCGGCGAGGCGATCTGGTGGGACTACCGCGACTGGGACGCGGCGGCGCGGGTTCCGGCCGTGGTCGGTTCCTGGCCCCAGCCACTCCTTGACGGCTACGCCGGCCGCCGCCGGCCGGTCGCGCTGGAGTGCCTGGGCGGGGGCCCGGCGTGTGCCGCGGTGCGCGAGAGGCTGAGGGGCGAAGGCGCCGCGGTCGCACCGGGGTCGCCCGAAGGGGCGATCCGCGTGCTCGTCGGGCCCTGGGAGCGAGTGCGGAGTGACCCGGCGGCGGCGCAGATCGAGGACGGCCCGCAGTCGAGCGGCGTCTTCGCCGACTTCCAATCCGCGCCGGGTGGCTACCTGCTGCGGGGTTTCGACGAAGACGGCGAGCTGGGCCGGGCGTTCGGACCCGACGCGGGGCTCGTCGCCGCGGTCCGCCGCTTCGACTCGCCACCGGTCTGGGTGGTGAGCGGGACGAGCGCGGCCGGGGTAGAGGCGGCCGCCGAGCTGCTCGACCGCGACCACCTGCGCCACCATTACGCGGTGGCCGTCGAAGGCGGGGAGGAGGAACCGCTGCCGCTCCGATGAGATCGCCGTTTGCCTACACACCCAGGCCGGGGCCGCTGCAGGCGGCCTCACCCGCTGCCGCGGTCGTCTACCTCGGCTCGCTGACAGTCGTCGCCTTCGCCTACTCGAATCCGATCGTCCTCCTCGCCACTGGCGTCGGGCTGGTGGTCGCCGGCCGCCTCGCCGGGGCGCGCGCCGCCGTGCGCGCGGCGCTCTGGATGGGGTTGACCCTGGCCCTGCTGATCGTCGCCGTCAACGCCCTCGTGGTCAGCCGCGGCGAGACGGTGCTGGCGCGGCTGGGGGAGTGGCCGCTGTTCGGCCGGGTCGACGTGACGGTGGAGGCGATCGCCGCCGGCGCGGTCATCGGCCTGCGCGCGGCCGTCG
>Ga0157380_10002393_pt1 | contig 12616 bp, 5 predicted proteins | sample S35metaG_FD_119757 | JGI IMG/M metagenome (GOLD analysis project Ga0157380, IMG submission 119757) | Switchgrass rhizosphere microbial communities from Kellogg Biological Station, Michigan, USA - S3-5 metaG | ecosystem: Host-associated > Plants > Roots > Rhizosphere > Soil | place: USA: Michigan...
CGCGCGGCGGTCGGTACGTCAGCGCACCGACAGCGCTTCGGGCTGCGACTACCGTGGCCTCAGTCAGTCAACCCCCGGAGTGCAGCAATGAGCTTCGTGACCTGGATTGTCAACGGCGCACTGCTCGGCGGTGCGGCAAGCGTGTGCAGCGGGTTCCGCCCTCGGGGCGATTTCGCCTTGAGCGTCGCAACCGGAGTCGCCGGTGTCATGGCCGGCGGATGGCTGCTCGGCTTGGTCATCGGCGCTTCGCCATTCGATCCGGGTGAATTCAGCCTTGCCTGCCTCCTCGTGTCGCTGCTGGGAGCCGCCGTCCCGCTGACAGTCTTCCACGCACTCCGCGCCGAGACTTCGGGCGCATTCGCGATCTCAAGAAACGTCAACCGCAATCAGAGAGAGACCTCCAAGATGAATCACACATTTGCAGTCGGGCGCGCGCTGCGCCCGCTGGTCACGGCCGGCATCGCCGGCGTGCTCTTCCTCGTCGGCGCCTGTGCATCCACGCCCCCGGCGCCCGACTCGGCATTGGACGCGGCCAGAGTCGCGATCTCGAACGCTGAGAAGTCGGAAGCCGGCAGGTACGCCAGCGCCGAGCTCGGGGAGGCGCGCGAAAGGCTCGCGCTGGCTGACAACGCCGTGCGGGACGAAAACATGGTCGCGGCCGAGCGATTCGCACAGGAATCGCAGGTAGAGGCGGAACTCGCCTCGGCCAGGACGGCAGCGGCAAAGGCAAAGTCAGTCAACGATGAAATGGAGCGAGGGGCCGACGCCCTGAGCGAAGAAATGCAGCGCGCAGGAGAACCGCGATGAATACGATGTTCCGCAATCACGCCAGTTATGCGACTGCGCTGACCGTCGCGGCCGCCGTGGGAGCCACGCTCGCAGGCTGTGCCACCGCCCCGGTCAGCCCGGACGGCGCCGCCGGCGTACGCGCCAAGTTGACGCAATTGCAGGCCGATCCGGAGCTGGCGAATCGCGCCCCGGTCGCACTCCAGGAGGCCGACACCGCAGTCAGCGCCGCAGAAATGCCGCTGGCCTCCTCCGATGCGTCCCTCGGAGCCCATCGCGTCTACATCGCCGACCGCAAGGTCGAGATCGCCATGGCACAGGCCGCGACTGCCCAGGCCGAGGACCGGCGCGCGAAACTCGGCGAAGAGCGTGAACGGTCACGCCTCGACGCCCGTACCCGCGAGGCCGACGCGGCACACGCCGAGGCCGACGCGACCCGCCTGGCCGCCGCCGGTGCGGCGTCTGAATCTGCCCGCAGGAATGACGACATGCAGCGCCAGATCGACGCCTTGCAGGCCAGAGAGACGGAACGCGGGATCGTCCTGACGCTCGGCGACGTGCTGTTCACCAGCGGCCAGGCGGACCTGAAAGCCGGCACTGCCAGCAATCTCGACCGGCTCGTCGCCTTCCTCAACCAGAACCCAGAACGGGGTGTCGAGATCGAAGGTCATACCGACAATGTTGGAACTGAGGACTCAAACCTGGGACTGTCACAGCGCCGTGCCGATTCGGTGAAATCGTTCCTCGTGAACCAGGGCATCGCGTCAGGCCGCATTGCGGCCACCGGCAAAGGGGAACACCAGCCGATCGCGGACAACCTGTCGGAGGGCGGCCGCCAGCAGAATCGCCGCGTCGAAGTGATCATCGGCAAGCCCACACCGGTCGCGAGCTCGATGTAGGGGCTCGGCCGGCCCAGGATCAGGGGTCCGCCAGGTGGTGCCGATCGTGAATCACCTGCTCGAGGGGCTGCCGCGCAAGTCGCGCGGCGAGTTCCTGCGGGAATGCGACCTGGTGTCTCTGGCTTTCGGCGCGGTGCTCTGCGAGCGCGACGAGTCCTATCGCCACGTCTACTTCCCGCTCGGGGGGATCGTGTCGCTGGTCGCGACGGTCTCCGACCACGCACCCCTTGAGATTGCGCTGATCGGCAATGAAGGCATGCTGGGGGCGACGCTCGTGCTGGGCGTCAAAAGGGCGAGGCTGCAGGGCGTTGTCCAGGGCGCAGGAACGGCGTTGCGGATGCCAGCACCCCGATTCCGGCGCGCGTTGCGCGAGAGTCCGGCGCTGCGCAGCGTCGTAGGCCGGTACCTGTTCGTGGTCCTGACGCAACTTTCGCAGTCGACGGCCTGCACGCGGTTTCACGAGGTGGAAGCCCGGCTTGCGCGCTGGCTGTTGATGACCCATGACCGCGCGCACGGCGATCGCCTGCATCTCACGCACGAGTACCTCGCGGACATGCTCGGCGTGCGCAGGAGCGCGGTCACGATTGCCGCGGGTGCGCTGCAAGGGCGGGACCTGATCCGGTATGTCCGCGGCAAGATCGAGGTCGTCGACCGACAAGGACTCGAGGCGGCGTCCTGCGAGTGCTACCAGGCCGTCATCAGGGACTACAAGCGCATGTTCGACTAGTATGGGCCGCGCGTGAATGAACCACTGCCCATCAAGAAGCTGAACAACAAGAACCGGCCCGAATCGCGGCAATGAACCGCGGGTACCTGACGGGCGCTTTCCTTCGTGCTTCCGAAGCGTTGCGCGACAGCATGCGCGGCGCAAGCCCGGGTTCCGGCGCCGCGGATGACCAGACGCCGCTACGCGCCGAGCTGTTCAGCGTCGAGCAGATGGAGCAGCACGCCAAGGCCCTCGCGGCGACGCACGTCCTCAGCACGTCGCGGCCGCGGACCCGGCTGCTCGAGCGCCTCGACGAGAACGAGCGGGTGCTGATCGAGACCTTCGACCTGCTGACGGCTGCGGTCCGGTCGCGGTTGCGCATCGCGCCCTCGGGCGAGTGGCTGCTCGACAATTTCTACCTGATCGAGGAGCAGATCCGCACGGCCCGGCAGCACCTGCCCAAGGAATACAGCCGGGGCCTTCCGCACCTGGCGAACGGCCCGTCACGGGGCCTGCCGCGCGTTTACGACATCGCGCTCGAGGCAATCTCGCACGGCGACGGTCGCGTCGATTCGCGCACGCTCGCGCGCTTCGTGATCGCCTACCAGTCCGTCACGCCATTGACGCTGGGAGAGCTGTGGGCCATCCCGATCATGCTGCGCCTGGCGCTGATCGAGAACCTGCGCCGCGTCAGCGTCCGCATCACGACTGCGCGCATGCACGCGAGCCAGGCGCAGCGCTGGGCGGACCAGATGACGGCCATCGCCGAAAGCGATCCCAAGAGCCTGATCCTGGTGATCGCGGACATGGCGCGCTCGGACCCGCCGATGGTGAGCGCTTTCGTCGCGGAGCTCGTGCGCCGCGTCCAGGACCACGGTCTCGCACTCGCATTGCCGCTCACCTGGGTCGAGCAGCGGCTCGCCGAGTCGAGCCTGACGATCGAGCAGCTGGTGCACTCGGAAACCCAGCAGCTGGCGGCCGACCAGGTTTCGGTCAGCAACACGATCGGCAGCCTGCGCTCGCTGGGTGCGATGGACTGGCGCGTGTTCGTCGAGTCCCTGAGCCTGGTGGAGCAATCTTTGCGGGCGGACCCGCAGGACGCGTACCCGCGGATGGATTTCGCGACCCGCGATCGCTACCGGCACGTCGTGGCCCGCCTCGCGAAGCACAGCCCGTTGTCGGAATTTGCGGTCGCGCAGGCTGCGATCGGCCTTGCGCAGGCAAGCGCCGCCGAACGCGGCCCGGGCACGCACTCCGCCCACGTCGGCCATTACCTGATCGACAAGGGCCTTCGCGAGCTGGAATCCGTGGTGGCCTACCGCCGTCCGCTGGTTCTGCGATTGCGCCGCCTGATCGGCCGGTTTCCGTTGCTCCAGTACCTCGCCGCGATCGTCGCCCTGTCGGTCGCCGTCGCGGCGGGCCTGGTGGCTCTGTTGCACGGCGCGGAACTCGCGGGCTGGCGGCTGCAGTTGCTGGTCGTGCTGGCGCTGGTGGCCGGGAGCGAGCTCGCGTCGGCGATCGCGAACTGGCTCTCGACGTTGCTGGTCACTCCGCAGCTCCTGCCGCGGCTGGATTACTCAGAGGGGCTGCCGCAGGAGAACACCACGCTAGTCGTGGTCCCTTCGCTGCTCAGGACTGAAGAGAATGTGGAACGCCTTCTTGACGAACTCGAAGTCCGGTTTCTCGGCAACCAGGACAGCAACCTGCTGTTCGGCCTGTTGACCGATTTCTGCGACGCCGACCAGGCCGAGCTCCCGGAAGACGAGCCGCTGGCCGCGCGTGCCCGTAACGGGATCGAGAGGCTCAACGAGAAGTACCCGGGCGCCGGGCGGCCGCCGTTCTTCCTTTTTCACCGGCCGCGCCGCTGGAATCCGCGCGAGCAGGCGTGGATGGGGCATGAACGCAAGCGCGGCAAGCTCGCAGACCTCAACTTGCTGCTGCGCGGCGAAGGGCAGGACCGCTTTTCGCTCGTGGTCGGCGACACATCGAGGCTGGCGGACGTCCAGTACGTCATCACCCTGGATACCGACACCGAACTGCCGCGGGATACGGCCCGGCAGCTGGTCGGCGTCATGGCACACCCGCTCAACCGGCCCCGGTTCGACGAGCGCAGGCAGCGGGTAGTCGGCGGCTACGGAATCCTGCAGCCGCGCATGGCGGCGACGCTGCCAGGCGCGAGCCGCTCGCGGTACGCACAACTCTATGGCAGCGAGCCGGGGATCGATCCGTACACGCGCTCCGTATCCGATGTCTACCAGGACCTGTTCGCGGAGGGCTCGTTCATCGGCAAGGGCATCTACGACGTGGACGCGTTCGAGCGCGCGTGCAAGGGGCGCTTTCCGGACAACCGCATCCTGAGCCACGACCTGCTCGAGGGTTGCTACGTGCGCTCGGGACTGCTGAGCGACGTGCTGCTGTACGAGGACTACCCGGCAAGCTATGCGAGCGACGTCAGCCGCCATGAGCGATGGATCCGCGGCGACTGGCAGATCGTCAGCTGGCTGTTGCCACGCGTGCCGGCAGCCGACGGACGGAGCGAATCGAACCCGCTCTCCGGCCTGTCGCTCTGGAAGATCTTCGACAACCTGCGGCGCAGCCTCGCGCCGGCATCGCTCGTGGTGCTGACGCTCGCCGGATGGTCCGTCGCGCCGCACGCCTGGGCATTCACCCTCGCCCTCGCCGGCCTGGTGGCGGTCCCGACGCTCCTGCATGGCCTGGTCGCGCTGCTGCGTAAGCCGCGTGAACTGGGCCTTGCAGGGCATGTGTCCTCGGTGGTTCGAGCGACCGGTGGGGGGCTGGCGCAATCCGCGTTCCGGATTGCCTGCCTCCCGCACGAGGCGGTCATCACGCTCGGTGCGGTGTTGCGCACGCTGTGGCGCATGCTCGTCACGCGCCGCAGGCTCCTCGAGTGGAGCCCGTACGGGGAACAGGACAAGGCCGCGGCCAACCGGTTGAGCGCCAGCTTCCGCACGATGTGGGTTGCCCCGTTCCTGGCCGTCGCGACCTCCGCCGCGCTTGCCGCCACCCGGCAGACCGCGCTTCCTGCCGCACTGCCGGTCCTTGCGCTCTGGTCTGCGGCACCCTTCATCGCCTGGTGGCTGGGTCGCCCCCTCCGGCGCCGTGAGGCCCGCCTGTCTGCGCCCCAGGCCCGCTTCCTGCGCAAGGTCGCCCGCAAGACCTGGTCATTCTTCGAGGCGTTCGTCGGCGAGGAAGACAACTGGCTGCCGCCCGACAACTTCCAGGAAGACCCGGGTCCCAAGACCGCGCACCGCACTTCGCCGACGAACATCGGGCTCCTGCTGCTCGCGAACCTGACGGCCCACGATTTCGGGTACGTCACGGCCGGCATGCTGATCGAGCGGACGGCCGCCACGTTTCGCACCCTCGCCCGGTTGCCCCGGTACCGTGGACACTTCTACAACTGGTACGACACGCGAACCCTGCAGCCGCTGCCCCCACGCTACGTGTCGTCGGTCGACAGCGGCAATCTCGCCGGCTACCTGCTGACGCTGCGATCCGGGCTCCTTGAGTTGCCCGACCAGCCCATCATCGATCGGCGCGTTGTCGACGGCCTCGCGGACACGCTTGCCGTGCTCGCGGACTCGGCGCCCGGGCTCGACGGCGGGCACGTGACCCGGTTTCAGGCGCTCCTGGACGCCGCGCGTGAACAGCCGCCCGGCACGCTCCCCGCGGTGAGCGAGTTCATCGCGGCGGCGGAAACCTGCGCGGAGGCGCTGGTCGCCGTCCTGGCCACGGCGCCTGAAAGCGCGGCGCCGGCCTGGGCAAGCGCCCTCGCCCGGCAATGCCGCGCCACACGCGAAGAGCTTGTGCTGCTCGCAGCCGGGGAGCAGTCGACGTCCAGCATCGAGGTTGCGGGCGGGCGACCGGAGCAACCCGGAATTCCCTCATTGCGCGAACTCGCCGCGCGAGGCAACGCGACCGCCGCCGCGCGCATCGCGGCCTGCGAGGCGCTGGCGCGCGAGGCGACGGGATTCGCCGACATGGAATTCGAGTTACTCTACGACCGGACGCGCCACCTGCTGGCGATCGGTTTCAATGCCGACGACGCGCGGCGCGACACGAGCTACTACGACCTGCTCGCCTCCGAGGCCCGATTTGCCAGCTTCGTCGCAATCGCCCAGGGACAGCTGCCGCAGGAATGCTGGTTTGCGCTAGGCCGCCTGCTGACCCGCGCCGATGGAGAGACGGTGCTGGTGTCGTGGAGCGGCTCGATGTTCGAGTACCTGATGCCGCAGCTCGTGATGCCGGGCTACGACGGAACCCTGCTGGACCAGACCTGCAGGGCGGCGGTTGCGCGCCAGATCGCCTACGGCCGGCAGCGCGGGCTGTCCTGGGGCGTTTCAGAATCGGGCTACAACACGCTCGATGCGAGCCTGAATTACCAGTATCACGCGTTTGGCGTACCGGGGCTCGGGCTCACGCGCGGCCTCGCGAACGACTTCGTCATTGCGCCGTATGCCTGCGCCCTGGCGCTCATGGTCGCCCCCGAGGAAGCGTGCGCGAACCTGCAGGAGCTGTCGGACCTCGGCATGGAGGGCCGGTTCGGGTTCTACGAGGCCGTCGACTACACTCCCGCGCGCCTGCCGCGCGGGCAGTCCAATGCGATCGTCCGGTCGTTCATGGCGCACCACCAGGGCATGATCCTGGTCGCGCTGTCGCACGCGCTGCTCGAAAAACGCATGCAGAAGCGCTTCGCGGCCGATCCCGCGTTCCAGGCCACGCTGATGCTGCTGCAGGAGCGGATCCCGAAGACGTCCGCGGTCCATACCCACGTGGCCCAGCATGCCGAGGGAAGCGCCTTCTCCAGCCTGCCGGAAACGTCGGCGCAGGCCCCGATCGGTGCGAACACGCCGACGCCCGAAGTGCAACTGCTGTCGAACGGCAGGCTCCACGTGATGGTCACCAATGCAGGCGGAGGATATTGCCGCTGGAGGGATCTCGCGATCACGCGCTGGCGCGAGGACACCACCTGCGACAACTGGGGTTCGTTCATCTACCTGCGCGACGTTGCCAGCGGGGAATTCTGGTCGGCGACCCACCAGCCGACGCTCAGGCGCGCGGACAACTACGAGGCCATGTTCACCGAGGGGCGCGCCGAATACCGGCGCCGCGACCTGGGCTACGAGGCCTACACGGAGATCGTGGTTTCCCCGGAGGACGACATCGAGCTGCGCCGGCTGCGGGTCACCAACCATGCGAACGCACGCCGGACGATCGAGATCACCAGCTACGCCGAGGTGGTGCTGGCGCCGCAGGCTGCCGACGCCCTGCAGCCGTCCTTCGGCAACCTGTTCGTGCAGACGGAGATCGTGCCGGCACGGCGCACGATCCTGTGCACGCGGCGGCCGCGATCGGCCGCCGAGCAGGCGCCGTGGATGTTCCACCTGATTGCGCCGCATGGCGCCGTCGCTGGCACGCACTCGTACGAAACCGACCGGACACGCTTCCTCGGGCGCGGCCGCACGGTCGTGGCACCCGTTGCGTTGAGCGGGGACGCCGCGCTGTCCGGCAGCGAAGGCTCCGTGCTCGAGCCGATCGTGGCGATCCGCTGCCGGGTGACGCTCGATCCCGGGGAGTCGACGACCGTCGACGTGGTGTCGGGCGCGGCAGACTCGCGCGACGCGTGCCTGGCGCTCGCCGCCAAGTACCAGGACCGCCACCTTGCGGATCGCGTCTTTGACCTTGCCTGGACCCACGGCGGCGTGATGCTGCGGCAGATCAACGCGACGCCCGCCGATGCCCAGGTGTATCGCCGCCTTGCCGGACCCGTGCTCTATGCCGGCGCGGCACTGCGCGCCGAGACCGGCGTGCTCATGCGCAACCAGCGCGGGCAGTCAGGGCTGTGGGGGTATGCCATTTCCGGCGACCACCCGATCGTGCTGCTGAAGATCGCGGACTCCGCAAACATCGAGCTCGCGCGGCAGCTGATCCGCTGCCACGCCTACTGGCGCCTGAAGGGCCTGGTCGTGGACCTGGTGATCTGGAACGAGGAGCACATCGGCTATCGCCAGAGGCTTCAGGACCAGATCATCGGCCTGATCGCGACCGGCGCCGAGGCACACGCGGTCGACCGGCCAGGCGGAATCTTCGTGCGCTATGCCGAACAGATCTCCAGCGAGGACCGGGTCCTGCTGCAGGCGGCGGCGCGGGTCATCGTTTCCGAGAGCCGCGGCAGCCTGGCCGAGCAGGTGAATCGCAAGGTCCTCGCGGACAAGAGCGTCGCGCGGCTGGCGCCGACTCGCGTCCATCGCCCCGAGCCGCCGGCGCCTCCCGATCCGCCGCGCCCGGACCTCGTGCTGGCCAATCACCTCGGCGGATTCGCTCCGGACGGCAGCGAATACGTCATCACGACGACGCACTCGCAGATGACGCCGACGCCCTGGGTCAACGTGCTCGCGAACCCGCGCTTTGGCACTGTGCTGTCGGAAAGCGGCATCGCCTACACCTGGCACGAGAATGCCCACGAGTTCCGCCTGACGCCGTGGAACGGCGATCCGGTCGGCGCCACGGGTGGGGAGGCGATCTACCTGCGTGACGAGGAAAGCGGGCACTTCTGGTCCCCGACGCCGTTCCCGGCGAGCGGATCGATGCCCTACCGGACCCGGCACGGCTTCGGTTACAGCGTGTACGAGCACACGTCCGGCGGCATCCATTCGGAGCTGTGGGTCTACGTCGACGTCGAAGAGCCGGTCAAGTTTTCGGTCCTCAAGGTGCGCAACGGGTCCGGCCGCTTGCGGCGCCTGTCGGCGACCGGATACGTCGAGTGGGTGCTCGGCGACCTGCGCGCGAAATCCGCCCCGCACGTGGTCACCGAGATCGACGCCGCCAGCGGCGCATTGTTCGCGCGCAACGCCTACAACAGCGAATTCGCGGGCCGGGTCGCCTTCCTTGATGTCGATGACCTCGCGCGGACCCTGAGCGGCGACCGCGGCGAATTCCTGGGCAGGAATGGCTCCCTCGCGAACCCCGACGCGCTGACGCGATCGCGGCTATCCGGCAGGCTGGGCGCGGCACTCGACCCCTGCGGCGCGATCCAGGTGCCTTTCGAACTGGCGGACGGCGAGGAAAGGCAGATCATTTTCCGCCTGGGCGCCGGGCGCAACGTCGAACAGGCGCGCGCGCTCGCGAAGCGGATGCGCGTCTCCGGAGCGGCGCGCACGGCGCTCGACAGCGTGCGCAAGTACTGGAGCCATACGCTCGGCACGGTGCAGGTGACGACGCCGGATCCGGTCGTGAACGTGCTGGCGAACGGGTGGCTCCTGTACCAGACGCTGTCTTGCCGGTTCTGGGGCCGCAGCGGCTATTACCAGTCCGGCGGGGCATTCGGCTTCCGCGACCAGCTGCAGGATGCGATGGCGCTCGCGCATGCGGAGCCGCGGCTGGTCCGGGAGCACCTGCTTCGCTGCGCGGCACAGCAGTTCTCGGAAGGAGATGTCCTGCACTGGTGGCATCCGCCTCTCGGACGCGGCGTGCGGACGCGCTGTTCGGACGACTACCTGTGGCTACCGCTCGCGACCTGCCGGTACGTCGACATCACCGGCGACCGCGAGGTGCTGGACCAGGCGGTGCCGTTCCTCGAAGGCCGCGCGCTGGGCCCCGACGAGGAATCCTATTACGACCTCCCGGCACGCTCCGGCGAATCCGCGAGCCTCTACGACCACTGCGTGCGCGCGATCGGCCGCGGATTGCGGTTCGGGGAGCACGGCCTGCCCCTGATGGGCTCCGGCGACTGGAACGACGGCATGAACCTGGTCGGCATCCATGGCAAGGGCGAGAGCGTCTGGCTCGGATTCTTCCTGCACAAAGTGCTGACCTCCTTTGCGGAACTCGCCGAGCACCGCAAGGACCTGGCCTTTGCCGAGCGTTGCCGGCGCGAAGCGCAGGACCTGCGCCGCAACCTCGCCAAGCCCGCCTGGGACGGCGCCTGGTATTGCCGCGCCTGGTTCGACGACGGTTCGCTGCTCGGCACCTGGTCGAATGCCGAATGCTCGATCGATTCGATCGCGCAGAGCTGGTCCGTGCTGTCCGGCGCCGGCGACGTCGCCCGCTCCCGCATGGCGATGGATGCACTGGACAAGCGGCTGGTGCGGCGCGATTCGGGACTGATACAGCTACTCGACCCGCCGTTCGACAAGTCGGAGCTGAATCCCGGCTATATCAAGGGATATGTTCCTGGCGTTCGCGAAAACGGCGGCCAGTACACGCACGCCGCCGTCTGGGCCGCCATGGCGTTTGCAGCACTGGGCGACAGTCGGCGGGCCTGGGACCTGACGACGCTCATCAATCCGCTGAACCACTCGCGAACGGCCGAAGCCGTGGCCGTTTACAAGGTGGAACCCTATGTCATCGCTGCCGACGTATACGCCGTCCAGCCGCACACCGGTCGCGGCGGTTGGACCTGGTACACGGGTGCCGCGGGCTGGTACTACCGCCTGATCGTGGAGTCACTGCTGGGCCTTCGGCGGCGAGGCGACCGGCTGCACTTCGCCCCGTGCATGCGGGACGACTGGGAAGGCTATGCGCTGCACTACCGCTTCGGCGATACGCCGTACCACATCCACGTGCAGCGCAAGCCGTCCCCGGGAGGAACTGCCGGAGTCCGTACTGCGCTCGACGGCATTGACGTGGGCGACGACGGCATCGCGCTGGTCGACGACCAGCGCGAGCACGTCGTCACAGTGACTGTTCCCGAGGCTCGCTGAAGCTACCGGTGCGGATCGCCGGCGTGCGGGTGAACGCGTTGCGCTGTCTTGTCCCGGTACATGGCGGCGTCGGCGTGGCTCAACAGTTTGCCCCAGCAGTCTCCATGGTCTGGATACACGGCAAGGCCAATTGATGCCGTAATCCGGATCTCGTGACCCGCGATCGTGTACCTCTCGGCAATGTGTTCGCGAATCTTCCGCGACACGCCGATCGCGATCGACGCGTCACCCAGATTGGTCAGCAATGCCACGAATTCGTCGCCTCCGTACCGGCAGGCGATGTCATCGGCGCGCACGCAGGCTGCGATGCGGGAGGCCACCGTCGTAAGCAGTCGGTCGGCGATCCCATGGCCGAATCCGTCATTGACGGCCTTGAAGCCGTCGAGGTCGATGAACAGGAGCGCCAGTCGATGCCTCCGCTGACCGGCGACGGCAACGGCCCTCTGCAGGCGCTCGATCAGGAACAGTCGGTTGGGCAGCCCGGTGAGTCCATCGTGTCGAGCGATGCGTTGCGCGGTCGAAGCCCTGTTCGATGCGGCTTCGAGCGACTGCCTGAGGCGCCTGTTTTCGGCTCGCAGTCGCTCAAGATCGCGCAGGACACGGATGAGCCGTGATTCGGCAGCCTCTGGCGCAAGGGGTACATGCGGGGGCGACCGCGACGCCGGGCCGCAGCGTGGGCGTGCAGCCAGGTTGTCACTGTCGCCCTTGGCGGTGTCCGCGATTCGTCCCTGAGCCGCGCGATGGATCATCGAAGACCTTCCCTGGATCGTGCCACCAGCCGGACCACTATCGGAACGCGAGCAGCCCCTGTCTGTGCGTTGGCGTACGCAGCAAATTTGCGACGCAGGTCACAGTTGGCAAGTCCCCGGCCGGCGGCGCACGCGCGCAGCGCACGATCTGCTCACCGGCACACATCATGGACGCCCCGCGCACCCGAGGATTCGACCACCGGGGCCACGGGAAAGCCGACTCGGATGGACATCGAGCGTCCGCAACTACGCAGGGCCGCCGCCGCGATCGCACGCGGCTGGCGCCGCACGAGGGCACGCCTGCCGCGCGTGCGCCGGCTCGGCATCGCGGCGCGGCTGTCGATCGCGTTCGTCGCCGTCACCGTGCTTGCAGTCGCGGCCAACCAGATCGCGGAACGCGGCAATTCGCTGCTGCGCGCCGTCGCCGAGGCCCCCGTCGCCGCGCCGGCGCCAGACACGCGCGCCGCGGAGGTGCTGCCGGCGGCGCTCGACCGTTTCCAGCGCGCGGTACTCGCGCGCGTCGACTCCGCCGACGCGCCGCGACGGCTGGCGTTCGACGAGGCAAGCCTCGGGCTCGACGCCGCGCGCGCCGCGCACCTCACCGCGCTCCAGCCGTTGATCGACGAAGCAGTCGCACATGGCCTCGATGCGGAAGTCGTCGCGCACGGCCAGCTCGGCTCGCAGCTGGTGCGCTCCGCCGACGCGCGGCGCAGGCTGCTGGGCGAGCTCGACATCGAATACGAGGCGCTGGAC
>Ga0157380_10002395_pt1 | contig 12610 bp, 9 predicted proteins | sample S35metaG_FD_119757 | JGI IMG/M metagenome (GOLD analysis project Ga0157380, IMG submission 119757) | Switchgrass rhizosphere microbial communities from Kellogg Biological Station, Michigan, USA - S3-5 metaG | ecosystem: Host-associated > Plants > Roots > Rhizosphere > Soil | place: USA: Michigan...
CAAGCTCTACAAAGGCGTCGTCGTCACCTTGACCGCGAGCCCGGCAACGGGAAGCGCCTTCGCGGGCTGGTCGGGTTGCGACTCTGAACCCGAAGGCAAGTGCATGGTGGCGATGAACAGCGCTCGCTCGGTCACAGCGCTCTTCTCGGGCGCCGGCCAGGCGATCCCCAACCCGCAGGTGCTTACGCTCGCCAAGGAGGGCGCGGGACAGGGCACGGTGACGAGCAAGCCGGGTGGAATCGCCTGCGCGCTGAGGTGCGCGCAGGTCAAAGCCAGGTTCGCTGGCGAAGTCGTCGGGCCGCCGGCAAGGCCGGCAAGGACCGTGGTCCTCTACGCGATCCCGGCGCTTGGTTCCCAGTTCACGGAATGGGTCAACTGCCCGCTCATAGAAGGCAGCACCTGCAGGGCAACGATGGCTTCGGCCAGATCGATCTCGGCGAAGTTCGACGAATAGGGAGGGCCTCGGGGAGCGATGAGGGTCGTCTCGGGGTGGCGCCCGCGCTCGTTCCGTAGCTAGCCGGAGGGGCTACGACGTCCGCGCGGCCGGATTGCGGCTGTGCAGCCGCATTGCCAGGCCAGTAAGCAGGTAGGCGATCGCCGCGGCCAGGAAGAGGAACTTGAGGGAGGCGAAGATCGTCGCCAAAAGTGGAAATGCCGCACCGGCACCGTCGAGCGTCAACAGCAGGCAGACGTTCTCGAGCGCGTCGAAGGCGGCTACCAGGGCGCCGAACGAGACGACGACTCCACCGATCCCGGCGAGACGGCGCCAGCCTCGCGCCCTGGCAAGATCGCGAACAGCCGCGAGAGCGAGGGTGAGAAAGGTTCCGTAGGCGAGCAGGTAGCCGAAGTCGATCCACAGCGACTCGCGAGCGGCGTCCTGGCCCTCCTCGCCCCATTCGGCAAGGATCTCATCGGCCCGGTCCTGGCCTCCCGTCAGCTCGAAGGGGATTATCCCCGGGCCCCCTGTGTCCCTCATCCGCTCGTCCGCGGGAGACATCGCCAGGAGCAGGAGCAGGGTCGCTATGCCCGAGACGATCAGTCCTCGCTTGCGAGTCATCGGCCGCATTATCGTTGACATTGGTCGACTCGCGACCCGCGGCAGTTGCCATACTGCCGCCTTGACTGCCGAGGGAATCACGATACGTCGATGCCGGCACGAGGACGCGCGAGCCGTCCTGGAGCTATGGACCCAGGCGCGAAGTGAGCACGCAGCTACGGCTGACCGCCTGGATGACGTCGAGGGCTTGATTGGAGATTCCCCCGCCGCCCTGTTGGTTGCTGAGCAGGGCGATGAGATCGTCGGCGCTCTGATTGCCGGCTGGGACGGGTGGCGAGGGAACATGTACCGGCTCGCCGTGCATGAAGACCATCGGCGGGAGGGCATTGGGATCGCACTGACACGGGCCGGCGAGGAGTACCTGCGCAGTCGCGGCGTCCGCCGGATAACCGCCCTGGTCGCCTTCGAGGACGATGCGGCGGGAGCGTTCTGGGAGTCCGCCGGCTATCCCCAGGATCAAGAGATCGGTCGCCGAGTCCGCAATCTGTAGGCCGATCGGCGGCGGACCGGATCGTCAGCTGATCTGTTCTGCCAGCTCGACGATGATCCCCTCGGGGCCGCGGACGTAGCAGAGCCGGTAGCTGTCCTTGTAGCGCTCCAGCTCGCCGACGAGCTCCGAGCCGCGGGCGCGTAGGCCGGCGACGACGGCGTCGATGTCTTCGACGAGGAATGCGATGTGGCGGATGCCCAACGCATTCGCCGGCGCGGGCAGGTTGTCGCCCGGGCTGGGCGGCGAGTGGAACTTCGCCAGCTCGACTCGTCCGTGGCCGTCCGGGGTTTGGAGCATCGCGAGCTCTGACCGGACGCCGTCGAGCCCCACGATGCGGTCAGCCCAGCGGCCCTCGACCATTCCCTCGCCCTGCAGCTTGAGCCCTAGCTCGACGAAGAACTCGGTCGCGGCCGCGAGGTCGTCGACCACGATGCCGACGTGCTCCATCCGTTGGATCGTCATGTCCTCGATGGTAAGGACTCGCCCTCCCGGCGATGCGCCGGTGCGTCGCATTCCGCTTGCTAGAGGCCTCCACAAGCAGATAGCGGCCCCTCCGGGGAGGAGGGGCGCTATCTGGGATTACTACAGGGAGGAACAAGCGTCCGGCCGTAGCGATCGACCGGTTCGCGGGCAACTCGATAGCGGACCTCGCGGCCCTTCTCGAGCACCTGCTTGGTGAAAGCCGACGCTTTCGGCCCAAAGCACTGCACCGACGTGTCGGGTTTCACCGTCTCGGGCGTGTCGACACCCGACGATGCGGCTGGAGCCGAGACCCTCGAGAGGATCACCGTGTCACCGTCGACAGCGCGCTCGACCCGGGCCATCCCACTTGCGCCGGCCCGTGGCCCTTCGGTCTTGGCGTCGTCTTGCGGCGAGTCGTAGCCGATCACGCGCCCGCTGCATGGACCCCGATCACTAGAGGCCAAGGCCACTAGGCTGCGAAGATCCGACCGCAACTGACCATTGCCGTGGCCCAGCCACAATGCCGACCGAAAGACGTGCCCTCAAACGCACGAGCGCATGCGAGCCTGATTCGGTCAGCACGCGCGCGGGTAGTCGTGTTCCCGGAGCTGTCGTTGACCGGTTACGAGCTCGACGCTGAGCCAGTCTCGCCGGGCGACCAGGTGCTGACGCCAATCGTTGAAGCATGCGCTGAAGCAAACAGCGTCGCGCTCGTCGGCGCTCCAGTGGTGGGCATCGACGGCCCCCCTCACATTGGCACGTTGCAGATTGGGCCGAACGGCATCGACGTCGCCTACCGCAAGTGCTACCTCGGTGGCGAGGAGCCGACCCGCTTCGCGCCCGGAGCCGGGCCGGTCGCGTTCGAGCTCGATGGCTGGCGCATTGGACTCGGAATCTGCAAGGACACCGGCGTCGAGCAGCACATTCTCGCCACCGCAGCCCTTGACGTCGACCTCTACGCCGCCGGTCTCGTTCACCTTCCAAGCGAGCTCAACATCCAAGAGGATCGCGCTATCCGGATCGCACGCGCGTGCGCTGCATATGTAGCCTTTGCGAGCTTCGCTGGTCCCACCAGCGGTGGCTTCGATCACACAGCCGGCATCTCGTCTATCTGGACGACTCACGGAAGCGCGATCACGCGCGCCGGCTCCCAACCTGGCGAACTGGCTCGCGCGACCCTCAGCTAAATCGGCTCCCGCCGTGGCCCCCGAGACTTCGGGACAAGCTCGGCTAGAACCGTTTTTGGTGGGGGCCGAGTCAGTGAGGGGGAGGCACTTGTCTCGCTATGAGCGTACTTATGTGCTTGCGCCACCGATGTCGCTCCATGCTCGTGGGCGATTTCTCCTGACGCACCAAAGTTGCAGGACTGTGGCACCGACTGTGGCACGGCGGCTCCTAGGCGGCAGCGACTCGGCCGCCCGGAGGCTCTGGGTGGCCCGCATTCGGCTTGCTAGAGGCCTCCACAAACAGAAAACGCCCCTCCGGGGAGGAGGGGCGCTATCTGGGGTTACTACAGGGAGGAGAGATATTTATCTCTATATATGTGGATCCGTGGGAGGTAGGTGGGCCCTTTGATGTGCCGCTGGAACGTCATCGTGGGAGGCGATGGCGCATATTGGCGGCGCCGGACCCAGCCAAGAAGTTTTGTTGTTCGTGCCCCTTATCGGTTGTCCTCTACGAATCCTTGAGCAACATACGAACATATGTGCGCTTTGTCTGTGAGTGGGATCACAGATCCGTTGTCCAAATCGGTCGACTACCCGGTCTCCCGTCATGCAATCAGGTTAAACCAAAGCCTGGCTAAAAACCTGTAGCGAGCGTTAAGCGACGCCGGCGCTCCCGGCCGGCGCTACCGTTCCGGCGGATGAAGAAGGCCCGGATAGACGCGGTGCTGGCCGAGCGGGGCCTGTTCCCGTCGCGCACCGCCGCCGCGGTGGCTGTGCGCGCCGGCGCGGTGCGCGTCGGCGCCGACGGGCCGGTGGCGCTGCGCCCAAGCCAGCTGGTCGAGCCGGAGGCGGCGTTCGTGGTCGAGTCCGGGCCGCGCTTCGTCTCCCGCGGCGGGGTCAAGCTGGAGAACGCGCTGGACGCGCTGGACCTTGAGGTCGACGGGCGCGACTGCCTGGACGTTGGCGCCTCGACCGGCGGCTTCACCGACTGCATGCTGCAGCGAGGGGCCGCCCGGGTCGCCGCGGTCGACGTCGCCTACGGGCAGATCGACCAGGGCCTGCGTGGCGACCCGCGCGTAACCGTGATCGAGCGGCTCAACGCCCGCGACCTGCAACCGGCGGACTTGCCCTTCGTCCCCGAGCTGGCGGTGGTGGACGTCTCCTTCATCTCCTTGGCGAAGGTGCTGCCGGCGGTCGCGCGCTGCATTTCCCCCGACGGCGAGGTGCTTGCCATGGTCAAGCCCCAGTTCGAGCTGGGCCGCGAGCGGGTCCGCAAGGGGGTCGTCCGCGACGCGGGAGACCGGCACGAGGCGATCCTCGGCGTCGCCCTGGCCGCGCGCGAGCTCGGCCTCGCGGTCCGTGGCTTCGCGTCCTCGGGCCGGCCCGGCCCGAAGGGCAATCGCGAGACCTTCGTCTGGTGCGGCCGAGGCGCCGAGGAAGTTGCCGACCTCGAGGCGGCGATCGCCGCGATAGAGGAGGACGAGTGAAGACCGCCGCGCTGATCACCCACTCCCATCCGCCGGCCGCGACCGAAGCTGTCACGGTCGCCGCCGCCGTCGCGCGCGAGGCCGGCTGGCGCCTCGTCGCCACCGGGGAAGAGATCTCCAAGCACGACCACGCGGCCGCCGGCGTCGAGCGGGTCGACTCGCTGCCGGCCGATCCCGATCTCTGCCTGGTGCTCGGCGGCGACGGCTCGATCCTCTACGCGCTGCGCCGCTTCGCGCGCACCGGCGTGCCCGTCTTCGGCGTCAACTTCGGCACGGTGGGCTTCCTCGCCGCGGTCGATCGCAGGGACGCCGAGGAGGGCATCCGGCGGGCGCTGGCCGGGGAGATGGAAGCGATCGACCTGCCCGCTCTCTCGATCGCGGTTGAAGGCGAGGAGCACTTCGCCTTCAACGACGTCAGCTTCAGCCGCCGCCCTCACGACCGGGTTGCCGAGCTCAGCTACCGGATCGCCGGCGAGGAGGTCGGCAACGTGCGCTGCGACGGGCTCGTCGCGGCCACCCCTGCCGGCTCGACCGGGTACAACCTCGCCAACCAGGGTCCAATCCTCGCCTGGGGGGTAAAGGGGTACGTGGTGAGCTACATCTCGCCCCACTCACTGACCGCCCGCGCGCTGGTGGTCGCCCCGAGCGACGTGCTCAGCGTCGGCAACGCCGCCGGTCGCGAGCCGGTCGACGTCGCCGTCGACGGCGCGCATGCCGGCTCGTTGGCACCGGGCGTCTCCCTCGACATTCGTTTCGCTGATGCGGTCGGCAAGCTTGCCCAGCTTCCGGGCGCCAGCTTCTACCACCGGATTCGCGAGAAGTTCGGCCACTTGGCGGTATAGCGGTGGAGCGCAAGTGGTGGACGCTCGTCCTGATCTCGATCGCGACGTTCATGCTGCTGCTGGACATCACGGTCGTCAACGTCGCCTTGCCCGACATTCAGCGCGACCTGAATGCCAGCCTGTCGAGCCTGCAGTGGGTGGTAGACGCCTACGCGCTGACGCTCGCCGTCTTCCTGCTCACAGCCGGCTCGCTGGGCGACCGCCTCGGCCGCAGGCGGGTCTTCTCGATCGGGTTCGCGATCTTCACCCTCGCCTCGTTCCTCTGCGGCATCGCCGGTGACCCGACCCTGCTCAACCTGGCGCGGGGGCTGCAGGGCGTCGGCGGGGCGGCGATGTTCGCGACTTCGCTGGCGCTGATCGGCCAGGAGTTCCAGGGCAAGGACCGGGCGACGGCGTTTGGCGTCTGGGGGGCAACGGTCGGCGGTGCCGTGGCGATCGGACCGCTGGTCGGCGGCTTGATTACCGAGCACCTCGGCTGGGAGTGGATCTTCTTCGTCAACGTGCCGATCGGGGTGCTGGCGATCGCGCTGACCGAGATGCGGCTTGCCAACGTCGCCGCTCAGGACGCCCAGCGGATCGACCTGCCGGGGTTGGTGGCCTTCTCGCTGGGTCTCTTCCTGCTGATCTTCGGCCTGATCCGCGGCAACCCCGAGGGTTGGGACAGCGGCGTGATCGTCGCCTCGCTCGGCGGCGCGGTCGCGCTGCTCCTCGCCTTCGTCGCGATCGAGGCGCGCAGCGCGCACCCGATGCTCGACCTGACCCTCTTCCGCAAGCCCGCGTTCAACGGGGTGTCCGCGGTGGCCTTCGGCCTCTCCGCCGGGATGTTCGCGCTGTTCCTCTACCTGACCATCTACATGCAGGGGGTGCTCGGCTACTCGCCGCTGGAGACCGGCCTGCGCTTCCTGCCCATGACGGTTCTCTCCTTCATCGCCTCGCCGATCGCCGGCGCGCTCTCGCACCGGATCCCGATCCGGGTGCTGCTGGGAGTGGGCCTGGGCTCCGTTGGGGTTGGGCTGCTGCTGATGCATGGGATCGGCGTCGACTCGGAATGGACCGCCCTGCTCGCCGGCTTCCTGATCGCTGGCATTGGGATCGGCGTTGCCAACCCGGGGATCGGCCAGGCGGCGATCGCCGTCGTTCCGGCCGAGAAGGCCGGTATGGGCTCGGGGATCAACACCACCTTCCGCCAGATCGGCATCGCCACCGGCATCGCCTCCCTCGGCGCGGTGTTCCAATCGCGCGTCGCCTCGAAGCTCAACGAGTTGCTGCCCAACGCCCCCGACGGGCTCGCCGAAGCCGTCTCCTCCAGCGGCACCCACGCGGCTGCCGGATTTGCTCCGCCGGGCCAGCAACATCGGGTGGTAGAAGCATCGGAAGCGGCTTTTGTCAGCGGCTTCAACGAGATCCTCCTGATCGGCGCGATCCTCTCTTTCGTCGTGGCCGCCGCCGGCTTCCTGCTCGTCAGGTCCAGCGATTTCGTGCAGCCGGCTGAGGGAGTGGCGGAGGCGGCTGCCGCGTAGAAGCCGGATCCGTCGTGTCGCGCAGCTCTTATGCGGGGTGGCTCTCGCCGTCGTCTTGGGTTAGTGCGTCGATGATGCGGTTTACCCTGAGATCGAGTTCCTCGATCTTGCCGTTTCCATAGGGCGCGGCCAGCTCGGCCCCGAAGGCATCGGCAAGCCGGGCCCATACGCGAAAGGCCTTCAATGCCTCCTCGCGCTCGCGGTCCAGTCGCAGCAAACCGCTCCCGTCGGCACGGCGTTCTCCCTGCTCATAGGCACTCCGCACGAGTTCGGCGCGCGTCTTGATCCACGCCAAGACTGTGCCTGGGGGAGGCTGGAGCTTTGGGCCGCCATTTGCTTGCGGGGCGCCAGTGAGGTCGGCGATCACCGGGAAGAGCTCCTTGGTGACCATTTCCGCCGCCGCCGTGCCGCGAGCCTCGTGCCCGAAGTTGAGCCGCTCCTTGCGTTGGGCGGTGTGCTGCCAATCCTGCAGCATCTCCAGCCAGCTCAGGCGCTCCTGCCAGCTGAGGTGCTCGCGGCAGGCGTTGCCGAGCAGCTCCCACGCCTTTCGATCCTCCTCCCACCATTCCACGATTTCCGCCGCCGTGGGATTGTGGCGATCCGCTCTCTCCCGCCAGACGTCCGCGAAGAGCCGAGCTCCTTGGTGCACGACGCGTACGGTGAAGCGCTTCACGTCCGTTTTACGGGTGGGCAGGTCCGGAGGAAGGGTGCGGGGCAAGTGATGGCTGGCCCATAGCTTGAACTCCGGTTCTTCACGCAGCCACCTGAGATCGGGGTCGTCGATGGCCAGCCAGTCCGCCTGGGCCGCTACCCGATGGCTGCCGGCTCGGAAGGCGTACTCCTCGAGCTGCTCGATCGCTCGCGCCACCACCGCGTCCTTGTCCGTCGCGCCTGGCAACGCCTTGGGTTCCCGGCTGAGAACCGAGTCCTTCCGGAGGACGGACGCGGTGGCGCAGGCGGCGTTGTAATGAAGCTGCCAGGCATCGTCACGCTGGTTCGCCCACCATCGACGGGGTGCGATCTTGTGGGTCGTGGCCCGCCACGGATTGGACGCGGGAAAGGGCCAACGCTTCGTCACGGCCCTATGCGCCTGGCGAATCTCGACAACCCACCTGTGTTTGTCCCTAGCACTCATCGAGCCAGTGCCAACGCGCCCGATCTCGCCTTCGAGGCTTGCGGCTATCCGGATCCTGACCAGGAGCTCCGAGACCCTGATAGCGCTTCTCGCGAACTCCGACTGTTTCAGCCAATGCCGCACGGCGCGATGGTGCGCCCACCATGCCCTCCACTTTCGTGGCCGCACCGGTGGCCTCAGCCGCAGCCACGCGTCGAGCTCTTCGAGACGGCGGAGGCTGAGGATCTGGAGCACCGCGTCGATCCGGTGCTTGCGGAGATCCTCTGTGTCGTCGGTCTGGTTGAAGATCAGGAGCATCTCGCTCGCATCTCGTGCTCCTCCCTGAATTGAACGGAGCATGGTCAACAGGACCTTTGCGGGGGAGCCGACGATTTGGTTTGACTTGATCCTGGTTGGGCGTCCGGCCCTCTCTCCGTCGCCCAAGCGGACCTTGGGTGTGGTGAACAGGGGGTCGCATTTGAGCGACATCATCAGCTCTTCGCGTCGCTTGTTCCGCTCGTCATCACGGAGCGTTCGCTTTTCGTCGGCAACGGCGGGATTTTTCACCCATTGCTCAGCGACGCGGCCATTACTGAGCATGACCGCGAGCCGGTATAGCGCGAGCATGTAGACGCGGCGGTCTGGTCCACGCCATGCCCTTCGATCGGACTCGTCGACGATTGCCTCATATGTGACCCAGGCGTCCAGGTTGAGTTCGAGGCGCTCCTGAAGCATCGCGATCTTCAAGCGGAGGTTTGGGTTGAGCGGATCCAGGTCGAGGGCTGCGTGATAGGCGGCGAGCGCGGGCTCGAGCCGATCCGCCTCTTCGTGCTGGCGAGCGGCGTGGTAGTTGCTCATCAGCGCTCGCGGCACGGTTCCATTCCACATCGTCCAGGGCCCGCGGTCGGTCTTTCGCACCCGTGGGTAGAGCGCACCAGCTACTGCCATGGCCGCTTCGCGGGCACCTTCTTCCCAGCTTGCCTGGTCGAGCGCGATGTTCAGCAGCGTCCGATTGCCTCGGCGCCGCTCGATCAGCTGCACTGAGATCCGGCCGCCGCCGCCCTCCTTTGGCCTGAGCGTTCCCCACACTTCGTAGGCGGCGTCCGGCCAGACGGTGCGGAAGAGTCGCCCGAGCGCTTTGCCGATGTCGAGGTTGCGCCCGACACCCTGGCCAACACCTTCCACTATTTCCACCAGCGGCGCACCCGGCGCGCGCTCGGGCAGAGGGTCGAGGGCGTCTAGCCGCAGCGCTGCGAGTTGCTCTCGAAAGAGCGAGGTGACCCAAGTCGCCTCACCGTCCGCTTTATCCGATGCCGCCCAGGCGAAGTTCGAGATCTGGACGCGAGGCGTCCTACCACGCCAGAGCAGGAGCAGCCAGCGGATGGCGCGCAGCACGACGATCGTCGCGATTCCGGCCACGACGGGCGGCCAAAGGTCGGCGAGGATTTCGCCAACCGGGTCGAGCAGGTTGCCGACCGGATCCACGATGGGGTCGAGCAGGTCCCTGAGCCAGGCAATGACATTCACAACCGCCACGTCGATCCACTCGATTGGGCCATCGAGCAAGTCGACTATCGGCCCGAAGACCCAGGCGACCGCATCGCCAATCGCATCAAGGAGCCAATCGACCGCGTTGCCGATCGCATCCCATATGGACGCCCACAGCCTGCCGAGCATTAGTGCTCAATCTTAGATGAGTATCACTAAGACGAGTGAGTTTTTAGATGTCACTGTTTGTCCGAGGGGAAAGCGGAGCGTGGGGTCCGGAACTGGTGCTAGTAAGGGGGTGTGCTGCGCGAGCTGAGGATCGAGAACCTCCTTCTCATAGAGAGAGCGGAACTGCGCCTCGGCAAGGGGCTTAATGCGATCACGGGGGAGACCGGGGCGGGGAAGACGGTGCTGGCGCACTCGCTGGACTTGCTGATGGGCGGGAAGGCTCGGTCGGGGATTGTGCGGCCGGGTGCTGAGGAGGCCTGGGTCGAGGGTGTGTTCGATTTGCCCGATGGGTTGCTGGGGGAGCCCGAGATGGCTGAGCTAGCCGAGAGATTGCCGGATGGGGCCGACGAGGTCGTGCTGGGCCGGCGGGTCTCCGCCGCCGGGCGGACCAGTGCTTTCGTCGGCGGGCGCGCCGCGTCGGCCTCGGACCTGAAGCTGTTGGGCGGTCGGTTGCTCGCCTTCTACGGCCAGCACGAGCACCGCAAGCTGACGATTGCCTCGGCGCAGATGGAGGTGCTGGACGGGTTCGCCGGCAGCGATCACCTGGAGTTGCGGGAGCGCTACCGGGAGGTCCATCGCGAGTGCGTTCGGCTCGAAGCGGAGCTGGTCGAGCTGCGCGAGCGCGACGGCTCGCGCAAGCGCGATCTCGACCTCTACCGCTACGAGCTATCCGAGATCGAGACGGTCGCGCCCGACCCGGCCGAGAAGGCCGAGCTCGGGACAGAGCGCGAGCGACTGCGCCACGCCGAGGGATTGCGCGAGGCGGCGGTGGGGGCGCACGCGGCGGCGCTCGGCGCCGAGGAGGGCGGCGGCGGTGCGGCCGAGCTCCTCGCCCAGGCCGAGTCCCTGCTGCAGGGCGCCGGTGGGGTCGACCCCGACCTCGACGCCCTCACGACGCGGCTCAGCTCCCTGGCGATCGAGCTGGGCGACGTGGCGGGCGAGCTGCGCGACTACCTCGACGGCCTGGAGGCCGACCCGGGTCGCCTGGCCGCGGTCGAGGAGCGCCTCGATGCCTTCGACCGGCTCGAGCGCAAGCACGGCGGCAGCGTCGAGGCGGTTCTCGCGCACGCCGAGCGCTGCCGGGCCGAGATCACCCGCCTTGAGGGCGCTGGGGAGCGTGGGGAAGAGGCCGAGGTGGCCCTTGCCGAGGCCAAGGCGAGGCGCTCTAAGCTCGGGGCCAAGCTCGGCAAGGCGCGAGCTAAGGCCGCGGCGCCGCTCGAGCGCGAGGTGGCGCGGGAGCTGGAGCGGCTGGCGATGCCCGGCGCGCGGCTCGAGGTGGTGTTGGAGCCGCATCCCGATGGATTCGGCCCGGGCGGCGCCGAGTCAGTCGAGTTGCGTCTAGCCCCCAATCCCGGCCTTGAGCCGGCGCCGCTGCGCGACGCGGCTTCCGGAGGCGAGCTCTCGCGGGTGATGCTCGCCCTCAGTGGCTTCGGCGGCGCGGGAGGCGCGGGCACGCTGGTCTTCGACGAGATCGACGCGGGTGTTGGCGGCAAGACCGCCCGCGCGGTCGGCGAGCGCCTGCGGGCCCTCGGTGAGGACCGCCAGGTCCTCTGCATCACCCACCTGCCCCAGGTCGCCTCGCGGGCCGGGACGCACTTCACGCTGGAGAAGGACGTTTCGGGCGAGCGCGCAAGCGCCAGCGTGCGCCGGCTCGAGGGTGAAGGCGTGGTCGCCGAGATCCGCCGCATGCTCGGCGGCGAGCAGTCCGACGAGGCGGCGACCCAGCACGCCAGGGAGCTGCTCGCCGCAGCCTAAAGCGGATTGCGGCCCTTGCCAGAGCGGCTAACCTGCCCTGAGTGCGGAGCAAGCAAGCAAGCATCTCTGGTTCCATGCGCCGCGAGCGAAGCGCGAAGATTTTCTGATGGCAACCACTGCCAGTCGCCGTCGCCTCCCGGCACTCTTCTCCCGTCGTAACGGCGGATCCCCGGGTGCGGCGATCGACGGCACCGTCAGGCTCGGCCGGCGCACCAAGCACTTGGTCAAGCGCCTCGTCCCCGGCGACATCGCCGTCGTCGATCACGTCAACATCGACCGGATCGCGGCGGAGGAGCTGATCGCCACCGGCGTCCGAGTCGTGATCAACGCGGCGCCCTCTTCCAACGGTCGCTACCCGAACGCCGGGCCGCTCCTGCTCGCTCGCGCCGGAGTCACCCTGCTCGATGCCGACGGGGCCGATCCCTTCGAGCTGCTCGGAGAGGGCGATCGGGTGACCGTCTCCGGCGGTGTCGTGCTTGCTGACGGCCAGGAGGTCCTGCGCGGTCGCGCGCTTGGGGTCGAGGACCTGGAGCTCCAGCTCGATGACCAGCGCGAGCGGGTCGACGAGGCTCTCGCCGAGTTCGCCGAGAACACGGTCGCCCACGTGCGCCAGGAGACCGACCTGCTCACCGGCAGCGTCGAGTTCCCGCCGACCCGCGCCTCCTTCCGCGACCGCCACGTCCTGATCGTCGTCCGCGGCGAGCACCACCGCCGCGATCTGCAGGCGCTGCGCGCCTACATCCGCGATGTGCGCCCACTGGTCGTCGCTGTCGACGGCGGCGCGGAGGCAGTGCTGGAGGCCGGGATCAAGCCGGATGTGATCCTCGGCGACATGGACTCCGCGGGCGACGAGGCGCTGCGCTGTGGGGCGGAGCTGGTCGTCCACGCCTATCCCGACGGGCGCGCTCCCGGGCGGCAGCGCCTGCTCGACCTCGGCCTCGACCACACCGTGCTGCCCGCCGCCGGCACCAGCGAGGACGTGGCGATGCTGATGGCGTTCG
>Ga0157380_10002396_pt1 | contig 12610 bp, 10 predicted proteins | sample S35metaG_FD_119757 | JGI IMG/M metagenome (GOLD analysis project Ga0157380, IMG submission 119757) | Switchgrass rhizosphere microbial communities from Kellogg Biological Station, Michigan, USA - S3-5 metaG | ecosystem: Host-associated > Plants > Roots > Rhizosphere > Soil | place: USA...
ACGCTCACGGATCCTCGGCCGCTGGATCGCAAAAGTATCAAATTGCTCTCCGTGGGCATCACCGAAGCCGTGCAGGATTTTCCGGCGCTGCCCCATGTCTCGCGCGAGCTGGAGACCATCCATCGGCTGTATGGCGGTACCAGCCTCCTGAACAAACAATTTATTCTGTCTCGGGTGGAGGAAGAACTGAAAGCGCATCCCTACTCCATCATGCATATCGCGTCTCATGGACAGTTCCAGAGCGAAAGCAAAGACACGTTCCTGCTCGCCTACGATGGCAAGATGACGATGGACCGGCTGGAAGAGTACGTGGGCATGCTTCGTTTTCGAGAAGAACCCTTGGCCCTTATCACCCTAAGCGCCTGCGAGACCGCTGCGGGGGACGACCGAGCCGCGCTCGGTTTGGCTGGTGTGGCGATCAAGGCAGGGGCACGGAGCGCGTTGGCGTCGCTGTGGTTTCTTGATGACGAGGCTTCTTCCTTGCTGGTCACCGAGTTTTATCAACAACTGCATGACGATTCCGTGGCTTCCACGGCGATCGCTCTCCAGCGGGCGCAAATCAAATTTCTCGAAAACCCAGAGTACAATCATCCCGCCTACTGGGCCGCATTCCTGTTGCTCAATAATTGGCTTTAGTCTACCCTTTCGCCGTGAGCACTTTCCTCAAGCTGGGCCAATCGATCTTTGCCGTGAGCATCCTCACGGGAATTCTGGTCGCGCTCTTGGTCCTCGGCATCCGGAGCACCGCAATCCTCGAGCCTCTTGAATTAACCGTCTACGACTGGTTGATCCAATCCCGTCGTGGGGCGGAGGGAGCTGATCCACGCATTGTTCTGATTACGGTCACCGAGCAGGATATTTTACGTCAAGGACGCTGGCCGATAACCGATGCGACTCTGGCTGAGGCGCTGGAGCGGCTTGCGCAATCCCAGCCGCGCGCGATCGGGGTAGATATCTATCGTGATATTCCAGTCGATCCCGGTCACACAGAGCTGAACAAGGTCTTCGTTGAACATCCCCAGATCATTACTGTGACAAAGCTCGGCGGCGGCACGGTGGCCGGTATTCCTCCGCCTCCGGCGCTGGCCGGGACCGAGCAAGTTGCATTCAACGATATTCTCATCGATTCCGACGGAATTGTCCGTCGTGGCCTGCTATTCCAGGAGGCCGGAGAGCAAACAGCGTATGCCTTCGCACTTCGACTGGCGTTACTGTTTCTTGCTGAGGAGGGGATTGGCCCGCAGCCAAGTCCGGATGATCCTGAGCTGCTTCGCCTGGGACCCACCACCCTCAGGCGGTTTGGGTCCTACGATGGTGGATATGTCCGCGCTGACGACGGTGGGTATCAAATATTAGTGGATTTTCACCGTGGGCACAGTCTGCCACTATCATTCTCATTGACCGCGCTGCTGACCGGTCAGGTTCCTCCGGAGGCCATTAGGAACAAGATTGTCCTTTTTGGTGTCACGGCTGAGAGTGTTCCAGATCTGTTCCATACACCGTTCAGCTCCGGGAATGACACCGGCCGTATGATTCCCGGGATGGCAGTCCACGCCCATATCGTCAGTCAGTTTCTCGACGCTGGCTTGGAGGGGCGTCGTTCGATTGCCACGCCCACTGAATCGCAGGAATGGGTGTGGATTATCCTGTGGGGTGTGTTGGGCGCCGTCCTTGGTGCGGGGACGCGTTCTCCATGGCGGCTTGCGCTGGGTGCGGCGGGCGGACTGTTGATCCTTGGCATCATCGTCGTTGTTATGTTTGTCCAGGGATGGTGGATCCCGCTCGTGCCGCCGGCTCTGGCTTGGTTCCTCTCTGTGTCCGTGGTCACGGCTTCGGTGTTGGGCCGGGAGCGAAAAGAGCGCGCTCTTTTGATGCACCTGTTTTCGAAGCACGTGTCCGGGGAAGTAGCTGAAGCCGTCTGGCGGCAGCGAGAACAGTTTCTGAAAGATGGGCGCCCTCGGTCGCAACAGTTAGTCGCGACGGTCTTTTTCTCCGACTTCAAGGGGTATACGGCCGCTTCAGAAAAAATGACTCCCGAGGCTCTGATGGACTGGGTCAATGCATATCTGGATGTCATGGCTGGGCTGGTGATCAAGCATGGAGGTGTCATTGATGATTATGCAGGGGATGCGATCAAAGCAAACTTTGGTGTACCACTTCCACGGAACTCAGAGGAAGAGATCGCCCAGGATGCGGTGCATGCCGTGACGTGTGCTCTCACCATGGAGCAGGAGATGCACCGGCTCAACGTGCGACATGAACAGGCTGGTCTCGCAACGATCGGGATGCGAATTGGAATTCACACTGGGCAGGTTGTTGCCGGGAGTGTGGGCACGTCGGAGCGCCTGAAATACACGACGGTTGGTGATGCGGTGAATACGGCGGCGAGACTAGAAAGCTTGGATCGGGATATCGTTCAGGAAACGCCGGGGCGGCGGTTATGCCGGATTTTGATCGACGAGAGCACTAAGGGCTATCTTGGGGATCGCTTTGTGCTCGATCGGATCGGAGAGGTCAGCGTCAAAGGCAAAGAGCAAAGTCTGATGGTTTACAGGGTCATCGGCCACGCGCACAAGGAAACAGCTACCTAGGGGAACGGAGTTGCGGGTTTCTTGCTTCTGGGTTCGCGTTGTCAAGAAACACACTCCGAAAACTTGAAACTTGAAACCCGAAACCCGAAACATTTTCCTTGGAACGCGACTTCGCGGCGAATCTGGTCCTTACCCGGCTTTTCCATCCTGAATCGAGAGGTCGAAGTTTCCGACCTCTCGCAGGTCGACCTGGTCCAACAATTCTACTCGATACTTTCGTAAGGCCATATCTGACGGCGACGATTCGATCAGTTCTGAAATGGCCATCACGGCGTCATACCATAGCCCATCTGCTGCGAATCGATACAAGGCATCGGTCGTGGGAGCCGTTGCTAGAAAGGCCGGATTCATGTCGGCGCGTTCGACTCGCTCGATGGCGCCCACCGCAATGATATCTTTGGATCGCCGCTTCGGGTCGAGGACGAGAGCAATGGACCAGGTGTAGCGTTCACCAGGAATCAGTTTTACCCCATAGTCTGAGAGGCGGACTCGCTGTATTCCAGCCTTCAATGGAGCTGGCAACGGCTTTTCCAGTAAGGGAGCATCGCCTTTTTCAAGCGTCAGGGTTAATTCAACGGGGTTGGTCACAACGTCTGATGCAAACCAATAGAGATCCGGTTGTTCACGTACGGTTTGGCCGGTATGACCAGGAGCAAGTACAGACAAAACTGGGACAGACTTGTTTGTCCCGCGAGTTCCTCCTCCCACCCGACGACCAGCTGAAGGGGCGCCGAGGCCACGAGGGGGCTGATAGAGGAGGGCTTTCGTCATCTGTCCGGGCTGTGTACTTTGCCCCTTGACCTCCTTCGCGAGCGATGAGGGAGAGGCTGAATTTTCCTCTGCGGTTACCATAAGCGGGAGGCTGATTAAAAACCCGATTGTGAAACCCCACCTCAGTATTGTTGTTCGTCTCATCGAGGCACCTCCTATTTTTGCGCCATCGCTGCTATCCAGTATAAAGAATGCAATCTGTAGGCCAATCAGGGTTGTTAATTAAGAGCTCCGGAGATCGCAGTTCTCGTATCACAATGACACTATGATTGTCCAGGGGCATGATGGTGAACCAGGCGAAGGGTAGTACCAGTGATGTCACTCAAGTGAGCTTTCTTGGCTGTGATCAAACAGATCCAGTCTGAATCGACGCTGATTCGATTGTTTTGAGCTTCAGTTTCGGCAATGGCCAGCTCTGCCAGAAGACACAGGCCTATTTCTTGAGACCTCACGAGCTAACCAATTGCCCAAATATAAGCGTATGAGTCCCCTCGATTGAGGGGGATATCTATCTGTGGGGATTGTGGCTTCTTCAACATTCCTCTACACATGATTTGATCCATCGATCAAGGTGGATTCATATGACTCCTGAACGGATGAAGATTCATTCAGGAGGGGATTGTGTATTTAGGATGGTCAATCTGAGTAGAGCGATCACGATCACGTTTGTCGTGGCCTTGCTGAGCGCATGCGGCGAGCCGATGTTTGAGAACGCCGGCAGTCAGCATAGTTTGCTGGAGGATCGGGAGGCCTGCACCTTGGAGATCGATCAGAGCCCGGCTGCTCTTGCCTATCGACAGAGTCCTACAGCGCATCCGGAATTTGTGAGCCAGGTCTTTACAGAGATCAACCAATGCATCGAACGCAAGGGCTGGAAGCAGGTGCGGTCGCAACAAGAGCAACAACAGATACGTGAAGCGATCACATCTGAATTGGCTCAAACAGGTCAGCCACCGCTACACGCAGATTCCAAGACCACAGACGCGTTTATGCGCGGGGTCGAGGAGAGACTCGCACGTGTGCCAAGTTCGGCACGTTGATAAGAAGGCTAACCCGCATTATGCATGAGCGCTTCTGCTGCAATCGCCGATAGGAAAATCAAAACTCATTGCGGTATTCTTTCTTCGCGCCAGGATCATACAAAGGGCGCTCGACCTCGCAAGCACGGTGACGACGCACCTGTCGGCCGGCGGGCTCGCCACTCGGACCCTCACCGAGTCTCGAAAGTCGGAATCACAGAGGGGCTTTTCCGTTCGCCAAGACTCATTACAAGGGCGAACGGCCCACACGAAGTGCGGTTTGTACCTTATCGGGTCCTCACGGCTCCGCGCGCAGGTCTCACGACGCGGCTCCGCGATTTCGCGACGAACCGTCATGAATAATGCGGGTTAAGGGGTAGAGAGTTCGAGGTTACAGGTACGGCGATCATCCATCTGCACGCCTGAGGTTAGCTTGGTCTATCTGGCGCTCCCGGACGAGACAGACCAAATAAACAAGTTTCAATGTGGAATGTGCGGAAAATGATGATCGACTTCTCTCGATCCGGAAAGGACCTCGGGGACGGCCCCGTCAGGGGTCGGGAAAATCATGCGAGCCAAGAGGCCGGTTCTGGTAGTCGTCTGGGTTTTGTGCATGATCCGTTTGAGATGCTCTTTGACGGTGTATTCGCTCAGGTTGATCCGGTTCGCGATTTCTTTGTTGGTAAATCCGAGCATGAGATAAATGATGACCATTTGCTCGCGTTCGGTTAGATGATAGCGTTGCTGCATATTGGCGTCCGGGCATTCTAGCCTTTGGTTATTCAACTGCTCCAGGATGACAAGGAATCTGCTGTTCCGCGCGAGGGGTTCATCGGGAATACAAAACCCGCGTAGGAGTAGCCGCTGATCGTTGGCAAAACAGAGCCGTTCTACCTGGATAGACTCGCAATCTTTGGGATGATTGCAGCGCATCAAGTGACCGATGAGGTCGTGGACTATGCTATGGATCTGTTCGGGAATGAGACAGGCGCCGTTTTCTCTGGTTATGAGGGGTTGCAGTTGTCGGGTAAAGGCCTGCGCTTCGGTGTTCATGAACAACAGCTGCCCGGTGCTCGTAAAGAGAATAACACCGGTAGCGCCTTGTTGCCGCAGACTCTGCGGCTGTTTTCGCCCATTGATGACTGGCCGGACTATGTTTTCTGGTGTGATGAACGCCATGTGCCCCCCAGTCTTTTCTCTAGAAGCCTGTCAAAGCATTCGGTGAACTCACGCAGCACATCTCTAATAGAGGTATTCCATAGACCAATGATCGGCAACCTGTGAGGGATCTTTTTACTCCCGGCTCGGATGGCCTCCTACCTGTTAAGAACAATACAGGTATTTAGTTGTGGAGAAAATCGCATAGCCCAGCTGTTCGTGTCAAGGTCTGTCCATTATAGGTTGGGGTTATAACTGGTAGTCGCAAGTATTGGACCGGAGAGTTGTCGGATTGCCATGGGATCGGAGCAAGATTCAAAACGATGGGATTGGAGCGGTGTTTGCTGGCGGGTACCACAGTGCCTCCGTTCAGTGGGTGGTCCAAATAGAGGATTCTGTCTGCATCTAAAACGATTCTGGCTGAATCTGATTTGATCCTCAGATGCGCTGCGCAGGAAGCGCGAGCGAGACAGGCATGGATCGATGGTGCAGGCTGAAGGCTGAAGTGTTCGGATCTTCGAACTCCAACCTTCAGTCTGGGTCCCTGGCTTCTACTGCTGCGGGGGCTGTTCGCGCATGATGCGGCAGAAGAGTTCGGTCAGCATGGGCTCGAAGGCAGTGCCGGCTTGCTGCTCGATCTGTTGGAGGGCTTCGTTGATGGAGAGGGATGTTCGTTCCGGTTTTTCGGCGGTCAGGTCGTCAAACGCTTGGGCGATCCCGGTGATGCGAGCGAGCAAGGGTGTGCTGTCTTCCCGTAAGCCAAACGGATATCCCGTTCCGTCCCATCGCTCGTGATGGAGGGCGATAATCTGCACGGCGTCGGCTGATAATCCCATCGCTCGGCCCATCTTGGCGCCGAGGTCTGGATGATGGATCCGCGGGTCGGATTCCGTGTTCAGCATGTGATTGTTGGAGACGCTGATCAAGTCGAGATCGTGCACGAGTGCGCCGAGTGCGAGCGACTGCTGTTCGGCGATGGGAAGGTTGAGCCGATTGGCGACAAGCGTCGCATAGAAACTGACGCGGTTTCCGTGATTGAGTAGGTGACGATCCTTAGCTTCTAAGAGGTCGGAGATCAGGGGAACCAAGGGCGATGTCTCATCGCTATGCGATGCGGAGAGCGCTCCCGTGCGGTTCATGGCGGTATAGTCGTCGACGAGGACCTGCCAAGCCTTGGTACAGCCAGGTTCTGGGCCCCAGAGTGTCGTCGAGTTGGTGAGGACTGGGCGCAGTTGGTCGAGCCGCAGTTTCTTCTGAGCAGTTTGCAGAGAAATGGTCAGTAATTCTGAGGCATTGAACGGTTTCAGGAGGAAGCCGGCTGCGCCGTGGCGGATGCAATCCATCGCTGATTGAAGACTACCGTAGGCCGTAACCATGATGACTTCGGTTTCGGCATGCATGCGCTTGATGTCGTGCAAGAGGTCGGATCCGGAGCAATCGGGCAATTTCAAGTCCAACGTGACGAGATCGCCTCCGTGTTCGTTGAGGACGGCCAGGGCTGCGCGTGCATTTTCCGCGGTGAAAATGTGGAAGTCCTGTCTGAGGATCTGTGTGAGTGCCGCGCGGGGGGCGGCATCATCGTCGACAATCAGGACTGTTGGCTTAGGGTTGCTTGTGTCGGGGATGAGAGTTGAAGGCATGAGGTACTTGTATCTCTATCCCCTCTACCGGTCAATGAAATGATGGGAATAGGCTGATGAGTAGGCTGAAGGCTGAAGGTTAATAGGCCGAAGGTTTGAAGTGTTCGGAGCTTCGAATCTGACCCACGATCTTCGGTTTTCAGTCGTCGGCCTTCAGCCTTCAGCCTCAAACTCGGACTATGTTTCTCTCTCGTAACTTGGGTATAATCGCCCCCGAATCTCTCTATTACATGAGGAGCACCCATGGCTGAAAAAGACGACAAGAAGCGTGCGCTGGATCTGGCTTTGTCCCAAATTGAAAAACAATATGGGAAGGGGGCCATCATGAAGTTGGGGGGGGCCGATCCCTTGGTGGATATTCCGGCGATTTCGACCGGATCTCTCGGACTCGATATTGCCCTGGGCGTCGGTGGGCTTCCCCGAGGGCGGGTGGCCGAGATCTTTGGCCCCGAGTCCTCAGGCAAGACGACGTTGACCCTTCATGTGATTGCGGAAGCACAAAAGGCCGGTGGCACCGCTGCCTTTATCGATGCAGAACATGCGCTGGATTTGGCCTATGCCAAGAAGCTGGGTGTGCAGGTGGATGATCTGCTGGTGTCGCAGCCCGATACCGGCGAGCAGGCGCTGGAAATTGCCGAGACGCTCGTCCGGAGCGGGGCGATCGATGTCATCGTGGTGGACTCTGTCGCAGCTCTCGTACCGAGAGCCGAAATTGAAGGCGAAATGGGGGATGCGCATATGGGGCTGCAAGCGAGGCTCATGTCGCAGGCCCTTCGCAAATTGACGGCGGCCATATCCAAGTCGCAGACGACCCTGATTTTCATTAATCAAATTCGAATGAAGATCGGCGTGATGTTCGGCAATCCGGAGACGACCACTGGCGGCAACGCGCTCAAGTTCTATTCGTCCGTCCGGCTGGATATCCGGCGCATTGAGTCGATCAAGGAAGGGCAGGAGGTGACCGGCAGTCGCGTACGCGTGAAGGTGGTGAAGAACAAGATGGCGCCTCCGTTCAAGCAGGCGGAGTTCGACATCATGTTTGCGCAGGGCATTTCGAAAACCGGCGAGTTGGTTGATCTCGGGGTCGAGAAGAAAGTGGTGGAGAAGTCCGGGGCCTGGTATTCCTATCAGGGCGAGCGGCTCGGACAGGGACGCGATGCGGTGCGAGACATGCTGTTGAATAATCAGCCGCTGGCGCGCGAGATTGAAGGGAAGCTGCGTGATTTGGCCGGTCTGCCGGGACGTACGCCTGAAAAACCCGCTGCCGTGCCGGTGAAAGAGGAAAAAAAGACCGAGGAGAAACGCGAGGAGCGGCGACCGCACAAGGTCGGAGCATAGAACGCCAGGAAAAACTATGTTGGCACGGTCGTTCGTGAAGCGTGAAGCGTGAAGCGTTCGAATGAATCCGGGAACGAGCGACGCTTCACGAGACACGCTTCACGCATCACGGGTGTCGAGCAGGATCAGTGGCTGCAACTGGCGGTGCGCGCGCTGGCCCGCAGTGATCGCACGACATCGCAGATCGAACGATTGCTCAAGGCGAAGGGGGCCTCTCCCGCGCAGATACGAGCCGCAGTTCGGCGACTGACATCATTGAGATACCTCGACGATGTGGCCTTCGCTGCGCAGTGGGCCGATCGGCGACTCGCACGCATGCCGATGGGTCGTGCGCGTCTGCAAGATGAACTGCTCGCCACCGGCTGTCCTGAACACATTGTTCAGGCAACGCTACGAGCCACCTACCGCAAAGTGAATGAACGGGATTTGGCCATGCAGGTGGTTATGCTGGCTGGACGAGCCAGCTCAGCGCAGGCGCATGGTCGAATAGCAAGACTCTTGGGCCAACGCGGGTTTGACGACGATACGATTGAAACAGTGATGGGGCCGCTGATGCGGGAAAGAAGTTAGGCCGGCATGAAGAACAGCACGCAAGCATTGCGACAAGCCTTCATTCGTTATTTTGAACAGCATGGCCATCAGGCCGTGCCGAGTTCCGCCTTGATTCCCCAGGCCGATCCGACGCTGCTCTTCACCAATGCCGGAATGAACCAGTTTAAGCGGGTGTTCCTTGGCGAGGAAACGCGTGCCTACAAGAGAGCGGTTACCGTGCAGAAGTGTCTTCGCGCGGGGGGCAAGCACAACGACCTGGAGAATGTCGGCTATACCAGACGCCATCATACGTTCTTTGAAATGTTGGGGAACTTTTCCTTCGGCGACTACTTTAAGGAAGATGCCATCGTGTTCGGCTGGGAATTTTTGACTCAGACAGTCGGCTTGGCGAAAGATCGTATGTGGGTGACGATCTTCCGAGACGACAATGAAGCGGACCAGCTGTGGAAGAAGGTCGGGGTTCCGGCCGGGCGGGTCGTGCGGTGCGACGAGAAGGACAACTTCTGGCAGATGGGGGATACCGGACCCTGTGGACCCTGCTCGGAACTTCATTTCGACCAGGGGTCGTCGGTGCCGGGGGACGATCGGCCGAACGGCGAAGGCGATCGCGTCATCGAGATCTGGAATCTCGTCTTCATGCAGTTCAATCGGGATACCACTGGGACGCTGCATCCCTTACCCAAACCCAGCATCGATACGGGCATGGGATTGGAGCGGCTGGCGGCAGTGGCACAAGGTGTCTATAGCAACTATGACAGCGACATGTTTACCCCGTTGCTCAGCGCCGTGGCCGCTAGGGCCGGGGCTCGGTATGGGGAACAAGATACGACCGATCGGTCGATGCGCGTGGTGGCCGACCATCTTCGCGCAATCACGTTTTTGATGGCTGATGGTGTACTGCCGTCGAATGAGGGGCGCGGCTATGTGCTACGCCGGATTCTGCGTCGGGCTGCGCGCCATGGCCGGCTGCTGGGTATCGTCGAGCCCTTCCTCCATGAACTGACGACGGCGGTCGTGGACCAGATGGCCGGGGTCTATTCAGAAGTCCGAAGCGCCGCAGCGACGATTGCCGAGGCGACGAGAGGCGAAGAGGAACGATTCATCGCCACGCTCGATCAAGGCCTGCCGATTCTGAGCGAGATGGTTGCACAAGCACGCTCGGCTGGGAGCAAAGTCCTTACGGGTCCTGACGTGTTCAAGCTCTATGACACCTATGGATTCCCAATAGACTTGATGGGAGAGGCGTGTCGCGAGCAGGGGATGACGTTGGATGAGGCGGGCTTCGATCAGGCGATTGAGGAACAGCGGAATCGCGCGCGCAAGACCGGCGGGTTTGAACAGGAAACGGCTCGCCCCGCAGTCACAGAGCTGGCCGGGCGTGTCGGGACGACGAAGTTTATTGGCTACGATCGCCTGGAAAGCGATAGTCTCGTGCAGGCAATTTTGAAGGGTGATCGGTTGGTCAAAGAAGCGGCGGAAGGCGATGAGGTTGAATTAGTCCTGGATGTGACACCCTTTTATGCGGAAGGTGGTGGGCAGGTCGGGGACCGTGGCGTGCTGATGGGCCTTGACGGACAGGTGGAGATCAAGGAAACCACGAGGCCGGTGCCGACCTTAATTCTGCACAAGGGGACCGTCACGAAAGGGCGGATTCGCGAGGGTGAGCAGCTGCGCATGACCGTCGATGCCACGACGCGGCAGGACGCTCAGCGAAACCATACCGCCACTCATTTGGTCCATGCCGCGTTGCGCGATATGCTGGGGCCTCACGTTAAACAATATGGGTCACTCGTCGGGCCGAATCGTTTGCGGTTCGACTTTGCCCACTTCAGGCCGTTGTCGTCCCGCGATGTGGATGAGATTGAAACGGTCGTCAACAACGAGGTGCGGAAGAACGAGCGAGTCGCGACCGAAGTGATGAGCATTCAGGATGCAGTGGCCAAGGGCGCGTTGGCCTTCTTCGGAGATAAATATGGCGAGCAGGTGCGGGTGGTGACCGTCGAGTCTTTCAGCAAAGAACTCTGCGGCGGAACGCACTGCCGGCACACGGGGGACATCGGCCTGTTTAGGATTATGTCGGAGACCGGTGTCGCGGCTGGTGTGCGCCGTATCGAAGCCCAGACCGGAAGCGGGGCACTCGCGCACGTGAAAAAATTGGAAACAGACATTCGGGAACTCTCGGATTTGCTCAAGGTCGGCCAGTCCGAATTGGTTGCCAGAACACGCAAGGTCATGACGCAGTTGAAAGACAAGGAACGTGAGCTGGAAGAACTGAAGTTGAAAATGGCCAGCGGGTCAGCGGTCGAAGCCACAGCGAAAACCGTTGCGGGCGTGCAAGTACATGTGCAGCGGACGGACGGGTTAGATGTGAACGGGATGCGGGCGCTGGCTGATCAGTTGCGGGACAAGTTGAAAAGTGGTGTCGTGGCTCTCGGCGCCGCCAACGACGGCAAGGTTTCGTTACTCGTGGTCGTGACGAAGGATCTGATTGCCCGGCTCAAAGCAGGCGACCTCATTAAGGAGATGGCGGCAGAAGTCGGCGGCACGGGTGGTGGTCGGCCTGAGATGGCGCAGGCGGGCGGGAAGGACCCGGCCAAGCTGGATGCCGCGTTGGAAAAGGTCTTTGGACTGGTCGAACGCATGTCGCAGCGGTACACTCATGGAGGGTAAACGAATACTTGCGCTCGATTATGGAACCAAGCGGATTGGAGTGGCCCTGAGTGATGAGCTGGGGTGGACCGCCCAACCGCTTGAAACGCTCAATCGGCGTACGTTAGAGCGAGACATCACCCATATTGCCTCTCTCGTCGCGACACATGAGGTCGGGCAAGTCCTGTTGGGTTTCCCCATTCAATTGGATGGCCGCGAGGGTCCGGCGATCCAGGCAATGCGAGAGTTCCAGGCTCGGTTGGAACAGGGCGTGACCGTTCCCGTTATTCTGTGGGATGAACGGTTGACGACGAAGGCGGCGGAAGACCTCTTGATCGCGGCCGATGTCAGCCGGAAAAAGCGGAAGGGTGTGGTGGATCGCATCGCCGCTTCCATTTTGCTCCAGAGTTATCTGGCAAGCCTTGAACCGGCGGCGAAGCGAGAGCCGGGATCATGGTCGGATGAGTATGGGGACGAAGAAACGGTAGAACCACCTCATGAGCCTACGGATCATTCTCGGATGTCTACTGGTCGTAATAGTCGCACTTGGCGTCGTCGCCTATCAGACGATTCGCTGGGCTGAAGGCCCGGTTGTTCCCGCAGAAGCGCGACCTCCCTCGAAAGTCATCGTGATCCCCGACGGCTCGACGTTTCAACAAGTCGCCGAGCTGCTTGAGCGCGAACGATTGATCAAGAGCCGTTTCGCCTTCGTCCTTTTTGGAAAGTCCCAATCTGCCGATCGGAAAGTTCATGCAGGTGAGTATGAGTTGAATCCCAGCATGACTCCGGCGGAGATTCTCTCGATGTTGCGCAGCGGCCAAGTGCTACTCCACTCCTTGACTGTCCCGGAAGGGCTGACCTTCGTCCAAATCGCCGACTTGGCCTCTCAGGA
>Ga0157380_10002398_pt1 | contig 12603 bp, 15 predicted proteins | sample S35metaG_FD_119757 | JGI IMG/M metagenome (GOLD analysis project Ga0157380, IMG submission 119757) | Switchgrass rhizosphere microbial communities from Kellogg Biological Station, Michigan, USA - S3-5 metaG | ecosystem: Host-associated > Plants > Roots > Rhizosphere > Soil | place: USA...
ACTTCGCTTCGAACAACACGCAGAAGACCACCAGCAGCTCCACCAGCTCGGCTTCCAGCGCTACGTCCACCGGCGTGGTGACGTATGAAACCGTGCTCGAAGTAGACAACTCCGAATTGCTGTTGCGTCCGGGCATGACGGCGACCGCGGAAATCGTCACCACCAGCATCAAGGATGCACTGCTGATTCCCAATGCAGCGATGCGCTTCACGCCTGAAGGACAGGAGACCGGCGCCGCAGGTGCACGTCCGCAGACCAGCGGCAGCCCGTTGTCCGCAATCATGCCGCAGATGGGCCGCCGTCCCTTCGGCAACGGCGGTGGACAGCAAGGTGCGGGACGTCGCATGGGACGCGCGTGGATTCTCGAAGACAACAAGCCCGCACTGGTCCTGTTCAAGCCCGGCGTCACCGACGGCCGCAACACCGAGGTGTTGCCGCTGGAACAGATGCCCAATGCTTCACGCATGCCGCCTGAAATGGCGGAGCGAATGACCAAGGCGGCTGCACGCAAACTCGATGAAGGCAGCCAGGTCATCACCGACGCCGAAACACCCCCGACCAAATGACGCGCATGCCACCAGCCACAGCGCAGCCCGTGCTCGAGTTGTCGCGGGTGACCAAGATCTACGGCGAGGGAGAAGCCCAGGTCAAGGCGCTGCGCGGCATCGATCTAAGCATCAACGCAGGCGAGTTCGTCGCCGTCATGGGCCCCAGCGGTTCGGGCAAGTCGACGTGCATGAACCTGCTCGGCTGCCTCGATACTCCCACGAGCGGCGTCTACAAGTTTTCCGGCACGCCGGTCGGCGCGCTGAATTCGGATGAACGCGCCATGCTGCGGCGGAACTACCTGGGTTTCGTGTTCCAGGGGTTCAACCTGCTCAGCCGCACCACCGCGTTGGAAAACGTCGAGCTGCCGATGATCTATCGTCACATTCCGGCGGCGGAGCGGCACGAGCGTGCGCGCCGCGCCCTTCACGAAGTGGGCCTTGCAGGACGCGAAACCCATGTGCCCAGCGAACTGTCCGGCGGACAGCAGCAACGCGTCGCGATTGCCAGGGCGATCGTGACGCAGCCGCGAGTGTTGTTCGCCGATGAGCCGACCGGCAACCTGGATTCGGTCACCAGCTTCGAGATCATGCGACTGCTGACCGTACTCAACGAGGAGTGGGGCATCACGATTGCAGTGGTCACCCACGAACCGGACATCGCTGCGTGGACGCGGCGCATCGTGCGCTTTCGCGACGGACTGATCGAATCGGATACCGTCAACGATCCGGTCCGTACTGGAGCGCAGTAATGTTCTGGAATGCCATCCTGCTTGCGCTGCGTGAGATCCGACGCAATGTCCTGCGCTCCTCGCTGACGATCCTGGGCATCGTCATCGGAGTTGCCGCGGTGATCACGATGGTGACGATCGGCGATGGCGCGACGGCACAGATCCAGGCTGACATCCAGAAGCTCGGCACCAATCTATTGCAGGTGTTTCGCGGCCAGGGCTTCGGTGGCCCAGGTGGCGCCCGCAGTGCCGCGCCACCGTTTTCCATGGACGACGTGCGAGCCATCCAGGACGAGGTTTCCGGCATCGCCGCCATCGCACCCAGCTCGAATTCGAGTGCCCAGGCGATCTACGGCAACACCAACTGGCAGACGCAGATCACCGGGACCTCGGACGCATTCCTGACAGTGCGTGACTGGGTCCTTGCATCGGGGCGCAATTTCTCAGATTCGGAATTGCGTGCCGGCGCGTCCGTCTGTTTGCTGGGCAATACCGTCAAACGGGAATTGTTCGCCGAACAGGATCCGGTGGGCCTGACCATGCGGCTGGGCCGCCTCTCGTGCCAGGTGATCGGCGTGCTGGAGTCCAAGGGCCAGTCGGGTTTCGGCCAGGACCAGGACGATCTCATCGTCATTCCGTTGCGCACGCTGCAGCGGCGCATGGCTGGCAATTCCGATGTCGGCGCCATCCTCGTCAAGGCGCGCGATGGCGTGTCGACGGAGAAAGTGCAGAAGGACATCGAGAACCTGCTGCGCGAACGCCGCAATATCCGTCCCGGTGGCGACGACAATTTCAACGTGCGCGATCTCAAAGAAGTCGCCAGCGCCTTTACCAGCACGACCAAAGTCCTGACCGCATTGCTCGGAGCGGTGGCTGCCGTGAGCCTGGTGGTCGGCGGCGTGGGGATCATGAACATCATGCTCGTCTCGGTGACTGAGCGCACACGCGAGATAGGCACTCGACTCGCCGTAGGCGCGATGGCGCGCGATGTGCTGTTGCAATTCCTGGTAGAGGCCGTCGTACTCGCCGCACTGGGCGGCATCATCGGCATCCTGTTGGGGTTGGGCACCGGCGCGCTCGCCACCAAAGCCTTCAAAGTACCGTTCGTCCTCAACGCCGGCATCGTGCTGCTCTCTTTCGCCTTCTCCGCCGCCGTCGGCATCGTGTTCGGCTATTTCCCCGCCCAGCGCGCCGCACAACTCGATCCCATCGAAGCTCTACGACACGAGTAGTTTCTGGCAATTGCGATAAGCGCTCCGCTGGTCGAGAATGACCGACTTCCCCGCCCCGGAGCTTTCCCATGAAAACGCGTGCTGCCATTGCCTATGCCGCCGGCAAGCCCCTCGAAATCGTCACGGCGGATCTGGATGGCCCGAAGGACGGCGAAGTGCTGGTGGAGATTCGCGCCACGGGCCTTTGTCACACGGATGAATTCACGCGCTCGGGTGCGGACCCCGAAGGATTGTTCCCGGTGATCTTCGGCCACGAAGGCGCCGGCGTGGTGGTCGATGTCGGCCGCAATGTCACCTCCCTGAAGAAAGGCGATCACGTCATCCCGCTGTACACGCCGGAATGTCGCCAGTGCAAGTCATGCCTGTCACGCAAGACCAACCTGTGCACCGCGATTCGCGCCACCCAGGGAAAAGGCGTGATGCCCGACGGCACCAGCCGCTTCTCCATCGGCGGCGAGAAGGTCCACCACTACATGGGATGTTCGACCTTCTCGAACTACACCGTCTTGCCGGAGATCGCGCTGGCGAAAATCCGCGAAGACGCACCGTTCGACAAAGTCTGCTACATCGGTTGCGGCGTGACGACCGGCATCGGCGCAGTCATCAATACGGCGAAGGTCGAACCCGGCGCCAACGTCGTCGTGTTCGGGCTCGGCGGCATCGGGCTCAACGTGATCCAGGGCGCGAAGCTGGCGGGTGCGAATCGCATCATCGGCGTCGACATCAATCCCGCACGCAAAGAGCTGGCGGAAAAGTTCGGCATGACCGACTTCGTCAATCCCAAGGAAGTGGGCAGCGAACTGGTGCCGCACCTGGTCGCGCTCACCGACGGCGGCGCCGATTACAGTTTCGAATGCGTCGGCAACACCGACCTGATGCGTCAGGCCCTCGAATGCTGCCATCGCGGCTGGGGTGTTTCTGTCATCATCGGCGTGGCAGGCGCCGGCAAGGAAATCAGCACTCGCCCGTTCCAACTGGTAACGGGCCGCGTGTGGAAGGGCACGGCATTCGGCGGCGCGCGGGGCCGGACGGACGTGCCCAAGATCGTCGACTGGTACATGAACGGCAAGATCAATATCGACGACCTGATCACGCACCAGCTGCCACTGGAAAAGATCAATCATGGATTCGACCTGATGCAGTCCGGCGAATCGATCCGCACCGTCGTCACCTTCTAGGGGGTTCATCGACATGGCCACCCTGGTTTCGGAACATCGCTGTTTTGGCGGCACGCAGAAGTTCTACTCGCACAATTCGCGCGAGTGTCGAACCGAAATGCGGTTCTCCGTGTTCGTTCCACCGCAAGTTGCCGAGCGGCCGTTACCCGTGCTGTTCTATCTCGCCGGGCTCACGTGCAACGAAGAAACCTTCATGATCAAGGCAGGCGCGCAGCGGTTGGCTGCCGAATTGGGATTGATCCTGGTCGCACCGGACACCAGTCCGCGCAAAGCGCGATTTTCCGGCGACGACGCCAGCTGGGACTTCGGTCTCGGCGCGGGATTCTATGTCGATGCGACCCAAGCGCCGTGGTCGCAGAACTATCGCATGTACAGCTACGTCACCAGCGAACTGCCCGCGGTAGTGCAGTCGATCGCACCGGCCCGGGCGGATCGTCTTGGGATCTTCGGACATTCGATGGGCGGTCACGGCGCGTTGGTGTGTGCCCTGCGCAATCCCGAACGGTATCGATCGGTCTCGGCGTTCGCTCCCATCTGCGCACCGAGCCAGGTCCCCTGGGGAGAAAAGGCCTTCGGCAACTATCTCGGTGCGGATCGCTCGACCTGGTCGCAATACGATGCGAGCCTGCTGGTCGCGGCGAATCGCTATCCGCGCGAGATACTGATCGACCAGGGCACCGCTGATAAATTCCTCACCGAGCAACTCAAACCGGAAGCGTTCGAACAAGCCTGCAGGAGCAGCGGCACCGCACTCAGATTGCGGCGGCAGCAGGGCTACGATCACGGTTACTATTTCATTTCCAGCTTCATCAAGGATCATTTGGAGCATCACGCGCAGCAGCTGACTTGACCTCGACGCCCCGCGTCCCACGTTGGCTATTGCTTCTCGGCGCGATGACGGCGTTGGGGCCGTTGTCGATCGACATGTACCTGCCGGCGTTCCCGTTGATCGAACGCGAATTCGGTGCAAATGGCGTCGAGCGGACCATGGCGAGCTACATGATCGGCATCGCCATCGGCCAGCTGTTCTACGGTCCGATCAGCGATCGGTTCGGTCGCAAACCGCCGTTGTACGTTGGCTTCTTCCTGTTCTCGCTTGGCGCGTTGGGCTGCATGCTTGCGCCGAACATGCCGCTGCTCATCGCGGCGCGAGTGGTCCAGGCGTTGGGAGGATGCGCCGGCATCGTCATTGCTCGAGCCGTCGTACGCGATCGTTGCCAGCCGCACGAAGCCGCGCGAGCCTTTTCTACGTTGATGCTGATCGTCTCGCTCGGTCCCATCATCGCGCCGACCCTGGGCGGCTGGTTCATCACGTGGTGGGGGTGGCGTTCGGTCTTCGCTTTCCAGAGCCTGGTCGGATTGGCGTTGATGATGGCGATGCATAGCATCCTCAGCGAATCGCGCGATCCCGCTCACGTCGTGCCGTTGGATCTGCGCAATGTGTTGGCTGGCTATCGCCACCTGCTGAGCGATCGGCCGTTCATCGGCTACACGCTGATCGGTGCATTCGGCATGGGTGGGGGCTTCAGCTACGTTGCCGGTTCGCCGACCATACTGATCCCTGCATACGACCTCACACCGCAACAGTTCGGCTGGGTGCTGGGACTCAATGGCGTGGCCTTCATGAGTGCAAATCGCCTGAACATGATTGCCTTGCGCACGAGCGGACCGGCCGAGCAGCTCGCGCGAACTTTTTTCTACATACCCATCGCTGCTTTCGCGCTACTGCTGTTGACGTTGATTGCGCATCCGCCGCTGTGGAGCGTGATCGTGCTGCAGATGCTGTTCTTCGTCAGTGTTGCACGAGCCAATACCAATATCGCGGCGCTCGCAATGGCTCCGCACGGCCGTAGAGCCGGCAGCGCCTCGGCGCTGATGGGATCGCTGCAATCCACGGTGCCCATATTGGGCGCGAGTGCCGTCGCTGCTTTCAACGACGGCACCTTGCGCACGCTCGCACTGATCATGATGGTAGCGGCGGTTTGCAGCAGCCTGAGCTATGTGTGGGCTCGCTCGGCTCGGCCTCCCCCGTAAAGCGAGGGAGACGTTGGGACTCGCTCAAGTCCAGCCTTCGAGTCGCGTTTCCATGGTGATCTCGGCCTTCAACAGCCGTGAGATCGGGCAGCCGTTCTTCGCCGCTTCGGCCGTGGTCTTGAACGACGCTGGATCCCAGCCCGGTACTTTCGCCTTCACCTTGAGATGCACGGCAGTGACCGTGAATCCCGCATCGGTCTTCAGCAAGGTCACGGCCGCTTCGGTTTCGATTTTTTCCGGCGTCTTGCCGGCATTACCGATCTCGGCCGACAGCGCCATCGAGAAGCAGCCCGCATGCGCGGCGGCGATCAGCTCTTCGGGATTGGTGCCCTTGCCGTTCTCGAAACGCGTGCCGAATGAATACTGTGCGTCCGCGAGGACGCCGCTTTCGGTGGAGATTTTTCCCTGGCCGTCCTTGAGGCCTCCGGTCCAGACTGCCGATGCCGTGCGCTTCATGGTTGCTCCTTGGTAGTGGGATGGCGAGCTGTGTCGACCAGCTCGATAGTGTGGGTCAGAGTGGCGGTCTTACCGATGATGGCCGATGCCGAACAATATTTCTCGGCGGACAGGGCCACGGCGCGCTCCGCTTTCTTCGGATCGAGATTCGTGCCGGTGATGATGTAGCGCATCGCGATGCGCGTAAATACTTTCGGGTCTTCCGTCGCGCGGTCCGCGTCCATCTCGACCACGCAATCGGTTACCTGTTCGCGTCCGCGTTTCAGTATCAGCAGCACGTCGAACGCGGAACAGCCGCCCAGGCCGAGCAGCAGCATTTCCATCGGGCGTATCCCGAGGTTGCGGCCGCCGGATTCCGGCGCGCCGTCCATGACGACGGCATGGCCCGAGCCGGACTCGCCGACGAACATCACGTCCTGGACCCATTTGACTCGTGCTTTCATTCTTGCCTCATGCCATTGATCTACCGTCCGTTCTCGGCGAGCTCCGCCACGTAGTCGCCGATCGCGAGGGATGCCGTCAGCCCCGGCGATTCGATGCCGAGCAGGTTGATGAGGCCGCGGACGCCGTGCTCGCGTGCGCCCTCGATCAGGAAATCCGCGGCAGGTTCGCCCGGACCGTTGAGCTTGGGCCGGATGCCGGCATAGGCCGCCGCCAGCTGGCCATCCTGCAATCCAGGCCAGAAGCGGCGGATCGCAGCGTAGAAACGCGTCGCTCGCGCCAGGCTGACGCTGTAGTCGATTGCCTCGATCCATTCGACATCAGCAACGCCAGCATGTAGCCATGCGAGTCGATGATGCCGGTCAGCGGTGAGTGCAAAGCGGCTACGCAATGCTGAATCACTTCGCTGTTGCGAGAACTCACGCCGGTACCGATGGTATCCGCCGCTTCGAGGATCATGACTTCACGGCCACGTTTCGCCAGCGCGCGGGCTACGGCCAAGCCGACGACGCCCGCGCCTATGACTACACAGTCCGTTGACTCCATGACGCCGCGATGACGGTCAGATACCCCCGAAGCACAGGTACTTGATCTCGAGATAGTCGTCGATGCCGTACTTCGAGCCTTCGCGGCCGACGCCGCTTTCCTTGATGCCGCCGAACGGCGCCACTTCGGTCGAGATGATGCCCTCGTTGATGCCGACGATGCCACACTCGAGCGCCTCGGCCACGCGCCAGACACGAGCGATGTCACGGCTGTAGAAATAGCTGGCGAGGCCGAATTCGGTGTCGTTCGCGAGCCGGATGGCCTCCTCTTCCGTGTCGAACTTCACCAGCGGCGCCACCGGCCCGAACGTCTCTTCGCGCAGGATCAACATGCCTTCCTTCACCTTGGTGAGGACTGTAGGCTGATAGAAGTGGCCGGCGCCCTCGACGCGCTTGCCTCCGGTCAGCAGCGTTGCACCTTTGCTCACCGCATCGGCAACATGTTCTTCGGCCTTGCTGACCGCGCGCCCGTCGATCAGCGGTCCGATCTTCACATCGGCCTGCAGGCCGTTGCCGATCTTCATCGCCTTTGCCGCCGCCGCGAGCTTCTCGGCGAAGCGATCGTAGACGCCGCTCTGTACCAGCAGGCGGTTGGCGCAGACGCAGGTCTGGCCGGCATTGCGATACTTGGACGCCATTGCGCCTGCGACGGCAGCATCGAGATCGGCATCGTCGAACACGATGAATGGCGCATTGCCGCCGAGTTCCAGCGAGACTTTTTTCACTGTCGCCGAACACTGCGACATGAGCAGTTTGCCCACGGAGGTCGAGCCCGTGAACGTCAGCTTGCGGACGATGGGATTGCTGGTCATCTCGCCGCCGATCGCTCTCGATTCGCCGGTGACGACGGAAACCACGCCCGGAGGGATGCCGGCGCGCTCGGCCAGGACAGCCATCGCGAGCGCCGAGAACGGAGTGAGTTCGGCGGGCTTGATGACCATCGTGCAGCCGGCTGCCAATGCCGGGCCGACTTTCCGCGTGATCATTGCCGCCGGAAAATTCCAGGGCGTGATGGCAACCGTGACGCCGATCGGCTGCTTCAGCACGACGATGCGCTTGTCCCGGCCGTGGGCGGGGATGACATCGCCATAGATGCGCTTGCCTTCTTCCGCAAACCATTCGATGAACGATGCGGCATAGGCAATCTCAGCGCGGCTCTCGACGAGCGGCTTGCCCTGCTCGACGGTCATCAGTACCGCGAGGTCTTCCTGGTTCGCCATCATCAGATCGAACCACTTGCGCAGCAGCTGGGCACGCTCTTTGGCCGTGCGGCTGCGCCAGTCGGGCAGTGCCTTGGCGGCAGCTTCGATCGCACGCCGCGTCTCCTCGGCGCCCATATAAGGGATCGAACCGATCGTTTCGCCCGTAGCTGGATTGGTGACGTTGGCGGTTCTGCCGCTGGCGGCATTTTCCCAACGGCCGGCGATGAAGGCCTGCTGGCGGAACAGATCCATGTCGCGCAACGAGAGGGAAGATTTGGGTACGGCGACCATGATGTGAATCTCTATGGAGTGGATGAGTTAGTCTAGCCGACGGAACCGGGCGTGGCGCCTGGCGCTTGGGCCGTGGCGGGAAACAGAGAAGTGCTGCAGCGATGATGAATCGTCAGTCGTCGTCGACCTGCTGGCTGGGGAAGAGTGCCTCGCTGAAACCGAACTGACGCAGATCCTTGATCCGCATCGGGTACAGGATGCCCAGCAGGTGATCGACTTCATGCTGTACGACGCGTGCGTGGAAGTTCTCCACCGTGCGGTCGATGGGCTTGCCGTACTGATCGACTCCTCGATACCGCAGCTTCTTGTAGCGTGGCACCAGTCCACGCATGCCGGGCACCGACAGGCATCCTTCCCAGCCTGCTTCGGTCTCGTCGTCGATCTTTTCAAGCTGGGGATTGATGAGAACCGTGTAAGGAACCTCTTCCGCCTGCGGATAGCGGGGATTGCTGCCCACTCCGAAGATCACCACCTGCTGGGAGACGCCGATCTGCGGCGCCGCCAAGCCGGCGCCATTGAGCGATTGCATGGTGTCATGCATGTCCACGAGCAAGTCGCGCAGCTCGGGCGTGTCGAACTTCCGGATCGGTTCGGCGACCTGCAGCAGCACCGGGTCACCCATTTTCAGCACAGGACGAATGGCCATGGGAGGGAGGATAGCGCAAGAGATTTGGAGAGGGGCCGTGGAAAGGGCTTGGGGCCAAGGCCAGAATCGGAAAGCCGCTTCGGGATTTTTCCGGCCGCAGCCCGAGCCCGCAGCCCGAGCCCTTCTTCCTCCTCTGATACTCTCATCCAATGATCTCCAACCTGCACGTTCTGATCCTGGCCGCCGGTGCGTCGACGCGTCTCGGGCAGCCGAAGCAGCTCGTCAGGCTCGGAGGCCGCCCCGCTTTGCATATTGTCGTGTCGAATGCAGTTGCTGTCGCAGGCCATGCGGTGACGGTCGTTGCCGGAGCGCATGCACGTGAGATGTCGCATTTGCTGAATCACACCTCGGCCTCGGTGATCGTGAACCGGCACTGGGAAGAGGGAATGGGTTCCTCGCTACGCTTCGGGGTGAATTCGCTGCCGCCAGGTTGCGAGGCTGTGCTCGTGCTGCTGGGCGACCAAGTGGCGGTGACGCCGGACGATTTGAAACGGCTCATCGGCGCCTGGAAAGGCCAGGAGGAAGTGCTCGCCGCCGCCGTATATGAACGTCATGAGGGTGTGCCGGCGATCTTTCCGCGGATCTGCTTTCCTGAACTAAGCAGCTTGCGTGGGGATCAGGGCGCGCGTGGCGTCATTCAGCGCAATCAGTTTCGGCTGGTCCGCGTGCCCATGCCGAATGCGGCGGTCGACCTGGATACGCCAGAGGACCTGGCCGCCGTGGCGCAACGGTTTGCAGGGGGCTCGCGAGGGTCAGAAGAGAAGACGCGAGGGTCAGAAGAGAAGAAATGAGGGAGAACCAGAAGAAATGAGGCTATTGCTGATCCTGGGCCTGACCGCCGTCGTCGTCGCGATCATCTGGCTGCGCACTCGCCGTCGGCGCCCGCGCCGGTAATTTTCACCCCGGTTTCGTCCGGCGTGGTCGTCGGCGCTGTCACTATAAGTACTACATCGAAGCAGCTACGGCGAACCATGTTGCTTGCCCTCTCGCTTGCAACCTTCGCTGCCCACGAACCGTTGAGGACTCAGCGCAGGCATGCGCTGCTAGAAGAATCCTGACGCCGGATTCCCATCCTTCGAGAGGTGCGCATGAGTTCGATGCAGGAATTTTTCAGTCAATATTTCGGTCCGATCCTGGCGCTGCTCGCGCTGGCGATCGGCCTGACCGTCTACCTGTTCCGTCGACGCCGTTTCGATGAAGGTTATCGCAAAGGGACAGCCGCTGATCCTCAGGCGGTCCGGCGCGACAATCCGCCCGACCAGTGGAGCCGCACTCGCTAGTCAGTCACGTCACCAGCAGATCACGTCGGCATCACGGCACGACGCCTTTGACTCCCAGGGTTTCCAGCGCTGCCAGTAGCATGGGACCGGTGAAGGGCTTGACCATGATGCCGACGCGACCGTCCAGCTTGAACCGATCCTTCAATTCCTTCTCGCTGCGGCCGCTCGCGATCAGAATAGGCAGATCTCCGCGGCTGGCCCGCATCTGGGCGGCCACTTCGTCGCCCTGCCGATCCGGAAGCCCCAGGTCGATGATTACGGCACTGATGGCATTTCCAAGCTTTTCCAACTGCGCCATGGCTTCCGCACCAGTAGCCGCCTGTTCGACCTGAAACCCCCCGTCCTCCAGGGCGTCCACGGCGAACATGCGAACCAGGATTTCGTCCTCGACGATGAGGATGCAGGGCGGTCGATCGTTGTTGTCGGGCATGGACTCCTCGGGAGCGGTGCAAAACCTTTGTTATTCGATCGGGCGTGATGTCGGGATAACCGTCCCGATCTCAAGATGCGCAGCGTTAGACGACCGGCGTCACCCGGTTCATGCGTTGTTGTCCCGCGGAGTTTAGAGGTTTTCCGAGTAAGGAACTTAACCCAGGACACTTGCCAGATGCTCGCCGGGTCTTTACCGACGCGCGCCCGGAAATAGGTAGCGCGTCCTCGGGAACAATAGCCCCCTATCCATCATTTACTGCGTCAGCGCCGGATGCGGCCATGCGTTGTCCAAGCCCGGAGATGCGCATTCCTCGTCGTACGCTGGCTACATCGTGGAAAATACAGGTCTGGATTATGGGAACTGGCGCACAGCCGGTTCCTGTTCGCAAAGTGACACTTGAATAAAGCACAACCGGCTACCGCCGACCTGATCGTTCGAACTCAGAACAAGCCGCTTCGCGTATTGGTCGTGGAAGAAGAAGCTCTGGTCAGCCTGTTTCTCACCGAAGTGCTGCAGGATCTGGGACATCAAATCGTGGGGTGTGCTGTGTCGTTGCGCGGAGCCTTGATACTCGCCGCCGCTACACCTGCCGATATCGCTCTGGTAGATATCGGCCTGGCAGGGGAAGGCGATGGCATCGATGTCGCTTCCCAATTACGGGCGCGGCACAATCTTCCTGCCCTGCTGATGACCGGTGCTTCCCAAGCGGCGCTCGAAGGACGCGTCGCCAGGGCGCGGCCAGTCGGCTACCTGATGAAGCCCTATACCGAACTCGACGTCGAGCGCGCGTTGGCCAATGCCGCGGCCCACCTGCGTTGCGGATTCTGAGACTATCCTACTGGCGGGCATCCGCCGATTGACTGCCAGCGGCTTGAGCGGCCGCACACGTAACTAGAGGGAGGGCGCCCAATGGCGCAAGTAGCTTTAGAATCCCCGAGCCTGCAGCGTAGTGACATTCTCAAGGCACTGCGATCGCTGAAACGCGGCGACTTCTCGGTACGCCTGCCCATCGACCTGGTGGGCATGGACGGCGAGATCGCCAATGCGTTCAACGAGGTCGTCGAACTCAACGATTCGATGGCGCGCGAATTCGAACGCATCAGCGGCATGGTTGGCCGCGAAGGCAAGATCTCGGAACGTGCCCGCCTCCACGGAGCCAGCGGCAGTTGGGCCCAGTGCGTCGACTCGATCAACGGACTAGTCGGCGACATGGTGTACCCCGTATCGGAAGTGGCTCGCGTGATCGGCGCCGTCGCCCGCGGCAACCTGTCCCAATCGATGAATCTCGAAGTCGATGGCCGGCCGCTGCGAGGCGAATACCTCCGCATCAGTACGGTCGTGAATACGATGGTGGACCAGCTCGCATCGTTCGCCTCCGAAGTGACACGCGTCGCTCGCGAAGTGGGTACTGAAGGAAAACTCGGCGGCCAGGCACACGTGAAAGGCGTCGCCGGCACCTGGAAAGACTTGACCGACTCGGTCAACCACATGGCCGCCAACCTCACCGGCCAGGTGCGTAACATCGCTGAAGTGACCACGGCGGTGGCCAGCGGCAATCTTTCCAAGAAAATCACCGTCGACGTCAAAGG
>Ga0157380_10002399_pt1 | contig 12601 bp, 12 predicted proteins | sample S35metaG_FD_119757 | JGI IMG/M metagenome (GOLD analysis project Ga0157380, IMG submission 119757) | Switchgrass rhizosphere microbial communities from Kellogg Biological Station, Michigan, USA - S3-5 metaG | ecosystem: Host-associated > Plants > Roots > Rhizosphere > Soil | place: USA...
ACGAGAGGACCGGAGTGGACGCACCTCTGGTGTATCGGTTGTCACGCCAGTGGCATCGCCGAGTAGCTATGTGCGGAAGAGATAACCGCTGAAAGCATCTAAGCGGGAAACTCGTCTCAAGATGAGTCTTGCCGGGGCCTCGAGCCCCCTGAAGAGTCGTTCTAGACCAGGACGTTGATAGGCTGGGTGTGGAAGCTGGGTAACCAGTTAAGCTAACCAGTACTAATTGCTCGTGCGGCTTGACCCTATAACTTTGACGACATCGATCGTCGAGGATGAGTCCAGCGCATTCGATCCGTTCTTCGCTGAACGGACGCAACCAAGAATCTGATCCCCGCGCGAGCGGTCGACTCTGCGAATTGGCCTACCGGCCGTAGTGCCGGGGGCGTCGGTTATGCCTGATGACCATAGCGAGGTGGTACCACTCCTTCCCATCCCGAACAGGACAGTGAAACGCCTCTGCGCCGATGATATTGCGGGTTCCCGTGTGAAAGTAGGACATCGTCAGGCTATTAATACCTTGAAGGCCTCCGTCGAACAGACGGAGGCCTTTTTTATTGGCTCGACGAATTCAATGCTCGCGCGTCTCCAGCAGTTCATTGCCGCGACTTTGCTCATTCTGACGGTTGCTGCGGTCGCCATCGGCGCGAAGAGCGGAGCAACGTGGGCCGGGCCGGCGTTCGTCGCGCTGGTCGTCGTCGGCTACGGCGTCGTCTTGGCGATCGAATTCGCGTGGCTGCGAACGTCTTACGCCGAAGGCGACGATGCGCGACCCCGAATCGGCCAGTTGTTCCGCGCCTGGGTGCTGGAAGTGATGATGGGGCCTCGCGTCTTCTTGTGGCGGCAGCCATTCCGTTGGCGAAGCGAGCGCGATCACGTCCCGGTCGAAGCTCGCGGTCGGCGCGGCGTCCTTCTCGTCCACGGCTTCTTTTGCAACCGCGGCCTGTGGAATCGGTGGCTGCGACGGCTCCGCGGCCGCGATGTTCCCTGCGTCGCCGTCAGCCTCGAACCGATCTTCGGATCCATCGACGACTACGGCGGGACGATCGACGTCGCGGTGCGTCGCCTCGAACAGGCAACCGGCCTGGCACCGGTGATCGTCGGCCACAGCATGGGCGGCCTGGCGGCGCGCGCCTGGCTGGCCTCGCAACCTGAAGCGCGATGGCATCGCCTGGTGACGATCGCCTCGCCGCACGCAGGCACGCGCCTCGGCGCGCACGGTCCCGGCGCGAACACCGCGCAGATGCGGCTCGGCAGCGACTGGCTCGCGCAGCTGGCAGCGCGGGAAAGCGCGGCATCCCGGGGGCGCTTCATCTGCTTCTGGGGCCATTGCGACAACATCGTCTTCCCGACCCGCAGCGCGACCCTGGCCGGCGCGGACAACCGCCATCTCCCGGCGACGCCGCACGTCCAGATGGTCGAGCACCCAGCGGTCGTCGAGGAAGTGCTTCGGATCGTCGCAACGACGAGCTGAGCATTGCGGGGCGAGGCGCTGCGATGCCACGACATCTCGTGGCAGTGGCGGAAGCGGGCGCCGCCTCGGTCTTCTCCATCTCGGCTTGGCTTGCTGCCGCGACAGGGTGCGACGAGCGATGCGCTCCCACCACCCTGCACTACCCGGCGTCGATCTCCATCAAGAGCGCGAGCGTCGCCGCCGGCGACAGAGTGAGAAAGGCGGCCACTTCCGCGACATCGTCGGGGACCGCGGCGTTCTCCCAGCTCGTGGCGGTGTGCCGCGCCAACCGGGATGCGAGCGCGACGGCGCGCGCCCCCGTCTGACCGGCCTGCGGCTCGTGGGCCGTCTCGGCCAGGAGCGACGGCAGCCGCCATGCGCTGACCAGCGCTTGCTGAAGCTCGTCGAGCTCGATGCCCAGCACCGTTCGTTGCGCGACGCTCGAGCGCAGCGTCGGGTCGGCGTCCTGCATCGCGTGGATGCGCAGCGCCAGCTGTGGCGCGTGGCACCAGAGCAGCATCTTGGCGAATTCGTGGAGCAGGGCGGCGGCGTGGACGGTGGCAGCATGCGGGTCGGTGCGATGCACCGCCAAGGCCAGCGCGAAGCGAGCACCGCGATGCGCCCGCCGCAGGACGCGCTGAAGGCCGGCCAACGCCTCGGGCGAAGAGGCGAGACGATCCTCGATCGATGTCGGTGCAGCGAAGGCGCGGAAGAACGGCGGGATGCCGAGCATCACCAGCGCGGCGATGACGGTTTCCGCGCCGGTGACGACGCTGCGGCCGCGATGATCCGACACGTACGCCAGCACTTTCAGCGTCATGAGCGGATCGCCGCCGATCATCTCGCCGATGCTGTTGGCGTCGGTTCGCTCCTCGTTCGCGCGCAACGCGTCGAGCGCTTCGACCGTCTCGCGCAGCACCGGAATCTCGGCGCGCCGGAAGTGGCTCGTCCAGGCGGCGAGGTCGGGCAGCGCGCGCAGCAGCTCGGCCGATGACACCGGGGCGCGGTTCATCGGCGCTCTCGACGCCGGCGCCGTGCGGCGTCACGCCGACCGCGAACCCTCGACGATCCACGGTCGCCGGCGTTTCGCCTCGCCTCGGTGCGGTGTTCGCGCCTCCGACTCGTCGTGCCGATCACAGCGCCAGCACCCGCCCCTCCGCAGCCGCGACGCGTCCGTCGAGGAGCTCCGCATACGTCGTTTGCACCGCCTCTCGCCCGCGCGCGGAGACCACCCGCAGCCACGGCGCGCGCGGATCGGCGACCCGAGCTGCGAAGCCTTGCCATGCCGATGCGAGGCGCTCCTGCAAGCCGATCGCGCCCCATTCGGCGACTCGCTTGCTGATTTGCGCGGGCGCGAAGAACAGCACCGGGCGCGGCCCGGGCAGCCCCTTGCCGCCGCCGAGCGCCTGCCAGTGCGTGCCGCCGACCGAGCAGCTGTAGGCAAGCAGATCGCCCCAGCGCTGATGGACCGCGGCGCGCAAGGCGGCGTCGCCGCTCATGTCGACGTAGACCGCGCGATCGCCGGCGGGCATCGCCGCGAGTGCGTCGTAGGCGACGACCTCGTCGTAGCAGCCGAGCTCGCGCGTGAACGCCAGATTCGTCGCCGACGTCAGGCCGATGACGGTCGGCCTGTCGGGCTCGCCGCGCCGCTGCGCCAGGCAGAAGCCCAGCCCGTACGCGGTCTTGCTCGAGGCGCTCGCCACCAGCACCGTTCGCGCGCCGAACCAGTCGTTGTCGGCAAGGAAGTCGTCGATCAGGAACGAGGTGATGAAGAGCGGCTGCAACAGCGCTCGCAACGACTCGGTCTCGGGACGATAGAGCGGATCGCTGCTGCAGCGCAGGTAGCGGTTGTAGACCTCGGCACGCTCGCGCCGATGCGCAGCGCCGTCGAAGAAGCCCTCGGCGATGACGCGCACGGGCGCCAGAACCACCTCGTCGGCCATCGGCCAGTAGCCGTAGAAACGCTCGCCGACGTCGACCCCGTCGACGAGCGATTCGCTCACGGTCGCGAAGCCCCATACCGGGATGCAGCCCGTCTCGGCGTCGCCGGTCGGAAAGAAGTCCCAGTAGTGCATCGCCTCGCCGAAGGCGCCGTAGGTGACGTTGTTGGCGGTCAGCGCGAACAGGTCGATGCGCAGGCGCGCCTCGCCGGACCGCAGCGCGACCGGCGGCGTCTCGTGCCACCGGGTGCGGCGCAGATCGGTGCGGCCGACGGCAAACATCGTCGTCATAGGATGACGGCCATCTTGCCCTCGATCACGGGATCTTTCATGGTGACATTCCCCGGCAATGTGCAGCTTTCGTCGCTCGGCCTCGGTACCTGGCGCATGGGCGAGGACAGGGCGCGCCGGCCGGGCGAGGTGGCGGCGGTTCGCGGCGCGCTCGAGACCGGCTGGCGGGTGATCGACACGGCGGAAATGTACGGCGAAGGCGGCGCCGAGGAGGTGGTCGGCGCGGCGCTGGCGAGTGCGCTGCGAAGCGGCTCGTTGACGCGCGACGAAGTGTTCGTCGTGAGCAAGGTCTACCCGCACAACGCCACTGAGCGAGGCACCGTCGCGGCCTGCGAGCGCAGTCTCGCCCGCCTCGGCCTCGATCACCTCGACTGCTATCTGCTGCACTGGCGCGGCAGCGTGCCGCTGCAGGCGACCGTCGACGCCTTCGAGACGCTGCGCTCGCGCGGCAAGATCCGCCACTGGGGCGTCAGCAACTTCGACGTCGACGACATGGTCGAGCTCGTGAACGTGCCGGGCGGCGAGCGCTGCGCGACGAACCAGGTCTACTACTCGCTGAGCGAGCGCGGCCCGGCGTTCGCCCTCGTGCCCTGGCTGCAGCAGCACGGCATGGCGACGATGGCCTATTCGCCGATCGACCGGGGCAAGCTGGCCCGCCATGCCGCCTTGCGCAAGCTCGCGAGCCAGCGCGATGCGACGCCGGCCCAGCTCGCATTGGCCTGGCTCGTCGCCCAGCGCGGCGTGATGGCGATTCCCAAGGCAACGAGCAAGGAGCACCGGCGCGAGAACCTCGCGGCGCTGGCCTTGACGCTCGGCCCCGCCGACCTCGCCGAGCTCGATGCCGCGTTCCCGCCGCCCAAGCGCAAGCGCCCGCTCGCGATGATCTGAGGACTACTGGAACGCCACTTCCGCGAAGCTGCGCAGCTTCCTGCTGTGCAGCTGGTCGACGCCGGCCTCGCGCAGGAGCTCGATCGCGCGCACGCCGATGCGCAGGTGCTGGTCGACGCGCTCGCGATAGAAGTGATTCGCCATCCCCGGCAGCTTGATCTCGCCGTGCAGCGGCTTGTCGCTGACGCAGAGCAGCGTGCCGTACGGAACGCGGAAGCGAAAGCCGTTGGCGGCGATCGTCGCGCTTTCCATGTCGAGCGCGATCGCCCGGCTCTGGCTGAAGCGCCGTTCGGGCGTGCTGAGCGCGTGGCGCGACGGCAGCAGCTCCCAGTTGCGGTTGTCGGTGCTCGCGACGGTGCCGGTGCGCATGATCCGCTTCAGCTCGTAGCCCTTCAGCCGGGTCACCTCCTCGACCGCTTTCTCGAGCGCGACCTGCACCTCGGCGAGCGCGGGGATCGGCACCCAGAGCGGCAGGTCCTCGTCGAGGACGTGGTCCTCGCGCACGTAGCCGTGCGCCAGGACGTAATCGCCGAGCTGCTGCGTGTTGCGCAGCCCCGCGCAGTGGCCGAGCATGACCCAGGCGTGCGGCCGAAGGACGGCGATGTGGTCGGTGATCGTCTTGGCGTTGGCCGGACCGACGCCGATGTTGACCATCGTGATGCCGCTGCCGTCGGCGCGGACGAGGTGGTACGCCGGCATCTGCGGCAGGCGTGGCGGGGCAGCGCCGAGCTCGTCGCCGGGCCGCGCGGGTGTGCCCTTGCGCCGCTCGATCACGTTGCCGGGCTCGACGAACGCCTCGTAGTCGGCGCTGACCGACGTGCCCGCCATCGCTTCGTGGCCGAGGCGAACGAACTCGTCGATGTAGAACTGGTAGTTGGTGAAGAGCACGAAGTTCTGGAAGTGCTCGGGATCCGTGCCCGTGTAGTGGCGCAGGCGATGCAGCGAGTAGTCGACGCGCGGTGCGGTGAAGAGCGCGAGCGGATGCGCTTCGCCGGCGCGCGCGACGTAGGTGCCGTTGGCGATGCCGTCGTCCATCGCGCCGAGGTCGGGCAGGTCGAACAGGTCGCGCAGCAGCAGGCGCCGCTCCGGCGTCAGGCTGCCCTCGATGTGGTCGTGCTCGGCGAACGAGAAGTGGACCGGAACGGGTTGCACGCTCGTTCCGACCTCGAGCGAGACGCCGTGGTTCTCGAGCAGAAGCCTGAACTGCTCGCGGTAGTAGCTGGCGAACAGGTCGGGGCGGGTGAGCGTCGTCTCGTAGGTGCCCGGGCCGGCGACGAAGCCATAGCTCAGGCGCGAGTCGGCGCGCGCGACCGTGTCGGTGTGGACGCGGACGAACGGATAGCACGCGCGCACGCGGCCCGCCGCCGAGGCGCCATTGACGAACGATTGCAGGGCGACGCGCAGGTGGTCGACACTGGCGTCGTAGATCTCGCGAACGCGGGCGAGCGCGGCGTCGGCGTCAGCAAAGAGCGCGGGAGCGACGAAGGGCGGAACGCGACTCACGCTCCGTCGACTCGGGTGAACGTGACGATCTCCGGTGCCACCGCGAACATCGGCCCGGCGGTCGCAATCGCCGCCGCGACGTGCGCGGTCTTCATGTGCGCGTCGATGTCGGCAGCGCCCAGCCATTGCTCGACGGTGCGAAAGACGTGCGGCTGATCCGCGCGCTGGAACAACTCATAGGCGACGCAGCCCGGCTCGTGCCGCGACTGCGCCGCGAGGTCGGCGAGCAGCGCCCGCGCTGCCGACGCGTGTTCGGGGCGGACAACGATCGAAGCCATGACGTGCATCATGTGGCGATCTCCTGGATCGGTGCGTGCAAAATCGCACGCATCGCCCAATGATGCCGCACACGGATGTCGGACAGAGCAACGCCGGGCGCTGAACGGTGCATCCCCGCCGTTCCACGGCCTGCGCCGGGAGGCCATCTCGAGGTCATGCAGTGAAGGTTCTCGTTCTCGGCGCCGGCGTGATCGGCGTCAGCGCCGCCTACGAGCTCGCGGGGGCGGGCCACGAGGTCGTGGTCCTCGAGCGCCAGCCCGGCCCGGGGCTCGAGACGAGCTACGCCAATGCCGGCGAGGTCTCGCCGGGCTACTCGGCGCCCTGGGCGGGCCCGGGCGTACCGCTCAAGGCGATCAAGTGGCTGGCAATGCACCACCGGCCGCTCGTCATCCGGCCGAACATCGACTGGTCGATGATTCGCTGGTCGCTCGCGATGCTGCGCAACTGCACGGCGGCGCGCTACCGGATCAACAAGACACGCATGGTTCGCCTGGCCGAATACAGTCGCGACAGCCTGCGCGCCTTGCGCGCGGCAACCGGGATCGCCTACGACGAGCGAACGCGCGGCACGCTCCAGCTCTTCCGAACCCAGAAGCAGTTCGACGGCAGCGCCAGCGACATCGCCGTGCTGCGCGAGAGCGGCGTCGCCTTCGAGCTGCTCGACCGCGCCGGCTGCCTTCGCCACGAGCCCGCGCTCGGGCGCGTGCAGGAGAAGTTCGTCGGCGGCCTCCTGCTGCCCGGCGACGAGACCGGCGACTGTCATCGCTTCACCCAGCGCCTCGCCGAGCTGGCGCAGCAGCGCGGCGTCGACTTCCGCTTCGAGACGACGATCCGCGCGATCGGCCGCAGCGGCGATCGCATCAGCGGCGTCACCACCGACGGCGGCATCGTCGCTGCCGACGCCTACCTGGTCGCGCTCGGCAGCTATTCGCCGTTGCTGCTCGCGCCGATCGGCGTGCGCATCCCCGTCTACCCGGTCAAGGGCTATTCGATCACCGTGCCGATCAGCGACGCCGTCGGCGCGCCCGAGTCGACGGTGATGGACGAGACGCACAAGGTCGCGGTGACGCGGCTCGGCGACCGCATTCGCGCCGGCGGCACCGCCGAGCTCGCCGGCTACACCCTGCGCCTGCACGACGCGCGCCGCAAAACGCTGGTGCATGTCGTCAACGATCTGTTCCCCGACGGCGGCGACATCAACCGCGCCGAGTTCTGGTGCGGCCTCAGGCCGATGACCCCCGACGGCACGCCGGTGATCGGCGCGACGGCGATCGGCAACCTCTTCCTCGCCACCGGCCATGGCACGCTCGGCTGGACGATGGCCGCCGGCACGGCGCGGGTGATGGCCGACGTGATCTCGGGGCGCAGCGCGGGAATTGCGCTCGACGGGCTGACGATCGCGCGTTACCGCGATGCGGTTCGCGCCGGCTGAGGCGGCGAACATGGCGTCGGTGAAGATCGTCTCCCCGCTTGCCGGCAGCGTCGTCGCGCTGACGGTCGAGGTCGGCGCGAGCGTGCGCCGCGGGGCGCTCGTCGCGGTCGTCGAGTCGATGAAGATGGAGCACGAGGTCCATTCGACCAGCGACGGCGTGGTCGAATCGTTGCGCCACGACGTCGGCGATGTCGTCGAGGCGGGATCGGTGCTGGCGACGGTGCGCCCGGCCGCGTCCGCGCTGCCGACCGGAGACGACATCGCGCCGCGCGCCGGCGCGGACCTCGTGCGGGCGGACCTGCTCGAGCTGCGCGCGCGCGAGGCGCTGCTCGCCGACGCCGCCCGGCCCGACGCTGTCGCCAGGCGGCACGCCCTCGGCCTGCGCACTGCGCGCGAGAACATCGCCGATCTCTGCGATGCCGGCAGCTTCGTCGAGTACGGCGCGCTCGCGTATGCGGCGCAGCGCCGCCGGCGCGAGCTCGACGACCTGATCCGCAACACGCCGGCCGACGGCATGGTCACCGGCATCGGCAGCATCAACCGCGAGGCGTTCGGTGGCGAGCGATCACGCGCCGTCGTCATGGCCTACGACGCCACCGTCCTTGCCGGAACGCAGGGCATGCGCAACCACCAGAAGACCGATCGTCTGCTCCAGATCGCGCGCGAGCAGCGCTTGCCGGTGGTGCTCTTCGCCGAGGGCGGCGGTGGCAGGCCGGGCGATGTCGACATGCCCATCGTCGCTGGCCTCCACGTCACGACCTTCGCGAGCTTCGCGCGCATGAGCGGCCGGGTGCCGCTGATCGGCATCGTCGCCGGCCGTTGCTTCGCCGGCAACGCCGCGCTGCTCGGCTGCTGCGACGTCGTCATCGCGACGAAGGACAGCTCGATCGGCATGGGCGGGCCGGCGATGGTCGAAGGCGGCGGCCTCGGCGTCTTCAAGCCGGAGCAGATCGGCCCGAGCGACGTGCAGGCGCGCGCCGGCGTGATCGACATCCTCGTCGGCGACGAAGGCGAAGGTGTCGCCGCGGCGCGGCGCTACCTCGGCTTCTTCCAGGGTCGCATCGCTGCGCAGGAACCCGCCGATCCGGCCGCGCTGCGAACGCTGCTGCCGGCCAACCGCCTGCGCAGCTACGACATCCGCGCCGTCGTCGATGCGCTCGTCGATCCCGGCTCGGCGCTCGAGCTGCGCGCCGGCTTCGGCGCCGGCATCGTCACCGCACTGGCGCGAATCGGCGGGCGCCCGGTCGGACTGATCGCCAACAACCCGATCCATCTCGGTGGCGCGATCGACGCCGACGGCGCCGACAAGGCAGCGCGCTTCATGCAGCTGTGCGACGCGCACGCGCTGCCGCTGGTCTCGCTCATCGACACGCCGGGCTTCATGGTCGGCCCCGAAATCGAAAGTCGCGGCCAGGTGCGCCACGTCAGCCGGATGTTCGTCGTCGGCGCGCAATTGCGCGTGCCGGTCGCGGCGATCGTCCTGCGCAAGGCCTACGGGCTCGGGGCGATGGCGATGGCCGCCGGCGGGATGCACGCGCCGATGGCGACGGTGGCGTGGCCGAGCGGCGAGTTCGGCGCGATGGGACTGGAGGGCGCGGTCGAGCTCGGCTACCGCAAGGAGCTGGCGGCGGCGCGCGAAGGCGAAGAGCGCGAGGCGCTGCGCGAGCGGCTGGTCGCCGCGCAGTACGCCAAGGGCAAGGCGATCGAGCTGGCGGCGACGCTCGAGATCGACGCCGTCATCGACCCTGCCGACAGCCGGCGCTGGCTCGCGGCGACGCTCGAGTCGGCGCGCCTGCCCGAGCCGGGCGGCCGCTTCATCGACCCGTGGTAGGCGCGTCCGGCCAGTGGTGCGCCTGCAGCGCCGGGTCGGCCGCCTCGTAGCCGAGCGCGATCTCGTCGGCCGCGTCGTCGCCGCCGAGCCCGGGCGCGGCGCCGGAACGGGTGCCGGCAAGGTACCAGCGCTTCACGTCAGCGACCCATTCCTCGTCGTTCGCCATGTTCTCCCCTGCGCCCGGATGCGCTTCCGATCGGACTGTCCAGCGTGATCGAAGCGCCGACCATCGGCGGCGGCTTCGATCTTCGGTAGGAGCGGACCTACACCCGTTCCCAGCGCAAAGGATCGCCGCGTTCGATGACAGCCTGACGTCAGGGTGGTCGGCCACTTCCGACACGTGTTTCAGCGCCCGCTCACGATTCGGCAGGAGGCCGGCGGTCAGGACGAGATGCCGGCTCGTGCGAGCCTTGGTCATTCGATGCGCGACCGGCGCGCCGACCCGATCCAGGAGTTGTCATGTCACCCTCTGTCTTGCATCGGCGCGCCCGCGCGCGCGGCTTCGCCGCCGGCGGGCTCGTCGCGGCGATCGCGGCCGCGACGCTCACTGCGTGCGGCCCGCGCGACGAGGCGCCGCTCGCCGGCGGCTCTGCTGTCGTCACGCCGTCGGCGCAGGCCGTGCCGGCTCGCATCGGCAATGCGGTGCCGACGGCGCAGCCCCCGACTGCCGCGCCAGCGCCCGCACCGGCATACGTGCCGCCGCCGCCCGTGACTGTCGCTGCGGTGCCTGCTTATCCGGCGCCGGACGGCCATGCAACCGCGCAGCAATACGCGCCGGTTCCCGCCGCCTCTCCCAGCGGCACCCAGGACGACGGTCCGCCGCAGGGCCTGCCCGTGCCCACAGCGCAGCCGGCAGCGCCCGCGGCACAGCCCCGCGCCGTTCCGCGCGAGCGGATCGGCTCCGTCACGGCGATCGAGCCTGTGCGCCAGCGACCGCAGGGGTCGGGTGCTGGCGCCGTCATCGGCGGCGTGCTCGGCGGCGTCATCGGTAACCAGTTCGGCCACGGTCTGGGCCGGGCGGCGATGACCGGCGTCGGCGCGGCCGGCGGCGCGATCGCGGGCAACAATGTCGAGCGCAACTACAAAACGGCTGTGGTCGGCTACCGCATCCACGTCCGACTCGACAATGGCAGCACGCGGACCTTCGAGCGCAAGAGCATCGACAACCTCCACGTCGGCGACCGGGTCCGGCTCGACGCCAACGGCTTCCGTCGCGCCTGAAGGCGCCGGCGTGACGGCAACGCCGGGCCGGATCCGGGTCGGCGTCGGCGGCTGGATGTACGAGCCCTGGCGCGACAACTTCTATCCGACCGGCCTCGCGCACACGCGCGAGCTCGAGTACCTGAGCCGCCGCGTCACTGCGATCGAGATCAACGCGACGTACTACCGCACGCAAAGCGCTGCCAGCTTCGCCAAGTGGCGCGACGCGACGCCGGACGATTTCGCCTTCGCCGTCAAGGCGACGCGCTATGCCACCAATCGTCGCGTCCTCGCGGAGGCCGGGGAGTCGATCGAGCGCTTCGTCGCGAGCGGGCTGGTCGAGCTGGGGCCGAAGCTCGGGCCGATCGTCTGGCAATTCGCGACGACCAAGGCCTTCGACGCCGACGACTTCGCCGCCTTCCTCGCGCTGCTGCCGGCGCGCGTCGGCTCGACGCCGTTGCGCCACGTCATGGAAGTGCGCCACCCGAGCTTCAAGGCGCCGGAATACATCGCGCTGGCGCGGCGCCACGGCGTCGCGACGGTGTTCGCCGACTCCGACGAGTACCCGTCGTTCGCTGACGTCACCGGCGACCTCGTCTATGCGCGGCTGATGCGATGCGAGTCGTCTTGCGAGACCGGCTATCCGGCAGCGACGATCGCCGCCTGGGCCGAGCGCGCACGGGCCTGGCGCGCCGGCGCCGAGGCGGCCGAGCTGCCGCGTGTCGGGGCCGCGGCAGCGCCGGCGGCTGCCCGCGATGTGTTCCTGTTCTTCATCAGCGGTGCGAAGGAGCGCGCGCCGGCGGCAGCGGTGGCGACCCTCGCGGCCCTCGGCCTGTCGCCGTCGGCCGCCTGATCGCTCCGCCACCCGCGAAGCGACCAAGCAAAAGGCCTCGCCTGCGTGAACAGGCGAGGCCTCGAGCGAAGCGTTTCGTCGTGCTTCTTGGCTACGCGCCGCGATTGCGGCCGAACAGGAAGGTGGCGACGGCGAGGATGATAAAGACGACGAACAGGATCTTGGCGATGCCGGCCGCGCCGGCAGCGATGCCGCCGAAACCGAACAGCGCCGCGATCAGAGCGATCACGAAGAACACAACGGCATAGTGAAGCATGGTTTGACTCCTGGTGGGCGCCGCGGCGCGGGCGAAATGACGAGCTCATCATCACCGGGCGGCGCCGCGCCGGCGATAGGCTGAGCCGCTGAGCGCGTGTCGGGTTCGCGTGGCACCGGCTGTCAGACCGCTCCGACGCCGGCCGGGTCTTCGGCGCCGTGCCAAACTCGACGACTCCGCCTTGTTGCCCCGCCGAACATGCCCGCCGCACCCGTCGATGCCTCCGCTTTTCCCGCTCCCGCGCCGCCGCCGGTCGAGCGGCCGCCACGGCCGGCGGCGACAATCGTCGTCGTCCGCGACGGCGCCGACGGCATCGAGGTGCTGCTGTCGCGGCGCGCCGAGCGCGGCGACCACAACAGCAACGCCTGGGTCTTTCCCGGCGGAATCGTCGAGAAGAACGACGCGCTCGCGCACGCGGCCGTCGCCGGCCTCGACGACGCCGAAGCGAGCCGGCGTCTCGGCCTGGCGAGCGGTGGCCTCGACTACTACGTCGCCGCGATCCGCGAGTGCTTCGAGGAGTCGGGCCTGCTGTTCGCGCGCGCCGCGGGGCCGGAGCTCGTCGACCTCGACGGCAGCGACGCCGTCCGCCTCGCACCCTGGCGCGGCGCCCTGCATCGCGGCGAAAAAGGCATCGTCGAGTTCTGCGCCGCCGAGGGCCTGCACCTGGCCGCCGAC
>Ga0157380_10002401_pt1 | contig 12598 bp, 7 predicted proteins | sample S35metaG_FD_119757 | JGI IMG/M metagenome (GOLD analysis project Ga0157380, IMG submission 119757) | Switchgrass rhizosphere microbial communities from Kellogg Biological Station, Michigan, USA - S3-5 metaG | ecosystem: Host-associated > Plants > Roots > Rhizosphere > Soil | place: USA: Michigan...
ATGACGTTGCCGGTATTGGCCAGTCGGGCGCGGGGTCAAATAACCTGGATGCTGAAGCCAGTATTGTCCGAATATTTGGTGCTACGGGACTTGGTGACGGCGACTATTACTTGTGGGGACACGATAACGGCGCATTAACCCCGACTACATCAGGCATTCCGACGAGTGCTCTGGCGAGCGTTGATGCCAGGCTAACCAGAATCTGGCGAGGGTCTGAAACAGGTACAATAACAAATTTTGACTTACAATTTGACTTGACCGGTCTCGGTAATGTAAATATCCTCGACTTGGTATTGTTAATTGATGTAAACAATAATGGAAGTTTTACAGATGAAACAATACTAGGAGGAGGAGTTGTATCAGGGGCATCATCTGTCGGAGGGAATGTCTATCAGTTTACCAATGTAACCGGTTTAAATAACAACCTCAGATTCACTTTGGCAACAGTCAACAGTAGCCGAACTCCACTCCCTATTGAACTCCTCACTTTTGATGTTACCAATGCAAAAGATAAAGTTGTCTTGAACTGGACCACTGCCACTGAAACAAATAACGATTTTTTCCAAGTCGAGCGCTCCCTCGATGGACTTCATTGGAATGTGCTGGATACACTTGACGGCGCTGGCGACTCCAAAGAATTAGTTTCTTATGAATACGCTGACCTGCTACCGTATCACGGACGTAACTACTACCGGCTAAAACAAGTCGACTTCGATGGAAAATTTGAATACTCATCAGTGAAATCAATGGTCTTCGACTACGGTAGCACCTTATTTCCAAATCCAACAACGGGCATTGTTAACGTCATCAGCAAGGATGATAATGCAGATCTAACGGACGCGCATGTGTATAACATCATGGGCCAATTGCTCGATGATAAGGTAACGACCACCGTCCTTTCCAAGACACAGATCCAGGTCGATCTGACTCACCTGCCGCCCGGCATATATCTTATTAAGACAAGAACAACGTCTGAGGTGGTGTCAAAGGAATGATAAGAACCGCAGGATCTTATTTGTCATCTTAAAAAAATACGATGTTATCTCCTCCCTACGGGACTCAGCCACACATCCAAGAAACCAGTTCTACCAATATTATGTCCCTTCGGGACCTAAAATGCCAGAGGCATTTAATGTCGGTAGAAAATCATAAACCCAAAATCCAGATGCTGTAGGCACGTAATATTTTCAAGTAGCACAAGCGTCCTTTTGGTAAGCTATCCTATGCTTATTAATTTTACGGTAATTTTTTACCGCTGAAATCTTGTCCGACAAAAAATTTGACGTACTCATCGTCGGCGCTGGACCCGCCGGTGCTGCCACAGGCATTGCCCTGGGAAGTTCTAACCTATCGGTAGGCCTACTGGATAAGGCTAAATTCCCCCGCGATAAAACCTGCGGCGACGCGCTAAGCGTTGATGTAGTCAATCAGTTGAGGATACTCTCTCCTGCACTTTCACAAGCTTTTGAAGACTTCATACCCAAGGTTTCTTCGTACGGTGTAAAAATATTTGGACCGGATGGAAATCACGTGGACATCCCCTTTGTCCATAATCAACAAAAAAGATCAGGCTATATCTGTCCGAGATTGGATTTCGACAACCTTCTTGTTCAACATTTGGCTGCTTATCCAAACGTGAAACTTTTTGAGGAGCGAACTGTAGATCGTGTTGAAAATGTTGGCGATCAAATTTGTATTCATACGAACGACGGTGACTTCTCTGCACCAATTGTCGTCGGCGCCGATGGGGCACATTCGATTGTCGCGAAAGCACTAAGCACACTAAGACCAGACAAGGATCATTACAGTGCGGGCCTGCGCGTTTACTGCGAAGGCGTAAACGACTTTCATCCTGAAAATTTCATAGAACTCTATTTTTTTCAAAGTATTCTTCCGGGATATCTATGGATTTTCCCGCTGCCCGACAACAATGCCAACGTGGGCATTGGTATGCTGTCTTCTGCGGTTTCAAAAAAGAAAGTGAATTTAAAAGCTGTGTTGCACGAATTACTTTCGACACATCCTGCATTGGAGAAGCGGTTTAAAAATGCCAGGCCTAAAGAAACGGTGAAGGGCTTTGGTCTGCCGTTGGGTTCTAAGAAAAGATTACTTTCGGGAGAGCGCTTCCTGCTCGCTGGCGACGCAGCATCGCTCATTGATCCATTTTCCGGTGAAGGTATAGCCAACGCTATTCGCAGTGGACGCGTAGCGGCTTCCCATATTTTAAAATGTTTTGAACAGCAGAACTTTTCAAAATCTTTCAATACTCAATACGACCAGGAAATTTATCGTCGCATGTGGAAAGAATTGAAGTTAAGCCGAACCTTGCAGCAACTTTGTAAATATCCTTGGTTGTTCAATTTTGTCGTTCGTAAGGCAAACCAAAATGAGCACGTGCATAAATTGCTCGTTGATGCGTTGGCACACGTAGATAAGAAGAAATCGTTGGGAGGGCCGGGGTTCTATTATAGATTGCTTTTTAGGTGAAAGCTGAAAGCTTAAAGGTTAAAGCTTGGCCGTGCGTTCATAATGTGGGCTTCCTCGTAGGCAGACTTGTTCTCTACCTGGCACTCAGATAACAGCTGACAGCTTTAGCCACACAAGGATGCAGGTCCTTTGGCGCGACGCAGTGAAAATTTTGACTACGCCCTTGAATCCCATGCAGACATTAATTTCAAGCCTCAAACTAGAAACTCGAAACTAGAAACTCGAAACTAAAACTATTCCGACCGAAGAACTCTCGCAGGATTAGCATTAGCACCCCTTAAGATTTGAAAACTAACGGTGCCCAAACATATGACCATGAGAATAACAACTGGTACAACAAACAAGTCCCACGCCAGGCCTATACGGAAAGCAAACTCATCCAGCCAGCTGCTAATCACCCACCAGGCTAGCGGTAATGCAATAATGCAGGCGATCAAAACGAGCTTTATAAACTGACCTGATAAAAGTGTGACAATGTTTGGCAAAGACGCACCCATTACTTTGCGGATACTGATCTCTTTTAATTTTTGTGTTGTCGTGAAAGATGCGAGCCCCCAGAGACCTAAGCACGCAATGACGATCGCCAGGAGCGCGAACAAACTAAAGATCTTTCCAAACTGCTGATCAGCTTTGTATTGTTTGTCAAAGAAATCGTCAAGGAAGAAATAGTCAAATGGGTTTCCCGGAAACGACGCCTTATATTGTTTTTCAACCTGTTCAATGGCGCTTTGGAGATCAGACCCTGTCAGGCGAACCGAAAAATGCCGCCGGGCTGCCTTCGTAGCAGCAAGAACAAATGGAACATGCGCTGTTTTCAGGGAATTCCAGTTGTAATTTTTTAGCACGCCAAGGATGGCTACGGTATCGCCGCCTCCTAAGATCAGTCTTTCATTCAATGCCTTTTCTGGATCACCCAGTCGAAACTTTTCAACAGCTGTCTCATTGATCAGAACAGCTTCCATGTCTGTTTTTGAGTCAGGATTCCATTTTTTTCCCGTCAAAAATTGCAATTCATAAGCTTCAATAAACCTTGGATCAACCCAAACAATGCTGCCACTTTCGTCGTCTGACTCTTGCAATCCAAACTTTCTTATCCCCGTACCCCAGTTGTAACCTGCTCCAGGAATGGAGTTAGAGCTCGCTACCTGTTTTACGGATGAAATCTTTTCAACTTCATTCATAAAAGTAATAATGTGCTCATCATGCTCTTTCGCCTCCTTACCTGGTAATACCGTTGGACCGCTCAAAATTAACATTTGCTCCATGTTCAATCCCTTATCCTGTGTTCGTAAAAACATGATCTGACGGTAAACTGCAAAAGTTCCTGCAATCAATAATAATGAACAGGCAAACTGAAATATCACCAATGCTTTTCTAAGGGACATTCCTCCGCCAATTTTTTCCACACTCCCCTTGAGCACAGCGGTTGGATTAAATGATGACAACACAAGTGCCGGATAAATTCCGGATACAAAGGATCCCAGTAGAAACAACAAAATTAAAATGAGCCAGAGGCGAATATCACTAAAGTCGAAGGAGAAATTCTTTTCAACGATATTGCTCAAGACCGGTAACAATGCCATAGCCAGCAATACCGCGAGCGCCACCCCTAAAAAATTCACGAGTACAGACTCAAAAAAGAACTGAGAAATTAGCTGGCTTTTGTATGCCCCAATAGATTTCTTAACACCCACTTCCCGAGCGCGTTCCATCGCACGCGCTGTCGCCAAATTGATATAGTTAACCCAGGCAATCGCGAGTATAAAAATTGATATTAAGATGAAAAAATAGATCGTGTTGACCGAGGTTGTCGCACTCGATTCATTATCGAGACCGGGATGCAAATGAATGTTTCTGATCGGTTGTAATGTGAGTGTTACTTTACTATTTGATTCTGCCAGATTTTTTCCCCTGTACTTTTCAATAAAAGCGGGCATCTTATCATGCGCGGCTTTCAAATCTGCCTGCGGGTGCAGCTGTACATACGTCACAAAATTGCTCCATCCCCATCCATCGTCGTTTTTATACTGCGGATTTTGCAAAAGGTTATGGATATTGATTAAAAAATCAAAAGTGAAGTGAGAATTTTGAGGAACTTCTTTGATGATACCCGTTACTTCATAGTCACCCTCAGCCCAACCCCCAGATAACGTCAGCGCCTTGCCTACCGGATTTTCTTTACCAAAATATTTAAGTGCCATTTCATTTGTAATCACCATGGTGCTGGGGCGGTCTAATGCTACACCTGGATCGCCCACAAGAAATTCATAGTTGAACACATCAAGAAAAGTAGAATCCACAAACTGCATTTCTGATTCATGAAATCGAAGAGGCTCTGTAAGATTATTGTTGCTAACGACTGCCCCACCATACATCGGATGAGTACGCACATAGGTCTTAACCTCAGGGATATCCATCAACAATGATGGACCCTGCTTATAACCTGAAATAGGATTTGTACCTCTTAATTCTCCATTTTGATATGCCGTTGACAGCGTACGGTAAATGTTATCTGCATCCTTATGGAATTTATCGTAGCTAAGTTCAAAATCAACATATTTCAAAATCACGAGGCAAACAGAGACGCCCAGTGCCAGCCCAAAAATGTTGATAAATGAATACAACTTTCTCTTCTTCAAATTGCGAATCGCCAGAATAAAGTAATTGCGCAGCATAAAAATGGTGGTTAGTCCTGGGTGTTAGATGCTAATATCGCGGCAAAAGTTTCAAAACTTTCGAAGCTATCGTTAATACTTCGTTAATTCGGTGTGGTTACAAACATTTTTTTTCCTGCCATTCGTGCGTCTCAAACAAACGGCTTACCATCCAGGGAAATTCGAAGTGAATTCCCGATCCGGTTTGTACATTTAGTTTTTACTTCTATCGTATACCGTGACCTAACGTTCCAATTGAAAATTATTGCAGCCTCATGAAAATCAGAAATGACTTTTTATTACTGTTGTGCCTGGCACCTTGCGTTGTCTTCAGTCAACAAACTCCAATGGAAATTCCACTATGGGCAAACGGGGCGCCGGGTTTTGAAAACAGGCGCAATGAGCCTACACAAGCCAAGGATTGGTGGGTGAAAAATATTCATAACCCTTCCATTACAGTTTTTCCCGCCCCAAAGGACAAAACCACGGGAACTGCGGTAATCGTTTGCCCGGGTGGAGGTCACCGCGAACTTGTTTTTAACGCGGAGGGTAAAGAAGCCGCGGAGTTTTTGAACAGCATCGGTGTAACGGCGTTCGTGCTAAAATACAGGCTTGCGAATGAAGAGAACTCACCATACACGCTGGAAAAACATGTGCGGGAAGATGCCTATCGAGCGATGCGCCTGGTGCGAAGCAGAGCGCACGAATGGAATGTGAATCCGGATAGAATTGGAATGCTTGGCTTTTCGGCGGGTGGGGAAGTCGTTGCTTTAATTGCGTATGGCTCCGGCGACGGGAATCCCTCAGCTGCTGATCCTATTGACAAAGTAAATGGCAAACCCAACTTTCAAATGTTGGTGTATCCAGGACCAGGATTTATCCCAAATCCGATCCCGAAGGACGCACCTCCCCTATTTATGTTGGTTGCTAATGATGATCCATGCTGTTCGGAACCGGTTCTCAAATTGCTCCAGGGATATCGTGCCGCTAATCTCCCCGTCGAGGCGCACATTTATTCTCAGGGAAAACATGCCTTCAACATGGGTAACCGTTCCAAATTGAATTCAATAAAAACATGGCCGCAACGTATGGCGGATTGGATGGCAGACACAGGGCTCCTCACACCAGCTAAAAATAAATAAAACAAGAAATGCATTATGAACGACAATAACGTTTCGAACCACTCTCGGAGGGAATTCATCGCCTCCGTATCCTCAGTGCTCGGCGCCATTTCATTTATGCCGCAGTCGAGTTCTGCCGGGATTGATTTCAAGGTGCCTGTGGCAAAAATGACAATTAAACAGGTGATTGATTTAATTCTCACCACCATCCCGGGAGCTCCATTCAAGGAAACCGTCGATACTATAAAGTCAGGCGACGAACGCCAGGAGGTTAAGGGAATTGTAACGACAATGTTTGCTACGGCCGATGTCATTCAGCGAACTGCAGCTTTGGGCGCGAACTTTATTATCGCGCATGAACCTACCTTTTACAATCATCGCGATGAAACGACATGGCTGGATAACGATCAGGTTTTTCAATTTAAAAATGATCTTCTGAAAAAAAATGGCATTGTGGTCTGGCGTTTTCATGACTATTGGCATACTCACCGGCCTGATGGTGTGCTCATGGGAGTACTGACTAAATTGGGGTGGCAAAATTATTACAATGCCGAAAATCCGAGGATGGTTGTTTTACCAGCCATGACGCTAGCCGATGTTATGAAGCACGCAAAAAAGAGTTTGGGCATCCGACAGGTGAGGTTTATCGGTGATCCCAAGCAGCAGTGTAAACGTATTGCGTTGATGCCGGGCGCCGCGGGTGGAAGATCACAAATCCAGGCGCTACAAGCAGAAAAACCCGACGTTCTAATCGTTGGGGAGGTCGCTGAGTGGGAAACAGCCGAATACATTCGAGATGCTCAGTCGATGAAGTTACCGATGTCATTGATTGTCTTGGGACATGCCGAAAGCGAAGAACCAGGAATGGAATGGCTGGTTTCCTGGCTTCAACCGAAAGTACCGGATATTAAGGTGACAAATGTGCCATCTCATTATCCTTTTAAAGAAGCCTAACCGAAGTTCTAGTTTCTAGTTTCCGCCCTTTCGAAGTGCGCACGTTAAGTCGCACCAAAGCAATCGATACAGGATGATTCATCGCTTCAATTTTTCAAAAGGAAATTTGAATATGCGTGGGCAGCTCTTAATGGCAGAATAATATGGAACCTTGCTCCCTTGTTCACCTTACCATTTGCAAATATAAACCCGCCGTGATTTTCAATGATTTTACGGGCGATCGCTAATCCTATTCCAGTCCCTTCATAATTTCTACCGTGAAGTCGTTGAAATATACCAAAGATCTTTTCCTTGTATTTATCTTCGAAGCCAATACCGTTATCCGTAACCAGAATATTCACAAAGTTTCGGGGATTAATTCCTAAATCGTCGGCTTGCTCTTGCGTTATGGGCTGCGGTCTGATTTCGATCGCCGGTGATGTTTTGTCGCTAAATTTCAACCCATTGCTGATGAGATTTTGAAATACCTGATGCATTTGCCCAGGCACTGCATCAATCGCAGGCAACGGATCGCTGGTGATCACGGCATTCTTTTCCCTAATGGTAATTTCAAGGTCTTCGGTGATCTGTTTAATAATTTTGTTTAAATCAGTTTTTTCCTTTACCGAACTTCCATTCGACAATTTCGACAACGTCAATACGTCGTCGATAAGTGACTGCATTCGATTTGAAGCCGAAATAATTTTTGAAAAATAATTTTGCTCTCCTTCTGAAAGTTTGTTCTTGATTTTCGATTGAAGAATATTCCCAAAGGCCTGTATCTTTCTTAAAGGTTCTTTTAAATCATGAGAGGCCACGGAAGCAAACTGCATTAAATCAAAATTTGATCGCTCTAGCTGCACGTTTGTCTCAGATAATTTGTCGCTGGTTAGTTTCAAATCTTTAAAACTTTGAGCGATGAGATCGGCATTCTTTTTACGATCCGTGATATCCATGTGGGTGGTAACAATGCCATCGAGCATTTTAACAATGGTTGTTTCATACCAACGGTCATCGCTCGCCTGATAAAATTCAAGTTTTTCTGAAATACCTGTTTCCACGACATTTGAATAGACCTGCAGATATTCGCTTGGCGTTTCCTTAAATATATCGGTCAAACATCTTCCTATCAACGAACCTTGCTTCACATTAAACATCTTCTCTGCGGCCTCATTTACTGCCAGGTATTCAAAGTCAATGATTTTGTTATTCGTATCACGTATGGCTTTCTTGGCTGTAATCCCGTTGGTTGAGCTCTCGAATATTCCTTCTACGATGCTTGCCAATCGCTTTGATTGAGAGATATCAATAAAATTGATGACGACCCCATCCATTGATTTATCCCGCCGCACGTATGGGCTGACGCGCATAAGATAATAGTTGCCGGTGCGGCTTTGAACTTCTTTCTCTTTTGCTTTCGAAGTGCGAATAACTTCTGACACCTCGTTAATAAAGTTGAGACCTTTAATATTGGTCGTTATATCAACCAGCGACCGTCCAATGTCAACCTCCATGAGATTTATCATATGTCTGATCGCCGGGCTGAATTTTCTAATAATCATATTACTATCCACCAACACTTGTCCTATTTCAGTATTATTGAAATAATTATTGAGGTCATCATTTAATTCATACAATTCTTTTATTTTAAGTTGATGCTCTGCGCTTACCGTGTGAAGTTCTTCGTTCAATGATTGCAATTCTTCATTCGTACTTTGCAACTCTTCGTTGGTTGAGATCATTTCCTCATTGCTGGACTGCAATTCTTCGTTCACCGTCTCCATTTCCTCGATCACTGCCTGGAGATTTTCGCGGGTCTCAACCAATTCCTTTTCCAACGCCAGGACCTGCTCGCTATTTTCAATTGCACTTCCCGAAACAATTCTCACAGGTTTGGGTTCAGCCGAATCTTCAATGACAATGGAGATAAAGGGATATTGAAAATCCGCGCGTTGTAAGTATGGTTTTACAATTATATTAACCAACCGGACCTCGTTTCCTTCATGCAACACAACGTGCTTCATGATCCATTTGGTATTCTCAGCGATTGATTTTCGAATTGCAACGCCCAACGCAACGCCCAGGTCGCTGGAAACCATCCTTAATAAATTGAAATTAAAACTTTCTTCAGGGAAGTTGAGAAAGCTTTTATAGCTTCCAACAGCTTGCTTGACATTAAATTCTTTATCGATTAAAATCAGGGCGACTTTTCTATCTTCAAGAAGCGTGTCTTTTAATATTTCAGGGAGATTGAGGGGATTATTCTTCCCGCCGATTGATTGAAATTTAGGATAAACGGTGTTTTCCAGCGGGACAAACATTGTCTCAGAATCCAAGGATCTTTTCGTAAGGCACCGGTAGATTTTCCATTTCCGATTGACTTCTTGTGTAACATCTTTTAAGATCCCGATATTTTCACTGGGACCGAGCATCAGGTAGGAATTGACACTAAGGGCGAAATGAAATTTTTTTAACGCCTTTCGTTGCAACATGGTGTTGATATAAATGAACATGTTACGACACATGATCAGGTCCAGCCGGCTAAAGGGAGGATCTTGAAGAACGTCATGATTGGCAAAGACGACCACCTTGCGCAATTCAGGAATTACTCGAAAAAATTCACCTTCCTGAATAAAGTATTTCTGAAGCAACTCTTTGGGTACATCTTTTTTTATGTCATTTGTGTACACACCTCGTGAAGCCGTTTCCAGAGCCTCGGCATCGATATCCGTGGCAAATATTTTTAGGTTTGGAAATGTCTTGCCTATTTTTTCGAGGTACTCCAAAAATAAAATTCCTACTGAATAGGCTTCCTCGCCACTGCTGCACGCAACGATCCAGACTTTAATGGGATCATCCGCTTTTTTGGCCGATAGAATAGCTGGAATCACGTCAGTCCTTAGGCAGGCATACCCCTCTGGATCTCTGAAAAATTTGGTGACATTTATCAAAAACTCACGACTAAGTGTTTTTACCTCCTCTTCGTGTTCGAAAATGTAGTCTCTATAATGCATCAGTTGCTGAATCCCTAACTCAGACATCCTTTTCGCAAGCCGCCGGAATAGCGTTGGACGTTTGTAATGGTTGAAATCATGCCGGGTCCTTTTATTAAGAAGGTCGAGGATCTCGCGCAGGATATTTTCATCCCTTTCGCTAAACGAATTCAGCGATTTCACCAAGGGGGCATCTTTGATAAACTCAATTAACTCCTCGCCGATCATCTCCGGGGGAAGAATTATATCAGGGGACACACTTTCCACCGCGCTGTTTGGCATTCCGTCAAAAGTTGCCGTCAATGGATCCTGGACGATAGCAAGACCACCTTCACGTTTTATTGCTTTCAAGCCTTTTGTACCGTCTGTTCCTGTTCCCGATAAAATAATTCCGATCGCCTTCTTTTTTTGATCGAGAGCTAAGGACTCAAAAAAGACGTCGATTGCGTGATTAGGGCTCCTTGACTTCACCTTCTCGTCCAACTGGAGGCGCCCCTGGTTAATAGAAATTAACTTCTTGTTAGGTATTACATAGATACTATCCGGTTCGATCACCATATTTTCAGAAGCCTCCCGCACTTGCATTTCGGTGTGCTTGGAAAGCAATTCAGCCATCAGACTTTTATGGTCCGGGGACAGATGTTGCACAACTACAAAGGAAAACCCCGTGTTGACCGGCATATAATCAAACAAATCATGAATCGCTTCCATGCCGCCGGCAGAAGCACCGATACCGATTATATGTGAAGGGGACACGAATTTGCGCTTACTGGCAACCGTATTTTTGGCCATATTGATGTTACTAAAAACAATAATTACCTTTGATTCTAAAAAAAATCTGTGCCATATTTCCCAAAACTTGATTAATGGCTAGTCCGCTTAATATTCTTTTGGTTGAAGACGATCAGGATGACGTAGAATTGATGCAGGATGCGCTTCGGGATAATGATATTCCCTTCGCCATGGAAATAGTCCGGCAGGGGGATAAGGTTCTTCCGTACCTAAAGACGTGTAAAAATCTCCCCAATGTGATACTTCTAGACCTGAATCTTCCTAAGATGCATGGGCGAGAAGTTTTGAGCAGGATTAAACTTTCTGAAGACTTTAAACAAATTCCGGTCGTGATTCTTACGACCTCTTCTTCTCAGGCGGAAAAAGAATTTTGCCTGAGTGCAGGCGCTTCCCAGTTCCTGACCAAACCATCTACGGTTGAAGGGTTCAATAAAACCATTGAAACCATTATGAAAATCGCCCTTCAGGGCCAGAAGACCTAAAAAGCTCAATTTGTGCACTTTTTGGGCTTTGTTTTCAAAAATGAAATAAGCGTCCCAATTCTAGACTGATCATCCTTCTGAAACCTCTATTTCAGCGTGATTTGAAGGTTTTTGACCATGGCTCCAAATTGGAGTTACTGTCATCAAAAACCTCAAAGTTATGTTACACAAGTTCTTTTTCAATCGTCTGTCGCTGGAGAATAAGGTCAAACACTTACACAGCAAGGGCGTTGCCTTGGGTTCAAGAATTAAAGATGGCCGTCAGATCCATATGTATATGCTTCGCGATTTATTTGTCGAAGTCACGTACACAGAGGATAAGACCTATTTGGCTCCTGAAAAGGTAAACATATTGAACGGTTTAAATAACCTTCAACAATATCTGGAAACAGAATTCCGAGCTCGTTTTTAAGTCTTTTTCATAAATAGTTGGTTAGTTGGTTGTTTTCTTGAGTTGGCTTTCATTTTTTTCCATTAAGATGGTGTTTCGGTGAAATTAAGTCTGAGTGGTCGCATGACTGAGTTTCGCCGTTACACTATCTATCGTTTGCTGTTACCACTCATCCCTTTTCTCTCTAAATTCCCCTTGTCCAGAACAGATCATGACAGATGAAACTCTCGAGTTTCTAACTTTGTCGTTCGAAATAATCTCCTCGCCGGGTATTATCTTTTTCGCATTGACTTAAATCTTTATTCATTATAAAATTCTTCAATTATGTCTGTCAGCACGGTCCAAAAGTTCAATCATGTAAGTTATTTGTGGGACGAAAAAAAAGCGATGGAGCTTAAAGGAGATGAGGTAGCTTTGTTGATCTACCGGTCTAACCTTTTGGGCGCCGACCTCCGCCTTACAAATTACGGAGGCGGAAACACATCGTGTAAAGTTTTATCCAAAGACCCATTGACGGGCGCTTCTGCGGAAGTAATGTGGATAAAGGGTTCCGGGGGCGACCTTGGAACATTGAAAAAGAGCGGGCTGGCGGCGTTATACATGGATCGTTTAAACAGTCTGAAAAAAGTTTACCGCGGTCTTGCTCACGAAGATGAAATGGTGGAGTTATTCAACCATTGTATTTACGATCTCGGTTCAAAAGCTCCTTCTATTGATACTCCGCTGCACGGATTTCTTCCATTCA
>Ga0157380_10002403_pt1 | contig 12592 bp, 8 predicted proteins | sample S35metaG_FD_119757 | JGI IMG/M metagenome (GOLD analysis project Ga0157380, IMG submission 119757) | Switchgrass rhizosphere microbial communities from Kellogg Biological Station, Michigan, USA - S3-5 metaG | ecosystem: Host-associated > Plants > Roots > Rhizosphere > Soil | place: USA: Michigan...
GAAATGCCCGCGATGCTGCAATCCAAATTGTTGCGCGTCATCGAGGAGCGTTCGCTTAGACGTTTGGGAAGCAAAGTCGAATTGCCGATTGACGTGCGCTTGTTGGCTGCAACCAACCGTGACCCTGAGGACGCTGTGAGTGCCGGTACTTTGAGAGGCGATCTCCTCTATCGCATCAACGTAATTCGCATTCACTTGCCGCCGTTGAAGGAGAGGACAGAAGACTTACCGTTCCTGGCGCAGCATCTCATAACGCAACTCGCGGAAAAGCATAATCGTCCGGCTCGTTTCCTTAGTCCCGCTGCTCTTTCGGTTCTGCAATATCATGCCTGGCCGGGTAACGTGCGGGAACTGCGCAACGTAATCGAGCGGGCGGTAGTGATCTGCTCAGGTGAACAAATTGAGCGCCACCATTTCGCTCCCTACCCCATCGATCAACGCGAGCGCCTGCGCCGCGAAGATACGATTACATTTCCAGTCGGAACGCCGTTAGAAGAGGTTGAACGGCAGATGATCTTACGAACCCTGGTTAAGACGAATAACAACAAGACGCGCGCGGCCGAGCTGCTGGGGATCAGCCTCAAGACCCTTCACAATAAACTCAACCTCTATCGCGACCGCTCCCAAATGGACACCGAAGGCTCAAAGACATAACCACCAAAGCCATTCTGCCTTCAAAATAGTTACTCAACTAGATACAGCTCCAGGTTGGGAAGGGATGCTTGCTCCCGCCGTGTGATTACCTCTCAAGACTTAAGGTGAATCACATTGAGGCGGAAGCAAGCATCCCTTCCTGACCTGGAGATTACCGGATTTGAACATGCAATCTCGTGTCTGAGTGCTTCAAAAACAATCTAAGACTAGGGTCTCTTCGCTGTGATGTCCTTTAGTAACTCGCGAACGGCCACGTCAAGCTGACTATCCTTCCCCTCATAACTTTCGCCGAGAGGCTTATCCACCGGGATATCAACGGGCCGGGGATTTCTTTCCATGACCGTGCCGTCGTTCGCGGTAATCTTTTCGAATGGCAATCTCAATACGGAACCATCGATCAGTCCGGTTCCCGAAGTAAAAATTATCCAACCTGCCGTAGGCTCACCAACAACCTTACCCAACTTCTCCGAGCGATAACCTTCGGTGAAGTCTTCACCATCGGAAAGCGTGTGACGATTAGTTAATAATATCGTCGGCAGTTCCAGGGCCCTTTGACCAAGATGACTTCGGGCCGGGGCTCCGTACGAGTATCCACGCGGCGTCATGGTGAAGTAACTCTTTCGCGCCAGCACATCGATCGCGTAGACATTCACAAAGCCGCCATTGTTATTGCGCATGTCAACGACCACGCCATCGCGCCTTTGATTCTCAACGTCCAAGTCGATGTAAAACTGGGTCAGCGATGCTGAGGACATGTCTGGCATGTGGACGTAGCCAAGTCGACCATTGCTAGCCTTGGCGACGTAGGCACGATTCTCTTCGACCCAGCTGCGGTAAAGGAGGCCTCGCTCGGTAGCGCCACTGGAAGGCCGGACCACGACCTCCCTCTTTTGAGCACCCGCAGCTGACGAACCAACTGAAAGGACCACGCGCCGATTTATCTTGTACGCGAGCATCTCATCCAGATTGGTACTCGCGCTTACCGGAGTTCCATCAACTGATAGCAGGTATTCGCCTACTTTGATGTTTCCGATAGCGGCTGTGGTCAAAGGAATGACCTCGGTGATTTTCAGGGCACCAGAAGTTTCATACTCGCCGCGATCGAAACGCAGGCCCAATCGGCCAGTTGCAGGTGCGGGTGGTCCCCCGGGAGCTGAGATGCCGAGATGCGAGGCGTTTAATTCACCAAGCATCAGAGAAATGATCCGGCGCAGTTCATCAGGAGTCCGCGAGCCTGCTGCCAGCGGTTCGTATTGAGCTCGAACCGCGTCCCAGTTTGCGCCATGGAATTTCGAATCATAAAAATTGTCGCGCAGGTAACTCCATGCCTGGCGAAAGACCTCGTTTTTCTCACGACCAAAATCAACGTCAAGCTCAGCCGTGACTGCCAGGGGTCGCGTTTGCCGGTTGTCCATGTTGTAGATGTTTATGCGACCATTCTCGAGGTAATAGACTTCTTTGCTGTCTGGCGAAAACTGCGCCCACCGTTTGAACCCGGCGGTAGAAGTTAGCTGCCGGGCAACCAATGGGTCCCTGGTGAGTTCATCAAGTGGAAAGACGTAGAGATTCTGTTGATTCGCAACGACCGCAGTCAGCAGGGCCCACTTTCCATCGGGGCTGATTGTCTGAGAGTTAACGTCCAAGCCCACCGGTAACGTAGTCAAGCGACGGCGAATTTGATCAAAGTTTATTTCGACGGGCTTGGGTGTTGGCTTCGCTTTCGGGTCAGCGGCTGGAGACGGTGACGGTGTAGCGGCAGGCACTGGAGCAGGTGCGGGTGTTGCTGACGGCTCAGGCTGCTTTGTTGGAGGCATCTTTGGCGTCTCTTCTTTGAAGAGGTCGCGGAACTGATCCTCTCGAAATTTTGGTACTCGTTGCAGCAGATCAATCCTGGCGACTTGTCCATCCTCGGTCCTCTGGTTCGTGTCAAAGAGTATGTAAGTTCCGTCGGGACTCCATGACACAGTGTTGCTGTTTCCATTTGCGAGGAAACTGACCGCACGACTTTCTCCGCCCTTAACGGGAACGACGAAGACATTCTTGAAGAGCCTTTCACCAATCGGCATGAAAGCCAACCACTTGCTATCAGGTGACCAGACAAAGTTTCGATCTGAGTTGAGCGGCGGCCGTTCCATTTGCGCACGAGCGAGACTGCGATCCTGCCTGGTTTCGACGTCGAAGACTCGAACATCTTCACCTGCGCGCTCAAAGGCGATCAGCTTGCCATCAGGAGAATAACGCGGCGTATCGTCGCTGGCCGGTGTATTCGTGAGTTGCGTTTCGGTGTTCGTGCCAAAGTCATAGGAAAACAAATGCAAGACACCATTGCGATCGGAGACATACACGAGCTTTCGACTGTCTGGTGACCAGGTAATCTCAGATTCTTCTGCGGGAGTATTTGTAACTCGGGCAGCATCGCCTCCGTCAGCTGCGGTGGCTGCGAAGACTTCGCCGCGAACCACGAACGCAACTTTCTTCCCGTCTGGAGACAGAACCATTTCCGCTATCTGATCAGAAAGCCGTAGGTGATCAATCGCGGGCCCCGCAGTTGCGCCTCTCCGAGTGATTGCGACAGCGCTTGCCCGGTTGCTGCTCGTGTCGAACTTCCAAATTTGCGAATCGCGGTTAAAGACGATCATCCGACCGTCATATGAAATGCTTGGCCAAATAGCGCGACCATTTGTGAAGTTAGTCAAAGCCCTGGGCTTGCGGCCCGGTTCGGCGAGCCAGATGTTCTCTGCCCCACTCCTATCAGAGATGAAATAGACGCTTTTCCCGTCCTTGTGCCACATGGGCCAAACCTCTTTGGCTCCGCCGTCGCTGATTCGCTCATATCGAGGAGCAGCACCAAGGTGCGCCAGCCAAATCTCGCTTTCGTCGATGTGACTGTGTCCTTTTCGCCACCATTGCGTGAGACCAAAACCGTGTCCAGCAAAAGCAATCGTATTACCGTCAGGCGATGGCGCTCCGAAGTACTCGGTCGTGAATCGATCGGCACTGACCAGCATGGGAGTGCCGCCATCAGCTCTGACTCGATAGATGTCACTCATGCCTGAGATGTCGCGGCTGGATGAGTTGAAATAAATCCATTTGCCATCTGCCGACCACGAGTCGAGCTGATCGTTGCTGTCGTCAAACGTGATTCGCTTCAAGTCTCCGCTGTCGAGCGCCAGGACATAGATGTCACCATTCCCGGTGCGAGTGGAAATGAAAGCCAGCTTTCGACCATCGGGAGAGTACACCGGCCGTGATTCATTCGCTGGATGCGAAACGAGCAGACGAGCATCACCACCGTTTGCTGCTACTGTCCAAATGTCACCGCCGGAAACGAACGCAATCTCGGAAAGGTCAGGTGAGATTGCAGGCTCGGTGAAGTAAGGAACCGCCTGCGTTTGTCCGTTGGCTCGCATGGTGAGCGATGCCAGCAACGCCACGGACAACAGGCAGAAATAGACAGGCTGGGACATTCGGGTCTTGAGTTTCATACTGGATTCCCTTCAATGGATTTTGCTGTAGCAGCGGATGGCCATACTACAACATGGCCGTGATCATCAAAAAGAGTTTAGATACGGATCAAAGCGGAGAAAAGTTTAGAGATCATTGTGCGGGTACAGTTTGAATTTATGCCGCGGGCTCGCCCCGTGGAGGCTAACGCTGGCAGCTAAGCGCGCTGCTATCTGTGAACAAGAAGCCACGGGCTCGCCCCGTGGTGACTCACGTTTTATGCTTGTATTTCAGAATCGCTATTCCTAGTAATAAGCGTGAAGCTCCACGGGACGAGCCCGTGGTATCCGAAAGACGATCTGCAGCTATCGTTTAGCTGCCTGCGTGAGTCACCACGGGGCGAGCCCGTGGCATTAGTGTCAACACGTACTTACCAGCGAGTTGCTAATCGGTTACGTTGAATGCTACTCATTAACCCATGTCCGTTCTCTTGTTCTTCATTGATGGCCTCGGCATTGGTACGCGAGGGCCGCACAACCCGTTTGATGGTTTAAAAGCCGCCGAACCTCTCGCCGTTTTTCGTGACGATAATAGGCCGATCATTCGCGACGGAGTAGTGATCCCGACCGATCCCTGTCTGGGAGTTGAAGGCAGGCCTCAAAGTGCCTCGGGACAAACCACGATACTCACTGGAATAAACGCGCCGGCTACTCTCGGGTATCACAAACAAGGTTTTCCGAACGCGGCTTTGCTGGAGATCCTTCATGAGCATTCGATTTTCAAGCAACTCAACGCAGCGGGCATAGAACCCGTCACTTTCGCGAACGCTTACACACAACGGTTTTTCGACGATCGGCCGCGTTGGGTCTCGGCTACAACGGCTGCGGTTGAGGCTGCCCAACTTTCCTTTCGCACCATCGACGATCTCAAGGCCGGTCACGCGGTTTATCAGGACTTCACCAATGGACTCCTGATCGCGCGCGGCGAAGATGTTTCGCCTCGCTCTCCAACTGAGGCCGCCGGAGTTCTCGCCGGCATAGCAGCTACTCACCGCTTCACGCTGTACGAGTATTTCATCACCGACAAAATGGGGCATGCCCAAGACTACAACGCCGCCCGCCTGGTTATCCAAAAGCTTGCGGCTATGATTCGCAATCTGCTGGAAACTCTTGATCTCGATCGCACAACGGTTATACTCACCAGCGACCACGGCAATATCGAAGACTTATCAACGCGCAACCACACGTTGAATGCGGTACCAACTATCGTCTGGGGCGCACAACGTCAACGCGTGGCAGACCGAGTCCGAAGCCTCGCCGATATCACACCAAGTATTATTGAAATTCTTACAACGTCTGAATCTGATTGAGACATCAGTCTCGTAAGACTTAATTGATCGAGAAAGGATCGGAAACCTGATGGATAGCCCGACCCCCAGCGAGTCTTCCACCAAAACGCCTTTGGCCCCAATTGCTCGCTATTCTTATTACGCACTTGGTGTTCTCACCGTAGTCAACTTTCTCAACTACATCGATCGCCAGATTCTGCCCGCCGTGGCGCCCTTGATGGCGAAGGACCTTCATCTCAGCGACACAGAAATCGGCGCGATGGAAGCGACGCTGCTCCTTTCATTCACTATCCTTGCTCCGTTGTTTGGTCGTCTCGGTGATAGATATTCAAGAACTAAGCTAATGGCTACGGCCGCAGTCCTTTGGAGCATTGCCACGGGGCTGACTGGCATAATCGATCACTCACCAATGTTGCCGGGAGCTCTCCATCTCAACATCCCGATCGTACAATTTGGACTCAGCCTCTCCGGCGTCGCAATCATGCTTTGTGTGGTCAGAGCCGCTGTCGGAGTGGGTGAGTCGTCTTATTCGACGATTACTCCCAGTCTAATCGCCGATTATTTTCCGCTTCATTGGCGGGCCACAGCTCTGGGGATCTTTCAGGCGGCCATTCCGATGGGATTCGCATTAGGCGCGATGATCGGCGTGGTACTAGCCAGCTTCTTTGGCTGGCGTATGGCCTTCATGATTGTCGGTGTGCCGGGCCTCATCACGGCTTTCTTTGTCTGGCGTTTGCGAGAACCTGTTCGTGGCGTTCAGGACAGTGAAGTCAATGCCTCTACTGAGCCTCGAGAGTCGTGGCTAAAGACAACCTGGCGCATCGTTCGCAACCGGAATTGGTTTCTCGCCACCGCGGGTTACACTTCTTTGACGTTTGTCCTTGGAGCGTTCGGCACCTGGGCAATATTTCTGCTCGAGCGCGAGAAAGGGATGACCAATGAAGCTGCAGGCATAACTCTCGGTGTAGTCATTCTGCTGGCGGGCGCAGCGGGAACTTTTGGAGGAGGATGGATCGCCGATCGATTAGCGCGGAAGCGTTACAACGCATATTTTCTCGTGTGCGCTGCAAGCAGTTTTCTCGGCATCATTCCCGCCTTCCTCTGCTTATCCGGAAGCAATCCGTGGGTTTTTATTCCGGCGATCTTCTTCACGGTATTTTTTCTTTTTATTAACAACGCTCCCTTCCACGCTATTCTCGTCAATAGCGTGTCGGCATCTGTCAGGGCGACGGCAATCGCTCTAAACATTGTCGCGATTCATTTGTTCGGAGATGTGAACTCGCGCTTTGGTGTCGGAGTGTTGTCGGACTCGTTGGCTGCCGGTCAGGCAAAAATGTTGGCGCGAATTGCTGAGGTTCTCGGCATCGAGCCCGTGAGAGAGCATCTGACTGCGGCCCTGCTGGTCGTGCCTCTCGCTTTGTTGCTGTCTTCCTTGTTTTTCCTGTGGGGAGCGAAGAAACAGAAGCCCGACGACTTCATAACTCACTAGGCGAACCTGTAAGTCTTAGCCAGCAGTCTTCCTGCGCCGCACTGCGGGAGCCTTCTTCAAACAAGCGTTTGAACAGAAGTAATCAGAGTTGGAATGAAGTGCTCGGTTAAGCGGCACCCAGGTATTGCACTCGACACAACGAACCAACTTGCTGCGGGCGTTTTGTAGATCTTCACCGAACTCGTCGTTTGAGGCCCGAGTGCCCAGATCCAATGTACCTTTGAAGGCGCTGAGAAACTGACGCGCAAGCTGAAGGTACGGTCGTAGTCTTCGATAGAGGAACCAGGCAAGCAGCGCCACAAGCGCAAGGACGAGTAGGTATTTCAAAGCTTAGCTAATGAGATTTAGTTGTCGTTACCCTCACCTGAGGCATAGTCCGTGTCGACAGCTCGCCGCCGCGGAGCCGGATCAGTTGAACGGCGTCGGGGAACAGACTCCCTGGCACGGCGATCAATACTGCCTACCGGCAATCCTCTACCGTGGACCGCTTCTTCCAATATGCGAGTGATTTCCTGGGACAAGGTTCGATGCTCAGCCGCAGCACGCCGGCGTAGCGATTCTTTGAGGTGATTGGGAACGTAAGCCCCGATGAAAACTCCTTTACGATTTGCCATCGTCCGTCGCTTTCTCCTTAGGCATAATCAAACGCCAAGCAATTTAAGAGCAGGCCTGTAAGCCGAATTCTGTTTCCCGATAAATCGGGACGGCGATCATTCATCTAGACCATTTGTTGCCAAATGGTTCGAGCGACCTACCCGGAGGTCGTTCCCGACGAATCGGGATTGGGCGAGCAGCCCTAATTGACGCCTCCCTATTTGGTCTTGCACCGCGAGGAGTTTGCCTGGCCGCGGCTGTCACCAGTCGCGCCGGTGCGCTCTTACTTTAAGCCCCAAGGGGCCGCACCATTTCACCCATCACCGCCGGTTTGGTGGATCCTGAGCCTCGATGAGGCTCGGATAAAAACCGGCGGCTGGTCTGTTTTCTGTTGCACTTGTCGTCGTCCAAGTTTGAACTTGGACGCCCCGCCGTTAGCGGGCTCGCTGCCCTATGGTGTTCGGACTTTCCTCTCCTGGATTACTCCAGCAGCGACCGCCCGACCTGCTCTCATTGCAAGGCAGCGAATTATAGCAAGAGAGTGTTCAACACGTACAGCAATGCTCAAGTAGACTTTAAACCGACTACAACTTGGCGCCTTTGCGGCTTGGCGCCTTTGCGTGAAAGCTTTTTATGCAGAGTTGAAATCTCCCGCCAAGGAGCAAAGGCGCCAAGCCGAAAAGGAAATCCCTTTACCCGAAATACTTGAAGCCGACGCGAAGGTTATAGAAAACATCCTGAGCGAGTGTCAGAGCCAGGGTTATTGAGACAATCGTGTGAGATACAGCCAAGGCGAACAGGTTTGGCTGTCGTTGATAAATCGCAGCCCACAACACGCCCCCAACCAAAGTCAGCACGGTCAGCAATGGATTCGGAAGATGAAGCAGCCCGAAGACTATCCCTACCAGCAGGATGCTCTTGATCCCTTTTCCAAATACCAACTGAGCCCGGCGATTAATAAAGCCCTGGAGAGCATACTGCTGAAATAGCGCCCAGAAGATAATCAACAAAAACCTTGGACGAGGCACAGCAAAAGAGAAACTGCCTTTCTTCAGCACCCAGCCAGTTACAACGATCAGCACGACGACAACTACTGTCAGCAGCAGAACCCAACCTAATGCCGCTACCAGATTATCGAATCGAAAACCGATCTCCTTAAGACTCTCGCCGCGCTGACGATGCGAGAAAATCATGAACGCGAGCGCCAAAACTACGGGCGCTGCCCCGATTAACTTACTTCTTCCAGCAAAAGCAAAGATTACCCACTCTGCGATCAGACACGACGTCACGATCGAAACAATTTCCCACCAGGCGATTGCGCGGTTGGTTAAGTTGGAATGGTCAACTTCAGTCATGCGTTTCTCAAAACCTTAGTGGCCTGATCTGTCTGCCATCCGCGTCCGGGGCGAAGTCGAGCGGATTTCCAAGGAGCTGCAAGGTCTGACGATTTCCATCGCTGCTCCGATGCAGAACATAAATGCGAGCCGTGTGAGCTCCCTGCGGCACCGAAAAGGACGAGAACTTGAAGCCATGCCACTCATCGCCGGCCCAGCCTGCGGCTACCACGTCGGGTCGAGATTGATTGGCGATTGCGCCAGCAACGAATTTGTCATCGATGAAGAGTTGGACTTCGAGCCTTTCAAAAGTATCTGCTGAGTTGACGGCCCAGCCCGCAACGCCGTCAGGCGTTATCTCACCCCACCCGTGATAGGTTGGCGGAAACGCACTGACATAAAAGCCAACGGCTAGACCCGCGACTAGAAGAGTCTCTGCGATTGATTTCACAATCAAGGCGTGGGCCAGCTTCATGCGCGGCATTATAGCAGCGCCCGTACTGCAGGCTGCCAGCCTGCAGCTTGTTAGCCCGAACATACTCGTGTCCTGCCACTAAGTTGAGGCCCCTACCGTTCTGCTCCGTTCGAAGGAGCGGAAGCGATCTTGAGAACTACAATTCGACTTGCGTTCCGCTCCTACGAACGGAGTTGGGAGATAAGCTTGCATTCGTGTCTATAAACATTTCACTCCTATGGAGTGAAATCTCCTTCTACAAACTTGAAAGACACGACACTAGGTTTCTGGTCTGAATTGGCTACGGCGTGTGGAGAAACTGACCCTGGTTGTCTTTGTAGAAGATTGAGTGCTTGATCGGTGATTTTGTCGGAGAGATTGATGGAGCCCGAATCGTGATCTCAATTGTCTTTGTCTCGCGCACTTCAATGGCAGGGACTCGGAAGGTTAGGACTTGCCGTTGACCGATCATCTCCTGTGTCGTTGGCAGTAAATCCGAACTAATGTAGGTCGCAAACGGATCAAGTTCGACGCGAATCGTGAGATCGCTGGCCCGTCCTTTGCCATCGTTGACCATCAATAGTCGATAACTTCCCTGCTCCGAAGCAGCTTCAAGGCGACTGTGAATTGCAGGAGATCCATTGATGAGTGGTTCTTTGTGCGCCACTGGTGCTGGGCGTGCGGCTGGCACTACTGCTGAGTCCAGCTTCGGCGGCGCCAGTTTTGCGGTCGGTTTTTCAACCGCTTTTTCGGATCTGGTAATCGATGCAGCCCCACTGAGGGCAGGTGGTGGCAGTACTGTCTTTGCAACTGCTGGAGCGGGCTGGGAAGACTTAACGGCTGCCGGCGGATTGATAATAGTTAGACCTGGCTTGGCCAATGGTTTTGCTTCCGTCGTGGTTTCTTTTGATACCGGAGTCACCGCTAACAGCGCGGGTTCTTTCAAAGCCGGCGATTGCAACTTTGGTTTGTCAGCTAGTTTTGGAGCCGCAACGGTTGCGACCGGGCCAGCACTCTTTTCCGTAGCGAGCTCGGTTGTTTTGAGCTTTGGCTGTTCGATATGGGCTGGAACCGTGGTCGCAGCCAACGTCTCCGGATCTTTCGCCTTAACAGCTTCCGCTGGTTGTGGCTCAGTTTGTGCGCGAACCACTTCGCGCTTCGACGAATGTTTAGGAGTGACTGACTTGGCGAAGCTTTGCCGTCCTACTCTCAACTCGTCTTCATACAAACTTGCGAGCGGCGTGTCGGGAATATCTTTCAAGCGCAAGCCAACTTTTTCAGCATTCGCTATGTCACCTTGAGCAAGGTAACTGCGGCCAAGCCACAAGAGACCGAGATCCTTGATTGTGCTGCTCGGATAGTGAGTAAGAAAGTCGTTCAGAGTAACGATTGCTTCTCCGTAGAGACCTTGATTGTAAAGTGACTGTCCGCGAGTAAAGGCAGCTTGCTCAGCTTCGGTGATGCCCGAGTCCGAGTTGTCCTGGGCAAAGGTCGGCTGAGTGCTGAAAGAGATGACGCACAGTAAGAGAGCCAGTGAGCGGCTGATTGATTGCATCATGATAGCTACTTTCACAGGGCTGGTAACGCAAACTGTTAGTTTGCGTCCCGCCTCAGATGTCATACGCGCAAACTAACACTTTGCGTTAACGAGCTTCGCTAACCGAAACTCGATCGCCTTCCTGCAAAACTGGATCGACAGTCTTTCCTTCTTCAATCTGTCGCAAGTTGTATTCAGTCACCATTAGTCGTCCATCGTTACCCTGGCGCGACACTTTCACTTTGTAACCGGCGGTGCGAGTCACACCTCCACTGGCAATGATTGCCTGCGTCAGCGTTAGCCCGTTGTGAAAGGCTTTTTGTCCTGGAGAATTGAACGCGCCGGCTGCGTAGAAGAATGTGGCTGGTCCCGCAGGCGGCGACTGAACTTTGATTAAATCACCGGGAAGGATCATCGTGTTGACGGCGGTCTGGTCTTTTAGATTGATTTCAATCGTGGGCACGCCCGCACGCGTGATGCTTACTTTGACAGCTTCAGCGCGTGGCTGAGCTTCTGCTAGTAAAACGTAAAGAGGAGTAGCTTCACGGCGCAAGAATCGCGCACCCGGATCGAGAACTGCACCGGTAACGATAACACTGTGGCTCGTGTAGTCTCGCACCTTCACCGAGACTTTTGGATTATCCAGCACTTTGATTCGAGCTTGTAGCTGTTGCTCAATTTCGTCGGTAGTTAAGCCGGCGACTGAAATCGGAGCATTCGACAAGGGATGATCGAGCAAGCCTCCGTCCAAGACCGTAAACAGGGTGGACTTGGCCGTCGGCATATCAGCTAAGCGAACATCCAGCACATCTCCGACACCGATGCGATAGATCTGATTCAGAGACAGCGATGCCGGCGCGGAAGCAGCTGCACCAGTTCTAGGTCGAGTTATGCTTGCCACGCTCGCTGCAGGCTTTCCTGTTGAGTGATTCAGGGACGGTGAATATGCAGTTGGGTTGAGCGGCTTGGTCTCGGCTCCATCGCCGAGGACCCGGTTTCGAGTAGAGGCGGTTGTGCTCGCGGCAACAAGGTCATTTGGTTGACCGGCAGCAGCTCCTGCTTTTGCCTGGCCGAAGACTGCCGCACTCATTGCAAAAATCATCACAGTCACAGCCAAAGTAAGCTTCTTCATGCGTTTTCACCCTTTCACGATTACCTGAGGCTCGGAACCAGGGAGAGAACTCCCTTTTGAGATAAACAACGAAAAGGGTCGAATTCTTAGAAGACGGGCTACCTTTTGTGCGGATTTTTACGGAAGTACTGCAGGCTGCCAGCCTGCAGTACTCTGGGAATCTTCCAAGATTGAATGATTAACTGCAAACGACAGGCTGGCAGCCTGTCGTACTAGCTTGCTGCGGGTAGAGTCTTGGCGGTAAAAAGATGTGGCCAATGCGCCATAAACTGCTCGCGGACGAGACTCTCAACCTCGTTGGCGCTTGAGCAGCCCAAACAATCCAAAGCAATCGTGGCCGCATCTCGGGCCTGAATTCCGGTAAGAACTCTCGTCACTCGCGGAATGGATGACGGTGTCATGCTTAAGTCGGTTGCTCCCAAGCCCACCAACATTACTGCGTAAACCGGACTCGAAGCCATCTCACCACAAATAATCGCATCGATGCCTGCCTCATTAGCAGCCCGAATAGTCCTCGAGAGACTTTCCAGCACAGCCGGGTGAAGAGTGCGAAACCAGTCGGCCACCTTATCGTTGCCTCGGTCCACAGCGAGCACGTACTGAACC
>Ga0157380_10002404_pt1 | contig 12591 bp, 8 predicted proteins | sample S35metaG_FD_119757 | JGI IMG/M metagenome (GOLD analysis project Ga0157380, IMG submission 119757) | Switchgrass rhizosphere microbial communities from Kellogg Biological Station, Michigan, USA - S3-5 metaG | ecosystem: Host-associated > Plants > Roots > Rhizosphere > Soil | place: USA: Michigan...
ATATAAGTTTTTTTCGGGCGCAGTAAAGTCCATCGCTGAAAACTCAAGTGACAGGATTTGATGGGTATGATCGAGTGTAAGCTTTTTAAGCGTATTAATACTTGCCGGTAAGTAAAAGCTCTCATTATTTTCCGACGAGGATGTAATATTGTTGTTTATTTTCAGCGAGGTTATGATGGGCTTGGGTTTAGTTTCATTTATCCTTAATGATAAAGGATCAAAAATGGTTAGACCTTCGCTATTGCCAAAGATCATCATCCCGTCCCTCGTTTGATCAGATGTTCCCGCGCTGACGGATCTTGAACTTGGCAATCCATCGTCTTTGTTAAACGCTAAAGCAAAGTCTTTCTTCCGGTCGTAAAAAAATAGCCCTTCGAAGGACATGATCCATAGTCTTCCGAATTTATCCTCCTGAAGGTACGTCAGGTTTCGATCGCCCAACGCTGGTACTTTTGTGAATTCATATTTATTGTCACGTTTAACTCCTTTATAAAGGCCGGCCCTGCTTGCTATGTACATCGTCCCGTCCGAAGTTTTGTGGATTGTTTTACAGTATACATTGGGAAGCAGATGTTCAAATTGTACATTGTCATTTGATGGACCAGTCTTGTAGATTCTATCTAGTCCATCAAATGTTCCGATCATCATTGAACCATCATCCTCAAGGTAAAATGAAGCAATACCATCGTGGACGAGAGAATTTACGTTGTTGTTATCATGCTGATATTTTATCAAAGCCCCGGGTTGTCCATACTTTTGTGGATCTATAATATTTACGCCACCACCAAATGTACCGAGCCAAAGATGACCGCTATTGTCCTCCTGAAGCGCAGTAACAAAATTATCGGTAATTGTATTTTTATTATCGTGATCACGTTGCAATAATTGTGGCTTGAGGTCAATATCACCGTTGATATCAAATGAAATTCCGGCGAGGCCGGCTTGCATGGTACCAACCCAAATGTTGCCCTTGCCAATGCACAATTCGACAACATTCTCAAAGCCAGGAATAAGTGGGTTCATATTAACAGGCTCAAATTTTAGATTCGAGATCTTTCCACGCTCATACTTGCTTATCCAAACACCCCTTCCGTTGGTGCCGGCAACCAACTGCGAGCTGGCTTCAGTCTGCAGCGCGTGAACGCCTGTCGAACTCATCCCTTCCAAATAGTTATAAAATACAATGCTCTGCTTTTTGAGCTGAACAAAACCCTTGTTAACGGTCGTTGCCCAGACATTTTTATCTCTGTCAATCATGACATGGTTCAGCACATCAGAGGGTAACGAGTTCAAATCATTTTTGTCATTTCTATAATTTTTCAAAATGTTGTGTTGAGGATCATAAAATGTCAGACCCAGCCCTTGAGATGCAATCCAGAATTTACCTTCGTGATCTTCCGCGATGTGCATCACTCTGGCATCGACAAATCTTTTCTCAAAGTCAAATTGTTGCTGAATTTCATTTAATGCCAGGCGCTCAACAACAGTGTAGTCCGTATTGACTTTCAGCAGTTCATTATCTTTCCAAAGCCAAATATGGTTCGAGTGGATGAAAATTTTTTTGATCTGACCACTCAGCACAGCGTTACACTCGTCATTTTGACACGGAGGTCTCGAAAAAACATAATTTTCCTTGTTGAAGATCCAGAGTCCATTTTTAGTCCCCAGAAATAGTGAATTTCCGTGATCAGCAATGTTAAGGACTGTATTGTCATCCATGAACTTATTATCCTCCTGCGTTTGATTTACATAGGAGCTCACGTTTTCATTTTCTACGTCAAAACGTACCAGGCCCCGGCCAGCAATACCCAACCAAATCGTCTTTTCGTTTTCCGGCCACAACAAGTCGGTGTTTGTGTTGCCTTCCGTTACTTTAAAAGGCATGAAGAGATCTTTATCGCGATCAAACCAGGCAACAGAATTGTTAAATGCAATCCATATCTTCCCGGAAGGATCGATATTCATAATAATATTTCTTGCGCCAGATCCGTGTAATAGCTGGCGGCTACCAGAAATGGCTGACTGATAGTTGGTAAAATTATATCCATCAAACTTGAAAAGGCCAGATCCACTGGTGATCCATAGAAAACCAAGGCTATCCTGGATGATGGATTTGAAGGCCGCTCCCGTAAAACCCTGGTCAGAAGAATAATGTCTGAAAACCACCTCCTGGCTATTCGCACGCGTTCCACTTAAAATGCTTAAGGCGATGATAAGGGTCCGCAGGCTTCTACACATTATGCTCGCCATAGAAGGAGTGTTGTGGCAATCACTTGAATATAAAGGATTTCGTGCGAATTATGGCGAGGCGAAGCACCAAAAGGTTTTTTATCTTTGTTCGCTGCTCAGATTTTAAAAACTGCGCCCAGGAAAATCATATAATCTCCAAACCCGCCAGGAGCCAATACATATGTTCCAGTTATCGCTGATTTTTTAATATCGGGAACCGTTTGTTGTGTTTTCCGCTGTGCTGTTAGGGGAACAAAGAGATATAATGTAGTCCTCTTTATTTGATAGTTTATTCCTGGCTCAACTGAAATTGTATAGCCGGCCCTTCGTGTGCCATTGCTTTCGCCGATAAGATCGTATGTAGGTTGCCCCTCCATTCTCGCGCCCATCCAGAATATAAATTTCTTTACCGTAAAGTTTGCCCCGGCGCGTGCAGAATAGGAATCCGGGACACTATACACATCATCTCCCGAGTCAATTTGAAGCTGCGATGGTGTACCTCCGCCATCAATACTGGATACACCATTGTCGCCTCTGGGGTTGAACAGGTAGAAGAAATTTCCATAAAGACTCATCGTGGTGTTCAAGTTGTAGTATGCATTTATTTCAGAGGTGAAACCCATACCGCCGTCACCAGGTTGAATCGTGACGTTCACTGGCGCTGAGATTGTTTCTGTTGCTTTGTAGAAATTATCCTTGTAGTTGTATTTGCCTGTTGGAAACTTTAAACCGAGACCAATCGCTATATTTCCCCGATGATGTTCCGTTGTATTCCACAGCCACTTATAGGCAGCGACGCGAATATCGCCCAATCCGTAAGAGTTAACGGTGTGATGAACCTTGTCAGGATTGGTCGGATCATGCTCTTGCCAGGTCCTTCGGCCGTTTGCGACAAGGGGCAAGTCCATTCCGACAGACCAGCCTCGAGATAGCAGTCGCACTATGCTCACGTTCATCGTGAAAGTTTCATTGATCCTTTCATCTTCTGCAGGAATGCCGGTTCTTTCGGTCCCAGCGTAGCTTCTCGCAATTTTTGCATAACGGGTGTTCACGTTTACCAGCCAGGTCGTTGGTGTCTCCTCTACCTCGTATTCTGACCTCATAAACTGTCCAAACCCCACGATATTCCGAACAGGAATACAACCTTGTCCTTGAGCAGCAACGCTAAGAATCAGGCAACAAAACAATAATTGGGTTTTCATAAATTTATTTTTTTAATGGACGTTATACTAAGTCAGCTCACGGTATCCTTTGTTTTAAATCAAACACCTTATCCTGCGAAACAATAGGAGCACCCAAGTTCTTGTGCGCGGTTGATTGCCCATACACCTGCAGGAACGATCTGCACGCCCGGCAAAAGGCCATTAACCCATTCCTTCTTCACTGCGTCCGCATCAAGGTTCCTGGCTTTGGCAACCATACGACTATTCACAGAAAGCGATCGTTCACATACGCAAAACATGGCCCCGCGCTCCAATAGCTTTTTAATCGACATACCTGGCTCTGCCATTACTCCTTGAGGTGGATCCCAATAGGGGTTCGTAGCCGCAGGAACACCCGTTAAAGGATCCGATATTTTCAAAAATTTACCCAGCTTAAACGATGACCAGATATCGTCGTTTAAGGCAAGCGCAAATGCATTATGGCGAAATACCACCATGCTAGTCAGATCCTCATCAGTGCTTCCGCTGCTGTTGCTTGCATCCAGAAAGACCCAGCTCCAAATAATTGGGAATCCTTCGTGTATGCTTGGGGCATCATACACCATCCGGTGATTTCCTTTGATCTTCCTGAACCATTCCTCGACTTCTGCCAGTGGTTCGGGACTGTTTGCTGATGCAGAAACTTTACCAGGATAGAAAATTTGAGAGATCGCGGCGATGGACGTCAATCCTTTTCCTAAAGACCCAAAAAAACGGCGACGGGTTGAAGGAACTAACACATTACTTTTTTTCATAGGTGATCGGTGTTTTACAAAGTGGCCTATTATAAAGTTAGGTGCTTTTCACTCGGATCAAAGAGGTCATCCTGTTTCTGAATGCGATCGCTAAATACCCGATTGTATCTTTTTTATGCTATCGGTCTTGTTACAATTGCTATCAAATTTGTTACATCGGAGGCTGTTAATCGGGGTTGATCGCCAGTATCCAGGTAGAAAGAAAATTATTAACCGCCTTTCGTGAATTGGGTGTCGTGTAAAAATCTCAGGGATTCCCCGACGTGTAATGGAAGGGAAACGGAGGTTACGTCGAAATCTTCTCTCGGCCAGAAGCAATAATCTTTCCGACTAGTTCCCGGAATTTTTCCATTTCGGCACTGCTCATGTTGTTCAGGAGTTCTTCTTCAACATGATCCAGCGCGGTGTTGCAATCATTTAATAGTTGTGTGCCCCTGGCGGTAAGACTTATCCTTAGAATCCGTTTGTGAGCAGGGTCCACTGCTTTCTTTAATAGCTTTTTTCGTTGCAGCACCGCAATCAGTTCATTCATACTTTGCGGGGTCATGGAAAAACGCCGGCTTAATTGCGCCGATGAAAGGTCGCCTTTGTCGTGCCGCACAAAATATAATACCGTGAACTGTGTTACCGTGATGTTGTACTTCTCCAGAGCCCGGCTCATCCGGCTCGTTACTTCTATTTCAGCCCTTTTTATAAGGTATAGGATTCGCGGAGTCATCATCGCAATCTAATCATAAAATAAATTTGAATATCAGGAAACCTTATATTAATATTGATAGAGCCATTTAGCGTGCAACCACCATGATCGATGAATCAGCCAAATCATTAAAGTACGCCTGGTACGTTGTATTCTTGCTGGCAATAGCCAACATATCCTCATTTCTTGACAGGCAAATACTCGGCCTGCTTGTGGGGCCGATCAAGCGCGACATGCACCTGACCGATACGGAAGTGAGCCTGCTGATGGGGTTAAGCTTCGCGCTATTTTACACGGTCTTTGGAGTTATCATAGGACGTTTCGCCGACCGCACTAACAGACGTAATATTATTATGGGTGGAATTGCGTTGTGGAGTTTATTGACTGCGCTATGTGCAGGGGTAAAAAATTATTCTCAGTTTTTCCTGGCCCGCATGGGTGTGGGTGTAGGAGAGGCAACGCTTTCTCCATCGGCTTATTCCATGATCGCAGATTATTTTCCGAAGCGAAACCTCGCAACCGCCCTGAGTGTATTTACCATGGGAATTTTTCTTGGGTCGGGGCTGGCGCTTGCGATCGGCGCAGGTCTTGTTGCAGGTCTCCCGACGGAAGGAACCATAGCAGTGCCCTTGCTTGGTAACATTTATCATTGGCAGAAACTCTTTCTGATGATTGGCTTGCCAGGACTGGCTATTTCATTGCTGATGCTAACGGTTCGAGAACCAGAACGCAAAGACAAATTGAAACGCCAGGGCGTGGATGTCGAATTAAAATTGCACGAAGCATTGACAATTATTTTCAGAAGGGCTAAAACTTATTTCGGAATTTGCCTTGGGACAGCCTTTACCGCTTTGGTCAATTATGGCTGCTCAGCGTGGATACCAACGTATTTTCACCGAACCTTCGGGTGGCCCGTGCACAAGGCTGGATTGAGTTTTGGACTGATAATGATCGCCGCCTCTGTGTCCGGGATCTTATGGGGCGGTTGGTACGCCGACAAATTGTTAAACAAAGGAGTTTTGAATGGAAGAGTACGCATAGGGGTAATCGCTGGGATTGTTTCACTATTGTCCTGTTTCATTCCGTTAGTGGGCAATCCGAATATAGTGCTGTCCCTGCTTGCAATACCTTTATTTTTTCTCGCCGCTCCCATGGGCGCAAGCACTACTGCAGTGCAGGAGTTGATGCCGAATCAAGTGAGAGCACTTTCGTCTGCGATATTTCTTTTTCTGATCAACATCATTGGCCTGGGCCTGGGTCCGACCATTGTCGCTATTTTTAATGATTATGTTTTTGCCGACGAAAACGCCATTCGTTTTTCGATGGCGGCGTTGTTTACGATCGGAGGAGTGTTCGCACTTTTGTTTTACTGGATGAGCTATTCATCTTATAAAGAAACGGTTGCAAGGCTGGCAAAGGAAACGAATTAGCGATGGCTCGAGACAATTATTCAAGGCAGAATTTACGATTCGTATTGTACGAGGTATTTGATGTGCTCTCGTTGACAAAATTCGGGCGATTTTCAAAACATGATAAGCAGACCTACAACATGGTCCTTGAAACTGCAGAAGGCATAGCGGAAAAATACCTGCGACCATTTTTAAAAGATGGAGACCGTAATCCACCCCAGCTTGAACGGGGACAAGTTAAAGTGCACAAGGCTCTCCGCGACTATTATCGGGAGTTCACCAAAAGCGGACTTCTTGCTTCGACATTTGACGAAGAACAGGGAGGTGTACAATTACCTTCGATGGTTTTTGCACTAGCAGATTTTATCATCGGAAATGCCCACAACGGGTTCGAGATGTTCACCAGTCTTTCGAAAGGCGGTGCGAAGTTGATCGACACGTTCGGATCCACGGAATTGAAGGAACGCTTTCTGAAGAAAATATTAGTCGGCGAGTGGACGGCAACGATGTGCTTGACGGAACCCCAGGCAGGCAGTTCGTTGTCTAATATCACGACCACAGCTTATCCGAATAATGACGGAACATTTAAGATAAAAGGGCAGAAAATTTTTATATCAGCGGGTGACCATGACATTACCGAAAATATTGTTCACCTCGTTCTCGCCAGGGTCGCCGGAGCGCCTGCTGGAGTAAAAGGAATTTCCCTGTTCGTCGTTCCTAAGAAAAGACAACTACCAAACAATGATACCCTGATCAGCAATGACGTTACATCGGTGGGCCTGTATCACAAGATGGGGCAGCGCTGCACACCTACGCTGCATCTTGAATTTGGAAACGAGGAAAATTGTGAAGGTTATATTGTAGGTGCCGCAAACATGGGACTTACCTACATGTTTCAAATGATGAATTCTTTCAGGATTGGCGTGGGAATGGCGGGAAGCTACATTGCTACTGCCGCATACTATGCCTCCCTTCAATACGCCAAGGAACGGCAACAGGGGCGCAGGTTGAACAACAGAGACTTGACGTTATCACCTACACCCATAATCTACCATCCCGACGTGCGCAGAATGCTGCTGCTTCAAAAGGCGATTGCTGAAGGCACACTTTCGCTTGTGATGCAGTGTAATAAATACGCAGACCTTGAGGCCGTTTCGGAAGGCGATGATAGAGCGCGCTTCCAAGATCTGCTTGAGTTGCTTACTCCAATCGTAAAAACCTATGGAGCAGAGATGGGTGCGGTGGCTGTAAATAATGGGCTTCAAGTGCTTGGCGGTTATGGCTACACGGAAGATTTTATTTTGGAACAATTGGCGAGGGATATCCGGATCATGAGTCTTTACGAAGGGACGTCGGGCATACAATCACAGGCGTTGCTCGGGCGTCAGGTGCCTGCTCACAACATGAGGGCTATCGAACTTTGGATGAGGGAGGTTAAGGCCATCGTTGAAGAGGCGGCTGGTAATAAAGATCTTTTGCAATACAGCGAGTGGCTGAATTCGGAGGTCGATGCGCTTGGGCAAACCACGAATCACCTGCTGGCACGGAAGGATGGGGATCCAGAAATATTCTTGATGGACGCCAATTTATACATGGAGCTGTTTGGAATTGTATGCATTGCCTGGCAATGGTTGAAACAAGGTATGGTTGCAACGACACGGCTGAATGATCTAAGCGACACGCGTGAAAAAATATTCTACTACTCTAAAATAGAGACCATGAAGTTCTTTTTTCACTACGAGCTAAGGAAGACAAGCGGGCTCCACGCCCGCCTGCGTGATAAAACAGCAATAACGGTTGCAGGTGAACATGAAATATTGATTTAACTTAAATTGCGAGCACAATGAGTATATCGAACGGACAAGAAATACGCGGCACTTTAACAGTTGAGAGGCAGAAGGAGATTTTACTCGTTCGTCTGAGCCGTCCAGAGAAGCGGAATGCCATGAACGATGGAATGGTTTTGGAATTGGAACAGGTTTTTTCCAACATACCTGAAGGTGTAAAGTGTGCTGTAATCTTTGGGGAAGGCAAGCATTTCAGCGCCGGGCTTGATTTGTCGGAGCTTACCGACCGAGATGTTGTGCAGGGATTTCATCACAGCAGGATGTGGCATCGTGCCATGGATAGTGTTCAATTCGGCTTGGTGCCAGTCGTAGCCGTGTTGCATGGCGCATGCGTTGGCGGTGGACTGGAGTTGGCGAGCGCCTGTCACATTCGTGTTGCGGAGGCATCTGCATTTTACGCGTTGCCCGAAGGACAACGTGGAATTTTTGTGGGAGGTGGTGCCTCTGTTCGGGTACCTAAGTTGATTGGTATGGCGCGCATGGCCGACATGATGTTCACGGGAAGGGTGATCACCTCGGAGGAAGGCTTGACCATGGGCATTTCGCAATATCTGACGCCTGACGGGCAAGGTCTCTCGAAGGGAATTGAACTCGCGAAGAAAATTTCCTGTAATACTGCCATTACAAATTATGCCCAGATGCATGTGCTGCCTCGCATTACGGACAGTTCGCAGGAGCAAGCCTCAATGCTGGAAAGCCTTATCGCCGCGATCTCGGCGAATGAACCCGAGGCAAAGGGACGCATGAATGATTTTCTGGCAGGAAAAGCAAAGAAAGTAGGAGAGTAAGCAATGGAACTCAATACCATAGATACGACCATTACTAAGGAAGTTCGACCTGATGGATCTATTCTGATGAGATCGACGGTTCCCCTTGCGCCTACAGCCCACAGGTTGACCAGCCACCTCGCGCGTTGGGCAAATGTTCGTCCGGACAAGATTTTTTTGGCGCAACGATCGCCAACGACAGGAAGCGACAATTGGGAATCGGTGACGTATGCCGATGTATTCGAAAAAGTAAAAAATATTTCGCAGGCACTACTCAATAGAAATTTATCAGCAGACCGGCCGGTAGTGGTGCTCTCCGAGAATAGTATAGAGCATGGGTTGATTGCATTGGCATGCCTGCATGTTGGAATTCCATTTTCTGCTCTGGCACCCGCATATTCGCTTCGATCCATTGAGTTTGATAAGCTTAAGCATGTTTTTAGACTACTAACACCGGGATTGGTGTTTGTGAATGATGCCTCGCAATACGAGAAAGCACTCAGGAGCGTTGCGCGCAATATCGAAGTAGTAAGTCTGGTTCGCCCTGAAGGGCAATTCAATTTTACTTTTTTTAAGGACTTGCTGAAGACACCGGTAGGCGAATCGGTGAATGCCGCTCATTGTGCGATTCAACCGGATTCGATCGCAAAAATATTGTTCACTTCTGGATCGACCGGATTACCAAAAGGTGTCGTCAATACACACGAAAATCTCACCACCAACCTTCAGCAGATAACGCAAACATTTCCATTCTTCCGGGATGAAGATCTTGAACTCGTGGACTGGCTACCCTGGAATCATACATTTGGAGGCAATCACAATTTTGGTATCGCGTTATTTAACGGAGGAACCTTTTACATCGACGATGGCAACCCTACTCCGGAGGGCATCATGCGAACTGTATATAACTTAAAGGGAAGAAAACCGACAACGTATTTCAACGTACCGAAAGGATTTGAAATGCTGATCCCTTTCCTCAGGAGCGATCCAGCATTTTGTAAAGAATTTTTCAGTCACTTGAAGATGTTCTTTTATGCAGGCGCCGGGATGGCTCAACATGTTTGGAATGCGCTCGAAGATCTTTCTATTGAAACCACGGGGAAAAAAATCATGATCGGTACTGGTTTAGGCTGCACAGAGTCATGTCCCTCGGCCTTGTTTGCCAGCAAGCCCGGCGGATTTTCCGGATTGCTGGGTGTGCCAGTCCCCGGTCTTGACTTAAAGTTGGTGAAACATGAAGGAAAGCTGGAGGCAAGGTACCGAGGTAAGAATATTTTTCCGGGCTACTGGCGCCAGCCTGAGCTCACAGCAAGTTCATTTGACGAAGAAGGATTTTATCGTACTGGTGATGCCCTCCAGTTCGTGGATGAAAATGATCCGTCAAAAGGATTGATCTTCAATGGACGTATTGCGGAAGATTTTAAACTGGATACAGGAACCTGGGTAAGTGTTGGGATCATCAAGGCACAGCTGATTGCACAAGGAAGTGGATTGATCCAGGACGCCGTTATCACGGGGTACGATAAGGCGTTTGTCGGCGCCATTATTTTTCCGGACCTGAATTATTGCAGGAACAAGTTTCATATACAAGGCGAATTAACCGGGGCAACGCTTTCAAACAATGCTGACATCCTGAATGCGTTGCGTGAAGTCCTGACGCGAATGGCGAAAAAAAGCACTGGTAGTTCTACCCTGATCAAGAGGGCAATGATTGCGGATTTTTCTCTGTCGCTGGATAAAGGAGAGATAACGGACAAAGGGACGATCAACCAACGAATGATCTTGGACAACCACCCCGAAGCGGTTGAAAAAATATATATGCAAAATGTTCAGCAGGGAATTGTTGAGGCAAAATAGCCATCGCACGAAACACAAATAAAAGTAATTGTGAATCTTAAAAATATTTCATCGATTGTAACGGGAGGGGCATCCGGCCTCGGCGCCGCTACTGCAGCTGCTCTTACCGCTGCAGGTTCACGCGTAGCGATATTAGACGTAAACGACGAGTTAGCAAAGAAAACTGCAAACGCTATCGGCGCCCTTGGAATCCGCTGCGACGTCACTGAAGAAGGTTCGGTCAAGAATGCTCTTGATATGGCCGCCGAACAAAATGGCGTTGCGCGAATATTGGTGAACTGCGCAGGCGTTGGAGGATCATCAAGAATCGTAGGCAAGAATGGGCCCATGTCCCTGGCATCATTCGAAAGAGTTGTTAAAATAAATCTTGTTGGAAGTTTTAATATGATGCGCCTCGTTGCTGAGCGAATGATCGCGTTAGAACCGACAACCGAAAATGAGAGAGGAGTCATTATATCTACCGTGTCCGTTGCGGCGTACGAAGGACAAATCGGGCAGGCCGCCTATGCGGCTTCAAAAGGAGGGATCGCGAGCTTGACGTTACCGGCTGCCCGTGAATTTGCGCAATTTGGAATCAGGGTTAACGCTATAGCGCCGGGTCTGTTCGAAACTCCATTACTGGACGAGTTGTCGGCGGAAGCCAGGAAAGGTTTGTCGTCGTCCATTCCTTTTCCAAAACGATTGGGCATGGCAACAGAATTTGCAAAACTCGCCTTGCATATCATTGAGAATACGTACATCAACGGCGAAGTAATTCGGATCGATGGAGCTTTAAGGATGCAGTCAAAATAATCGGGAATATGTATAAAATTCAACCACCCTTCCGTGCTGACCAAGTCGGAAGTTTACTCAGGCCAAAAGACCTACTTGAAGCAAGATATAAATGGAAAAAAGGAGAGCTTCCCGCTGACGTTTTGCGTGAGAAAGAGAACGAGGCGATCAGGGAGACTGTGAAAAAGGTTGAGAGCATTGGAATGAAATCGATCACCGATGGGGAGTTCCGGCGGGATTATTTTCATCTCGATTTTCTTCAGCAACTTGATGGCGTAACGGTGACAGGAGGAATTGCAGCGAATCCACATGCTAAAGCGGCTGAGGATGGCTTTACACCCCCTAAACTTACCGTTACAGGAAAACTAAAACATAAAAAAAGCATACAGGTCGACGATTTCAATTTCCTCAAGTCGACCGTGACTCAAACACCAAAAGTTTCCATTCCATCACCAACGATGGTTCATTTCCGTGGGGGGAGGAAAGCAATCGATATTAACGCGTATCCCAATATGGATGATTTCTTTTCAGACCTCGCGCAATGTTATCGCGATGAGATCCAGGCATTATATGCCGCAGGATGCCGATACATCCAGCTCGATGATACAAATCTTGCCTACCTATGCGATGTCAAGATGCGGGAAGAAGCGCGGCAAAGGGGCGACGATCCCAACGAGCTTCCAAAACGATATGCAGAGTTAATTAATGCGGTGATAGACAAGCGGCCACCCGATCTCACGGTCGGCGTACACCTATGCCGTGGAAATTACAGGAGTACCTGGTTTGCGGAGGGAGGCTATGAGCCTGTAGCTGAAGTTTTGTTTAATGATCTGAATGTTGACGCTTATTTTCTTGAATATGATGATGAACGCAGCGGCGACTTTGCGCCACTACGATTTGTCCCCAAAAATAAAGTAGTGGTACTGGGATTGATCTCATCAAAATTACCCGCATTGGAGGACGCCTCGATGTTGATTAAAAGAGTAGGGGAAGCTGCCCACTACATGCCGCTGGAAAACCTTGCGTTAAGTCCGCAATGTGGTTTCAGTAGCACTTC
>Ga0157380_10002405_pt1 | contig 12590 bp, 9 predicted proteins | sample S35metaG_FD_119757 | JGI IMG/M metagenome (GOLD analysis project Ga0157380, IMG submission 119757) | Switchgrass rhizosphere microbial communities from Kellogg Biological Station, Michigan, USA - S3-5 metaG | ecosystem: Host-associated > Plants > Roots > Rhizosphere > Soil | place: USA: Michigan...
ATGTCCCTTCCATTCAACCTTGGGAGTAGGCAGATTGAGCGGGGGCAAGCCACCCTTCCCTACCTGCGATCTGCTGACTTGAGTGATTTCGATGAAGATTGAGTGCTGATCTTTCGTGCGTTGCACTCTGCGATGAGGCTTGGGTCTGACGGATCTCAAGAGGGCAGGCGCCCTTCCCAGCTGCGTTTATCTGAGCTTTGTGCCAGTGACAATTGAGAGCTGATAGCGATGTACGTTGAACGGCGAAATGAACCGTGAGTCCTAATTTCCTCTTGCTCGGCGGCGAAGAGCGGCGGCACGATTGAGAGGAACGAGTGCGTCGGTGCCTTCAGGTGCAGCTTCGAAGTTGGTGAGTTCTTCGGCGTGCGTTTGCAGGTAATTGAAGAAGCGCTCGAACTCGTGCTGCATAGCATCCATCTTCTCGCGCATGTTCAGGATGATCTCTACACCAGCAAGGTTGACGCCAAGGTCTCGCGTTAACGAAAGGATCAATTCAAGCCGTTCGAGGTCGGGATCGGTGTAGAGACGCGTGTTACCTTCCGAGCGCGACGGCTTCAACAGTCCCTCTCGTTCATACAAACGCAGCGTCTGCGGATGAATGCCGTATTGGTCCGCAACAGCGCTGATTGTGTACGTCTTGGGTTTGCGTGTCATGACTGTTAGTGGTCTTTGGACTTTGGCCTTTGTTCGCGTCTAAGACTAAAGACCTAAGACCAAAGGCCAAAGAGCAGATTACTCCAATCCCATCTCAACCCTTGGATTCGTCGTATTCAACTTCGAATACTCGCGCAACAGTTCCTTCGTCTCTTCCGAAATCACTTTCGGCAAAGTTACCTGCACTTCCACAAACTGATGACCCTTCGCACCGGGATTTCGTAACGACGGTGCGCCGCGATCCCGCAAGCGAAACTTCTGTCCCGACTGTGTTCCAGGCGGCACGCGCAGTTGCGTTTTTCCATCAACAGTTGGCACTTCGATCTTCGCACCCAACGCTGCTTCAGGAACTGTGATCGGTACGGTCACGTAGATGTTGTCGCCTTTGCGCGTGAAGAACTTGTGCGGGCCCACGTTTGTGATGATGTGCAGATCACCAGACGGCGCCCCCAGGCGTCCGCCTTCACCCTTGCCCGCAATCTTCACGCGCGATCCGGTGTCGACTCCCGCGGGAATGCGGACCTTAACAGTCTCAGTCTTGGGCACCGTTCCTTTGCCACGACATAATGAACATGGCGGGCGCCTGCGACCTGAACCGCCGCAGTCCGGACACTCCTGGGCAAAGCGCAAGCGGCCCCCCGCACGCTGCACTTGCCCCGAGCCTTTGCAAGTGGAACAAACCATCAGCGGACCACCGATATCGCCGGCGCCATTGCAACGCGAACACTGTTCTGATCGAGTGACCGTCAGGTTTGTCGTCAGTCCCTTGATTGCTTCTTCAAAGGAGAGCGACAGGGGCATTTCGATGTCGGCGCCACGCTGCGGTTGCGGCCGTGGTGGCTCCTTTTCCTTCGCACTGCCACCACCAAACAGATCTGCAAAGATGTCGCGAAAACTGCTGCTGCCACTGCTGCCGCTCGTTGAGCCACCGCCCCAGTCGAAACCAGTGAAATCGAAACCCGGAGCGGTTCTTCCCGTCGAAGGCCCAGCACCGCGAGCGGCGGCATCAGCAAGATTGTCGGAATACTGGCCGAAGCGATCGTACACGCTTCGTTTCTTTGGATCGGAAAGCACATCGTGCGCTTCCGAAGTTAGCTTGAAACGCTCCTCGGCAGCTTTATCACCCGGATTGACGTCTGGATGGTATTTGCGTGCAAGACGACGATAAGCCTTCTTGATCTCTTCAGGCTTCGCGTCGCGCTTAACGCCAAGGATTTCGTAATAGTCCTGCTTAGCCACCGTTTGATCTCAAATCTCGGATTTCAAATCTCAGATCTCAAATCTCTGAGATCTCCAATTGCCGATTGCCGATTGATCAGGCCGTCTCTTGCGAAAAATCAAGCTCGATTCGGGGCTGACCAATCGGCAATCTAAAATCGGCAATCGGCAATGTTTTATTTGTTTTCGTCGACGTCGACGTACTCGGCGTCGATCACGTTATCGTCTCCACCTGTACTGCCTGACGAGGAAGCACCAGCGGCGGACGCCTGGTCAGCACCGCCTTGCTCACCACCCGCAGTGCCCGTCTGTTGATACAGAGCCTCAGCAAGTTTGTGAGATGCCGTTTGCAGCTGATTGAAAGCGTTGTTGAGATTCTCAACGCCGCCCTCTGCTAGCGCCTTCTTCGCTTCGGCGATTGCAGATTCGACGTCGCCCGCGACTGCGCCAACCTTCTCGCGATTGTCGTTCAGCGTCTTCTCCATTTGGTAGACAAGACCATCCAGACGATTGCGAGCTTCGATTTCTTCGCGCTTGCGAGCGTCATCGGCCGAGTGCGACTCCGCATCGCGCATCATCCGGTCGATCTCTTCCTTTGCCAGTCCAGACGAAGCTGTGATCGTGATCTTCTGTTCGCGACCAGTGCCCATGTCTTTGGCTGACACGTTGACGATACCGTTGGCGTCGATGTCGAACGTAACCTCCACCTGTGGCATGCCTCGCGGTGCCGGTGGAATACCTACGAGATGAAACTTCCCGAGCGTCCGGTTATCACCCGCCATCGGACGTTCACCCTGTAATACGTGAACTTCGACTGACGTCTGGTTGTCGGAAGCCGTCGAGAAAATCTCCGACTTTCGCGTTGGGATTGTCGTGTTTCGCTCGATCAGTTTTGTGAAGACGCCGCCGAGTGTCTCGATTCCGAGGCTGAGTGGCGTAACGTCGAGAAGGAGAATGTCAGTCTTCTCGCCGGAGAGAACACCCGCTTGCACGGCTGCGCCCACGGCGACTACTTCGTCAGGGTTAACGCTCTTGTTTGGCTCTTTACCGAAGACGCCCTTAACGATCTCCTGCACCTTCGGGATACGCGTGGAACCACCGACGAGCACTACTTCGTCAATCTTCTTCGCGTCAACTCCAGCATCCTTCAATGCCTGTTCGACGGGACCCTTTAACCGTTGCAGAATCGGATCGACGAGCTGTTCAAAGCGAGAGCGCGTCAATTTCATCGCCAGGTGTTTTGGTCCTGACTGATCCGCAGTGACGAATGGAAGATTGATTTCAGTCTCCATCGTGCTCGAGAGTTCGATCTTCGCTTTTTCGGCTGCTTCCTTGAGTCTCTGCAGGGCCATCTTGTCGTTTGAAAGATCGATGCCCTGGTCCTTCTTGAACTCATCGATAATCCATTCGATCAAACGCTCGTCGATATCGTCGCCGCCGAGGTGTGTATCACCGTTCGTCGATTTAACTTCGACGACGCCCTCGCCAACTTCCAGTATCGAAATATCGAATGTGCCGCCGCCGAAGTCGAACACGGCGATGGTTTCGTCTTTTTTCTTATCGAGTCCGTAGGCGAGTGCTGCAGCTGTTGGCTCGTTGACGATACGCATCACTTCGAGTCCGGCGATTTTGCCCGCGTCTTTGGTCGCCTGGCGCTGCGAATCGTTGAAGTAGGCCGGCACAGTGATTACGGCTTTGTCGACTTTTTGACCGAGATAGTCTTCAGCCGATTGCTTCATCTTTTGCAGGATGATTGCCGAGATCTCTGGCGGACTCCACTCTTTGCCCCCCGCCGCGATTCGCACGTCGCCACTGCCGCCTTGAACCTTGTATGGAACCTGTTTGATTTCTTCCGTAACTTCGTTATAGCGGCGTCCCATGAATCGCTTAATTGAATAGACAGTGTTCTCGGGATTGGTGACTGCCTGCCGCTTTGCAACCTGCCCGACTAGTCGACTGCCGTCTTTGGTAAAGGCTACGACCGAAGGTGTGGTTCGTCCGCCTTCAGAGTTGGTGATAACGGTTGGTTCGCCACCTTCCATAACGGCCACAACCGAGTTTGTCGTACCTAAGTCAATTCCAATAATCTTACTCATTTTGTTTTAGTCTCCAGAATTCTCAGCCGTTCTATGCTCGATAAACTTGAGTCTGCCGTCGCCCCGACAACACGCTGAAGTCTATCGGGATACCCATGGTTGAACGAGCACTCAATATAATACCTGAGTGTGTCACTGTCAACTTTTGGTTGCCCGTGGGGCTCAACCTTTAATTGTGGCTAGGGTTCAGCAGTTTAGCGTCGGTCTTCGTTGAGGAGGCGGGAGACAAAAAAGACGTAATGGGCGCCCGAAAGCACGGCAAAGGCGAAAACTGTTACGTAGAGCGTGGGCAGGTAATAACCAGTTCCGTAGGGTATGCTGGCCGCCAACATGATGATGCCGATGGCCACGATTTGAACGGTAGTGTTGACTTTTCCCAGCAACGACGGCCGAAAACCACGAAACCCGGTGACGATGTTGATGGCAGCAGCCCCGACGATGATGAAAACATCCCGGCTGATGACTGCGACGGTGACCCAGAACGGAACCGGCAAGTGACTGGGGATGGGGGGAGGGAAAACGCTTCGCATCGATAAAACGATGAAAGCCGTCACCAGCATCAACTTATCGGCGATGGGGTCGAGAATAGTGCCGAGTTGCGATTTTTGATTGAAGCGACGGGCTAATAGACCATCAAGACCATCAGTTAGGCCAGCCGTAACGAACACACATAAGGCGAGCAGAAAACGTTGGTAGAAGAGTAGGGAAACGAATACTGGAATCAACACCATCCGGAAGACGGTGAGCACATTTGGGACGGTAAATATCCGCGAGGACATCAAGGTTGCTTTGGAGTGCGGCGACCTGTCGCCGCTTTTGCTGGCTCACTCAAACGCTAACCAAAGCGGCGACAGGTCGCCGCACTCCAAAGAGGTTGCGTTAGGTGCAACGCAATTCGAGCAGAGAAACTTCCGGTGGGCAACCGTATCTAATTGGCAGGATCACAGTTCCCAAACCTCTGGTGACATAAATCTGTGTGTTGCCCTGGCGACCGAGCCCTTTTAAAAGTCGGCGACGTGGCCTGCCTGATGCGCCTCGCTCTGAACGCAAAGCGACCTGGCCTCCATGCGTGTGACCACTGAGCACCAAATCCACTCCTGCTCGTGCGGCCCGGCGCAAAACAATCGGGTTGTGCGCGAGTAGCAACTTCATTTCGTCCTGGCGCGCACCCGCCATTGCCAGCGAAATGTCTTCCAGTCCCACCATGGTGTCGTCGACACCAGCCAACCAAAAAGACGCGCCTTTATGTTCGAAGTGCATCCCTTGGTTGACCAGTACGGTTATGCCTTCTGATCTAAAAAGATCTGTAATCAGCTTTGCGTCGGTCCAGTGGTCGTGATTCCCAAGCACCGCGTAAACACCGTGACGTGCTCGCAGTTTGCCTAACATCTCGGCACACGCCGGTGCGTAGTGGCGTTCCTTCGAGATGTAATCGCCGGTTAGTGCAATCAGATCTGGCTTCAGGCGATTTGCTGTATCGACTGCGCGCTCGATCTGTTCCTTGCTTGAGAAGGGGCCATGATGAACGTCGGAAAGTTGGACAATGCGAAAACCATCAAACTTCTTAGGCAATCTACCCAAGTAGATAGGCTGGTGTTCGATTGTGAGCATGTAAGGCTCGGTGAGAGCGGCTCGAGCGGCGTGGGTAAGATTCAGTGCTAAGGAGCGCAAAGGGGTCGCTGGGCGGTTCGAACTGCCATAGGGCGCCACACGACCGCGCTGATTCCATCTGATTGGGGCTGCCATCCGTCTTTTTCGCGTTTTTGAGCGCTTGCCTGCCGGGGAAGCGCTCACAAGGTGGGCGGAATTATAGAGACCGCGTTCAGACCATGCAACCAGCGTAAGCAAAAAACAACATGATTGGGGATTTATTGTGGAGATAAACGCCTAAATTTGCTGTGAACAAGGGAGGCAAAGATGCGCACTAGAAAAGACCAGCACACAGTCGGAACGCCCGTACGACCGCGTGGGCAGCAGACCGGGTTTGCCGGGCAGAACGATCAAAACAGACAGGAAAAGGACGAGACGCCCGCCGTCCGCGGGAGGCGAAGCGGCAACAAGATGTTCGCCGACGCTTCATCTCAACATGTGGGCTCTGATTCAACAAAACCGAGCACAAACTCGCCTTCTGTTCCAGCAATGAACGTAAAGGCAAAGGGTGCTTCAGGTGGAGAGACTCAATTCAAAAAGCGGCTCGCGCGAAAACGAGCGAAAGATTCAGCCGCAGGTCTGCGATAGGGGAAGAGGGAAAAAGGAAAAAGGTTTTTCATCCCTCTTTCCCTCTTTCCCTCTTAACCCGTTTTCAGTTCACCGCGGGCTTCGCTGGTTTACTAAACGCGGTGTCAGGAATGTCCACGTCAAACTTTAGCTCTTTAACCAGGACTACTATATCGCCGTTTGCAATGTTGCTGGATACAGACTTGAATGGAACCATCACGCCATCCACGTTGCGATAGTCGCTGAACGTCTCGCTTGTCGGAATGTCGACGCCAGTCGTGTCGCTGTGAATAACGCTCTCCCGTTTCAAAAGGAGAAACGTTTTTACTGAAATGTAATCGGTAACAGGCGTGCCTTTTTCACTTCGCTTTTCGACAACGTAAGCCTCTTCGTCGCCGACCTTGGCAATCCGTTTCACAGTGATTGCCGCATAGTTCTTTTTCCAATCCAGCACATCGTAAAAATCGGCGCCGACTTTGATGTCTTCCAGGCGTTTGCCGGAGTAGATTTCTTCAGGTCCGAAGGTCATCATCTCGCCGCCCGCATTGCCATCAAAGTAGCTCACGACAGCGCCGATCTTTTTGTCGAGCGCCGTGATCGTCATTTCACTTGCTACCTGGTTAGGAGCCTTGGCCTTCATTACACCGTAGCCCGTCAAACCCTGGCTTTCCATGTCGATCTCAATCCTTGAGACTGACGATTTATGCTTGCGGAGATTGGCCTCTCCACCGTAGGCCTCAATCATCTTTGCAATCAGGTCGTCGGCAGAGATCAGTTTGTTACTTCCTTCGGCTTTCAACCGGCGAAGCGTGAACCGGCCTTCCGGTTGGTTGAGAACGATTGAAGACACTTCACCTTTTTCATCGCGTTTGACTTCGATCCAATACGCTTCGGGCAATCCAGGACTGCGAAGTTTGTCCTTTTCACTTTCGACAAGCGCGTAGGGTGGTTGACCAGGCACAACGAGCGAAACCTTTCCGTCACGCTCCCCAATTTCGATAACGTTGTTCGACGATTCGCTCTGGTATGACCCGATCACCTGTCTAAGAACACCGGTGTCTGTCGTAGTCGCAGCGGCTGCGGCGGCAGGTACTTTGCGCGCTACAATGTCTCCCTGCGGCTGTTCGAGAGACATCTCGGTTTCCGACTCTTTGTCTTTAACTGGACGGAACGTGACAAAGAAACCGGCGGGGGCGGGGTCTCCTAGTTTGTAACGCCGACCGCCAAGACTCTCGAGTGGATAAGGTGGTTGACCCGGAACGCTCAACACGAGTTTTCCGTCCTTCAAAGCGACGTCGAAATTCACATTGGCCTCTGCCAGGTTATAGGTGCCAACCTCCGCCTTTAGATCATTTTCGGGGCCGGCAACGGTTTCTGTTGTCTTTTGTTCTGTCTTTTGTTCCTTCTTGGGTTCACCAACCAGGTTCTTCCAAACGGTGTTCATGGCGAATGCGCCAAGCGGTGAGCCGGTAACATTCGTCAGCAAAACAAATCCCAACTTTTGATCCGGCATCAGCGCGACTTGCGAGTTGAAGCCATCGATGTTTCCTCCGTGCTCGACTACCTTATGCCCATTCCACTCACGCAGAAACCAACCGAGTCCATAACTCACACTGCCCGCAATGTTCATCTGCTTCGAAATAGTTTCGTTAAAGCTCTTTTCGGAAACGAGTCGCTTGCCATCGATAGTTCCTCCAGCAAGCATGAAGCGAAGCCATTGGGCCATATCGCGCGCGCTGGAATTAATTGCACCTGCGGGCGCTGCCGCGGGAATCTCTCTTTGCGGTAATTGCCGCGTCACCTTTGTGGAGCTGTTGTAATCGTAGCCAAGCGAATAGTCGCGCGCTTTTTGCATCGCGGCGGCGGTGGTATTGCTTCCTTTCATACCCAAAGGTTTGAAAATCTTCGTTTCCATCACTCGGTCCCACGTTGAGTGTTGTGCTTGAGCTACGACTTCACCAGCAGCTGCGTACATCACATTCTGATATTGGAACTTCTCACCGAGTTTGTTCGTCGGTTTCGCCCGGCCGGCGACCTTGATCAGCTCTTCGCGATTCAGCATGTTCGTGACCATTGCGAGGTCTGTACGATTCAACCCGGAGCGGTGCGAAAGCAGATCGCGAAGGGTGATTTTCGCTGCGGCGTCCTGGTCTCGCAGTGTGAAGTACGGCAAGAACTTTTTCGGAGAATCTTCTAACGAAAGCTTACCTTCATCAGCGCTCATCACCGCAGCCATCGCGGTAAACGCTTTCGAAGCGGAACCGATTGCAAACAGTGTGTCTGGAGTCACAGGAAGCTTTTTATCGATGTCCTTTAGCCCGAGTCCTTTTATGTAAATGACACGGTCGTCTTTAACGATGACTAAAGAAAGGCCGGGTATCCCCAGTTCCTTTCGGCGTGCATCGATGGCCGTTTCGATTGCGGCAAGTGCCTCGGCGTCGTTCTGAGTTGACGCCGCTGCGGCAGTCGCCTGAGTTTTAGCAGCTTGCTGAGCGGCTACCCGGGGCACAAGCGGTGCGGCAATGAGCAGAAGCGCAAGGAAAATGGCCGAAAAGAAACGCGGAAACTCCTTCAACTTAATCATCGTGTTACTCCAAGGTTGGTAGAATTTTGGGTATCAAAAGGACGGCTTGCACAATTCCTTACGCTAATACGGTGATTTCGTGGGAAAGGTTTTGAGAATGCCCTGAAATGGCGGCGCATCTCTTCGAGTCTATTGAGTCTTCGCTAATGAATCACCCACCTTCGAAACCACCTTCGAAATAAGTCAGACACCACCCGCTTTAGCGGCGTGGAGCTTCAATTTCAGCCTACCCACAGCCGCACATGATCCTTACACGGTTTGGATTGCCAGCGCGTGGAACTTCAAGTCGAGTTGTTTCATTCAAGTTGCGTTTCCACGCGCTGGCAATCGAAACCGTGTATGAAATCAAGAGGCGCGGTCTGTAGGCTGAAATTGAAAACTCCACGCCGCTAAAAGCGGGTGGTGTCTCTTTTATCTCCAACGTCATTACGACGACTTACCGATCAGGCTTCGCTCAGCCGCTAAACGCTCCACCAGCAAACTTAACCCCATAATGAAATAGAAGACGGTGACGACTTCTGAATCGCCCCAGTTGTAATGAACCATTCCACTGATAAAGAATCCCGCAAATCCGCCCAACGCGCCAAGACCGATACCCCGTGCGATCCAGTGCTCGTCGCCGATCTGCGCACGTGCAAGTTTCCAAAGCACGCGCGCATACAGCCCAAGCAGGATCAACCAAACAATCAGCGCTGGAACACCACGCTCAATCGCAATCTGAAGCAGGTTCGAATGCATGTGACCAATTGGCAAACGCCCATTGTCAAACAGTCCCCATTCGCGCCAATGCCCCTTGATTGAATCCATCCCCACCCCGACCAGTAGATGTCGCGGCTTACTCACCAACAAATCAAAACCTTCGCGCCAAACTGTTTCACGCCAGCTCGTTGATTGGTCGCGGCGATCAAAGAAGCCGATGCTTCGTTTCTGCTGCAAGACGAAAACGCCGGCGAGCACCAGTGGGATTGCAAACAGACCTGCGGCGATCAGCGTGCGGCGCGACACTGAAAGACCAAGCAACATCGTCGCCGATATAGCAAAAGCAATCCACGAGGCTCGCGTAACAGTTAGACCAAGACTGAGAAGCATCAACACGAGCGAAGCCAGAAGAAAGATTCCCGTAATGCTTCGTTTTGTTGGAAGAGCAAGAAACAAGCCCATTGTTAGTGAGGCGATTAGTTGGAGTAACTCGGCGTAAGTAACCCAGTGCCCGAAAAATCCTGTTGCTCGCCAATCGCGTCCACGAGTCCACGCGTTGATACCCAATTGCTGGAGAGCGTCGCTGCCGGCGAGCAAGTGACCGCGTGGAACTTCGAGTGAAGGCGTCCATTCAACGCGATAAATCTTCACAATCGATATAGGTGCGTTCGCTGCGGCGAGCGCTGCAGCGAGTTCGTCTGGAGTGCTGACGCGCTGCCCGTCGACCTCCCAGATCGTGTCGCCGTCGATTATCGGTGTTGGCTGCTTAACAGTACGTGTGTGAAAAACCGCTTGCGTCAGCACACTGTCAGACCTCACGCCGTAAACCTTGACACCTTTACCTATCGCAAGTTGGCCCAGGGTGAAGAGCGTTGTGATAAGGCACCCAGCGATCAATGTGAAAGCGAGTAGCCGAACGATTCGCAATGATCTGACATTCTGTGAAATGAGATACACGACAATAAAAAGACTTGCTGCTCGCATTTTTCCCAGCGACATCGTCGGGTTGTAGGAGAACAAGCCCGAAATGCCACTCAAGATAAAAAAACCCAGCAGTGCGTAATCGATTGGGCTGCGATGAAGGCGAGGACGAGGATAGAACGCAAAGCGGATCACCCAGAGAGTCGTGCCCAGAAGCCAGGCCGCCTGTGTAACGGCAATCGACACCGGCGCGAAGGCCGCGATTAGAAAAAGGCAGGCGAGAAGTCCGCGCTCAAGCCATATAATGATGGGTCGGCGATCGTCGTTGTTCACTGGAGGTAGTGAGGGTGAAACTTTTGCTCCTGCCTGGCTAACTATTAGAATGCTCGAGCTCTACTATATTCCATTTCAGGAAAAGCGATGCGAAGATTCGTCCAACACCAGCCGCAGATCTGCACAGATAGACTCAGATCAGAAAGGAAACACCATAGAGAAGACGTATGGTCGCGTCGACTCTTTAAAGTTCTCATCTTTCTTTATCTGCGTGAATCTGCGGCCCGTTGTCTTTCGGTATTCGTCCTGCTACTCGTAACGTCCCAGGCCCTGGCCCAGTCAAACGCGGTCTACACCGAAAGAGTAAATACCATTCTTAACGACCCCCAAACAAAAGCCGCCCTTGCCCACATCGATCAGAACCACGACGGCATTCTCAAAGAATGGATAGCTATCACTGAGATTAACGCACCCTCGAAACGGGAACAGGAGCGCGCGAAATACATCGAAGGCCTCCTCAGAAAATACAAACTGCAAAGCATTCGTTACGATTCGGCTGGCAATCTGATCGCGCTGCGAAAAGGAACAGGCGGTGGTCCAACCGTGGTCATCGATTCGCACATGGACACGGTGTTTCAACCAGGGCTGAAGATAAAGGCAACTGTGCGTGACGGACGTGTCTATGCACCAGGCGTCGGCGACGATACGCGAAACATTGAAGCGATGCTGGCGAGCATTCGCGCGCTCGACGCTGCAAAAATCAAAACCAAGGGCGACATAATCTTTCTGTTTACCACCGACGAAGAAGCAGGAATGTCAGGCGCTGAGTTCTTCACGAAGGAGAACAAAAACAAAGTCAATTATTACATCGCGCTCGACGGTGGTTATGAAGGATTCACTTACGCCGGCATCGGAATCAACTGGTACCGCCATCACTTTATCGGTCCCGGCGGCCACACCAGATCGCGAACGCCACCATATTCCGCGACGCTGCCCCTGGCTCGCGCAATCCAACGAATCTACGAATTGAAAGTGCCAACTAATCCCTCATCAAACCTGAATATCGGAATGCTTGGTGGCTCTGAAGTGGTCAATGCGAAAGCTTCTGATGCGTGGTTCACTGTCGATCTTCGTTCAACTAGCAACGACGTCATCGCGGATCTTGAAGCGAAGATCGCAGCGATATTGGAAGAAGAAGCAAAGCGCGCAGGGGTGACGGTGAAGACCGATATCATTTCGAAGACGCCGGCGGCTGTGTTGCCCGGCAATCGTGAATCAGAGCTGGTGAAGATTTCAGAAGCGGTTCATCGTGCGCTCGGTTTCGATCCGCCGATCACAAACGCCGGTTCGAACAATGCGAGCGCCGCTTTGCTGGAGGGAATATCGGCGATCTCGACGGGCGCAGGACCATGCGCCGACGCGCACGCTTTGACGGAGAACTGCGAGATCCAACCGTTCTACAAGGGAATAAAGAAGGTGATGTTGTTGGGTGTCGCGCTGGCGGGCCTGGCAAAATAAAAACGTTCCGTGACGAGGAGCCCGCTCGCTGATGCTTGGCGGTTGAAGGTTGGGGATAATCTGTGTTTAGTTTTGTCGGGAAATGACTGAGCCTGAAACCTGTCATATGCCGCCTCACGTAACATAACTGCTCAACACCTTAGTCTCAGGAACTCCTAGATGAAAATAAATCTAAAGCTAGTGGCGCTACTTATCACGCTCGTTCTTATCGGTCAAAGAAGCCAGTCCTTTCAAGCACAAACTACACTCTCGCCAATTGTCGGGCACTGGAATTCAACCTTGGTCCTTGGCCCTCAAAGCTTACGACTAGTGCTAAAGGTGACTGCCGGTTCAGATGGCTTAAAAGCTTTACTCGACAGCCTCGATCAACCTGATGGTGCGAACATTGCAATCGACGCGATCACATTTCA
>Ga0157380_10002407_pt1 | contig 12586 bp, 11 predicted proteins | sample S35metaG_FD_119757 | JGI IMG/M metagenome (GOLD analysis project Ga0157380, IMG submission 119757) | Switchgrass rhizosphere microbial communities from Kellogg Biological Station, Michigan, USA - S3-5 metaG | ecosystem: Host-associated > Plants > Roots > Rhizosphere > Soil | place: USA...
GGGTTTCCTGTAACAACTCCCTTGCCTCGAAAGAACGGTAACGACGCTTCAAAGGAAACCGCCGCCTTATCAACAAACCGAGCAAGTGTCCTGTTGGTCCAACCGGGTAAAGCATTCGATTCCATTACAATCGTCGGCAACCTCAGCAATGCTGCCGTTAACAACACCGGCCCCGATACGTAGCCTCCAGCGCCAATCACAACGTCCGGCCGAAAGTCTCGAATGATCTGCCGGGCGGCGATGAAGCTGCGCGGAAGTTTTGCCAACCCACGCGCCCGCGCCAGCGTCCCAACGCTTTTCAAGCCTGCACTGTCAATGAGCGAAAGTTCAAAACCCGCTTGTGGCACCAATCTGTTTTCCAGACCACGCGTAGTGCCAACAAATCTGACTTCAGAACCCGGATCGCGTCGCATGATTTCTTTCGCGACGGCAATCCCCGGATAAATGTGGCCACCCGTCCCAGCGGCGGCAATCAGTGCGCGCATCGCGTTTACCCGGAGCGCGGGGACGCCAGACGTCTCGCGGTCGCAACGCGCACGCGTGATTGATCTACCTCTCGTCCGGCCGCAGTCTTCAGTGCGCTGAAATCAAGCGAACCAACCGTCTGCTGCGAGATGTTCAAAAGGATTCCCATCGCCGCGAGGGTCGGAACCAGAGACGAGCCGCCGTACGAAACAAACGGCAGGGGAATTCCCTTAGTAGGCAAGAGCGACAGCACAACGCTGATATTGAAAAGCGCTTGCGTCACAATCACAGTCACCAAACCCAGTGATAGCAACATTCCGAATCGATCTGGCGCGAGCAACGCCGTGCGCAGTCCGCGTCCAAGGATCAAACAGAAAACCGCAATCACCGCCAGCGCACCTACCAAACCTAACTCTTCTGCGATTACAGCAAAAATGAAATCTGAATGCGCAAAAGGCAGAAACAGCATTTTTTGTTTTCCCTGCGCGAAGCCGAGTCCGTTAGGGCCGCCTGAACCGATGGCAATCAGAGACTGCACCACCTGAAACCCGCTGTTCTGTGGATCTGCCCAGGGATCAAGAAAAGTGATCATGCGTTTGAGGCGCCACGGGACGAGAATCAACAACCCCACCAGGCCAACAAACGCAGGCGCCGCAGCCATCCCCAGATGGAGCAAACGGGCTCCGGCGGTAAAAGTCACAACCATAAACAGCACCGCCAGCATCATCGCCGTGCCGAGATCCGGTTCCAGAACAACCAGCACAGCAAGGGCGCCGGTTGCCATGCCGCACGGAACAAACGTTTGCCAGAATCTTCCTTCGTCACCAGCGCGTCGCTCAAGAAAGTAAGCAAGAAAGATCGCAAGCGTCAGTTTCGCCACTTCCGAAGGTTGAATTGAAAACCTGCTTAGTTTGATCCAACGATGCGCTCCGTTCACTCGGGGAAAGGCGAAGACGGCCAACAACATCACAATCGTTACTACAAGCAAGCCATAGACGACGCGACGGTTTTTCAAGTGCTTGTAGTCAAACTGCATTGCGGCAAACATCACGACAAAACCAATCAGCGTCCAGATTCCCTGCTTGACGACATAGAAGAACTGTCCGTGATTTTCATTCTGCGCGAGCACGGCCGACGCGCTGTAAACCATCACCACGCCGAACAGTGCGAGCCCCACTGTCGCCGCGAACAACCATTTGTCGGGTGTTGATTTCTTTGCCATAACCAACTATGTCCAAAGTCCAAGGTCCAAAGCCCAACGTCCTCTTAGCGAGAAAGACCTTGGACCTTGGACATTAGACTTTGGACTTCTTCCTTGAAGACCTTCCCTCTGTGCTCAAAACTCTCAAACATGTCGAAGCTTGCACAGGCCGGCGCCAGCAAGACGATGTCACCGGATTGCGCCGCTCGGAAGGAACGGTCAACCGCATCCTTCATATCGCCAGCTTTTTGTGTCGGCGCGTACTCTCCAAGTTCGGATGAGATTGTCTCGGCGTCTTCTCCGATCAGAATCAGCTCACGCACATGCCCTCGCACCAGCCCAGCAAGTGGCGCGTAAGGGGCCTTCTTTCCCCGGCCGCCTATAATCAAAACGACTTTTCCCTCTTCAGCCTGGAACGCTTCAAGAGCTTTCACTGTCGCGTCAACACTCGTCGCCTTTGAATCGTTGTAGAACTTAATGCCGCCGATCTCTCGGACGAATTCCAGCCGATGCTCGACAGGCGCAAAGCTCATGATGGTCTCACGCATCGACTCCGGACCCGCTCCGCACGCCAAGCCTGCGGACAAGGCGGCCAGCGCGTTCTCAACGTTGTGCAGTCCGCGGAGCTTCATTTCGTCTCTTCTGAGTAATACCCTCTCCCCGTCAGCAGTGCGCGAAACGAGATCGGCCCCACGCAAGAAAAGTCCTTCCTGTAGTTCGCGTTTGACGCTGAATTCAACGACGTGCGCCCGCAAACCTTTTGCCCAGGAGGAAACGATTTCATCATCGGCATTCAACACCGCGACGTCTGACGGTGTTTGGTTCATAAAGATCCTGTGCTTCGCCGTCGCATAGTCAGTAAAAGATTCGTAACGATCCATGTGGTTTGGAGTTACATTCAAAACAATCGCCACCGCGGGATGAAAGTCCTTAATTGTTTCCAATTGAAAGCTCGATAACTCAACTACCGTCCAGCCGTCGTCGCTGGAATTTTCCACCAGCGAAATCAGAGGCGTGCCGATGTTGCCGCCCACCTGCACTGTCAATCCCGCATCCTTTAAAAGCTCTCCAATCAACGCCGTCGTCGTTGTCTTGCCGTTTGATCCGGTTATGGCAACGATGCGGCCTTTCAAAAACCGCGAGGCCAATTCGACTTCACCGATGACCTCCGCTCCCGCACGTTCGGCGTAACGCAGCGGAATGATCTTGCTGGGAACACCGGGACTTACTACTACGAGTTCGATGTTATCCAGCAACCACCCCGGAACCTCACCTGGGATGCAGCCGATGCCTTCCTTCTTTAGAGCAGCTGCTTCCTCGCTCCAATTTTCAAACGGCTTCTGGTCGTTGATCGCGACAACCGCGCCGCGTGCCGCCAGAAACTTCGCGCAAGCTATACCGCTGCGCGCTGCACCAATTATCAAAACTTTCTTGCCGGCGACGTTCACTTCAAGTTTCGAGTTCTGCGTTTCGAGTTTCGAGTTCACCGCCGAATCTCACACTCGAAACTCGAAACCGGAAACTCGAAACTGGCATTACCGTAGTTTCAATGTCGACAGACTTAACAGCGCAAAGAGTATTGCCAGGATCAGAAAGCGAAAGACGATCTTCGGCTCTTTCCAGTCCTGCATTTCAAAGTGGTGGTGCAACGGCGTCATCTTAAAGAGACGACGGCCTGTGCCGGTTGTCCGCTTCGTCATCTTAAAAACGCCGACCTGCAACATCACCGACATCGCTTCCATCACAAAAACTCCGCCCACCATCACCAGCATGAATTCCTGTTTCGTCAGGATGCTGACCGTGCCAATTGCGCCTCCGATAGCAAGGCTGCCAACGTCGCCCATGAAAACTTCGGCGGGTGGCGCGTTGTACCAGAGAAAACCCAGGCTCGCCCCGGCCATTGCTCCGCAAAAAACTGTCAGCTCTGCGGCCTCGGGCCGGTGGGTCAGCTCCAGGTACTTGGCCCACCGTGCGTCACTACTCAAATAGGTAAACCCGGTCATCGCTGTCATCGCGATGAAAGTTACGCTGACCGCCAAACCAACCAAACCGTCCGTAAGGTTCACCGCGTTTGTCCACCCCATCATCACGATGATGATCAAAATGAGATAGAGATAAGGCCCGATAAAACTAACACCGTAGGGTTCGGCCGTGGATTTCAGGAACGGAATGCTCACGTTCCATGAATAGTCCTTCGAAATGAAAAGAACGATCCAAACACCAAGTGCAATCAGAAACTGGAAAAGTAGTTTTTGTCTGCCCGTTAGGCCCAGACTTCGCTGCTTCGCCATCTTCGCGTAGTCGTCCATGAAACCGATGGCGGCGAACAGCAAAGTCGCGATGAGGATTGTCCAGATGTAAACATTCGAAAGCCGAGCCCACAGCACGGTCGAGATGAGGACTGAACCAACTATCAGCACGCCTCCCATGGTCGGAGTGCCACGCTTTGCCATATGGGCCTGCGGGCCTTCTTCGCGAATCTGCTGACCGATGTTCCATCCTTTTAAAGCTCTGATCAGCGCGCCACCAAAAAGCAGCGAGAGGAGGAGCGCTGTGATTGAAGCGTAAGCAGTGCGAAAAGTGACGTACTGAAAAACATTGAGCGCCTTGATCAGAAACCAATCCTTCTCTTTGAAGTGGCCGTAAAGGAGCTCATATAGGAAGTAGTAGATCATCTAAATCAGTTAGCGGTGGTCAGTGGTCAGCCTGTTCTACCTTCTTCCTTCTGCTGTCTGCCGTCTGACATCTGCTTCTGCTCTTCACTTTTCTTCAAACGCTTTCCGAATTGCCTTAACCACCTTGTCCGTCGCGACGCCTCTCGAGCCTTTAATCAAAACGAGGTCACCTTCAGTCAGTTGACTCACAATCTCCGCGCCCGCCTCATCCGAACTTTCAAAGAAGCGCGTTTCTCTCAAACCGGCTTCCTCTGCCCCCACCAGTAATTCTTTTGCGAGGCCACGAACTCCCCACAGGACATCAACGCCAAGTTGCGCTATCTCCCGGCCCGCCTCGCGATGAAGTTGACCAGCGTCAGCGCCGAGCTCCAGCATCTCGCCAGCGATCACAATGCGCCGTTTATGTGCGTCGCCCGCTTCGGCGATTGTTCGAACCATGCTGATCAAAGAGCGCGGATTAGAGTTGTATGAGTCGTCTACTACGGTGAACCCCTTCGCGAAATCGATCGTCGCGCCGCGCATCTCAGGAGGTTGAACTCCCTTCAGCGCATTCGCAATTTCAGCCGCAGTCATATCGAAGCAAGTAGCTACCGATGCTGCGGCGAGGGCGTTCATCAAGTTGTGACGGCCACTCATCGGCAGCATTGCGGGCGCTTCTCCCAACGGTGTCTGCAAACGAAATTCAATCATGCCCAAATGTTCCGTGCTGATATTAGTAGCGGTTACATCAGCCGGGTGATCGATGCCAAAGGTAACTATGCGTCCCGCGTGTTTCGACCGCATTTTGATTACCAGCTCATCATCGGCATTTAACACCGCTGTTCCGTTGGGCTTCAGTCCCTCGATTAGCTCCGCCTTCGCCGCGGCAATGTTTTCAATCGAACCGAGGTATTCCAGATGAACTGGAGCAACCATCAACTCCACCCCTATGTCGGGTGGCGTGATCTCAACGAGGCGACGAATTTCGTGTGTAGGCGACGACATACCCATCTCCAACACCGCCACGTCAAATTGATCTGGCGAATGGCCCGCGCTTACCATCTTCAAGACCGATAACGGCAGACCAAGTCCGTTGTTATAGTTTCGCTCGCTCTTTAACACCCGCCTTCCGCTCTCGCGAAGCAAGTGGGCGGTCAGCTCTTTCGCAGTTGTTTTGCCCGCGCTTCCGGTGATCCCAACTACAGGTCGAGCCCAGGCGTCGTAAACTCGCCTCGCGAGTGTTTGTAAAGCTGCGATAGCATCGTCAACCAGCAACAGCCTGTCTTTTAGCCGGCTGAGTTTCTCGTCGCCCCTGACGCGTTCGGCGCGAGCGACGGCCGCCATCGCGCCATTACCAAACGCAGCAGGTATAAACTCATGCGCATCGGCAAATTCTCCGTTGAACCCCGCGCGGGCATAATCTGCCTGCGACAAAGCAAAAAAGAGCTCGCCCGCTTTCACCGACCGCGAGTCGATTGAGAAATCCGTAATTTGATTGTCAAACAACTCGGCGCTTACAGAGCTAATATCAGCGCCCATCAATATCGACGCTTCCCTGACATTCACGTGATTGCAGCCTCTCCCTCTCTATCTGCCGCGAAGGCCTCGGGATCAAATGTTGCCGAGTTTGCTAAGCGTAATTGGGATTCGTTCGCGAACTGCTCGGCATTCTCACCCAAGCGAATATGAGTGCCGTTAGAACGAACAGTTCGTAGTCGTTTCCTGCATGCTTCCACTCGACAGCTTACTCCATTTCCATAACTGTTACGGCTCAGCCTTCTTTGGGGGATCATTTTTGGCTCCGTATGTTTTGTCTAACGCAAACTGTTAGGTCTGCGTGTAAGTGGTCTGTAAATTCAGAACTGAAACAGCAACTACCTCCGTTAGCTAATTCGCGCGGGCAAAATCAACGTACACAACCTGGCCTGACTCCAGTTCTGTTCCCGGCGCCGGGTTCTGTGCGGTAACACGTCCTTCACCGCGAGCCTCGACTCGCAATCCCAGTTGAGCGCACGTTCGCGCGACATCTCGCACGCTGCGGCCACCAAGGTCCGGCATCAGGATGAATCCGTTGTTGGCCACTGCATAAACAACTTCACCCCCTCTGCTGTCCCGTCCGGCGACGGTCGGTAAAGTCGCGCGGCGCGCCGCATCGTTTTGGAGTTTCTCCTCACGAGCCTGCTCCTTCACGGGCGTAGTTGGCTCGGCAACTTCTGCAACGAGCCCGTCCGGTAACTTGAGATACGTATCTGGAGCGATGCCGAGATCAGGCAATATTTGCTCAGCGATGTCGCGGAACACGGGAGCCGCAACATCTCCGCCGTGATAGGCGCCGCCCGGCTCATCAATCACGACGATGATCACAATCGCGGGGTTTTCCACGGGGGCAAACCCGACAAACGATGCCACGTGCTTAGTCGTTGAATATGTTTTCGTTTTCGGGTCGATTTTTTGAGCAGTACCGGTTTTTCCGGCTGCCGTATAGCCGTTGAGCTGGGCCAGTTTCGCCGTGCCGTTCAAGGTGACACTCTCGAGCATTCGTCGCAGGGCGCGCGCAGTCTCTGTGCTCACAACGCGTCGTTGTTCCGGATTTGCTGTGTAGACGGTTGTCCCTGCGGCGGTGCGAATTTCGCGCACGAGATGCGGTGCCACTCTTACGCCGTCGTTCGCCAAAGCGCCGAAAGCCGCGACCATTTGTAAAGGTGTGACTCCAACCTCCTGACCCATTGCAATCGAGCCAATCGACGACTGCTGCCAGCGACTTACTGGACGCAGTAGGCCAGGTGTTTCACCGGGCAATTCGATTCCTGTGCGAGAGCCGAAGCCAAAACGGGTGATGTACTCGTACATCGACGGGTCTCCGACTCGCAGGCCGAGCTTGATCGCCGCCACATTGCTGGACTTTGCCAGCGCTTCAGTGATGGTCAACGAGCCAAACGCATGATGGTCATGAATGAGTCGCCCCGCTACTGTGATCGCACCCATCTGGCAGTCGATCCGATCATCGGGCTTGACGAGCCCTTTTTCGATCGCCGCTGAGAAGGAAACTATCTTGAAAGTTGAACCCGGCTCATAGATGTTCTGCAGCGCCCAGTTGGCCCGCGCTTCGGGTTTTGCGTCACCCGGTTTGTTTGGATCGAAGGTGGGTGCATTTGCGAGGGCCAGGATTTCACCGGTACGGGGATCGAGAACGATCGCGGTGCCCGACTTCGCGCGCGACTTCGCCACCGCTTCGAGCAACACTTGTTCAGCTCGATACTGAATCGAGTGGTCAAGCGTCAGCACGATTGTCTGCCCTGGCTTTCCAGCCATTTCGGAACTCTCGTAAGGCGTTCCTTCGGAGTCTTTTTCGATGAACAGTTTGCCCGCTTCGCCTGAAACCTTTTCGTTAAAGAACTGCTCGACTCCGCCGAGACCCACACCATCGATCCCGACGAAGCCGAGCACGTGCGCAGCAATTGATCCGTTGGGATAGAAGCGCTGCGGTTCGGAGCGGAAATTCACTCCGGGCAATCCCCAACCTCTAATCTGATTTGCCTGTTCCTGCGGTAACCGGCGGGCAATCCAGACAAACTTACTCTTCTTGGTTCTGGCGTCCTGGAGTTTGCGAACGAGAGATTTCTTTTCGAGCGGCAAGACTGAAGCAAGCTGACTCGCCGTGCACTCTACGTCACCCGAGTCTGCCAGTTGCGAACCATCAATAAAGATGGACTCTGTTTGAATGCTGCGCGCCAGTTCTCGTCCCTGCCGGTCGAGCAACGTCCCTCGTTGGGCGGTCGTTTCAATCGCCTGCTGCTGTTGATTGCGAGCGCGTTCTTCGAGAGCCTCGTGTTGAGTAACCTGTAAGTAGACGAGACGAGCACTGATCGCCATCATCCAAAAGACAATAAACGCCGCGACAAACAGCGCGCGGCGAATTGAAGCATCAGGTCGAGTTTTTGATTCAGCGGAGAGGCGTCCCAACATTGCCGACATGATCCCCTTCTACGGGCACCGCCAGGGAAACAGCACCAACCTTGATCGACTTCGCCGAGGCGTAGTCATTGAAGTTACTTCTAACGATTAAACGGAGCTGCTGGATGGATTAGGGCCGCAGCAACTGGTAACCGGCTCTGCGCTTCAGTCCTCCGGCTGCCAACCTGTCCGGGCTGTAATGGCTTCAATCCCAATTGGCGGGCCGCCGACTCCAGACGAGCGGGTGACGAAGCACGTTCCTTCTCGAGTATTAAGCGCTGCTGTTCTTCCAGAAGTTTCTGACGCTCCACGCGCAGGGTTTCACTTTCATAACCGTAATGCACAGCCACGAAATGCTGCCGAGCGGCAAATACAAACCCACCTGCCAGCATCAACGCGCAGCCGAGTTGCAACGCCAGACGCGAAAGCGCGCGATGGTCACGCTCCCGTTGAATATTCGAGTTGTGGAGTTTGAGAGGGTGTCTGTCCATGGGATCTCCGATGACGATGCTCTGGCAATGCTTAACTTAGAACAGAACCTGGGTAGCTGGGCTTGACGTCAACTTTCGACAGGCACGCAATTTCGCGCTTCGGGCTCGCGGATTTTGCTCCACCTCACTGTCTTCAGGAACCACCGGACGCCGGGTCAAGAGCTCGACGATTTTTCGCGCTCCGCAGGAACAAACAGGAACTCTTGGTGGACACTGGCAATACCCTGAAAGGCGGCGCAGTTCCTGCTTGATGATCCGATCTTCGAGCGAGTGAAAACTTATCGCAACGAATCGTCCGTCCGGTTGTAAAAGATCGATTGCAGTGGCAACAAACTGATCCAGCCCTTCGAGTTCGCGATTGACCGCTATCCGCAAGGCCTGAAAGGTTCGCGTCGCGGGATGGATCCCCCTTGATTTAGCTGGCCCGGCGGCGCGTTGCACCAGATCCGCCAGCGCCTTGGTTGTAGTTATCGGCGTTCCTTGATCGCGTTTTTCAACGATCCACTTGGCAATTCGCCGTGAGCGTCGCTCCTCCCCATACTCGAAAAGAACTCTCGCAATTTCTTCCTCGGGTAAGCGTAACAAAAGCTCGGCCGCTGTTTCTTCGTCACCTGCTGAGTTCATCCGCATGTCCAGCGGTGCATCCCATCGAAAACTGAAGCCGCGCTCCGGTGAATCAAACTGCAACGACGAAACGCCCAGATCCACGAGAACCCCCTGGGCCTCGCTTTCATCCAGTCCGTCGAGAATTGCTCGAATCTCTCTGAAGTTCCCCGATGCGGTGCGAAAGCGCCCTCCAAACCTGGCGAGCCGTTCACTTGCAAGTCGCAACGCTTCAGGATCGAGGTCGATGCCGATAACGCGGGTCGCGTCGGAGGATTCGAGGATGGCTTCGCTATGACCGCCGAGGCCTACAGTGCAGTCAACAAAGAGGCCTCCGCGTTGCGGGGCGAGGAATTCAATCGTTTCCCCAAGCAGCACGGGGCGATGGGGCGCGCCTTTGCCCCCCAAAGGCGCAGCCATCACCACCGCCCCGTGATCTTGTTCAAAGAACTGTCAATCGGATTGCCGATTGCCGATTTGAGATTGCCGATTAGTGCTTTGCCATCCACGCTAGATTCCAAGTCGCGCTATAGCCGCTTCGTCCTCTTCCGTGTACGGGTCCGCCAACATGCGGGCCTTGAACTTGTCGAGCTCCCAAACCTCCAGGTAAGTCAGGTATCCCAGCACTGCAACGTCTCCCACTACTTCCGCGCTCTTGCGCAGCAGCGGGTGAATCAACACCCGTCCCTGATTGTCGATTGCTGCCTGTTGGCCGTAGTAATTTGTTCTGTCAAGGAACTTGCGCCTGGCGGGATCCATCGTCGGCAAGAGTGAAAGTCGCTGCTCGATCGATTCCCATTCCGGCAGGGGATAAATTCGAACGTTGTCACCGGTCAGGCTGGTGATGTAAAACTCACTGCCGTGCTTCTCTTCGATCAGGCGACGAAACGGCGTCGGCACTTTGAGCCGACCCTTGACGTCTATTCGGGCCGTGTAGTTCCCCCGCAGCATATCGGTCGCCTATCATCGTTAGAGTTTGGTGGGTGGCCTTCTAAGGAAAAGTAGCTAAATGATCGGCTTCTAACGAGGTTGGACCCACTTCCGACCACTTTCGACCACCCGAGTCGGATACTACGCTCGCCCATTTTCACTGTCAATAGGTAAATCCGGCCATTTCGGGTTTTTTGTGGCTAGTTGAGTTCGTCGTTGAACTTAACTGTTCGCCTCTTGTCCGCCAGGCCGAGAGCGTCGTTACAAAAGCGATTGTAGATGTCTTGGTTCGGGCTTCTGTAAAGCAAACTGTTAGTTTGCGCCTGAGTTAAATGCAATTCAGGCATCGCAAACTAACAGTTTGCGTTACAAATTAGGCCACTACCCAAAATAGCCATCCCCTTGCCCATGATGTATATTGGCGCGCCGTGTCAAATTCCTTTAGATCGCCAAACGAGTAACATTGGATGGAGCATAACTTCGGACGCCTGCCCGAACTTCTCCTATTTGGCGTACTCGCTGCAGGGGCAAATCTGGTCGGCGGGCTCGTACTGATTAAGGCGGGCGTTCACCGGCTGGGAGAACGCTTCCTTAAGTATCTCGTAGCCCTCGGCGCCGGTTTCATGCTGGCCGCGATCTTCATCGAGATTCTTCCCGAGACAATCAGCATCTGGACGGAAAGCCGGGCAGGAGCGCGCGCTGCAGAGTCGGTTATTGGCGCGATGACGCTGCTACTCGCCGGTTATCTGGTCATTCAGCTTTTTGAGCACACGATCGCGCCCCACTTTCACTTCGGTCCCGAAACTCATCCTGAGTCGTTCATGAAACCTTCCGCCGCGTACACGGCCGTCGGTGGACTCTTTATTCACACTTTCTTCGACGGTGTTTCAATTGCTGCCGCGTTTCTCGTCAGCTTTCGTGTTGGCTTGCTGGTCTTTATTGCAATTCTTTTGCACAAAATCCCGGAAGGATTCACGGTAGCTTCAATCATGCTGGCGTCCGGACGATCAGCGAAGAAGGCCTTACTCGCAACTGCAGCGATCGGAGCGGCAACGCTCGCAGGCGTTGTCAGCGTGGCCCTGCTTCAGGCGCGAGTGCACTCCGCGATAGCCTACGCACTTCCCTTTTCGGCTGGGGTAACGCTTTATGTTGCTGCGAGCGACCTGATTCCGGAGGTCAATCACAACGAACATCGGAACCCCACGGTCTCAATAGTCGTTTTTGTTGGTGTGGCGTTGTTCTATTTGTTGCACAAGCTCATTGAGGGGTAAGGTAATCAGGAATCTCGAAGAGTTCTCGTTACTCATGATGTTTTGCAGATCCAGGTTGACCTTGCCATTTCGTCTCGCTCCTTTCGTTATCGCTTTTGCGATCCTGCTTGCGCTGATAGGCAGCAGCCAATCAGCTTTCGGCCAAACCGTCCCGCAGTCGCCGATTCCCCTTCCCGTCCCGTTCAATCCGATTGTAGATAACGCAAACGTTATCGATCCGGAAACGAGAAAAAAGCTCGAAGCAATCTATCTGAATCTTAAAGAACGCGCGGACGTTGAATTCGCTGTTGCTACAGTCGACACGACCGGCGACCTCGACATCTTCGACTACTCGTTGGCGGTCTACCGCGGCTGGGGAATTGGCTCGAAAACCAACGACGGATTTCTCCTGTTAGTCGCGATAAAGGATCGAAAGTACTACACGCAGGTGGGCTACCATCTTGAGGGTGACCTGAACGACGGCTTGGTGGGAGCCATTCAGCGCGAACGTCTGGTGCCGGCGTTCAAACGCGGTAGCTACAGTCAGGGCATTTACGAGACTGTACAGGCTTACGTTGCCACCCTAGCGGAAAAACGCGGCTTCACGATTGAGGGCATCGATCAGCGCTACGCTTATCGAGAGACGAAAGAACGCCCGACTGCTGGCAATAGGCCAGGTGGGTTAAACGTTTCCTGCTGCATGATGATCATCATCCTCGTCGTCGTGCTGCTGATCCTCTCATCACTAAAAGGCGGCGGGCGCGGTGGCGGCGGCTGTTTGAACATGCTCCTCCTGGGTTCAATGTTGAATAGCGGCGGGCGCGGTTGGGGATCACGAAGCGGATGGGGCGGCGGTGGCTTCGGCGGCGGCGGTTGGGGAGGTGGCGGCTGGAGCGGTGGTGGAGGCGGATTTGGCGGTGGAGGTTTTGGTGGCGGATTCGGCGGAGGAAGCGCCGGAGGTGGTGGCGCTGGAGGCGGCTGGTAGTGGATTGCTAATTGCCGGTTAATCGTTGCGGGATCAACCAATCGAAATCGGCA
>Ga0157380_10002409_pt1 | contig 12583 bp, 14 predicted proteins | sample S35metaG_FD_119757 | JGI IMG/M metagenome (GOLD analysis project Ga0157380, IMG submission 119757) | Switchgrass rhizosphere microbial communities from Kellogg Biological Station, Michigan, USA - S3-5 metaG | ecosystem: Host-associated > Plants > Roots > Rhizosphere > Soil | place: USA...
AATCAAGCTCGTGCAGCTGCCGGTCGTCGGTGAGACGCTCGCGCAGCTCGGTTACCCGAGCGACCTGGGGTTGACGATCGGCATCGTCGAGCTCGTTTGCCTCGTGTTGTACGCGGTGCCGCGGACGGCCGTCCTCGGAGCGATCCTGTTGACGGCGGTGTTCGGCGGCGCCATCGCGAGCCACCTTCGCATCGCGTCGCCGTTGCCCACTCACATCTTGTTCGGCGTCTATCTGGGGTTGTTCGTCTGGGGAGGGCTGTATCTACGCAGCGCGCGTCTCCGCGATCTCATCCCGGCCCAACGCTGACTTGTTCGAGGGAATAGACATGAGTCACGTAACTTCGAAGGACGGAACGCGAATCGCTTATGAGCGCCTCGGCAGCGGTCCCGCGCTGCTGATGATCGACGGCGCGCTCTGCAGCCGTGCATTCGGGCCGATGCCAAAAATCGCCGCGTTGCTCGCGGAGCATTTCACGGTGTACGTGTACGACCGGCGCGGTCGCGGCGAGAGCGGCGATACGCAGCCCTACGGCAAAGCGCGCGAGGTCGAAGACATCCAGGCGCTGATCGCGGCAGCGGGCGGTTCCGCGTACGCCGCGGGCTTGTCGTCCGGCGCGGCGTTGGCGCTCGAAGCCGCCGCTAGCGGGGTGCCGATCAAGAAGCTCGCAGTGTACGAGCCGCCGTTCATGGTCGACGATGCGCGGCATGCGCGCCTCGATCACGAGGCCAAGCTGAAAGCGCTCGTGGCTGCAGGGGAGCGCGGCGCGGCGGTCAAGTACTTCATGCGCGACATGGTCAGCGTGCCTGCGCCGTTCGTGTGGCTGATGCAACTCATGCGCGGCACATGGCATAAGCTCGCGGCGGTCGCGCACACGTTACCCTATGACGCCGCGATCATGGGCGATTGGCAGATCCCGGCCGCGCGGCTGTCGAGCCTCGACACGCCGACCCTTGCGATGTACGGCGGCAAGACCGAGACGCGCCTCAAGCGCGCGATCGAGGAGCTCGTCAAAGTGCTGCCGAACGTGCGGCAGCAAGTGTTGCCAGGGCAGACGCACAACGTGAGCGCCGCCGTGCTCGTGCCGGCGCTCGTCGAGCACTTCAAAGGATAAACAGATGAAGTTCATGATGATGCACAAGACCGACGCCTACTACGAGGCGGGCGGTTTGCCGAGCAAAGAGCTCATCGCCAACGTCGGCAAGATGGTCGGCGCGATGGTGCAGAGTGGCGGGCTGTTGGCGGCCGATGGCCTTCGCTCGAGCGCCGAAGGCGTGCGCCTCAGGTTCGCCGACGGCAAGCGCACGGTGATTCCCGGCCCGTTCGTCGGCGGCAACGAGCTCGTCGCCAGCTTCGCCGTGCTGCGTGTGCGCTCGATCGACGAAGCCGTCGACTGGGCGTCGCGGGTCGCGGCCGTCGTTGGCGACGCCGAGGTCGACATCCGGCCAGCGACGGAGCCGTGGGACATCGGGCTCGGCAAGAAGCCTCCGGGGGTCACGACGCGACGCTATATCGCGATGCGCAAGGCCGATGCGACCACCGAGGCCGGCACGCCTCCGACCGCGGCGCAGAGAGAAGCGATGGACGCCCTGATCGGCGAGATGAAGCAAGCGGGCGTGCTGCTTTCAATGGGTTCCCTCGCGCCGAGCTCGGGCGCGGCGCGCTTGCGCAACTTCGGCGGCAAACAAACCGTCGTCGACGGACCGTTCGCCGAGTCGAAGGAGCTCATCGGCGGCTTCGTCGTTCTCGAGCTCGGCTCCCGCGCGGAGGCCATCGAGTGGGCGCGGCGTTACGCCGATGTGCTCGGCGAGGTCGAGCTCGATGTTCGTCCCGTCGAAGGCATCGGCGTTTTCGGCCGATGACGCAGTCGGCGACGCATGCCGCAATCGAAGCGGTATTTCGCATCGAGTGGCCCAAGCTCATCGCCGGGCTCACGCGCGTGGTGCGGGACGTTGGCAAGGCCGAGGAGCTTGCGCAGGAAGCGCTCGTGGCGGCACTCGAGCAGTGGCCGGACGAGGGCATTCCTGCCAAGCCCGGCGCCTGGCTCATGCAGACGGCGAAGCATCGCGCGATCGACGCCGTGCGCCACGCGAAGCTCGTGCGGCGCAAGCACGAGGAGCTCGGGCGCGAAATCGAGGCCGAGGGCGGTGACCACATCGACGATCGCGAAGCGATCGATGCCGCGCTCGATGACGAGATCGGTGACGACTTGTTGAGCTTGATGTTCATTTCGTGTCATCCCGTGCTTGCCATGGAGGCACGCGTCGCTCTGACCCTGCGCATGCTTGGCGGGCTCACGACGACCGAGATCGCGCGCGCGTTCCTCGTGCCGGAGGCCACGATTGCGCAGCGCATCGTGCGCGCGAAGCGCACGCTCGCCGAAGCGCGCGTGCCGTTCGAGGTACCGCGCGGCGAGGCGCTCGCCGAGCGGCTCGCGTCGGTGCTCGAGGTCGTCTACCTCGTGTTCAACGAAGGCTACTCTGCAACGGCTGGCAGCGATTGGTTGCGGCCCGCGCTCTGCGAAGACGCCCTCAAGCTCGCGCGCATGCTCGCCGAGCTCGCGCCGGCCGAGCCCGAGGTGCACGGCCTCGTGGCGCTACTCGAGATCCAAGCGTCGCGCAGTGCTGCTCGAACCGGCCCTGACGGCGAACCCGTTCTGTTGCTCGAGCAGGACCGCAGCCGCTGGGATCGATTGCTGATTCGGCGCGGGCTCGCGGCGCTCGACCGCGCCGAGCGCTTGGGTGGTGCGCTCGGACCGTACGCTTTGCAGGCCGCGATCGCGGCGTGCCATGCGCGCGCGACGACGGCCGGCGAGACAGATTGGGCGCGCATCGTTGCGTTGTACGACGCCCTTGCCGCGTTGGCGCCGTCGCCGGTCGTGCAGCTCAATCGCGCCGTCGCAGTCTCGATGGCGTTCGGCCCGGCGGACGGGCTCGCAATCGTCGATGCGCTGGTGGAGGACGGTAACCTCGAGTCCTATCACTTGTTGAGCGCCGTACGCGGCGACTTGCTCGCCAAGCTCGGTCGCCTCCGCGAGGCGCGCGCGGAGTTCGAGCGCGCGGCAGCGCTGACGCACAACGAACGCGAGCGTCAGTTATTGACCGGCCGCGCCCAAGCCTGCGGTACGCTCGCCGCTCCGACCCGGCTGCCGTGATGGCGAGCCGATGCTGTAAGCTGCGCGGACCGCTCAACGCGCTTGCTTACGCATGGCTCGCAAGTTTCATCCGCCTCCTGACGAAATCGACGAGCTCCCAGCCGACGACGGCCCGAGCCGTACGCAGCGCAAGAACGCGAGCTTGGAGCTCACGCAACTCGGCGAGCAGCTGGTCGACTTGCGGGCCCAACGATTGGCGGAGCTGACGCTGCCTGAACGCCTACAAGACGCGGTCGACGAAGCGAAGCGCCTGAAGAGTTTCGGCGCCAAACGACGGCAAGCCGGGTACATCGGCAAGCTCCTGCGCAAGCTCGATGAAGAGACGCTCGCTGCCATTCGCAAAGCGGTGGAGCGCCGCTAGCGCGCGGTAGCTCGCGGCGCACAAGTCCGGTATCGTGACCGGCTCAATCTGTAAGGAGAATCCGATGGCACAACAGGAGTGGACGGCACCGCCGGCGATGCAAATCGATGTCGCGAAGAACTACTCGGTTTCGATCGAGACTAACCGCGGCACCATCGAGCTCGAGCTGTATCCGCAGCACGCGCCGCAAACGGTCAACAACTTCGTATTTCTCGCCGGCCAAGGTTTCTACGACGGCGTGAAGTTCCACCGCGTCATCGACGACTTCATGGTTCAAACCGGCGATCCGACGGGCACGGGTCGCGGCGGCCCGGGCTACAAGTTCGGCGACGAGTGCAAGGGCAATCCGCTGAAGCACGAGCGCCATGTCATCTCGATGGCCAACGCCGGTCCGAACACCAACGGCAGCCAGTTCTTCATCACGCACTCGCCGCAGTCGCATTTGAACGGCAAGCACACCGTGTTCGGCAAGGTGACGAAGGGCGCGGACGTCGTCGACGCCATTCGCCAAGGCGACGTGATGGTGAGCGTCAAGGTCGCGAGCTGAGCTGTCGCTACATCGGCGGCTTCACGCCGTTCGTCTCGGCAATGATCGCGACGGCCGTCGCGCCGCCGTCCGCCGGCACCGCGAGTGCCATCACCGTGGCACCCGGCACGAGCAGCGCGCGAGTGCCCATGGTGAGTGCGACGATCTCCGTCCGCCGCGTGACGTCGACTTCGACGGTGCCGCCGGCATAACGCACGCTCAGCGTGCCGCCGCGGCCTTTGGACGCGACGCCGGTCGCGGCGCCGTTCGTCATCGTGCTATCGGGCAAGTCCCAGGCGTAGTGACCCTCGCCGGCGCCGCGCATCGCTTCGGGAAAGATGTGCACCTCGGTGGCTTCCCAGCGACCGTTGCGGTCCTTGACGGCCGTCGTGCCGATGAAGGTGTTTTCGGTGATGTCGGCCATCGACCGTTTCTCGAGGCCGTTGATGCCCGTCATGTCAGTCAGCGCTAGCCGCACTACGCCGTCGTTCGGCGTGGTGACGACGAGCGTCTGGCCCTCGACCCCTTGGATGACGCCCCGCACACGTGCGGGCGGTGGCTGAGCAGAGGCGACGAACGCGGCGAGCGTCAGCGCAATGGCTAGGCTTCGAATTTGCATGGGTGGGTCCTTCAAGCGCGACGAGCGCAGTATCCGTTAGCTCGCAAAGCGATGCGAGCCGTCGGGCCCAGGGGCCGCGAACAACTCGGCGAACACACCACGGATCCACAGGTTGCCCGGCTCGCGATGGAACCGCTCGTGCCAGTATTGCGCTACCTCGATGCGCGGCAAGCGCGTCGGTGTTGCGAACACAGTGAGGCCCAAGGCATCGCCGAGCTCTGCTGCGATGCCCGCCGGCAATGTCGCCACGTTGTCGGTGCGGCTCGCGGCGAAAGCGGCCGCCATGAATGTCGGCACGCGGCACACGATCTGCTCGGCCGGAATCGCGCGCTCCAGCGCGCGCTCGACGAGTTGGTGTGCGTGTCCCGTGCCGGCGGTGGACACGAGCACGTGACGCTCGGCGGCGAAGTCCTGGAGTGACGGCTTGGCGCCTAGCCGCGGATGAGCGCGGCGGGCAACGCTCACGTAACCGACGGACCACAACACCTGCCGGCGGATACGCTTCGGCCGCGTTGGGAACGAGCCCATGGCGAAGTCGAGATGGCCCGCTTCGAGCGCGGCCTCGAGCCCATCGAGATCGATCGACGTCACGCGCAGCTTGACGCCCGGCGCATGCGACTCGAGATGCGAGAGGAGCTCCGGCAACAGTCGCACGAGACCGGAGTCGACGACACTGAAGGCAAACGTGCGCGTCGACGTCGCGGGATCGAACGGCCGATGCCGCGCGCGCAGCATCGTCGCGTCGTCGAGCAGCGAATGCACGGCGCCGGCGAGCTCGAGCGCTTTCGCCGTCGGCTCCATGCGATGACCGGCGCGCACGAACAATGGATCCGCGAAATAGCGGCGTAGCTTCGCCAGGGTTTTGCTCAACGCGGGCTGTGCGACGCCGAGCACGGTGGCGGCTCGCGTGAGGTTGCGCTCGCGCAGCAGGACCTCGAAAGCGCGCAAATGGCGGAGGTCGACTTCCACTCTATTCCCGGCAGGAATCGGGCTCATAGCGGCCCGCACATAGTGTACGAACCCGCGTCAGCCTACGCTATCGGAAGCACATCCCACGGAGTAAGGACGATATGGCGCGAAACACACAGCTTGCGATAGCGGGCCTCCTTCTCGGCGGCTCACTGTCGGCGTGGGGGCACCATTCGTTCGCGATCTTCGACCACACGCAGACCCACACGCTGAAGGGGACCGTGGTGTCGTTCCAGTGGACGAATCCGCACGGCTACCTCGAGCTCGACGTTGCCGAAGGGCCAAAAGGAATCGCCCATTACACCGTGGAGCTCACGAGCATCAACATGTTGCGGCGGGCCGGCTGGAAGTCGAGCGACGTGCATGCCGGCGATGAAGTGACGGCGATCGTCGCGCCGCTCTTAAACGGCGACCCCGGCGGCTTGCTCCTCGAGCTCAAAGTGCCCGACGGCCGAACGCTCGTCCCACCCGTGCCGGGGATCAACACCTTCACGAAGACGCCCTCGCCATGAGCGCACGCCAGTTGTCGTTCGCGGCAGTTGTCATGGCTGCCGCCGTCATCGCGAGCGGCGCGTGCGCGCAAACCGCGGCCCGCCCGGATCTCACCGGCTCTTGGGAACGCTACCGAGGACCGGCGGGGGACCCCGCGAATCCGCCGCCGGAGGCGGCAGCACCGCCTCTGAAGGGCGACTTGCTCGTGGAGTGGGAGGAGCGCCGTGCCGCAGCGCGCGAGGCCGATGCGCGCGGCGAACCGGCCGCGAGCAACGTCACGCACTGTATCCCCGACGGCGTGCCGTCGATGATGAACGGGCCATTCCCGTTCGAGATCCTCCAGGGCGCTACGCAGATCAACATTGCGCAGGAAGCCTACAGTCAGATTCGCCGCATCTATCTCGACAAGCCCCAGCTCACGCTCGACGACATCGAGCTCGGCTTCTACGGCCGTTCCGTCGGCAAGTGGCAAGGCGACACGCTCGTCGTCGACACGATCGGCATCAAGGAGTACGTGCGTTTCCGCGACGTGCCGCACACGCCCGACATGCGCGTGACCGAGCGTTTCAGGCTCGTTACACCGGATATCCTGTGGGACGAGATCACCATCACGGATCCCGCCGTCCTCGACAAGCCGTGGACCGTGACCTTCGCGTACCGGCGCATGCCGGACTACGAGATCATCGAGTACGTCTGCGAGGACAACCGCGAATACGCTGACGAGGAGGGCGTGACCAGGCTGCGGACCGGCCAATGAGCTAGGTCGGCCGACCCTCGTTTCGAGCCGCCGAACCGGCCGTTTCGGCACCCCGCCGGACCGCCGCCCGGCGGTTTTTCCACCCGTCGCAAAGCACGGGACCGACGCCTACACTGTCGCTTGAGCAATAATCCCAAGCGGGCGGCTGCTGGTTGCCGTTGAGCCAGACGGTGGTCCCCATTCCGGACACGACGCACAACGTTTCGCCCCCTCTCGCCGGCTCGCCCGAGCCTAGCGCCGTCGAGGTACGCGCGGAGCTCGAGCGGATTCTTGCGAGCCGCTGCTTCGAGCAGGCGACCCGCTCCTCGAACTTCTTGCGCTTCGTCGTCGAGCAAACTTTGGCAGGCCAAGGGGAACGCCTGAAGGGCTACACGATTGCGATAGAAGTATTCGGTCGGCCGCCGGACTTCGATGCGCAATCGGATCCGCTCGTGCGCGTCGAAGCGGGCCGCTTGCGACGCCGCCTGACCGAGTACTACGCCGACGAAGGACGCGACGATCCGGTGCGGATCGAGTTGCCGCGCGGCCGATACTTCGCCGCATGCTCGTACCACAGCCGCGACGGAGCTACGCAGCCGTCGGCTGCCGTGCTACTGGGCCCGATGCCGGCGGAGGTGTCGGATGAGCCGGAGTCCGCACGCAACCGGCGCCTGTGGCGTCGCGTTCGTGCAGTGCTCGTTGTCGCCGTCTTGTTGGCTGGGTTCACGGTCGTCGTGCTGCAACAGTTCGACGTGGGGCGCGTAGCGCCGGAGCTTCCGGCGCCACGTGCGATCGCCGTGAAAGCTGGCGCGAAGCCGCCGATCGTCGTGACGACGTTCGAAGACTTCGGCGGCGGCGCCGACCTCACCGAGCTTGGAGCCACGATCACGGAGGAGATTTTGTTGCTGCTCGACGGGCCCGACATCTTCGTCGTGGCGACGGAGGTCGGCGGCGCGTCCTCCCAGACGCCAGCAGGCGCCGCCTATCTGTTGACCGGCAGCGTCCGCGAGACCGGAGGCGTCGTGCGAATCACGGCTCGTCTCGTCCGCGCCGATACCGGCACGCAGATTTGGAGCGCTGCTTTCGACGAGCCGCGCGATGCGCTGCGCGCGCCTGCCGACCAGCGACGCGTCGCACGCCGCATCGCGGCAGTCGCCGAGCCCTACGGACCGATTTTCGACGCGGAGCTCGAGCGAGTGCGAGCGCTCTCGGCTGACGCGCTCACTACGCGTGACTGCGAGCTCAAGTATTACGACTATCGAAGAGTGCTTACCGCTGCTCGGCGCAGCGAGGCGCTCGCGTGCTTCGAGCTCGCAACCGTTCGCGAGCCCGAGAGCGCGGAGGCGTGGGCTGGTCTGTCGCTGCTCGTTACCGATCGTTTCGGTTACGCCTACGCGGACCCCGCCGAGGCGGCGCCGCTCGATCGGCCGCGCGAAGCCGCGCGCAAGGCCATGGATATCGATGGCGACAATCTGCATGCCAACCTAGCCTTGGCCAACGTGCAATTCTTCAGCGGCGCCGACTTCCGTGAGGTGGCTGAACGCGTGCTGCGCACCTGGCCCGAGAATGGCGAATCCCAGGCGTTTCTCGGCGCGATGTTCATCGTGACGGGGGAGACAGCCCGCGGCCGAGCGCTGGTCGAACGTGCCATCGAGTCCACGCCGAAACCGCCGAGCGGTTATCACGCCTCGGGTGCGGTCGCGGCGCTGCGCGAGGAACGTTTCGACGACGCGTTGGCGGCGGCGCTCCGGATCGATTCGCCCGATTGGGCGCTTGGCCAGCTCGTGCTCGCGGCAACCGCGGCACTGGCCGGCCGCACCGATCTTGCGGCGCGGGCTAGGAGCCGAATGCTGGAGCTCGATCCGAACGTCGAGAAGTCGCTACCGGAAGTCTTGCGGCGGTGGCGCGTGGAGCCGGTTCTCGCCGAGCAGCTACAACGAGGACTCGCGGCAGCGGCGGATCAGAAGTAGGCGTGCAGAAGGCTCACTTCGCTTTGCGTTGTTGGGCGGCAAGCTCGTTGATGAGGGCCTTCACCTCGGTCGTGAACTCTTGAAACCGTGCCGTCGCTGCCTCTGCGAGCCTGACGAGGTCGCCGAGCTGCTGCACGCGATCGCTCGGCTGCGTTTCGATCTCCTTGGCGACCGTCATGGCCTTGAAGTACAGCGCCACGAGGGCTTGCAACGGCCCATCGCGGAGTCGTTCCGCGACCGAGGACCAGAGCTGCTGTTCGGTCGTCGTCGGCAAGTCCGAAATCTTCTTCGGAGACATGAGTCCTCCCATAGTTCGGCAATGCTGGGTCGGCCAGGGGAGGCCGGGGCGCCACTATGGGAACAGCTGAGCGGGGCGTGACGTGTCATACCGTAATGCGCCGTAAGACGCAGGCGCGGCGCGGCTCGCAGACAACCGTTACGGCTACTTTTAGGCCTTGCCGTCCCGCACTTTGACGAGGCGGTAGTCCTTACGGCCCCCGCGGACCACGAGCATCGTGGCCGTCGCGAGGTCGGCGCTCGTGACGCGCCGCTCACCATCCGTGATACGTACGTTGTTAACGTAAGCCCCGCCTTGTTGTAGCAGCCGGCGGGCTGCGCTCTTCGAGTCGGCGACGGTCCGGCTCAATAGGTCGATGAGCGCGATGCCGTTCGCGAGCTCGGTCCGCTCGATCTCGACGACCGGCACGACCTTCGCGAGCAGCTCGAGCGTGCGTTCCTGAACGCCGTCCAAGCTGCCGCCGAACATGATGCGGCTCGCTTGCTCGACGCGGCTCGTCTCGTCGGCCCCGTGAACCCACGTCGTCATGGCGCGCGCGAGCTCGCGCTGCGCGAGCCGTTGGCTGCGGTCGGCATCGTGGGTGCGGTCGAGCTCCTCTAACTCGGCGAGCGATTGCAACGAGAACAGACGTAGCAGGCGGGGCGCATCCTCGTCGCTCACGTTGAAGAAGTATTGGTAGAAGGCGTACGGCGAAGTGCGCTCGGCATCGAGCCACACTCGCTCGCCGGCCGAGGTCTTGCCCATCTTCTGGCCCGAGGCGTCGAGCAGCAGCGGCGCCGTGAGGCCGAAGAGTTGCGCGCCGCCCATTTTGCGCGAGAGCTCGCAGCCCGCCGTGATGTTGCCGTACTGATCCGAGCCGCCCACCTGGAGGCGACAGCCGTGCGCACGCGATAGGTGCACGAAATCCCATGCCTGGAGCAGCATGTACGAGAACTCGGTGTAGCTGATGCCGTTATCGCCTTCCAGCCGTGCACGCACGGAGTCCTTGGCCATCATGTAGTTGATCGTCAGGTGCTTGCCGACGTCGCGCAGGAACTCGAGGTAGCCGACACCGCGCGTCCAATCCGCGTTGTTGACGAGGAGCGCGCCCGTGGGTCCCGGCCCGAAGTCGAGGAAGCGTGCGAGTTGCGCACGAATCCCTGCGACGTTCGCGGCAAGCTCGTCATCCGCGAGCAGGTTGCGCTCCGCGCTCCTGCCGGAAGGGTCGCCGACCATGCCGGTGGCGCCGCCGACGACCACGATGGGCTTGTGGCCGGCGCGTTGCAGCCGCGCCTGTATGATCACGGGCACGAGGCTGCCGACGTGCAGGCTCGATGCCGTCGGGTCGTAGCCGGCATACAGCGTTACGGGTCCGTCGGTCAGTAGTTTTTGGAGGGCGTCCCGATCGGTAACGTCGGCCAACAGGCCGCGGGCGGCGAATTCATCGAGAATATGCATGGCGCGAAGATTACCCGATCGGGCGGCGCAATGGTCCCGTTGGAAGCGGGTTCAAGGCCTTCGATTCCCGCGTCAACGTGTCAGCGAGTCGGCAATCGCGTCGAGTTTTACGAGGTCCGCGCTGCGCCTTTGATAGTAGAGGAACGCTAGGGCCAGCCAGGCTGCCAACATGAGCTGCACGGCGCCGATCGCGACGTAACCGCCGGGCGTCGCATTGCCGGTTAACAACCCGCGGGCCAGCGCCATGACTGCCGTGAACACCATGCCGGCCGCGATCCCCCAGATCGTGGCTGCGGCGAGCCGCGCACGCACGGACGCGTGCTGCCTCGCCACAGCGACGGCGCGTTGCACCGGATCGTCGGGGCGCGGTGCATGCGTGCTGCGCGCCCACGCCGACAGCCCGCATGTCGCGGCGACGAGCACCAAGGTCGCGACGCCAGAGACGACGAGGAACGAGCCGCCGCGAATGATCATCAGGACGCCGGCGATCAGTCCGGCGACGGCGATGACCGCTTCGATGATGACCTCGAGAACGAACCACCGTCGCCAACGGCCGAGTCGCCGCAACTCGACGGCGACCGGTTCAGCCGGCGCAGGGGCGCTTTTCCACAGCTGCTGCAATTCCGCCCATTCGCGGTCGTTCATCGACACTCCTCCTTCAATAACTCCTGCAGCTGCGTTTTGGCGCGATGCAGGCGGACGGACGCCGCCGAGACGCCGATCCCGAGCACAGTGGCGATCTCCTCGGGTGCGAAGCCCTCGAGCGCCAACGTCACGACGAGCCGCTGGCCGAGCGCGAGACGTGCAACAGCGTTCTCGAGCCGTCTTCTCGCCTGATCGCGCTCGGCCGCTTGATCCGGGGTCGTGGCCGGGTCCGGCCATGCTTCGTCGAGCTCGACGGAACGCGGTCTGCGCGCTTCCTTCGCGACATGTGTGATCGCGCGGTTGTGCGCGACCCGGACGACGAATGTGCGCAACGTGGCGTCGCCGCGAAACCGCGGTAACGCTTCCCAAAGGGCGAGGCAGATGTCCTGGACCACTTCGTCCACGACCGCTCCGTTGCTCTCGTACGAACGTGCGATCCGCCGGATCAACGGTCCATGCTCGCTCCACACGTCTTGAAAGCTCAACGTCACTTGGCCGGCGCCTCCGTCCTGCGCGAGGATTCCGTCGCTCGCCTCACGCTCGCCCAAGGATGCGAGGGCTTTTAAGCCGTTGCGCCGCCAGCATCAGGAGCGCGGCCGCAAGTCCAAGCTCAACCACGGCGGCGACCACGAATGGTGCAACCGGCGCGGTCGAGCCGAAGAGCGGGCTCGCGAGCGCGCGCGTTTCCCACAGCACGGGCCATGGGCCGACCGGCCCGGAAAGACCGAGCGACGCGTAGCCGATGCCCATCGGCACGAGCATCAGCATCATCAGGGAGTTCTGCGCGTCCTTGAAACTCTTTGACCAAAAGCCGATCGCGATCTCGATCGCCGCCACGAGCAGCGACAAGGGTGCGAGCCAAGTGACGACCTGCAGGATGGTCAAGGGACTGGCATCGAGGCGCACGCCGAGGGCCGGAAGGGTCGAGCGGTCGAGGATCAAGAGACCGATGACGACGGAGAGCACCGTCCCTGCCAAGTTGAAGACCGATACGGCCAAGAACTTGCCGAGCACGATCTCCGCAGCGCGCGCGGGTGTCGCGAGCAGAAACTCGAGCGAGCGCCGCTCGCGCTCCCCCGCGGTTACGTCCGCCGCCATGCCGCCCGCGACCACGAACGGCGTCATGACGAAGAAGATCACGACGATTGCCCCGAACGTGTTGGCGAGCCGAGAGACCGGATTGGTGTTCTGCGCATCGACCGTTACAGCCGTCATCACCGACGGCGCAACGCCGCGGGCGATCAACCGCTGGGCGGCGCGCTCGCCCGAAAAAACGCGGATCTCGCGCTCGAGCGCCGCCACCGTGGGGCCCGGCCGCGTCAAATCCCCGCGCACGCCCACGCGCGCGGCCTCGCCGTTCGCGAGCCGAGCCTCGAAG
>Ga0157380_10002410_pt1 | contig 12583 bp, 13 predicted proteins | sample S35metaG_FD_119757 | JGI IMG/M metagenome (GOLD analysis project Ga0157380, IMG submission 119757) | Switchgrass rhizosphere microbial communities from Kellogg Biological Station, Michigan, USA - S3-5 metaG | ecosystem: Host-associated > Plants > Roots > Rhizosphere > Soil | place: USA...
CGGCGGCGCTCGCGATCGGAACGGTCGTGGGGCATGGGTGACGATCGACGGGGCGTCACAGATCCTCGGCTGACCCTAGTCTCGGCGGCAGGGGTGAAGCCTCGCCGCGCGAACTCCTTCTCCGTGCGCCGGACGCTCGAGGAACGCCTTCAACGCAAGATCGAGAAGCTGTCGATCATCCGCGCAGTCCGGATGGTCGCCGTCGTCGCTCTGAGCCTTGCGGTCATCGCGGCGATCATCGAGTGGGCCGTCGATCCGGGCATCGGAACGTTCCGCGACTCGTTGTGGTGGGCCATCGTGACGGTGACGACTGTCGGCTACGGCGACGTCGTGCCGACGAGCTCCGGCGGGCGGCTCGTCGCTGCCGTCCTGATGCTCGCGGGCGTGAGCGCGATCCCGATCACGACGTCGCTCGTCGTGTCGGTCTTCGTCTCGCGCCTCCAGCGCGAGCAGCACGCGCAGGACGCCGACGAGCGCAAGGAGCTCGTCGCACGCCTCGAGCGGATCGAGGCGCTGCTGACGCGCGAATCGGCCTGAGCGGCGGTCTCGCCGTACGGCGGCTGCATAGGATCCCACGATGGAGCTCCGCTCCTTGACCGAGGCCGAGTCGTTCACGACGAAGGACGGCTCGACGATCCGCGAGCTCCACCACACCCCGGCCCAGTCGCTCGCGGAGGCATCGCTTGCGCCCGGGCAGGCAACCCAGCGCCACTACCACGCGCTGACGGAGGAGATCTACCTCCTCACGGCGGGCGGCGGCGTGCTCGAGGTCGACGGTGAGTCCCGTGAGGTCGTCGCCGGCGACGCCGTGCTGCTCCCACCCGGCGCGTGGCACGAGCTCGTTGCGGGAGTCGACGGAGCGCGCGTGCTCTGCATGTGCGCCCCGCCGTACTCGCACGACGACACCTACTTCGAGTGAGCCTCTAGCGGCGGCGCGTCCGGGCCGAGCCCCAACCGCCGCGACGGCGCGACGAGTAGACAAGACGGGGAGCGGCGCTCGTCATCCCGGTCGACGCGAACGTCTCGTGCTGGCCGTTGAGCCGCGCGACGCGGCTCATGTCCGCCTGCTGCTCGGGGAGGACGAGCGTGACGCCCGTGCCGGAACGGCCCGCGCGGCCCGTGCGGCCGACGCGGTGCGTGTACGCCTTCCCGTCCTCGGGCGGGTCGAAGTTGATCACGTGGGTCACGTCGTCGAGGTCGAGGCCGCGGGCGGCGACGTCGGTCGCGATCAGGGTCGTCACGCGGCCGGACTCGAACTGCTGGAGCGCCCGCTGGCGTTGGCCCTGTGAGAGGTCGCCGTGCATGGCGAGGGCTTTCACGCCCTGCTGCGTGAGCTTCCGCGCAAGCCTGTCCGCCCCGCGCTTCGTTCGGACGAACACGAGAGCGAGCCCGCGCTCTGCCTCGAGGAGCTCGACCAGGGCCGAGACCTTCGTGTCGGCCGTGACGGGGACAAAGTGGTGCTCGATGTCCCCGTGCGCGTGCTCGCTCGGCAGCCCGGCTTCGATGTGCGCCGGAGACTGGGTGTACGCGCGGGCCAGCTCGCCGACCTCGCCGTCGAGCGTCGCGGAGAAGAACATCGTCTGGCGATCGCGCGGGAGCCGCTTGACGATCCGGTCGACCTGCGGCTTGAAGCCCATGTCGAGCATCCGATCGGCCTCGTCGAGGACGAGGATCTCGACGGCGTCCAGTGCGACGAGCCGCCGGTCGAGCAGGTCCTGCAGGCGGCCCGGCGTGGCGACGATCACGTGTGCGTCGCGCGCGCGGTTCGCCTGCGCGCGCAGCGGCACTCCGCCGTACACGGTCGCGACGGAGAGGTCGCGGGCGGCTGCGAGGGACTCGATCTCCTCGGAGACCTGGACCGCGAGCTCGCGGGTCGGGACGAGGACGAGCGCCGCGGGGCGAGCGTCGTCGCGGGGCGACCGCTCGACGAGCGGGATCGCGAAGGCAAGCGTCTTGCCGGAGCCCGTCGGGGACTTCGCGAGGAGGTCGGTGCCGGCGAGCGCCGGCGGGATCGCCCGTTCCTGGATCTCGAAGGGGCTCATGATGCCGCGCGCCTCGAGGGCGACGGCCAGCTCCGCGCTCACGCCGAGCGCGGCGAATGTGTTCTGCGACATGCGACTCCTGTGTTGGGTGGTACGGCTCGAGACCTACGACCTTCGAGCCCGAAAGGAGTCGAACGAAGCGGATCTCACGGGCGGACCGGATGGCCTGCCGTACGGCGTACGATAGCAGCCGCGTCGGTCGCCACCCTCTCGGTAGGCTCGTCGCATGACCCCGATCTCGTTCGCACGTGGCGCGCCGTCGCCGGAATGCCTCGACCCGGGTCTCGTTTCGGAGTGCGCGCGTGCGGCGCTCGAGCGCGACGGCACGACGATCCTCTCGTACGGCGTGGGCGGCGGCTACGGCCCTCTGCGCCAGCTCCTCGGTGAGCGACATGGCGTCGACCCGGGGCGCGTGTTTGCGACCACCGGTGGTCTACAGGGCTTCGTCTTCTACGCGGCGGCCCAGCTGGCCCGTCGACCCGGCCGTGTTCTCGTCGAGGCGCCGACCTACGACCGCCCCCTCAAGCTCCTCCGCTGGCAGGGCGTCGAGACCGTCCCGATCACGATGGACGACGAGGGGCTCGATCCCGACGCGCTCGAGGCAGAGCTGCGCCGGGGCGGCGACGTCTCGTTCCTCTACACGATTCCCACGTTCCAGAACCCGAGCGGCCGCACGATCGGCGAGGAGCGCCGGCGCCGGATCGTCGAGCTCGTCGGCACGTACGAGCTCGACGTGCTCGAGGACGATCCCTACGGGCTGGTGCGCTACGAGGGTGTCGCGCCGCCGTCGCTGCACGCGCTCGAGGGCGGGTCGCACGTGACGTTCACGTCGTCGTTCTCGAAGACCGTCGCGCCCGGCCTCCGGGTCGGGTGGTTCGTCGTCCCCGAGGCGCTCCGGGCCGCGTTCGACGACCGCGCAGTCTCGACGTACATCTCGCCGCCCCTCCTCCCGCAGGCGATCGTCCACGAGCTGCACGCCCGGGGTGCATTCGAGCCCAATCTCGAGCGTGTCCGCGGGATCCTGGGCGCCCAGAGGAACGCGATGCTCGGCACACTCGACGAGGAGCTGCGCGGGCGCGCCACGTGGAGCCGACCCGAGGGGGGCTACTTCCTGTGGGTCGACTTCGCCGGAGGCGTCGACGCGGCCGAGCTGCTCGACCGCGCGACCGAGGCCGGCGTAACGTTCGTCCGCGGCACGGACTTCTTCGCCCGCGACGGCGGTGAGAGCTCGGCGCGGCTCGCGTTCTCGTACGAGCCGCCCGACCGGATCGCCGAGGGCGTCCGCATCCTCGCCGGGCTCGTATAGAAGAGTCTCCGGACGCGGTCGCCGAAGGACGCCGCCGCTCGTCCGATCCGCTCGACGGCTACCGCTGCTTGCGGCTCCGCCACCACCGAGGGCCGATGATCGCGAGCGCGGCGCCGAGCGCCATGCTGAGCAGGATCAGCCAGGGGAGCCGTGTGTCGACGGTGAAGAAGACGAAGTCGACCGTTTGCTTGTCGTCGTTGAGCAGGAGGAACGCGAGCGCGTAGAGTGCGATCGCTGCCCACAACACGAGCCTCCAGGGGATCCCCTTGGACTCGCCCCCCGGCCCTTCGCCGCGGGGTGGGCGCGGCACCTCGCTCACGCTGGGATCTTATGCGCCGGCTGCGTGCGCGACCTGAGGTAGCGGTGCCCGGACGACGAGGCGCGGCTGCACGGGCGGAGCAAGCCTGCCGGTCGCGGCCCGGAAGGTTGGGCACGGTGTGTTCCCGGGGAGGGCGCACAACCCCCCGCGGCGGAAATAGCAGTCCTCGCATGTCGCGATGGCTCGCTTGCTCATGTCCCCTCTCGCCGCCTAACCCCGAAATTCCCCTGATGGACAGCGGGGATTCTTGCCGCGCCCGCGAGTAGCCGCAACCCCCTTCCGCGACGAATTCCCCGCATTTTGCGGCTGTCGCCCGTCCGGGCAAAAGTCCTGCAAAACGGTTATTTCTGTGAAATCGTTCGCAGAACGCGCAACGCCTGTTCAAAACTCTTCACAGGGACGATGCGCAAGCCCCCTGCATATCGGCGTGCGGTCGCCGCGTTTTCCCCAGCCGGAACGAGAAAGACGTCCGCGCCGGAGGAGCGGACCCCGTACGTCTTCTGCTTGATGCCGCCGACCGGCTCCACGCTTCCGTCGAGCTCGATCTCGCCCGTAGCGGCGACGCGCCGACCGCGGTCGACGTCGTGACCGAGTTCCTGGTAGATCTGGAGCGCGAACGGCAGGCCAGCCGACGGGCCGCCGACGTTGCCGAGGTCGATGTTCACGTCGAGAGGCAGGTCGATCTTCGCGTCCTGCGAGACGCTGATGCCGATGATCGCCCGCTTGGGGTCGTCCGGCGCGGCGACCGTGCGGACCGTCCGCTCGACGACCTTGTCGTCCTGCCGGAGTCGGAGCGCGACCTCGTCGCCGGGCTCGAGCGCCCGCGTCGCGTGGAGCAACTGCTCGACGGTCGTCACCTTGCGCCCGTCGACGCCGACGATGACGTCACCGCTGGAGAGCGACTTCGCCGCGGGGACGTCGAGGGCGACGGCCTCGACGAGCACGCCGCGCGGCACCGTCTCGACGGCGCGACCGTCGGCCCGAAGCGCGACGGCCGCCGCGACCTGCTCGGAGTGCTTCATCTCGGCGCGCGCCTGCACGATGCGGTGACGGAATGACTCACCGGGCGCCGTCACCGCCTGTGCGGGTACGAGCGACGCGCCGTCCGGACGCGCGAAGGGGAGCAGGCGCTCGAGCCAGCGCACCTTGCGCACCGTCACGTCGACGTAGTAGATCCCACCCGGTCCGTCCGCTCCGCTCTTGCCCTCGACCTCGACCTTGCCCGCGATCGGGTGGGCGCTGTTCGGGACGAAGAGGTAGTCGTTCGCCGGCATCGTCGCCAGGAGGAGCACGACGACCGCGAGCAACGCGCCGCCCCCGAGAAGCAGCCAGCGGGAGGTGGACGCCTTCACAGCAGGCTGCGGGTGAGTCCGCCGTCGACCGGGATCACGGCGCCGGTCACGTAGGCGGCGCGGTCGGACGCGAGAAACGTCACCACCGTGGCGATCTCGCTCGCCTGACCGAGGCGCCGGAGGGGAATGCTCTCGAGCTCCGCGGCACCGGGACCGTCGGGCCCCCTGAGCGACCGGAGACGGTCGGTGTCGATGCTGCCCGGCGCGATGGTGTTGACCGTGATCCCGTCGGGGCCGAGCTCGCGCGCGAGCGTCTTGAGCCAGCCGACGACGCCCGGCCGAACGGCGTTCGAGAGCGCGAGGTTCGCCAGCGGCTCGCGCACCGACGACGACTCGATGGCCACGATCCGTCCGCGACCGCTCTCCCGTAGATGGGGGAGACAGCGACCGACGAGGGTGACGTGAGACGTGAGCAACAACGCGACCGCCTCCTCGACCGCCGCTGCGCTGATCGTCGACGCCTTGCCCGCCGGTGGGCCACCTCCGTTCAGGACGAGGACGTCGACCCCACCGAAGGCGCCGACGGTCGCCTGGACGAGCCGCTCGAGATGCTGGGGAATCGTGAGGTCACCCTGTACCGCGAGCGCGCCGACACGGTCGGCCTCCCGCTCCAGCAGCTCGCGCCGGCGGCCGAACATCACGACGTTCGCGCCCTCCGCGGCAAGCGCCTCCGCGGTCGCGAGGCCCATTCCGGACGACGCGCCGCAGACGATCGCCGTCCGTCCTTCGAGCCCCATGTCCATCGCGGCGAAGGCTACCCGGGCGGGTGTAAAGGACGGATGAAGCGCCGGGGATCCGGTCGTCAGGCGGCGGTCGTGAGCACGCCGACGACCTCGCGGACCGCGGACGCCGACTCGCGCAGCATCGTCTTCTCCGCGGCCGTCAGCTTCAGCTTCACGATCTCCTCCACGCCGCCCGAGCCGAGCCGGACGGGCACGCCCATGTAGAGGCCGTCGACTCCGTACTCGCCCTCGAGCAGCGCGGTGCACGGCAGCACGCGCTTCTGGTCGAGGCAGATCGCGTCGACCATCTGCGCGGCGGCCGCCCCCGGCGCGTACCAGGCCGACGTCCCCAGGAGCCCGACCAGCTCGCCGCCGCCCTTCCGCGTTCGGTCGACCATCTTCGCGATCTTGCCCTTCGTCGTGAGCTGCTCGAGCGGGACGCCGCCGACAGTGGTCGCCGACACGACGGGGACCATCTGGTCGCCGTGGCCGCCGAGCACCATCGCCTGCACGTCCTTCACCGACGAGCCGGTCTCCCAGGCGATGAACGCGGAGAAGCGCGCGGTGTCGAGGATCCCCGCCATGCCGACGACGCGCTCCTTCGGGAACCCCGAGACGGCGTGCGCGACGTGACACATCGCGTCGAGCGGGTTGGAGACGACGACGAGCACGCTCTTCGGCGACCGGCGTACGACCTCCCTGGTGACCGCAGAGACGATGGCCTCGTTCGTCGTCACGAGGTCGTCGCGGCTCATCCCCGGCGAGCGCGGGCGTCCGGCCGTGACGACGACCACGTCCGAGCCTTTCGTCGCGGCGTAGTCCTCGCTTCCGACCACCGTCGGCTCGTAGCCGGTGACCGACGCCATCTGATTCATGTCGAGCGCCTTGCCGGCTGCGAAGTTCGGGACGATGTCGACGAGGACAACGTCTGCGTAGTCGCGCCGAGCGAGCTCCAGGGCGCAGGTCGCGCCGACGTTCCCGGCACCGACGACGGTGACCTTCTTCCTTCCGTTCACTGTCTCTCTCCTTGGTGTCGGCGGGCCGCGCTCAGCGCAGCCGCTCGATGATCGCGTCCGCGTACTCGGCCGTCCCGACCGCGGTCGGGTCGTCGCGCGTCGGCTTCAGGTCGTACGTCACGCTCGTGCCGTCCGCGATCACCGCGGCGACGGCGCTCTCGAGACGTCCCGCGGCCTCGCGCTCGCCGAGGTGCTCGAGCATCAGTTTTCCCGAGAGGATCATCGCGGTTGGGTTCACCTTGTTCTGGCCGGTGTACTTGGGGGCAGAGCCGTGGGTTGCCTCGAAGACGGCGGCCTCGGTGCCGATGTTGGCCCCGGGGGCGACTCCGAGACCGCCGACGAGCCCTGCGGTGAGGTCGCTGACGATGTCGCCGTAGAGGTTCGGCAGCACGAGCACGTCGAACTCCTCGGGACGCTGGACGAGACCCATACAGAGCGCGTCGACGAGCGTCTCCCACGCCTCCACGTCGGGAAAGTCCTTGGCGACCTCGCGGAAGACGGCGAGGAAGAGGCCGTCCGTGTGCTTCATGATGTTGGCCTTCGGGATGCACGAGACCCGCCGGCGTCCGTTCGCCTGCGCGTACTCGAAGGCGTAGCGGATGATCCGCTCGGAGCCCTCGGGGCTCAGGGGCTTGATCGAGATCCCCGAGCTCGCCCGGATCTGCTTCGGCTGGCGCGCGTTCAGGAAGTCGATCACCGCGCGCGCGTCGTCCGTGCCCGACTCGAACTCGATGCCCGCATACAGGTCCTCGGTGTTCTCCCGGACGATGACGATGTCGACGCTGTCGTACCGGGACCGCACGCCCGGGTAGCTCTTGCAGGGCCGCACGCAGGCGTACAGGCCCAACTCGTGGCGTAGCGCGACGTTGACCGACCGGAAGCCCGTGCCGATCGGCGTGGTGATGGGGCCCTTGAGCGCCACGCCGTTGCGCTTGATCGACTCGAGCGTCTCCTGCGGGAGCGGCGTCCCCGCGGCCTCCATGACGTCGACCCCCGCGTGCCGGACGTCCCACGTGAACTCGACGCCGGTCGCCTCGAGCACCCGGCGCGCGGCCTCGGTCAGCTCGGGGCCGGTCCCGTCGCCGGGAACGAGTGTCACCGTGTACGACACGGCGAGAGGATAGTGACACTCGGTTCGCCGGCCCGCAGGTACCGTCCGAGCGATCGCGGACACGGACGGAGAGGGAGCCGATGACGGAGTTCAACCCCGGCCTCGAGGGCGTTGTGGCCTTCGAGACCGAGATCGCAGAGCCCGATCGCGACGGCGGGGCGCTCCGGTATCGCGGCGTCGACATCGAGGAGCTCGTGGGCTCGGTGCCGTTCGAGCGCGTCTGGGGCCTGCTCGTCGACGAGGCGCCCGCTCCCGGCCTGCCTCCGTCCGAGGACTACCGTGCCGCGGACCTGACGGGCGAGACCCCCGCCGACCTCCAGGCCGTGACCGCCCGCCTCGGCGGCGAGTGGCAGCTCCGGAAGCTGATCGACATCTCGGACGACGAGGCGAAGGAGGACCTCCGGCGTCTCTCGGCGACGATGATCTCGGTCTGCGCGCAGTCCGCGCGCCTCGCCGACGGGCACGCCGATCGCGTCGACGCAGCACTCGTCGCGCAGGGCGAGACGACCGCCGAGCGGTTCCTGCTCGAATGGCGCGGGGAGGCCGATCCGAAGGACGTCAAGGCGATCGATACCTACTGGATCTGCACGGCGGAGCACGGGCTCAACGCCTCGACGTTCACCGCGCGGATCGTCGCCTCGACCGGGGCCGACTGCGCAGCGGCGCTCTCCTCCGCGGTCGGGGCCCTCTCGGGACCGCTCCACGGCGGTGCGCCCGCACGCGTGCTGCCGATGCTCGACGCCGCGGCGGCGGCCCCGTCCGTCCAGGCATTCGTGACGGATCTGCTGGACCGCGGAGACCGGCTGATGGGCTTCGGACACCGCGTGTACCGCGCGGAGGACCCGCGGGCGCGGCTGCTCCGGGGAACGGCGCAGGAGCTCGGCTCGCCGCGGTTCGAGGTCGCCGACGAGCTCGAGCGCGTCGCGCTCGCCGAGCTCCACGCGCGCAAGCCCGACCGGGTGCTCGCGACGAACGTCGAGTTCTGGTCGGCGGTCGTGCTCGATGTCGCGGAGGTGCCGCCGCAACTCGCGCCGGCGATGTTCGCCTGCTCGCGCACGGCCGGCTGGTCGGCACACATCCTCGAGCAGAAGCGGCTCAACCGGCTCGTGCGGCCGTCCGCGCGCTACGTCGGGCCGGCCGCACGGTCGCTCTCGGCCGTCTGATGGATCTCGTCGAGGCAGCGGCGACGGCCGACGCGCTCGCCCGCGAGCCGGGGAACGAGCGCGAGCTGGCGACGCTCCGAGCGCAATGGGACGACGAGCTCGAAGCGGCGGCGCGGAGCGCCGACTACCGCGTGCGCGGGCACGCCTTCCGAGCGATCGGTCAGTTCCGCTTCCGTCAGAAGCTCGAGCTCCTCCGGCGCGGCCTGGAGGACGAGAGCGCCGCCGCCCGCGGGTCGGCGTTGATCGCGCTGACCTCGTTGTCCACGGATCATCCGGGAGACGTCAACGGCTACCGACCCGCGTTGAACGAGCTCGCTGCCCGAGACCCGAATCTTGCGGTTCGCCGCCTCGCGATCGTCTGCCTGCGGAACGGCCCACCCGACCGGGGAACGATCCAGCTGCTCGAGAGCCTCGCGCAGGACGACGACACCGACCGGGACGTCCGCGAGGCGGCACGCGCGGTGGCCGGCGTGCTTGTGAGGAAGGCCCGCGCGAAGTGACCGAGCCGCTCGTCGGGGTGATCATGGGCTCCCGCTCGGACTGGGAGACGATGCGGCATACGGCGGAGACGCTCGACGGCCTGGGAATCCCGTTCGAGCAGCGCGTCGTTTCTGCCCACCGCACCCCCGACCTCCTGTTCGACTACGCGGCGTCCGCTGAGTCGCGGGGTCTCCGGGTCCTGGTCGCCGGCGCGGGCGGAGCGGCCCACCTGCCCGGGATGGCGGCGTCGAAGACGACCCTGCCGGTGCTCGGCGTCCCGGTCGAGTCCAAGGCGCTCTCGGGGATGGACTCGCTCCTCTCGATCGTCCAGATGCCCGCAGGGGTTCCCGTCGGGACGCTTGCCATCGGCCGTGCAGGCGCGGTCAACGCCGCGCTCCTCGCGGCGGCGATCCTCGCCGGCTCGGACGCGGCCCTGGCGGACCGGCTCCGCCGTTTCCGCGATGCGCAGACACAGGCCGTGCTGGAAGGTCCCGATCCGGCCGCGTGACCGTCGGCTGGTGTTGAAGCACCACGAGCGCGTATGACGCTCGTCGCGTGCATCGGCGGCGGGCAGCTCGGCCGGATGCTCGGGCTTGCCGGGCTGCCGCTCGGGCTCCGCTTCCGCTTTCTCGACCCCTCGCCGGACGCGTGCGCGGGCGAGGTCGGTGAGCTCGTCGTCGGGGAGTACGACGACGTCGATGCGCTCGTCCGCCTCGCGGACGGCGCGGATGTCGTGACGTACGAGTTCGAGAACGTGCCGGTGGAGGCCGCACTCGGGGTCGGCGCCGTGCCAGGCTCCCGCGCGCTCGAGCAGGGGCAAGACCGGCTGCGCGAGAAGGAGCTGTTCCGCTCGCTCGGGATCCCGACCGCCCGGTTCGGGACGCTTGCCGAGGCGGGCCTTCCGGCGCTCGTCAAGTCGAGGCGGCTCGGCTACGACGGCAAGGGCCAGCGCCGCCTGGACGTCGCGGGCGCGGTCGACGACGGCGAGATCGCCGAGGAGCTCGTCGCGTTCGACCGCGAGCTCTCGATCGTGGGGGTCCGGGGCGGTAACGGCGAGACGCGCTTCTGGCCGGTCGGCGAGAACGTCCACCGCGACGGGATCCTGCGCGTGACGCGCTCGCCCGCTGTCGACGCGCCGCAGGCCGAGGCCGAGGCGATCTGCACGGCGCTCCTCGACGCGCTCGACTACGTCGGCGTGCTCGCCGTCGAGCTCTTCGAGGTGGGCGGTCGGCTCCTCGCCAACGAGCTCGCGCCGCGTGTCCACAACACGGCGCACTGGACGATCGACGGCGCCGAGACGAGCCAGTTCGAGAACCACCTGCGGGCGATTGTCGGGTTGCCGATCGGCGCGACGGGCGCGCGTGCTCCGTGCGCCATGGTCAACCTCATCGGAGCCGCGCCGCCGCTCGAGGAGCTGCTCGCTCTCCCCGGCTCGCGCGTGCATCTCTACGGCAAGGCCCCGAGAGCGGGTCGCAAGGTCGGCCACGTCACCCTGCTCGACCCGGTCGAGGGGACGGTCGAGCGGTTGACGGCCCTGGCCGACGAGGCGTCCGGAGCCGCCTGACTAGCCTGGGTCTGGCGTTCGCTCGCGCTTGCGGCGCGCATGCGGGTGCGCGCGGAAGTACGCCTCGCGCCGGTGGCGGTCCGAGACGTGCGTGTACCGCTCGGTCGTGCCGACGTCCGCGTGCCCGAGCATCTCCTGGACGCTGCGGAGATCGGCTCCGCCCTCGAGAAGGTGGGTGGCAAACGAATGCCGCAACAGGTGCGGGTGGACGCGCCCGGGCTCGAGCCCGGCGCGATCGGCCAGCCGCCGCAGGATGAGGAACGCCCCCGCGCGCGTCAGCGCCCCGCCGCGCGCGTTGAGGAACAGGTCGGCGCGGTGGCGACGGTCGAGGTGCGGGCGCCCGAGCGCCATGTAGCGACGGAGCGCCTCGGCAGCGGGGCGCCCGAGCGGGACGAGCCGCTCCTTGTCCCCCTTGCCCGTCACGCGCACGATGCGACCCTCGAGATCGACAGCCGCCTTGACGAGGCCGACAGCCTCCGAGACTCGAAGACCCGCGCCGTAGAGGAGCTCGACGAGCGCGCGGTCGCGCATCGCCCGGGGAGACGTCCCGTTGGAGGCTTCGACGAGTCGCTCGGCCTCGGCGGGCGAGAGCGTGCGGGGCACGGTCCGCGGTCGTCGTGGCCCCGCGATCGCCGCGGCGGGGTTGTCCGCCCGCGTCCCGACGAGTGTGAGGTGGCGCAGGTACGCCCGGACGGCTGCGAGCCGCCGCGCGATCGTCGCCGGTGCTCGGCCGTCGGCGCGCATCGTTGCGAGCCACGCCTCGATCTCCTCGGTCGTGGCAGCCGCCGCGGGGTGGTCGATCGTCGCGGAGAACGACGCCAGGTCGCGGCGGTACGCATCGACGGTACGCGGCGAGCGGCGCGCCGCGAGGAGAAGCAGGAAGCTCTCGACGTCGTGGTCGTGGGCGCTCATCGCGGCTGGACCCGATTCGGCGGCACCGGCCGTCCTCCTGCGAACGGGGCAGCGGCGCCCGGAGACCGAAGCGAGGCTACGACCTCGGGTGCGCGTGGTCGTAGACCCGTCGCAGACGACGTGCGTCCACGTGGCTGTAGATCTGTGTCGTCGAGAGCGAGGCGTGCCCGAGGAGCTCCTGGATCGTGCGGAGGTCAGCGCCGCCCTCGAGGAGATGTGTCGCGTATGCGTGACGCAGGCTGTGCGGATGCGGGACGAGACGTCGAAGCACGCTCGTGTCCAGCCGGCGGCCGCGCACCGAGAGGAAGAGCGCGTCGCACGCCCCGTGCACGAGCGACGGTCGCCCGTCCCGCAGCCAGCGGGCAACCTGCCACGCGGCCTCCTCGCCGATCGGCACGATGCGCTCCTTGCCCCCCTTGCCGCGCACGTGGAGGTGCTCGCGATCGAGGTCGACGTCGCCGAGATCGAGTGCAACCGCCTCGGCGGAGCGAAGCCCACACGAGTAGACGAGCTCGACGAGAGCCGCGTTCCGGAGCGCGAGCGGCTCGTCTCCGCCGACACGGTCGATCGCCGCCTCGACGTCGCTGGTCGCCGGC
>Ga0157380_10002412_pt1 | contig 12580 bp, 7 predicted proteins | sample S35metaG_FD_119757 | JGI IMG/M metagenome (GOLD analysis project Ga0157380, IMG submission 119757) | Switchgrass rhizosphere microbial communities from Kellogg Biological Station, Michigan, USA - S3-5 metaG | ecosystem: Host-associated > Plants > Roots > Rhizosphere > Soil | place: USA: Michigan...
CCGGAGTTTACCATGGGATTCCTGACGGACAATCTGGTTTTTGGTAAAACGAAGAACCCATTTGATTTAAACAGGACTCCCGGGGGAAGTAGCGGCGGCGCAGCAGCCATCGTTGCTGCCGGAGGCTCGCCCTTCGACATCGGCACAGACACGGGAGGCAGTATTCGGTATCCTGCGCATTGTTGCGGAATAATAGGCATTAAGCCAACGACGGGAAGAGTTCCCCGCACGGGTCACATTATTGCCTATCAGGGCGTCAGCCAGTCACTGACGCAGGTGGGCCCGTTGGCTAAGAATGTTGAAGACATAAACTTACTTCTGAATATTATTTCCGGCGTCGATAACATCGATCCTTATATTTACCCAGTGCCCCTTCAGGATTATAGCAAAGTCGACTTGAAAAAATTAAGACTGGCGTTCTTTGTTGATAACGGCCTGGTTAAGCCATCAGATGATACTTTTAGCGCGATCAAAAAGAGCATAGATATTTTTGCCACGGCCGGGCTGAATGTCAACGAAGAGATTCCCAAGGGAATCGAAGAGACCGCAACCTTCCGTCCTTATTTGCGCACCGGTGACTGGATGAAGAGAATGCTTGATCAGTATGGAACAACGAAAACCCTGTTGGACTACAATCTGCCAGACCCACCCACGTCAGAGTATGCTGCGCTCGTTGAAAAGATTGACAACTATCGGAGTTCAATGCTTTCCTTTTGGTCGAAGTATGATGTTCTTATTTGTCCGGTAAGTCCTCTGCCAGCACCTGCACTTGATGTGAAATGGGAGGTACCACCGTATTTCAGTTATCTCACCGCGTTTAACACTACGGGGTGGCCAAGCATTGTGATTCGTGGAGGAACGTCTGCTGAGGGTTTACCCATAGGCATCCAGATTGTTGCTCCACCGTGGAGAGAAGATATTTGTTTAGCAGTGGCTAAATTTCTGGAGCGTGAACTGGGCTCGTGGAAAAATGATATGATGATTGATCGGGGGTAAAGCGTTTGATATGTTTTTTTTTATAGTTTTTAACGTTTGTCAACTATTGTAATCCGGCCCCTTTCAACAACCAACGTGGGAAGGGGACTAAGACTGAGTTAATCAATATGAGCCGATGCGCTACATTCGCTAATGTTTGACCGTAAACCAGTACACGCCCCTTATACCAATATAATTACTATGATTTTTTTCAACGCCCATCTCGCCCAATCCATGTAGATAGTAAAGTGACGTTTCCAATATCTTGTTATTCTTCAAGCGTTTGCTAATTCCTAAAGAAACATTGAGACTACCGGAATATCGTGTAACATCATTGATGATATGTGGTTCTGTTATATAACCTGAAGGAATGGCGTCAAAATTATAGCTGTACTCTAAAACCTGCTTAGTATAAATTACCGCGGAATAGCCAAGGCCGGCTAACGCATATGTTTTTGGGGACAGTGGGTACCGGTATTTCAAGTTCATAGGAACTTCGATCATCCACGAATCAATATCGGCTTGTGTTACCGGTGCCAGCTCGGGATTAACATAGGGCAACGTAGGATCGGTATTTAGTTCCTCTTCGGGGATCTCGTAAAAGCGATGAATGAACTTCGCTCCTGTTTCCACACTAAGAGAAGGAGACATTATAAAATCCCCTAACAGCCCACCCGCAATATCAACTCCACCTGTACCTTGGCTGTAAAATCCTTTTGAAAGGTCTAACGTTGGCCCGAGGCGGATACCCATTCCTGTTCGATAATGTTTTTCAAGTTCACGGACAGTTTTAGCAGAAAATTGAGTGTGTGATTTTTTACCCTCGCCGTCAGTCTTATCTACTGCCCGCATACTCTTTTGGTTTTTTTCGCTAGGCACAACCTTAGCAGAAAACAAGATTGAATGGTGAGGATCAAAATATGAATTCGACGCGCTTTCCAATGACAGTGAATCAGACCCTGCTGATAGGAATTGTATTTTTGCTGAACTTATTGCGAGATCCTTTTTCAATTTAAGAATCATTAATTTCATTTCCTCCAGCTGCTTGGATTCCGCATTGCTCATGGTTCCCTGCGTAATGTAAACCGTATCAGGTTTCCGTTTTTTTAAGACATTGATTTCCGTTTGAAGCGCAGTAATTTTTTCATGTTGATCCTGAATCAATAAATTACTTTTTTTGAAGGATTCTGAGGCGTCAGTGTTTAGTAACCATACACTTAATATGATCAGCAGCGTACTGATGGCGATGCCAGAACCTATCATCAATTCAGTGCGGTAGCGGGAGGACCAGGGCGCGTAATTCAACGTTGCCATCTGCTGATGGAATGAAGAAAGTGCTGACGAGTCGAAGACAGGATCTTCGTGCTCGCCGACTTTTCTTTTAATTATATCGTCAAAGTCCCTGTCATCCATTTTGCTCTTGCTTTAACCGTTCACGCTGTTCGTTAATCAATATTTTTTTTAGTTTGTTTCTTGCTATTGCAAGATTTGATTTTGTAGTGCCCACGCTTATACCCAGTTGATTTGCAATTTCTTCGTGTTTATATCCTTCAATTACAAAAAGGTTAAACACCATGCGATAGGAAGGAGGTAGAAGCTGAATCGCTGCGATTATTTCCTGTTCTGAAAGATGATCCAGTGCGGTCTCGGATGAACTTTCATAATGCACATGCGAAATATCAAGACTGTTATAATGTTTTTCATTTCTTCGGAAAGAGTCGATCGCAGAATTGATCATCACTTTCCTTACCCAACCCTTAAAGGATAGTCCCGGACTGTAATGATCCAGCTTTGAGAATATTTTAATAAAACCATCATTCAGAATCTCAATAGCTTCTTCGCGCGTTCTAGAATAGCGGAGACAAATTCCCATCGCATAACCATAGTATTCTTTATAAAGCCGTTCCTGGCTATTGCGATCAGCCTTTCGGCATGCATCCAGAAGCTTATATAGTTCTTTCTCTTGAATAATAGGAGGAATAGTTAATTAACAGCACGACTAAAATGGCAAGAAGGTTGGTCGCAAAAAGAATAAATTTTCTTAGCCCACTTTTTTCACCACCAGTTCGTGATGACAATGCCTAATGCAAACGCCATGAACAATTTAACCATTTTAATCTGCATCCTGATAATGGGAGCGGTCTCCTGCCACGACGAAGTCAGTCCTAGACGCGAGGCCCTGAACGGGGACTACATGTCACAGATCTATCCTGGAAATTTTGTTCGTCACGTTACAAATTCCTTTTTGACTTTAACACCCGGCTCAACCTTCAGCTTTCGCGCCGAAACGGACAAAGGCTCAGAGATTGGTGAGATTGAAATATTGAACGAAACCAAAACAATCCTGGGGATTACATGCACTGTAGTTAAAGATAGAGTCTATCTCAATAATCAATTGATTGAAGATACTTACGACTGGTTTGCACAAGACCAAAATGGCAACGTTTGGTATATGGGAGAGCAAGTAGATAATTATGTAAATGGTGTGATCGATAACCACTACGGTTCCTGGGAGGCCGGTTTAGACGGTGCGGAACCGGGCATCATGATGGCTGCGGATCCCGCACCAGGATTGTACTACCGGCAAGAGCATTACCTCAGTCAGGCAGAAGACGAGGCCGAGGTCGTTGCCAGCAACGAATCGATCACCGTCCCGGCGGGAACATTTAAGAATTGTATTAAGATCCGCGAAACTAATCCGCTTGACCCATCATTTCTGGAGTACAAATATTATGCTTCTGGAGTGGGCCTTGTCAAGGTCGAAAAAATAATGAATCCTGCTGAGGTTGAAGAGCTGCAGTCATACGAAATTAAATAGTAATGAGTAGCTATTTGATAATCTTTGCTAGCGCTCTTTTCGCCTTGCTTCAAGTGCCCGCGGCCGCACAAAAGGTTACCTTCAGCGGATATATAAGGGATCGCGAAACAAAAGAAGCTCTGATCGGAGCCAATATTTATGACGCGAAACTTCAAAAAGGAACGACATCCAACCATTATGGCTTTTATTCCATCACACTTCCGGTTTTGGATACGCTTCAGATAATCATCTCCTATGTAGGCTACAAGCCCGAAGCTAAGAAGATTACAACCCGAAGCAATTTGCGCATGGATATTTTCCTGGAGCCTTCTTTAATGTTAAGCGAAGTTGAGATTAACGCTGCGCGCAACGACGATAACGTCAACAACCCGCAAATGGGAGTGATCGACGTACCGATGCGCGACATTCGTGATCTTCCCGTTTTGATGGGCGAACGGGATATCTTAAAAGTACTGCACCTTTTACCAGGTGTGCAGCAAGCGCAGGAGGGAACCACGGGCTTTTTTGTGAGAGGTGGAAACCTTGATCAGAACCTTGTTCAACTGGATGAAGCAACTGTTTATAATCCCAATCATTTATTCGGACTTGTAAGCACCTTCAACATTAATTCTATTAACAATGTACAACTCATTAAAGGTGGATTCCCAGCGCAATATGGAGGCAGGCTCAGTTCCATTCTCGACATTACAATGAAAGATGGAAACAAGGAGAAGTTTGAAGCGGAAGGAGGCATTGGCATCCTTTCCTGCAATCTAACTCTGCAAGGGCCACTGATCCGCAACAAAGCCTCGGTCATCGTTTCTGCAAGGAGAAGCTACATAGATCTCTTCCAGAGAACGTTCGTAGCCAACAGCACTACACTATATGCTTTTTATGATGTAAATGCCAAGGTGAATTTTGAACTGGGAAGAAAAGATAAAATCTATTTGAGTGCATTTAAAGGTCGTGACAACGGTAGTTATACTGGTCCAAACAGCCTGAATTACGATATAGGATTTGGAAATAGTACAGCGACCTTGCGATGGACACACCTATTTGGAAACGCTGTATTTGCCAACGCTTCCTTTATCTTGAATTCGTACGACCTGGCATTAAGCAATTCTCAAGGAAGCTATTACTCCTTATTTTATACAGGGATTCAGGATTTTAATGCTAAAACGGATTTTACATGGACGCCCAATACGAATCACGTTTTTAAGTTCGGTGTTAACTATTTTTTCCACACCCTTTTTCCGGCGACATTCTCTGATAAAATACCAGGTAGTGGTAATAAAGTAAAATTAGATGCCAACATGATCGAGAAACGATATGCGGACGAAATTTCGTTTTATCTAAGCGATGAATGGAATATTTCAAAAACAATCGCCATCAATTATGGTATCCGCGTCCCTTATTATAGCGCGAAAGATACAGCTTACACATTGCTTGAGCCGCGCGCTACCTTAAAGGTCAACCTGAACACCACGACTTCTATAAAAGCATCTTACACAAAGATGAACCAGTTCGTTCATGCTGTCCCTTATAGTTCTGCCAGCTTGCCGACGGATATATGGATTGCATCAAACGCTTTGGTAAAACCTCAGAACAGCACGCAATACGCTGTCGGGATATTTAAAAATTTCAACGACAATTTATACGAAGCAAGCCTCGAGGTATATCATAAGGACATGAAAAATCAGGTACTTTTCAAGCAAGGGAGTCAATTGGACGTCCAGTCGGAAATTGAACAAGAGCTCGCGTATGGTAGCGGTACTTCAAACGGCGTGGAGCTTTTTTTTAGGAAAAATACCGGCAGGTTGACGGGATGGATCAGTTATACATTGTCGAAAACTACACAAACTTTTCCTGAGCTCAACTATGGAGACCCTTTTCCATTCACGTACGACAGGAGACACAATCTGTCTATTGTTGGTATTTACAAAATCAGTGAACGCTGGTCTTTCAGCGGTGACTTTGTTTTTCGAACGGGTAGTGCGTTCACGATGCCTCCGGGACGTATTCCTGTTGCGGATGGCACCTTATACGATGGTTGGTATTATGACTATACGACCCGGAATAATAGCCGGCAAAAATCTTATCATCGTTTAGACGTTAGCTTCTCTTACAAAAAGCAGCGAACGATTTTTGGAGGGAAATATGAAAGTGAGTGGGTTTTTGGTGTTTATAATATTTACAGTCGCAAGAATCCATATTTCGTGTATGTTACGATCGATTCGCAGCAAGTGCCACAAGCTAAGCAAGTTTCATTGTTACCAATCGTACCAAGCGTCAGCTACAACTTCAAATTTTAGACCGCCTATGAGTTTATTCAAAAATGCAAGGCGAATGACAGGCTTAGTCATGGCGTTGTGCAGCTGCCAAACAGAAGTGGATTTTCCGCAGCTTCCTTATGATGCACGGGTTATCATTCAGGGTGTTGTCGAACCTGACTCACTACCCGTCGTTTTCCTTAATCGAACGATTCCATACCTTTCCGGCCCGACAGATCCCGCAAAGCTTGTCATTCGAAATGCATCGGTTACGATTCGTTCAGCTGGAGAAACTGATCACCTTACGCTTGACAGCACATATCTTCCTTTGGATTGTAAGTACGCGTATTTCTACAAAGGAAAGATACCAGTTACACGCAATGCAACGTATACATTGCGGATCACCGATCGGGACAAAACCTATACTGCAACAACAATAACTTCCCTTACCCCTGTCACCATTGATGAAGTCTCCTATACGCCGACGTTTAAAGATCTTTATGGAGAACACGAAGGAGTGATAACATATTTTAAGGACAATCCAGACGAAGAAAATTACTATAGATTTGAAATGACCCGAAAGGCTGATGTTAATTCAAGAGATGTTACTGGCAATAATCGCGATCTACTGGTACCGTGTCTTGAGGAAGGCGATACAATCGATTTTACCGAAGTTGGGCGCTCTGTCTATGACGATAAAAATCTTCAGGGACAACAAGTCAAACTTGTTATTGAACCGGCGCTTACGCATACCGTTGTTGTACTTATCCATGTCCGAATTCAAAGCATTGACAAAGCGACGTATGACTTTTACAAACAGCTTGATGACCAGAAACTTTCCCAGTACAATCCATTCGTTGAACCGATTTTTATAAATCCAGGTCAGTTTGGAAAGGACGCCCTTGGTTTTTTTGGAAGTATGATACGAAGTGAGGCAGTGCAGTTTGAAATGCCCGCAGATGAATAGTCGGCGCGACAATTGTGTTTTTCTAACTACCTGAATTCATATCCAATACCAGGTAATTGCGTGAGCAGCGTTGACGGTGCATCTGTAGCTGTTGCTCGACCTTCCAGTTTGGGAGAAATTGGTGAGTGTATTGCCAGGTATTCTTCAATTACTTTGTGAAGTGTTATTCCAAGTCTTTTGGGCTGCGCTACATTGTCAATTCTACATATTGTGGTATGAGGATCTCCATCGCGCTCACAGGCGACGATGGTGTATGGTTTTTCGAGATCAACTGGTTTACCTTTCACGTTAATCCAGTTTAATCTTTTTCCCTTTTCATTGTTGATGGTGAAATTTACTTCCATGCCCTTGAAACGTACCACCCAACCTCCAAATCTTTTGGCAGGATCTTTTGCAAAAGCATTGTGAAGCTCCGTTTCCATATAATCCCACAACTGTTTTCCCGTGATCGTCCCTTGCTTGGCCTCGCTGTCTTCCGGAATCATATTCCATAGAAAGTCAACTGTTATTTCAGCGATACCGGTTTTTGGATCTGGAACTAAGGGAGGACAAAAACGAAATCCATTGCTTAGCGCGATATCGGGCTGGAACTGCCACATCACGGCATCCGTAATAAAATTGTCCATCGGAGTTTCAATGATGTAATACCGGACCAATGGAGTTTTGGTTGTGCCAATAACACGGTCGATTTTTTCTTTGTAAGGCTCCCTTGCCTTGTAAACCATCGACTTCATCACCTCGTCCTCTTTATATCGATCAGGGTCTACATCGAGAAGTTGATAAGACTGTTCTTTGATCACGCCATCTTCCATGGCGATATCAAGTTTGGCGACGAATGAACCAAAGGCGCCAGGCTCCGTAACCCTTGAAAATTTTCGCGCAAGGGGCTTTCGAATTCTTTCATGTGTATCTGCGCCAAGGATGTAGTCAACACCTTTTATCAAGGGCGAATCCGCGAGCCCAACCTGTTGGGCCAAACCCATATGTGTCACGAGTACCACAAGATCACATTTTTCTTGTTTACGAAGTTTCTCAACATATTTTGCAACGTTCGTTTCAGGATGGGTGAACGCAATTCCGTCGCTGTATGCCGGGGATTGCCGAGTCGCTGTCATTGGATCATTGTAACCAATGAACCCGACTTTTATTCCGCCGACGACTTTGATATAATATGGTGGGAAGATCAAATCACCAATAACATTTTTGTCGTTCTTGTGATACATATTGGCACAGACCTTCGGTGCATTGTAACCGAACATGTCTTCCATCATCATCGCCTTACCATAAATGACTTCCCAATTGCCGGGCAGTATCAGGTCGTAAGCCAGATCGTTCATCAAAGGGACTATAGCCTTTCCTTTGCTTAGGGCAGCAACGCCACTTCCCTGGAAGCAATCACCTCCATCAATAAGTATCGTATTGTTGGGATTTTGTCTTCTGAGCTCGTTGATCATTGTTTTCAATGTAGCATAGCCACCACGTTTTTTGTACACGGGTTTACCTCCCTCGATAAAGAGCTCATCGTGCGTCAATAGCTGTCCATGGATATCGGCTGTATGAAGAATAGTCATTACGCTAGCCTTCCCATTTGCTACAGCCTTATTTCTAAAAATCTGTTTGCTTTGAAGACCGGCGTCATTCAAATTTGAAGCTGATGTGGAGTATGCCGTGAACAAAGAACCGATCCCAACAACAAGGCCCGTACCGGCTTTTTTTAAAAAGTCTCGCCTGCTTGTTGTGGAATGGTCTTGACCACAGGACGCCTGAAAGTCAGCCAGAATTTCATCGCCGTGTGAACCACATTTGCACGTTTCTGTATGCATCCAACTGCCAATTACAAAGATATATTATCGAAGTCGCGTGAGTGCTAGGCAAATAATTCCATTTCGGCCACGCCTTTGCCGTCGGGCGTTGTGTAAAATGGCCTTTTTTCAATCACATAATTGGTATCTTCAGGAATGCCTAGGGCATGATACAACGTTTGGTGTATCTGATCAATTTTGATGTGCTTTTCAATTGTTTTGCAAGGTCGTTCATCCGCCGTTTTACCATAAGAAAAGCCTTGCTTAATGCCACCACCGAACATTAAGATGGAACATCCGTCGGTGAAATGGCGATGCATGCCATAATGTTTGATTTCCTGAATAATATCTGGTTGATCTACCTGCTCTTTAACTTTCGCACCCGGGCGGCCTTCTACCATCATGTCACGGCTGAACTCACTGGCTAAAATGACGAGTGTTCTATCCAGGTGCCCTGATTGTTTCAGGTCTTTTATCAATTGTGCTACAGGACGATCAATTTGTTTCTTCATATCCACCAGGCGCGTATATCCATTTTCGTGCGTGTCCCAACCCTTGAATGGTTCGTATTCCGTCGTTACACTAATAAATCTTGCACCTTGTTCTGTGAGCCTTCGGGCAAGCAGGCAACCCAAACCAAACCGACCAGTGTTGTAGATGTCATAACTTTCCTTTGGCTCCTTGCTCAAATCAAAAGCTTGAGCTTCAGGAGAATTGAGCAACATGTACGCTTGTTCCATCGAACGTTTCAACGATTCCTTTTGATAATCGCTTCCGAATTCGCCAACAGGACTTTTTTTGATGAGTTCGTTATACAGTTGGTTGCGTTTTTCGAACCGTTCATAACTCATTCCCACTGGAGGCTTCACGCTTTCTAAACCGGACCTTGGATCCGGAATAAAAAATGGTGCAAATTCATTTCCCAAAAAGCCAGCAGTATGAAATGCTTTTAGTTCCTCGGCTTCTCCCACGGTGAACCGCTGCCCGATGTCGATGAACGCTGGGATCACAGGATTTTTAGGACCCAATTCTTTGGCGATCCAAGAACCGATATGGGGAGCCGCAACTGTTTGAGGAGGCTCATAACAGGTATGCCAATGGTACTGGTGCCTTGAATGCAGAATGTGACCGAGATCGGCAGCAACATACGATCGGATAATGGTGCCCAGGTTCATTACGCTGCCTATGGACTCAAGACCTTCCGAAAATCGAATTCCATCTAACGCAGTGGGCACTGATTTAAAAGTGCTTAATACGCTGTTAGCTTCCATGCCCTTTTGAAAGGGTGTATATTTCTTTGGATCAAAGGTATCCGTATGCGCCATTCCGCCTGCCATCCAGAGCAGTATCACAGTATCGGCTTTTGACTTGATTTTATTTTTAGCACAAGAACTGAGGAGGCCGCTCATAGGCATACCGGCCGCCAGAGCCGTCATCGTCGCAGCACTAGCCTTCTGTAAAAATTCCCTACGATTCCACTTTCCGTTCATAACCTTATATCGTTGACAATGCTTCGCGAATCCTCTAATAAATTAATTGAAATTCAGGAAGCAACATAACTGCCCAGAGAAAATCTTCCACGGCGCCATCATCTGGTGAAGGGCCCAGTCGAGTCAAAGCTACCTGCAATTCCGCGGGATCCGGCTCACGACCTAAAGCTTTTTTGTAAACTGCACGAACAATCTCCTCATTGGTCTTATATTTTCCCTTCCATTTTTTTGCACCTGATTCCAATGCATGGTTAAACGAATTTCCATTCGTAAGCTCTAGCGCTTGCAACAGATTAGCCTGAGATGCTCGTTCTGTTAATACATTCTCCCGGTTCGGACGACCCAATGCAGTCAGGAAGCCATCGTTCTTTACCAATGACGCTCTCAAGGGTCCAGTGGATGATGTCATCACAGGCACAGGTTTTTTGGGACGATTAAATGCCTTAAGGGAATCGTGATAAAGGGGATAAACCACCGCACTGACGGCATCGGCAAATTGTTCGGCCGACAGTTTCCGGCGGTGCATACCTCTGAAAGTATAATCTTCAGCGAGAATTTCGTCCTCGCTTTTGATTTCTACCGATGGCATCTGATAGGTTCGTGACGTTGCAATGGTAAAAATCAATTTCTTAAGGTCATTTCCATTTTCCACAAAATCCGACGCAAGCCAGTCCAGCAAATCTTGGCTCCAGGGCACATTATCCATCAGATCCGTGGGCGCAACAATTCCCCTGCCCATTAGCTGTGACCATATCCTGTTGACGATGGTGCGATAGAGTCTTCCATTCTTGGGCGCCGTCAGGAATGCGGCAAGTTGTTTTAATTTTTCATCGACACTTGCAGTACTGTCAATCGTACCTAATTCCGAGAAAATAATCCGGGTACCGGACATTGCGCCAGTCGGTACATCACATCGGTTTATTTCAAGTGTTGTGTCTGAGAATATGTTTGCAAAATCGTAAGCTTGTTTTAGCGTCCAATCGCTTACGAAGCTGTCATGACAGGAAGCACATTTGAGGTTTAGCCCTAAAAAAACCTGGGAAATATTTTGAGCAGCCTGCATTTCAACACGCTGACTTGCATTCACGGTGCCCCGCCATTCTATTCCTCTGATAAAACCTTCTGACCTTTTATCGGGGCTGATTAATTCCTTCACAAAAACATCATAAGGTTTATTTTTAATCAGGGCCTCATATAGCCAATCCGTTATTTGAAAGCGACCCTCGGTAATGTATCCTGTTCCAGAATAATCGTTTCTTAGGACATCGTTCCAGAAAGTAAGCCAATGTTGTGCATAGTCTTCATTACGCTGAAGCAATTCTACCACCAGGTTGTTTCGTTTCTCCGGATCAGGGTCCGACATAAACGCATCTACTTTTTCCGGTGGCGGCAACAACCCGATAATATCAAGATATATTCTTCGGATGTAGGTCCTGTCGTTTACAGGCTCTGGCCATGTGATTTTTTTGTCTTTGAAATATGCATTCACAAATTGGTCAACGGGATTTTTAAACCCGCCTTCATCCGAAGGTAAGGCCGGCATGCGCGGTTCCAGTTTTGCTACCCTGTATACACTTTTCTCATCTGCGTTTTCAGGCCAGGGTGCACCAAGTTTAATCCACAATCTCAAGGTTGCAATTTCTTTTTCAGTGAGTGTTTTGCCTTTAGGAGGCATCGATTCCTCATCCTCCCTGGGCAGCTCCAATCGTCGGATCATTTCACTTTCTTCAGGATGTCCGGCGCTGATTACATCCCCTGACTCTCCGCCTTTCATTACAAATACTTTTTTATCAAGCCGGAGCTCACCTTTTATTTTTTCTGAGCTATGGCACTTATAACAGTTATGAGCAAAGATTGATCTCACTTCCAGATTGAGGGCTGCAATTTCATTTACATTCATGGCCTTACCGGCTTCATCTTTCGTAAATTGCGCTACGTCGAAATCAGATTTTCTGGCGTTCCCTGGCAAGGCGCTGGTTAGAAAATCCGCCCCATGAGTCAGTGCAGCGCCATAGTGGCCTGCGATCGTTACGCTCAAAACTGTAAAAATGAGAATTGCCCGGTAGGATTTAAGAAGATTGGTCCTGTTATGTCTGATAACAAGGACGTGCAGCCTGACCGTTACTACTGATAAGATTGCCGTGGCAATGCCCGACCATTGATGAATTGTGATAAGGCTTCCGCTATAGTCGTCTTGCGTTTTTAGAAGCAATCCAAAGGCTACCGAAATTGCAGCACCCAAAGTGCCGATTATCAAAAGGTAATTAATTCCCCCTCGA
>Ga0157380_10002413_pt1 | contig 12579 bp, 12 predicted proteins | sample S35metaG_FD_119757 | JGI IMG/M metagenome (GOLD analysis project Ga0157380, IMG submission 119757) | Switchgrass rhizosphere microbial communities from Kellogg Biological Station, Michigan, USA - S3-5 metaG | ecosystem: Host-associated > Plants > Roots > Rhizosphere > Soil | place: USA...
CACCACCAGGTCGTCGCGCTGGTTCTCCATCACCTGCAGCAGGATCTCGATCGCCTCCTGGCCGTAGTCGCGCTCGTTCTCGGGGCGGTAGAGGTAGTACGCCTCGTCGATGAACAGCACGCCGCCCATCGCGCGTTTCAATACTTCGCGTGTCTTGGGCGCGGTGTGGCCGATGTACTGGCCCACCAGATCGTCGCGTGTCACGGCGATCATGTGACCCTTGCGCACGTACCCGAGGCGATGAAGGATTTCGGCCATGCGCAACGCAACCGTCGTCTTGCCGGTGCCGGGATTGCCGGTGAAACTCATGTGCAGCGAGGGTGCACCGGTATTCAGGCCGGCCTGTCTTCGCAAGGTGTCGACCAGGAGGAAGGCGCAGATGTCCCTAATGCGTCCTTTCACCGGCGCGAGTCCGATTAGCTCGCCGTCGAGCCGGTCGAGCACTGCAGCGACCTGCGATTGGCGAAACGCCGCGTCGAGATCTCGAGCGTCCGTTGGCGATGCGTCGGCTGCAACGCATTTCGCAGTGCTTCTGGACACCGAGTTCATGTCGGATCCGCTGCGTCATAGCGCTGGCCTTCCGGTCGCCGGGTTGCGTAGGAGCGCATCGTGTAGCGCACCTGCCGTCCGCGGCCTTCCTCGCGCTGCAAATCGAAGCCCGGTTCATCGGCCGGCCGGGCGACGATGAAAGACAGTCGCAGCGATTCGATGCCGCGCGTCGCATCGAATGCATTCAGCTTGATGTAGTGATTCGGGAACGTGCGCCGGCAGGCATCCAGTTCGCGCAGGATGCCGGCAGCATCCTTCAGATCGAACATCGGCATCCCGAACATTTCCCAATACGTGTTGCGCGGATGCGGATCGTCGGTGTACTCGATGGACACCGCCCAGTCTCGTTGCAGGCAGTATTCGATCTGTGCGCCGATTTGCACGTCGGTGAGATCGGGAAGAAAGGAAAATGCACCTTGTGTGAGTCGCATGCAGCTGCTCCGTGGTGGTTCGTCCCCCGTGCCCTTCGGGCATTCCCGTTGGTCACGTCCGGAGGAGGAATAAGGTGGGGGCATCTCACGCCGCGCTCGGCGTGGGAACGAAATCGGGTGTATCGGTGCTGGCATAGTCGAAGGTCACTTCGCCCCAGGTATCGAGCGCTGCCTGCAGCGGTCTGCAGTGCCGCGCCGCTGCGGCGAGAATGGTTGGACCTTCATGCCAGATGTCGCGACCTTCATTGCGCGCGAGCACCATCGCTTCCAGCGCGACGCGGTTTGCGGTAGCGCCGGCGGCGATGCCCATCGGATGGCCGATCGTGCCGCCGCCGAACTGCAGCACCGTGTCCTCGCCCAGGTAGGTCAGCAGCTGATGCATCTGGCCGGCGTGAATGCCGCCGGAGGCAACCGGCATCACGTTGGTCAGTCCGGCCCAGTCCTGCTCGAAGAAGATGCCGCGCTGCAGGTCGACGGGGTTGTGCGGCTCACGCAGCACGTTATAAAAACCCTGCACCGCGTTGGGGTCGCCTTCGAGCTTGCCGACCACGGTCCCAGCGTGGAGGTGATCGACACCGGCCAGGCGCATCCATTTCGCGATCACGCGGAACGAAATGCCGTGCGACTTCTGTCGCGTATAGGTGCCGTGGCCGGCGCGGTGCAGGTGCAAAATCATGTCGTTCTTGCGAGCCCACCGCGACATGGACTGGATCGCGGTGTAGCCGATCACCAGGTCGATCATCACGATCACCGACCCGAGTTCCCTGGCGAATTCGGCGCGTTCATACATATCCTCCATGGTGGCCGCCGTGACGTTGAGGTAGTGTCCCTTCACTTCGCCGCTCGAGGCTTGCGCTCGATTGACTGCCTCCATGCAATTGAGAAACCGATCGCGCCAGTGCATGAAGGGCTGCGAATTGATGTTCTCGTCGTCCTTGGTGAAATCGAGGCCGCCCTTGAGCGCTTCGTAGACGACGCGTCCATAATTTTTTCCCGACAGGCCGAGCTTCGGCTTGACCGTTGCGCCCAGCAGTGGCCGCCCGAATTTATCGAGCCGCTCGCGTTCGACCACGATGCCGGTCGGTGGCCCGGCAAAGGTTTTCACGTACGCGACCGGAAAGCGCATGTCTTCGAGACGCAGCGCCTTGAGCGGCTTGAAACCGAAGACGTTGCCGATGATCGAGGCGCTCAGGTTGGCAATCGACCCGGGTTCGAACAGGTCGAGGTCGTAGGCGATGTAAGCGAAGAACTGGCCGGGCGAACCGGGGACGGGCTCGACCCGGTAGGCCTTGGCGCGATACCGATCGCAGGCAGTCAGCCGGTCGGTCCACACGACCGTCCAGGTCGCCGTTGACGACTCACCGGCAACCGCCGCGGCGGCCTCGGCCGGTTCGACGCCGTGTTGGGGCGTGATCCTGAACAGCGCGAGGATGTCGGTATCTTTCGGTTCGTAGCCGGCGTCCCAGTAGCCCATTTCGGCGTACTTCAGCACGCCGGGCCGATAGCGCTGCGCCACGCTGCCTGCAGCATTGGGCTTCCCGATCCGTTTCATGTTCATCCTGCCTCAGGTGTGAGTCGTTACGATGGGATGCAAGATGAGCTTGCTTTATCATTAGGTCCAATTGGATATTGTTGGCGCAGCGATAAGGTTGCCTTATCAACGGGGCGAGGCAGAACCGATTCGGTGGGGAGTTCCCATGCGCAATGTGACTTTGCGGCAGATGCGGGTCTTTGCGGCGATAGCGCGGCAGAGATCTTTCACGCGCGCTGCGCGAGAACTCCATTTGACACAGCCCGCCGTGTCTCAACAGATGAAGTTGCTGGAGGCCGAGGCGGGGTTGCCCCTGTTCGAACACGTCGGACGCGGAGTTCATCTCACGGCCGGCGGGGAGGAACTGCTGAGATATGCGGCGCAGGTGACCGAGCTGCTGCGCGAGGCAGGCGAGTCTTTAGCCGCTCTGCGGGGGCTGAAACGCGGTCTGTTGAAGCTCGGTGCGGTGAGCACCGCCAAGTATTTTGCGCCGTCGCTGCTCTCGGCGTTCGCGCCGGCCTATCCTGAGGTCACGATCAAATTCACGGTCGGCAATCGGGAGGAGATCGTGCGGCAGCTCGCGGAAAACGAAGTCGATCTCGTCATCATGGGCCGACCGCCACGCGAGCTGCTCACGGCGGCAGAGCCCTTCGCCAAACATCCACTGGTCATCATCGCGGCAGGCAATCACCCGCTAGCCATGCGACGCCGGATCCAGTTGAAACAGCTGAGCATTGAGAATTTCGTGATCCGCGAGGAGGGCTCGGGAACGCGTGCTTCCATGGAGCACGTCTTTCGGGAGCATGGCGTGCAGTTCCGCGCCTCGATGGAAGTCGATAGTAACGAGACCATCAAGCAAGCGGTCATGGCAGGCATGGGCCTCAGTTTCATCTCCATGCACACTGTCAGCCTGGAACTCGCCACAGGCAAGCTCACCGTGCTCAACGTGAGCGGCCTGCCGCTGATACGCGACTGGTATGTGATCCACTTGCGTGACAAGCGGCTCTCGCCGATCGCTACGGCGTTCCGCAACTTTCTGTTGCAGCACGGGGCGGAGATCATCAGGAAGACGATCGGCGGCGAGGTGCCGCATCCATCGACGAGTGGCGGGATCAAGCGTTGAGGAGCCTCTGGTTTACTTTGCCTCGTTGTCACGACGTGCCTCGTCCGGCATGCTTGAGTGGAGGGTCGCATGGCCAGCAAAGAAGCAATCATTCCGGCGCAAAATGGCGCTGCCTTCACGAGCATCCTGGCGCGGGAGCGAACGATTGCCGCGCCCGGCTTCAATCGCTGGCTGGTGCCGCCGGCGGCACTGGCGATTCATCTGTCGATCGGCATGGCCTACGGATTCAGCGTTTTCTGGCTACCGCTATCGCGCGCCGTCGGCATCCAGCAGCCGGTAACGTGCGACGGTGTTGGATTCCTGGCTCGCCTGGTGTCATCGACCTGCGATTGGCCGGTATCCATGCTCGGCTGGACCTATACGCTGTTCTTCGTGTTTCTCGGATCCTCGGCGGCTCTGTTCGGGCACTGGTTGGAGACCGCCGGCCCGCGTAAAGCAGGATGCGCCGCAGCACTGTGCTGGAGCGGCGGCCTGTTGATCTCTGCGCTGGGCGTCTATATCCATCAGATCTGGTTGCTGTGGCTGGGAGCGGGAGTCATCGGAGGCATCGGGCTTGGGTTGGGCTACATCTCGCCGGTGTCCACTCTGATCAAATGGTTTCCCGATCATCGCGGCATGGCGACCGGACTTGCGATCATGGGATTTGGCGGCGGCGCCATGATCGGCGCGCCACTCGCGGATCGGCTGATGAGCTTCTTCGCAGGCGACACCTCTGTCGGTGTGTGGCAAACGTTCGTCGTGCTGAGCGGTGTGTATTGCGTAGCGATGCTACTGGGAGCGTTCGGCTACCGGATTCCGCCGCCCGCATGGCAGCCGGTCGGAGGCGCTCCGCGGATTCAACAGCAACGTCGGCTGATCACGTCGCGGCATGTGCACGTCAATGAAGCTATTCGCACACCTCAATTCTGGCTGCTGTGGGGCGTGCTGTGCCTGAATGTGAGTGCCGGCATCGGCGTCATCGGCATGGCTTCCCCGATGTTGCAGGAAGTATTTGGCGGACAGCTATTGCAGGTGCCGCTGCGCCTGGCGGATCTCTCCAGTGAACAGCGTGCGCAAGTTGCAACGCTCGCAGCCGCATTCGCCGGGCTGCTCTCGCTGTTCAACATCATGGGACGGATCTTCTGGGCATCGCTGTCGGACCTCATCGGTCGCAAGACCACCTATAGCGTGTTCTTCCTGCTGGGCATTGCACTGTACGTGTCCGCGCCGCTTGCCGGCGCCGGCGGCCACATCGCTATGTTCGTCGCGATCTTCTGTGCAATCCTCACCATGTACGGAGGCGGCTTCGCAACCGTGCCGGCCTACCTGGCCGATCTTTTCGGCACGCAGCACGTGGGAGCGATTCACGGCCGCCTGCTCACGGCGTGGTCGGTCGCCGGAATTCTCGGCCCGGTGGCAGTCAATTACATCCGGGAATTCCAGCTGGCTCACGCAGTGCCGCCGCATCAGGCCTACAACACCACGATGTATGTCCTGTCAGGCATGCTGCTCGTTGGATTGCTCTGCAATCTGCTGATCCGGCCCGTCGAGGAGCATCACTATATGAGTGACGAGCAGCTGTCTGCGGAACGGCGCAAGGCTCATGAACAAACCTTGATCCAGCACGGTCTCGATACGCCGGCGGATGGGGTTGCGGCAGGCAACCCGAGCCTGGTGGTTGCTGCATGGACCGCAATCGCCATCCCCCTGGGTTGGGGCGTGTGGATCACGCTGAGCAAGTCGCTCGCGCTGTTGCGATGAAGTCCAGAGCGATCGCCACTGGCCTATGTCTAGCGTGCCTGGCACTCGCTCCGGGCCCGGTGTTCGCGGAGCCTGTATCCCGGGAGCAGGTCGTATCGCGGCTCGCCGCTGGAGTCAGGGATCTCTCCAATATCGAAGCACCAGGCGCCAATCTTTCAGGCCTCGACTTCCAGGGTGCAAAGCTGTTCGGCGCGAATCTCGAGGGCGCCGATTTGTCCAACGCCAACCTGTCCCGTTGCAATCTGGATCTGTCGATCCTGCGCGATGCCGTCCTGATCAACGCTGACCTGCGCGACGCGAGTCTCTTTGCCGTCCTGTTGGTCAAGGCAAACCTCTCGGGCGCGGATCTGCGCGGCGCGCGCCTCATGAGCAATCTCGATCACGCGAACCTGGAAGGTGCAGATCTCACCGGCTTGAAAAGCGGTGCCGACATGCGCAATCAACCCATGGGACTGATTCGCGTCGTGCTCTCGCATGCACGGCTCAAACGAGCGAAACTGACTGGCGCCGACTTGTCCCGCGGCGACTTGAGCTACGCTGATCTGCGCGAGGCTGATCTCACTCGCGCCAACCTGACGAGGGCGAAGTTGACGGGCGCCGACTTGAGCGGCGCAACGCTTGATGAGTCAATGATGACGGATGCGGAGATCCATAATACGATATTCACACGTGCGACTGGCCTCGGCAGCGTGCGCGGCATTGAAACGACACGAGGACGCGAGACGGCAATTTTCGACCCGTGAGGGAGGGACGCGATGACTGATTCGACCATGTATTACCACGGCACAAAGGCCGACCTGAAAGTAGGTGACTTGATCGAACCAGGCTATGCTTCCAACTATGGCAAAAGGAAACAGGCGAATTTCGTCTACTTGACCGCCACGCTGGAGGCGGCCATCTGGGGAGCCGAACTGGCCGTTGGCGCAGGACATGGCAGGATCTACACCGTGGAACCCACAGGATCCATTGAGGATGATCCCAACCTGACGAATAAGAGATTTCCGGGAAATCCTACGAAGTCATACCGTTCTCGGCATCCAGTGCGCATCCTCGGCGAGGTGACGGATTGGAAGGGGCACTCCCCCGACCAGCTCAAGGAAATGCACGATCACCTCGAGAGTCTCAAGCAACGCGGTGTCGAGGCAATTGAAGAATGACGACGGTTTGCCCCTGGTAGCAAGTTTCGGCGCGACGGCGCACGATGGAAACACCCATAAAAAAAGGAATAGGAGACTAAGAGCATGAACCCACTTACTTCGGTAAAAGGCGCGATCACGACCGGCGTGGTCCTGTCCATCGTGCTGGCTTTGGCACTCACACCGACGCTTTTCAATGAATTTCAGCTGGCACGCTGGCTGCACATCCTGAGCGGTGTGATGTGGATCGGACTGCTGTACTACTTCAACGTCGTTCAGATTCCGGGCCTGGCCGTAGCGGGTGCGGACAAAGGCGGCCCGGGTGGGGCCGGTATCTCCAAGTACATTGCTCCGGTTGCCTTGCTGTGGTTCCGTTGGGCTGCCTTGGCAACGTGGCTCACGGGGGCGTGGTACCTGAGTCGCGGCCACAACTTCGTGGGTGCTTTTGCGCTAGGCATGCTGGATGACGAAGTGAACGGCTACCAGTTGGTGATCGGCATCGGCGCGTGGCTCGGCACGATCATGTTGTTGAACGTCTGGGGTTTGATCTGGCCGAACCAGAAGCGCGTGCTCGGCATCGTGCCCGCGACGGATGAAGAGAAGGCGAAGGCGCGTCGCGTGGCAATGCTGGCCTCTCGTACCAACTTCGTGCTGTCCATTCCGATGTTGATGTGCATGGCCGCCGCTGGTCATGGTGCTGTGGCGGGTCTACCGTTCTGACCGGCTCCGCACACTCTCCAGGTCGGAAGACTCGGCTTCTCGCCGAGTCTTCTTTCCGACTGACATGGCAAATTCTCGCGTTTCGTTTGCGACCGGGGTTGACCGTGGATTCAGAAGGATCCCGATTCAGCGCGCCGGCTCTTCCATGGCTGCGGCGATCTGCTTCGCAAGACTCTCGACGCCCTTCACCGTAAGTGCCTTCTGCGGGCCCTTCACCTCGACCATCAGGTCGGCTACCTGCTCAGCGGTGGCCACCTTCACGACGTGCACCTTGAAATAGACGAACAGGAAGCTCGCCTTGTGGACGCGTCCCACGATGACCCAATCCGCGCCTGTGGCGCGCCCGAGTGCCGCCGCGGCGTCGGCGTGATCAAACAGGTAACCCACACCTTTGTCGGCGACCCGCTGTGCGGCAGCGTCCACCGCAATCGTAGGGTGATCCGCCGCAGTCAGCGCCTGTTCCAGCATCGGTTTGATCGAGGTCGTGCGCTCCAGCTCAGCGGAATTGCGCGGGTCGAGCGTCAGGTCGTTGAGCTCGAATTCCAGCACGGCAATGCGATCGTGGGGTTCCGCCTGCGCGGAACCAACGAAGAAAAGCGAAGCGACGATGGATAACAGGGATCCGTACATGGCATTGTAAGGATGAGCTGACCGGGGAGATCCCATTTTTCCCGCACGTGCGGCCCCAGATTGCGCCTGGTCAGGCTTCAATGCCACCCTGTAGCAAGTTCGTCTCACATGGACCAGCCAATCGTCGGATTCCACCTTGACCACGCGAACGATTGGGTCGCAGAGCTTGCGTGCGGACACAACCAGCACGTTCGTCACAATCCACCGTGGACGATGCGTCCATGGGTCGTCACGGAAGAGGAACGCCGCTCGAAACTCGGTGCAATCCTGAACTGTCGCAAATGTGACGAGGGTGCTCCGCGAGACTGAGCGATCGATCGTGCACCTGCCTCCAACGAGGAGTTCGTGCAAGGACGGCCACTTGGTCCAGCATGTGGATGAGCTGGAAGAGCGCGCTTCGTCGCGCCCTTTAAGGATTATGATGTCCTGATGATGCAACCAGCCAAGCCATCTTTCGATCCCGGCCGCGAGCGGTATGTAAGTCTCGCAACCTTCCGCCGCAACGGCGAAGAAGTAGCGACTCCGGTGTGGATCGTCCAATCGGGCGAGCGCTACTACGTGTTCAGTGCCGGCGATGCGGGCAAGGTCAAACGTATCCGTAACGATTCGCGCGTGCGGCTGGCTGCGTGCGATGTCAGGGGCAGCGTGAAGAGCGATTGGATCGAAGCGGAAGCAAGGATGGTGACGGATCCTGCCGTCATTGCCCGGGCACAGAAGGCGATGCGGACCAAATATGGAATCCAAATGCTGGTGGTGGACGCGGGAGCGAAACTCACGGGGAGGATTGGGAAGAGGGCGTACGTAGAGATCGCAGTACGCTGAAATCAGATGGGAAAGCCGACACGCTTTCGGCGCAGATCGTAAAGATTCGTCAGTGTGAGTTCCAGCTCCGTTTCCACGCCAGCTCCGCGCATCTTTGCATGCGGAGGCCGAGCGCCATGTCATCCGATTGAATGACAGCTGTGAGAAAAATCTGCGGCGCGCGTTTTATTCGCACCCTGTATGCAGATGCCGATGCGCTGTGCTGCATGCGCAATCGCGGGCATGTGGGTACCGTGTCACCAAGTGCGTAACATAAAGCGGTACTGGCTCACATTTCTCGTAATGTCAGATTGACACCGAGCGGTGCATCGGCGAAACATCTTTGTCTGCAATCGGTGACACTTGACTGCAGAAAAAACGCTGGTCGACACGATGCGCCTCGAGATGGGGGCGTATCGCTGCGGACGAGACGGCCGGGACAAACATCGGAGATGTGTTTGGAGACTAGGGAGAACGCACTGCTGGATGCTGGCGAAATGCACGGGTTCGCTGCGCCGCATGCCGAGCGATTGCTGGAGCAGATACTGGACCGGTTCGTACGGGCAACGTTCGCCATCACTGCGGACCTTGATCTGCTATACCAGAATGCGGCAGCACGAGCTTTGAGCGTCAGCAGAACGTTCGTGCTGAACAGGGATGGCCGCCTGCATTTCGTCGATCGCGGCCTGCTCAAGCAGATCAACGACCACTTCAACGACGAGTCGCGGCGCGGGAAAACCATCCTGCTCCCATCGGTCGCGAATCGACGCGCAGTCGAACAACCCACCTACCGGCTGCTCATGACGCCGCTCGACTCGACCATACAAAGCATGGAGCAGCGTGTCTGGTTGCTGTTCATCTCCGAGTTCAGTAACGAGCGCCACATCGACGGCACCGTGCTCGAAAGGCTTTACGGCCTGACTCGCAGCGAAGCACAACTCGTGTCATCCCTGTTCGCAGGCTGTTCGCTGCACGCGGCGGCGGCGAGCCGCAATATCTCTATCAACACCGCACGCACGCTCTTGCGCCGTGCTTTCCAGAAATGCGAAGTGCAGTCGCAGGGCGAACTGTTGCAGCTAGTCGCGCTCGGTCCGCGAACGCTGTAGCACCCGCCTTCCCGAGGAGGAGGCGGGTGCACAAGGTTCGCCGGCGCTACTGGCGAGCGCCCTGGTCGGTGTAGGCCGCCGCCGCCGGCGTGCGACGAGCCGGGCGACCCTCCATGGCCCGCAACGTTGCCGGACGACTGGCTCAGGTGATGCGAATCGGCCGGATGCGGAGCTTCGCCACGGTCCGGTCAAAAAAGAATATTGTTCACCCTGTCGGCTTGCGCCGAGCTCACTCGTCTTTCAAGCATCGGTTGGGTGCGACAACCGGTGGTTCGGTGGCTACGATGCGATGGCTGACCATAGAGGAGTGCAAGCGATGAACAAGAACACGATCTGCCTTTGGTACGACCATGATGCGGAAGAGGCCGCGCGGTTCTACGCCCGGACCTTTCCCGACAGCACGGTCGGCAAGGTACACCGCGCGCCGTCCGATTTTCCCGGCGGCAAGGCGGGCGATGTCCTGACGGTCGAGTTCACGGTGTGCGGTGTACCGTGCATGGGCCTCAACGGCGGGGACGTATTCAAGCAGAGCGAGGCGTTCTCGTTTCAGATTGCTACTGAAAACCAGGCGGAGACCGACCGTTATTGGAACGCGATCGTCGGCAACGGCGGCGCGGAGAGCGCATGCGGTTGGTGCAAGGACAAATGGGGACTCTCGTGGCAGATCACCCCGCGTGTCCTGACCGAGGCAATGGCGAAGGGCGGCGATGTGGCGAAGCGCGCGTTCGAGGCGATGATGGAGATGCGGAAGATTGACGTCGCCAAGATCGAGGCGGCGGTGCGCGGGGACGGATGAGCCTTCAGGGCGATCTGCCGGACGTTCATCGGCGATCCGCTGAAACGAATCGGCGAGCCACTGTACGAGCGGGTCGTTGGCGAGTTTCCAGGCAGGATTCGACCCACATTCCCAAGAGATCCTGGCCGACATCGCCAACTACACCGATCTGGCGCCAGTCATGCAGATCAGCGAAGTCGTCGTCGGCCATCAGTAGGCGCACGCATGTGGGGGTGGAGGGTAGGGGCAGTGCTACAATTCGCTCATGCAATTCGGTTTCCAGCACACATACGCGGCACTGCCTCCTGGTTTTTACTCTCGAGTCGAGCCGGCGAAGGTTGTGCGGCCGGAGCTGCTCGTCTTCAACCGTCCTCTAGCTGAGGACCTGGGTCTAGACCCGAATGCGGTGGAGCCCGGGGCCGCTGGGATTTTTTCAGGAAACGAACTGCCGGAAGATTCGCAGCCGCTTGCGATGGCGTACGCGGGGCACCAGTTCGGCGGCTTCGTTCCGCGGCTTGGTGACGGTCGCGCCATTCTGCTCGGAGAGCTGAAGGGACGCGATGGCGTTCTGCGCGACATTCAATTGAAAGGCTCCGGCCCGACGCCGTTCTCACGCAATGGCGATGGGCGTGCTGCCGTAGGTCCCATGCTCCGGGAATACTTGATCAGCGAAGCGATGCATGCGCTCGGCGTTCCCACGACGCGGTCGCTGGCCGTCGTCAGCACGGGCGAGAAGGTCTATCGCCAAGGCGTGCTGCCCGGCGCCGTGCTGACTCGGGTCGCGACAAGTCACATCCGTGTCGGCACATTCCAATACTTCGCCGCCCGTGACGATGGAGAGGCATTGCGTCAGTTGCTGGCTTACGTGATCGAACGCCACTATCCAGATGCTGCCGATGCGGAGACGCCAGCGCTTGCGGTGCTCAAAGCAGTATCCGATCGCCAGGCTTCGCTGATTGCAAACTGGATGCGAGTCGGATTCATCCACGGCGTCATGAATACCGACAACATGGCGATTTCGGGCGAAACCATCGACTACGGCCCGTGCGCGTTCATCGACGGGTACCATCCGGAGAGGGTGTTCAGCTCCATCGATCACAGCGGCCGGTACGCGTACGCGAACCAGCCCGCGCTCGCTCAATGGAATCTCACACGATTCGCAGAGGCCCTGCTGCCGCTCATCGATGTAGATTCGGAGAAGGCGGCCGATCTGGGGATGCAGGTCCTGCAGCAGTTCATGCCGCGATTCGAGGCGGAATTCCTGCAGATGATACGGACAAAGCTCGGCTTAGCGATGGCGGTCGAAGGGGACGAGGAGCTGATCCGTCGCTTGTTCGGACTGATGCAGGCCGCCGAGGCGGATTTTACGCTGACGTTCCGGCGGCTCGCCGACATCGTCGCGGTTTCCGCCGACAGCGGCGGTGCGGTGGAAGGGTTTGCTCAGTCGTTCGGGAGCATTACCGGGTCAGCCAAACTAGATATTCAAGCTTGGCTTGCCGACTGGCAGTCGCGCCTGTTACGTGAACCCATGCCAGCTGCGGATCGCGCTGCGCGCATGCGGGGTGCGAGTCCAGCGTTCATCCCTCGCAATCACCTGGTTGAAGCAGCGTTGACCGCAGCGTCGGAGGGCGGGGACCTCACGCTCTTCGATCGTCTTTTGAAGGTCGTGCAACGACCTTATGAAGATCAATCTGCCGCCTCCGAGTACTCGTTGCCTCCGCCACCGTCGGAACAGGTATTTCAGACGTTCTGCGGGACCTGACCCGTCGCGTCGACAATCGAGGTGGCATACCTTCGCTGCCTGGAATGGGATGGACATCCTGAATGTCCCTGGAAGCTGAAGTGACGGAGAGTCATCCATCGTCGTCACGAGTGCGTACAAGGCGTTCTCGGCTGCAATGACGGCCGGCGTCCAAACCACGGCACCTTCAGCACCTATAGCTCGGGCACAGTGCGGGACGGCTATTTCTGCATGCAGTCGACCTCTGCCCGCGATTCGTCGGTCGCAAGCATCGCGGACATGACCCCACCTTCTCG